>Ga0302325_10028957_pt1 | contig 11452 bp, 9 predicted proteins | sample Palsa_T0_2_FD_201948 | JGI IMG/M metagenome (GOLD analysis project Ga0302325, IMG submission 201948) | Peat permafrost microbial communities from Stordalen Mire near Abisko, Sweden - Palsa_T0_2 | ecosystem: Environmental > Terrestrial > Soil > Palsa > Peat permafrost | place: Sweden: Abisko... | reverse complement strand
CGGCCTCGGCGTGGATCGTCACGTTCCGCGCTCCCGCCTCGGCGTAGCCGGGCGCCCAGCGGTCCGGGTCCTCGATCATCAGGTGGCAGTCCAGCGGCAGTTCCGCGTGCTTGAGCAGCGCTTCCACCACCGGCAGCCCGATGGTGAGGTTCGGCACGAAGTGACCGTCCATGACGTCCACGTGCAGCCAGTCGGCCACGCCTGCGACCACCGCGGCCTCGGCGGCGAGTTTGGCGAAGTCTGCGGCCAGGATGCTGGGCGCGATCTGCACGGTCATCTCGGCAGTAAGTGTAGGGACCGGCGTGCGAGACTGGCTGCCCGGCCCGGCCGCCCGTCTGCCGCCGGTAAATGTCACTGGCGCCGGATACCGTTCGATCTCGTATTCGAATCCCCCACTGGCGAGGAGGCCGCGACCTTGACTACCGAGGCAACGAGCAGCGCTGAGGCATCGAGCAGCACTGAGGCAACGGGCAGGCTGCTTGACCGCGTTCGCAAGTTGCTGGCGAAGGCAGAAGACGAGAGCGTCACGCCACCCGAGGCACAGGCCCTGACGGCCAAGGCAGCGGAGCTGATGGCCAAGTACGGGATCGACCGGGCGCTGCTGGCGGCCGACCGGCCGGAGACCGACCGCCCGGACAACCGCATCCTGGACGTCGACAATCCCTGGGCACGGGTGAAGGCGCACCTGCTGTGCGGGCTCGGATCCGCGCTGCGCTGCCAGTGCATCGTGCTGACCGGGGCGAAGCCGGGCACCAGGATCCACGTGTTCGGCTACGCGTCCGACATAGAGCGGGCCGACCTGCTCTACACCTCCGTGCTCGTCCAGATGTGGCACGGCCTGGTCGGCGCGCAGGTGCCGGCCTGGAGCAGCAGCCCGCGAGCCTGGCGGCGCAGCTGGCTGCTCGGTTTCGCCACCGCCGTCATCTCCCGCGTCCGCGCGGCCGAGCACGCCGCCGCCTGCCAGGCGACGTCGCCCGGTGCCGAGTCGGGCTCGCGGGCCGCGCTGGTTCTTGCCGACCGGAGCCAGGTGATCCGGCGCAACGTCGAGCAGGCCTACCCGGTGACCCGCAATGCCCGGATCACCTACAGCGGCAGCGGCTACGGGGCCGGCTACGCCGAGGGCCAGCGCGCCGACATCGGCGGCGGCAGGCTAGCCAACGGCCGGGGCCGTGTGCTCACCAGCGCGCCCAGGTAAGCGGTGCCAGGTGGCGCCCCGGTCGTCACCGCCCAAGGCGCTCCTGCCCTCGCCGCGGCCTGGCGTGTGCAGGGACTCAGCGTGTGGTGCTGACCATCGCGAGCAGCGGTAGCAGGCGCGGGTCGGTCCGGTACGGCTTCAGGTCGCCGGGTTGCCAGAAGAGCGTCCCTTTCAAGCCGTGCTCCTCGACGTACTTCACCTTCGCGGCCACCCGGGCCTCGGTCGTGTCGTAGTAGCCGTTCGCGATCCCGATGCCCAGCAGCAGCTTGCTCGCCGGTATGCCCGCCCGGGTGTAGGCCGCGACGCTGCTCTCGCCGTTGTTCTCGAAGGTCTCCATGTTAAGAGAGTCGACGTACGGAGAGATCCGCGCCGCGATGGCGGGCGGAATCTGCCCGGTATCGACGTCAGCGGAAAGGTACATGTGCCGCGCCGGAAACGCCGCGTTCAGCGCATTACGCAGGCCCTTGATCAGGGCTACGTAATCTTTCTGGTTCTGCGGCACGTCCTCCTCCCAGTCAATGTCGACACCATCGAAGTTGTACTTGGACACATAGGAGACAATGGTCTTGATGAGCCTGGGCCGGTACCGCGGGCTGGCCCCGCCGGAAAAGTCAAAGCCCTGGCCCTGCTCGCCGACGGCCATGATGATCGTCTTTCCGGCCTTGTGCGCAGCCGCCACGGCTGGCGGGATATTCGACAACGACTCCATGTCGCCGACGGCGATGCCGCCTGTTCTCGTGGGCCAGAGACCAAAATCACTGATAATTGTCCAGGGCGCGTAGTCGAACTTGCTCGGCGGAATACTGGCCTGTATCCAGCCTGGATACGACGTGAAGGATACGTACTTACCGCCGCCCGCGGGCTCGGGACTCGAGCCAGCCGAGCCGCCGCACCCGGCAGCCAGGAGCAGGGCAGCGCTGGCCGCCAGCGCACCAGCCCGGCGGCCAAGTGGCGGTTTCTGACGTGCACGTGCGGGCTGTACGCGACTCCTGGAGTGCAATGTGTCCCTCGGCGTCCGTGGACCAGATAAAGCCTCGCGAGGCTCGCGAGCGCCGGATCGGCTGCGCGCTCCCTAGCCGTTTGTGACGTCTCGTGGCCGGTAAGCCCCAGCCACCGGAGCGCGCGCTACCCACCAGGCAAGGTACCCCAGAACGCCCGCGAAGGGATTCCGGGGTCGCCGGTTCGCAGATCCAGCCGACCGGCGTGCCCCCACCGGTTCGCAGATCCAGCCGGCCGGCGGGCCCCCTCCGGGTTCCCGGCGGGGTCCCGGCGGGTCACGCTGACGACCGCGGGCCGGAAGTTGCTCCGGCCCCTTTGCGTGAGCGGACTTAAGGTGAGCAGATGGACGCCGCGCAACGCCAGCTGAGCGACCAGGTCGATCACGCGACCCAGCGCCTGCTCGGCGCGGCGCGCGTCATCGCCGACGCGGACCTCCGGGCGCCGTCGCTGCTGCCGGGCTGGACGCGGGCGCACGTCCTCGCGCACCTGGCCCGCGGCGCCGACGCCATGCGTAACCTGCTGATCGGGGCACGGGCCGGGCAGGACCGCCCCGGCTACGTCAGCGAGGCGGCGCGGGAAGCCGACATCGAGAACGGCGCGCGCCTGACGGCGAAGGAGCTCGCGGCCGACCTGGCCGGCTCGGCGATGGCCTTCCGCACCATCGCCCGGCAGCTGCCCGACGACGCGTGGCAGTTCCGGGTGCGGATCGCGGGGTCGGCGCAGTTCCCGGCCGCCCAGCTGCTGGCCCGCCGGCTGGTCGAGGTCGAGCTGCATCATTGCGATCTCGGCACCGGGTACGGGCCGGGCGACTGGCCGGCTGCCTTCGCCACGATGGAGCTCGCCGAGCCGATGGCCTCGCAGCGCCGGGACCGCCTCAAGCGCACGGACCCGTCCGCGTCTCGCCCGCACTGGGCGGGCGGGTGATCACGCCGGGACGGTCCGGCGGAGCAGCGCCAGGAAGATCCCGTCCGTGCCGTGCCGGTGCGGCCAGAACTGCGCGTACAGCCCGTCGGCGGCCGGGCAGCGCAGGCCGGGCACCTCGGGGAGCATCGCGGGCGCGTCGAGCACCTGGACGTCGCGACGCGCCGCCAGCACGGCGGCCAGCACTCCGCGGGTCTCCGCGAGGTGCGGGGAGCAGGTGACGTATGCGACCACCCCGCCCGGCCTGGCCGAGTCGAGCGCCGCGGCGAGCAGGCCGCGCTGCAGGGCGCCGAGCTCGGCGACGTCCGAGGGGGTGCGGCGCCACCGCGCCTCGGGCCGGCGGCGGAGCGCGCCAAGTCCCGAGCACGGCACGTCGGCGAGCACCCGGTCGAACGCCCCCTGCCGCCAGCCGGGCACGGTCCCGTCGGCCACCACGACCCCGGCCCGACCGGTAGCGACCGTGGCCGCGCTGACCAGCCTGGCCCGGTGCAGGCGCACGTCCGCGGCCAGCAGGCGCGCGTCGCGCCCGGCCGCAAGACCGGCCAGCAGCCGCGCCTTGCCACCAGGCCCAGCGGACAGGTCGAGCCACCGGCCGTCCGGGCCGCGCGCGTCGGCCCGGGTAAGCGCCAGCACCACGAGCTGGCTTGCCTCGTCCTGCACCGCCGCGCGGCCCTGCGCCACGGCAGCGACGCCGGCCGGGTTCCCCTCCGCCAGATAAGCGCCGAACGGGGACCACCGGGCCAGCCCGCCCGCGCCGGTGACAAGCTCTGCCGGGCTGGCGAGACCGGGAGTCGCGCAGAGGGTCACCGTCGGCCGGGTGCCGTCGGCGGCCAGGGCGGCCTGCGTCTGCGCCAGGTCGCCGCCCGGTTCCTCGCCCAGTGCGTCGCGCAGGGCGGTCACGATCCAGCGCGGGTGGCTGTACCTGATCGCCAGGTACCCGACCGGATCCGCTGCGCGGCTGGGCGCGGCGCTCTCGATCCAGGCGTCGAGGTCGCGAGTCGCCACCTTCCGGAGCACGGCGTTGACGAACCCGGCCGGGCGCTGGCCGGCCACCTCCCTGGCGAGGTCCACGGACGTGGCGACGGCAGCGTGGGCGCGCACCCGGGTAGCCAGCAGCTGGTGGACGCCCAGCCGGAGCACCTGGCGGATCGGCGGGTCGATCTGATCGAGGTCACGGTCGCTGCACAGGGCGAGGATCGCGTCGTAGCTGCCCTGGCCGCGCAGCGTCCCGTAGGCGAGTTCCGTCGCCAGCGCCGCGTCCCTGCCGGTCAGACCGCGCTCCCTCAGCACGGACGGCAGCATCAGGTTCGCGTAGGCAGCACGCTCCGCCACGGCCCTGAGCACCTCGAACGCGGCGGACCGCGCCGGGTCGGCAGGCGAGCCCGCGCGGGCCCGGGAGCCGCCGGGCCTGCGGCCCTGGCCGCCCGGCGGGGCCTGGCCGCCCGGCGGGGCCTGGCCGCCCGGCGGGGCCTGGCCGCCCGGCGGGGCCTGGCCGCCCGGCGGGGCCTGGCCGGCCGGCGGAGCCTGGCCGGCCGGCGGGGCCTGGCGGCTCTGCCGGGCCTGGCCCGCGGACCTGGCGGGCGCAGCTGGCCTGCGGGGCGGCGGCGTCACGACAGCCGGACCCCGGCCGGCGAGAGTCCGCGCAGCCCCCTGGCCCAGTCGGCGGCGGCCATCCGCCGCTTGCCGTGCGGCTGGACGGCGCCGAGCTCCACCGGCTCGGATCCGGTCCCCACGATCACCCGGGAACGGCTGAGCCGCAGCTCCCCCGGCTGGAGCCCGGGACCGGGATCCGCGGCCACGGCGCTCGCCAGCGGCCCGAGCTTGAGCCTGGCGTCCGCCAGGCCGGTCCATGCTCCCGGCTGCGGCGTGCAGGCCCGGATGAGGCGGTCGATCGCCATGGCCGGCTGGCGCCAGTCGATCCGCGCGCGTTCCGGCGTGATCTTGGGCGCAAGGGTTATCCCGTCGGCCGGCTGCGGCCGCGCGGTGAGCGCGCCCGACTCGATTCCGTCCATGGTCGCGACCAGCAGCGCGGACCCGGACTTGGCGAGCCTGGCCAGCAGGTCGCCGGCCGTGTCGGCGGGCAGCACCGGCTCGGTGACCACGCCGAATACCGGGCCGGCGTCGAGTTCAGCGACGATCCGGAACGTGGTCGCGCCGGTGATGTCGTCGCCGTGGATGATGGCGTGCTGCACCGGGGCCGCGCCGCGCCAGGCAGGCAGCAGCGAGAAGTGCAGGTTGACCCAGCCGTGCCGGGGGATGTCCAGGGCAGCATCCGGGATGAGCGCGCCGTAGGCGGTCACCGCGCAGCAGTCGGGTGCGATCTGGCGCAGCCGCTGCAGGAAATCAGGATCCCGGGGCCTGGCCGGCCTGAGCACCTCGAGGCCGGCCGATTCGGCGTGCCGGGCGACCGGGCTCGCGGCCACCCGCAGGCCCCGGCCCGCCGGGGCGTCCGGGCGCGTAACCACGGCGGCGATCTCATGTGCCGAGTCGAGCAGCGCGGCCAGCGAGGGCACGGCGGCCTCGGGAGTCCCCGCGAAGACCAGGCGCATCAGGCTAGCGTGCCTTGCCGTGCGTCGGATGCGGGGACGCCTGCACCGTCGGCACCGGCTCCCCCCACCACTGCGCGGCGCGGATCTCCCTCATCGCCAGCTTCCGCTGGGCCGGGTCGAGCCGGTCGATGAAGAGCACGCCGTCGAGATGGTCGGTCTCGTGCTGCACGCAGCGGGCCAGATGCCCGGTGCCCTCCAGCCTGACCGGCTCCCCGTGCATGGTGAAGCCGGTGGCCACTAGCTGGCGGGACCGGCTCGTCGGGAAGGCGAGACCGGGAAAGGACAGGCAACCCTCTTCGTCGGTCTCCTGCTCCGCGGAGAGCTCGAGCGACGGGTTGATCAGGTGGCCGAGCTCGTCGTCCACGTAGTAGGTGAAGACCCGTAGCCCCACCCCGATCTGCGGCGCGGCCAGGCCGACCCCGGGCGCGTCCATCATGGTCTCGGTGAGGTCCCTGACCAGCCTGCGCAGCTCCGCATCGAAGTCGCGCACCGGCTCGGCCGGCGTACGCAGGACCGGGTCGCCGAACAGGCGTATCGGCTTGACGCTCAACAGACTTCCCTTTCCTGAAAAACGACGGGCACGAATCGCCGGCCGCCGCGCCTACCACGGCCGGCCATTCTATGACGACCGGCCACCCGCGCCGGCCGACGGCGACCCGCCAGCCGACGGCGACCTGGCCTTGAACGCGGCCTTGCGGGCGGCCCTGGCGACGGACGGGTCCGGATGGTGATCACTCAGCGCCGTCAGCAGGTCGGTCACCGCGGGATGGCTGACCCGCCACAGGCCGGCCACGATCTCGGCCTGGGCGTCCGGCGGCAGCTCCGGAAGCAGCTCGGCCACCACGTCCCGCGGATCTGCCTCCTCGAGCAGCCCGGCCCCCAGGTCCACGAGCAGCCAGGTCCGGTCCTCCGGCCCCAGGTCAGCCTCCTCGCCGTGCTCGTGCAGCCAGACCGCGGCGTGCGCGCGCAGCACCGGCTCGTCCAGGGCCGCCCGGACGGCCGGGACGGCGTCCGCGCCGATCCGGTCAAGCACCGCGAACGCGGCGCCGCGCAGCCCCGGCGATCCGCTGCCGGCCGCCCGGATCAGCTCGGCGGCGGCCCCCGACGGCGTCCGCGTCCGCAGCCAGGCCGCGATCTCCGCCTCGCCGTCCTCCGCATCGCAGCTGGCCAGGGCCGCCAGCAGGCCGGGCGCGCCGTCCCGGCCGACCGCGCCAAGGACGGGTACGTGCCAGCCCTGCGACCGGAGCCTACGGTGCAAGCCCCAGATGCCGAGCGGTGACAGGGTGACCGTCAGCCCGCCTGCCGACTCATCGGTGCCGAGTTCCACGACGCCCAGGTCGGCCAGCGCCTCCAGAGCCCACGACAGCGCCGCCGCCTGGTCCCTGCCCGCCGCGTGCTCCGGCTCACCCGGAGCGCGCCCGGTGCCGGCCGCGGCGGCGTAGGCGTCGAAAAGGCCCTCCATCCGGACCGGCCCGCCGACCGTGTACAGCGCGGTCGCCAGCCCGTCCAGGTCTTCGGCACCGAGCATCACCTCGAGCGCGCCGTGCCAGGCGGCCAGTACTTCCTCAGCCTCGCCCGACGCGAGCACGTCGGCGCTCGCGCCCGGCTCGCCGCTGCCGGCCGGCTGCGTGGCCATCCCGGTAGCGGTGGCTACCCGCCAGGCGGCATCCACCTCGCGGGGGGCCAGTTCCAGGTCAGCCGCCGCAGCGGCTGCGGCGTCCGGCGGCAACGCGTGTCCCGCCACGATGCCGCGGCCCGCGGCGGACCAGCGGGCGAGATCCCGAGCGGCCCGCAGCAATGGCGCGACACGCGCCGCTGCCGCAAGCTCCTCCCGTGGCGCCAGGCGCACGGGCGGCAGTCGCGGAATCTCGTCACGCCCGCGCCGCGGCGCCGCGGTGCCCCGGGCGGCCTCGGCCGCGTCCCCGCCGGGATGCGGCTGGCCGACCCTCGCGCGGGGGGTCCTTCGTGAGGTGGCCACCCAAGCAACCCTACGGCCTCCGGCGGCGTACTTAGATCAGCTCGGCCGGGTCGAGCTGCAGTCGCACGACGCCGTCGTCCTTCCGGGCGCTGCGGACCGCGCGGGCGGCCCGCAGCGCCACCGCCAGCGCCAGGCCGCCCGACCTTGGCACCCGGACCAGCGCCCTGAGGAGTTCCTCGGTCGTCGCGGCGCTGGCCAGGGCGGGATCGTCCCCGGCGGGAACTGGCCCGAGCACGTCCGCGCCGCCGGGCAAGGCGGCGATCAGCAGCATCTCCCGCACGGCTGAGGCAGGCCCGGTCAGGGACGCCATCCGGACGGCCGGCGGGAACCTGAGCGCCGTCCGCTCCGCCAGCTCTCGCTCCGCGTGCGTCACCGGGTCCCACCGGATCAGCGCCTGCACGGCCGGGTGCCCGGAGTCCGCGACCACGACCACCGTGCCGCCCTCAGGACCCGGCCTGACCAGGGCCGCCGCGTTCATCCAGCGGCGCAGTGCTTCCTCGGCGGCGCGCAGGCTGGCCCGCCCGAGCAGCATCCAGCCATCCAGCAGGACGGCGGCCGCGAAGCCTCCCTCGGCTCGCGGCTCCGCACCCGGTGTGGCCACGACGACCGCGGGCGAGGAGGGTACCTCGGTGATCACCTCGGCCCGGCCGGAGGTCAGCACCGGCAAGGAGGGGAAGGCACGGCTGAGCTCCTCCGCGGTCCGGCCGGCCCCGGTCACCAGCGCACGGAGCCCGGTGTGCCCGCATCGTGGGCATCCCCGGCTTGCGGCGGGCGCGGCGCACCAGCGGCAGAACGCGGCTGCCTGCGGTGCCGGCAGGGCGAGCGGGCCGCCGCACGCGGCGCACTGGGCCCGCGCATGGCACCGCTCGCAGGCGACGGCGACCAGGTAGCCGCGCCGCGGCACCTGGAAGAGCACCGGACCGTGCGCCAGCCCGTCCTGGGCGGTGCGCAGCGCGAGACCTGGCAGCCGGGCCGAGCGTGCCGCCTGGTCCCGGGCCAGCTCCGCGTCGTCCCCGGCCGCGGTGATCAGCGGGGCGCGGCGGCGCACCGCGGCCCGGTCGCCACCGAGTGCGCGGGCCCAGCCGCCCGCCACCAGCTGGGTAGCCTCGGCGGTCCGCGCGAAGCCCCCGATCAGCGCGGCCGCGCCGCGGCGGTGCGCCCGGATGGCGAGAACCTCCCTGGCATGCGGATAGGGAGCCCGTGGCTCGGCATGCAGGTCGTCGCCGTCGTCCCAGAGCACGACCAGTCCGAGGGCGGTGACCGGCGCGAACGTCGCCGACCGGGTGCCTGCCACGATGAGCGTCCCGCCGCGCAGCACGGTGAGCCAGCGCCGGTAACGCTCGCCCGGCCCGAGGCCGGCCGACAAGCAGACGTGCGTCCCGGTGCCGAGCAGGGCGGTGAGGGCGGCGTCGACGCTGTCCAGGTCCCGGCCGTCAGGAACGACGATGAGCGCGCCGCGGCCCGCGGCCGCCGCGGTCGCCGCCGCGTGCGCGATCTCCGCTGGCCAGTCCGGGCCGGGCAGGGCGGACCAGACGGCGCGGGGCGACCGGCCGTCGGCCAGCGCCGCGAGGAAGGACGGTCCGGCCGGATAGCGTGCCCACGGGCCGGGGCCTGGGCCGGGGCGGGCGGGCCGCGGTGCCGGTCCGGTGCCGTCCGGTCCGGCGGACTCTGCCCGGGCGTGCCGCGGCGGGATCGCCAGCCGCAGCACGTCGGCCAGCGTGCCGCCGTAGCGGTCAGCGACGGCCCGGGCCAGGTCCGCGATCTCGGCCGTCAGCACGGGCTCGGGCGACACCACCCGCTGCAGGAAGGCCAGGCCGCCCTTGTGGTCGCTGGCATCGGCCCGCTCCAGCAGGTAGCCGCCGGTCAGCCGCCCGGCGAACCGCACGCGGACCCGGCAGCCAGGTACGGCAGCCAGCGCCAGCCGCTCGGGGACCAGGTAGTCGAAGGGCCGGTCGAGATGCGGCAGCGGGACGTCGACGGCTACCCGCGCGACCGGCAGGCTGGCCGCTGCGACCGGCAGGCTGGCCGCCGTGGCCGACTCGGGCCGGGCCTGCCGGGGCCGCTTGCCTGCGCCCTGCCGGGTCGGACTTGCCACGGCTCTGTCCTACCAGAGGGGCCTGTCGGCCGGCGTCAGCCGAGCCAGCGCCGGGTGCGGGACACGAATGTGGGCGACTGGCCGGTAGCACAGCCTGGCCGTGGCGGTCTGAGCGTGATGGCCTGCTCAGATGCCAGGATCTGCCCAGTGACGGTCACGAAGTCGAAGCCATGGCCATCACAGACAGTGATCGGATTTGCTGGTCGTCGCGCCGCGAGTCTGCTCCGAACGAATCGGTACGCTTTGCCGTTCTCGCGGCTGGGGAGTGGTACGGCGCACGTTTCACCGGGTTCTGTGCGCCGGCCGTGCCCTCAGCTGCCGGCTTCCCTGGCCGGGATTGCTTCTGCTGTTGAGGGCGGCAGTTCGCTTCCGGCGAGGCATGTTTCAACCACCGGCGGGCGAGGCGAGGTGTCAACGAGGAGGCGGAAGATATCGGGCCGGTTGTAGTGGCCGACCGGGTCGAGGTGGCGGCGGCCGGACAGGACGTCGCCGAGGTCCAGGTCGGCGATAAGGGTTTCCTCGCGCTGCCGCACCGGCCCGGCGAGGATCTCACCGCTGGGCGCCACGATGACCGTGTTGCCTTCCTCGAGCCAGTCGCCGTGCATGGCGCGGTGCTGATCCGGGACGAGCCGGTCCCGGTGCGGGAAGCCCGCCGGGATCTGGTCGGCGTGCAGCACCGGGTTGACGCCGATCACGAACATCCGGTTTTCGCGCGCGATATGGCGCATGGTGGCAATCCATCCGTCGCCGAGCGCCAAAGTGGGCGCCAGCCACAGATCCACTCCCTGCGCGTACAGGTGGAACCTGGCCAGCGGCAGGTAGTTCTCCCAGCAGATCAGGCCCCCGACCCGGCCGAACCCGGTATCCACGACCCTGAGCGTCGAGCCATCCCCCATCCCCCACACGGTCCGCTCGGCACCGGTCGGCACCAGTTTGCGGTGACGCTCGGCGAGGACGCCGTCCGGGGAGAAGTACAGCAGCGTGTTGTAGATCGTCCCGCCATGGCGCTCCCGCTCCTCGACCCCGATAACCAGCCAGAGCCCGTGCTCGCGGGCGAGGCCCGCGAGGCGCTCGGTGGCCGGGCCGGGCACCACGACGGCGTTTTCAGCCAGCAGCCGGAACCAGTCGTCGTCGCCGTCCCAGATCGGCCGGGTATCAATCCAGATCGGGGTGCCAGGAACGAACACCTCGGGGAAAACCACCAGCTGAGCACCCTGAACGGCGGCCTCCGCCGTCAGCCCGGCGACCTTGTCCAGCGTCGCTTGCTGGTCCATCAGCACATAGCTCGCCTGCACCGCCGCGACCCGCACCTTCGGCACGTGAACCCTCCTTTCTGCGGGCGCGGCAGCGCTACCCGCTGCCCAGCCCGCCCTCATCCTCCTGCCGAGCATGGCCGGCAGCGGTTGTAGCCAGTTTGCAGATTCGCCACCCCACGGAACTCCAGCCCTGGGCCGGACGGCGCGCCAAAGATCCACCCCGCCGCCATGGAGCATCAACGGAACCTTGGCTGGATCACGCACCCGAACGGCCACTACCGGGAGATCGGCGATGCCGCTGGTGGTCACCCAACTTGCCCGCGGCCCGATACGGCGACGGCCCGGGCCTGCGACGAGGCCCGGGCCGTGCCGTTGTTGCTGGTGCTAGCCGCTCAAGCTAGCTCCCGACTGTGTAGGCGTAGGCGAAGTCGTGGAAGTCGGAGTACGACGCCGGGAACC
>Ga0302325_10028956_pt1 | contig 11452 bp, 9 predicted proteins | sample Palsa_T0_2_FD_201948 | JGI IMG/M metagenome (GOLD analysis project Ga0302325, IMG submission 201948) | Peat permafrost microbial communities from Stordalen Mire near Abisko, Sweden - Palsa_T0_2 | ecosystem: Environmental > Terrestrial > Soil > Palsa > Peat permafrost | place: Sweden: Abisko... | reverse complement strand
AGGAATTTCTGTGCCTGCATCTTGAAGTGGCGAACATGAGAGTACCCTGAGTCGTTCATATTGTCGGGTATAACCTCTTCAGCTTAATGCGGGCGTCGGCAGTGGTGAACTGCCAATCGGCTTTGGTGTGGTGCTTGTTGCGGTTGGCTTCCCAGGCGTCGACTTCCTCGATCAAGGTCTGCTTGTCCGGGATACGACGATCGAGACACTGAGATGACAACACGCTGAGTTCGGATTCAGCCATATCCAGCCAACTGCCGTGTTTGGGTGTGTAGTGCCACTCGAAGCGTTCGACGAGCCGGCGTGCCTCGGCGGCAGGGAAGGCTTCGTAGAGTGAAGCCGGCTTGTGGGTGTTGAGATTGTCCTGCACCAGCACGATCTTGTTGGCCTCGGGAAAGTGCGTGTCGGACAATTCCCTGAGGATCTGGGCATAATCCACGGCGGCGTGACGATCCGTCACTTTGACGTGCCGCCAACCTTCCAGTGGCGCGAAGATCATGAACAGGTTGGCCGTGCCGTTGCGCTCGTACTCATAGTCATACCGTGCGGGATGTCCCGGCTTCGCCGCGATCGGCACGCGCGTCTCGGCGATGAGTTGCTTCGATGTCTCGTCCACGCACACCACCGGGCAGGCTGGATCGTGCGGCCTGTGATAAACCTCCAGCACATCTTCCATGCTGGCTACAAAGGCGGCGTTGGCGTCCGGCGGGATGACCCATTGCTTCTGGAGGTGGGGTTTGAGCGTATTTTTTTTAGCGTCCGCCCGATCGTGTTGTCGCTGGCACGCTCAACGATGTTCAGTTCTACCACTACCTCTTCCAGCAGCTTCAACGTCCACCGTGCGCGCCCAGTTGGCGGTTTGGAGCAGGCAACCGCGACCAGCTTGGCCTCGGCTGCTCCATCGAAGATGCGCTTTCTGGCCGACGCTGGCGAATGCTTGCGGGTCAGGACGGCCTCGAAGCCTTCCTCCACCAGTTGCTGGCGGGTCCGCGCCACCGTGCCGATGCTGATGTCCAGCGCCGCGGCGATCTGGCTGTCACTCCATCCTTCGCCGGCCTCGGTCGCGTCCGCCTTCAACAGGATACGCGCCTTTACCAACTGGCCTGCACGGTGTTTGCCCTTGTGGATCAACGTGTTGAGCCGTTCGCGCTCCTCATCGTTGAGCTTCACGACATACTTCTTTGCGGCAACATGTTTCGCGGTCACGACTCATCTCCGTCATTGCGGAGCAATCGATTCGCAGATCCACCACAAAATCAATGACGCAGGGTACTAGGGCGAGGATCTTGATCGCTATGTCATACGAATGCATCTGGATACTGGCTTGCCCCGGGAGCGCGGCTGACACTGTTCATGGGGCTGCCTCCAGATTTCTGACCCCCCCAGTGGGCGCAGGGGTCTGAGAGACGGCGCCGACGATCGCCTGCCCGCCTTCGTTGACGGTCACGTGCTGCACGGTCACCTTCTGCTCTCCGCCAGTGCGGTAGCGCTTCAATGCCTCCATCTGCACCGCGAAGGTCCGCGCCAGCTTGTTGAATGCGTTTGATGCGCTGTCCTGTTGGGGGATGTTATCGACGTGAGCGAGGCGGCGGGCGAAGGTCATGGTGGCCATGTGCACCGCGGCCATCTGCGCCGCCAGTATGGCCTCAACTTCGTCTTTCGGCGCGATGCCCCTAACGATCGCCCGCATGAAATTCGACCCGCGTTCATCAGGCTTCTTCCCCTGCGTGCCGACACTGACCAATTGGCTAAGCAAACCATCGAAGAAATCGCCGTCCGCCGTGGCAAGTGAGCGCATGGTGAGGACGTTCCCGAGCGATGGCATGGGGTGATCCGTGGAAACCTGGACGGCTCCGCCCTTCTCGCTGAGCTTGATCCTCGGCGCAGGGGGCCTTTGTTTCCTCTCGTCGAAGTACGCCGCCAATGCAGCGCGTTCCTCGGGCGTCGGCTCGTAGGGTTTGGCTACGTCGGTGCCCGCCGAGGGCGTCGTTACCTTCGTCATCGCGCGTTCCCCGTAATCGCCCCAGGCTCGCCAAACACTGCGGCAGATGGGGCCGCCGCTGCGTTGCCGCAATTGGTGAAGGCCGTTCCGCGTCGCGCCACGCGGTAAGCATCCCAGCCCGGTGGGATGCGTCGTGTGACGCCGGGCACCGGCATGTGTCCAAGGCCAGCGCGCAGCATCCGGACGCAGAGCCGCACCATCCGCATGCTGGCGATGCTCTGCTTTGAATACCGGCCGTGCGTCTTATTCCCGTGCTGCCGGTGGAACATGGGCACGGGCCGCTGGCGGAATGCCCGGAAAGCGGGCCAGCCGGTTGGCGCATTATGCAATCGCGTCACCAGAATCCCCGGGAAAAGCGGCTATTAAATTCAATCGCGTTACGCATCGTCGGTTTCTTCCTCGTCGGCGGGCCACAGCGCATCCCCCAGCGCCGAGACGTGCGGCGCCGCATCGAGGAACCGGGACACTGCCCAGGTGATGCATGCCTTGTCGCGTTCGCCGGCATCGAGCAGGGCGAGACGCTCCAATGCGGCAAGGTGGCGAGGCCCAACCTCGACCTGCACAAGCATGCGCCCGTGCCGGCGCCGCTCTCGGAACGCTTCGCTTCGCTCCCGTCCCTGTTGTCGACTCTGCTCGTTCATCGTCCCGCTCATGCCGTTACCCGATTCCCGTGTGTAGACCGCTGTTAGCAGGCAACCGCGTCACCCACGGGCGCGCGCGTGCGCGCGCAGTGCACAGGAAATTCGCGCCGCCTGCCGGCGGAAATTCCCTGTTGCGCGCAACAGATCCTGGCGGTTGCCGCGGATCACCAGGCACCACCAAAGAACCCTGGCGCCTGCCGAGCCAGAATCCGGCGGCCGATATTGAAGATCAGACGGGCACGCGCGGGACTGCCCGTGCGGAGAGCTTGCTCGACCCGCGCGAAAAGGTCCTCGGCCAGCGATTGCCAACCGAACTCCTGCGCCATGGCAAACCGCCGGGCGAACTCCGGATCAGCGCGCCGCCAGCATCGGATCGTCTCCGACGACGGCATAGCGGGTGCCCTGCATATCCGACGGATCGGCATGCCCTCTACCAGCCCTTCCAGAATTCTTTCCCGCAAGTCGGGTGTGGATTTGCTTGGCCGGCCGCGACGGCGAGGCGGCGGTGTCAATGGTGGGCCGCCGTTGTGACCGGGGCCGGCGTATTCCTGCGTCGGTAAGTTGCACGTCACAGCTTCGCTTTCATCCATGATCGCGACTTTTCCGACTACACTATTGGAGATGGTCGCAGTCATCACTGCGCCATCATCGGCCAGCGCTCAGGTGGCATTCGGTCCATCAGCGTCTACCGATCGGCACGAAATAGGTTGGGCGCTCGTTTGCTCAGGTCGCCGGCGCGATTTGCGAAACCGGTGAACCCTATCCGGATGGCTTCGTTATCGCGTGGGGCGTCGGGTGCCAGCCAGCCAAGGCTTTCCAAATGGTCGATGAATTCCGATGCCAGATCGAGGCTAACCAATTCGGCCTTGTTCAGCCGTGGCGTCCATCGTTCGGGCGGAAGTCGATCCAGCAGCTTGCCCATCGCAGTAGCAATGAGGGCGCGATCGTTGCATGCATCCGCGGCCAGTAGCCCAGCCTTCACCTGCGCCTCGATTTCATTGTCGCGGATTTCCAGCGGGATACACCGCAGACCATCGCGGCGCCGCCGGCGTGCGATATGCATGCGCTCGGCGCTAGGTGATAGCCGGGAGGGTTGTGGTGTATCGGGTATAGCCGTCATGGTAGTCCCATCGGAGGTAGGCGATGACTGTGAATCCTAGCAGATCGGTGAATGTCATGGCGGGGAATTTTCGAAAAAAGGGCGGCGGTGCTGGTGACGCGCAACACCTATAATCGGCCATTTACCCAAGGGTGTAACGGCATACTTTCTCGCGCGAGTGACCCGTCGCAAGTGTTGCAAGTTGCACGTCACTGGCGTCTTCCGCGTCGAAGGTTTGCGAGGAGCCGTTCGCGCGCGGTGCTACCACCGGACACTACCGCGCGTGCTGTCCGGAGCGGGCCTGCCACCGGCCGCGCGGACGGTGTTCTGACTGGACGCGCACCGTGCGGGCATATTTGTGGGACGGGCTTTGTCGGTCGCCACGGATCGGCGGCACCGCGCGAGCGTGTAGGACGAGGAAATAGCGGGGGCGGCGCAGCCAGGCGAAGCCGCGCGTGGCCGGTGGCCCTCTTTTCGGATTAGCAGAATCGGCCTTGGGGGTAGCCTTGGGGGTAAACAGTTGTGCTTTTCTGAAATTCTTCGTAATTTCAATGCATTATATGGAGGCGTTGGCGGAGGGAGGGGGATTCGAACCCCCGGTACAGGTTTACCCTGTACAACGGTTTAGCAAACCGCCGCCTTCAGCCGCTCGGCCATCCCTCCGCCGGGAGGGCGCATCCCAGATTTCTCCGGACACGGCGTTTGCGCTGCCGCTTCTAGGGCCTCGGACCCCCAGCGTCAAACCGCGCGACGCCGCCGACGGACGGAGTGACCGAGCATCATCCGACCTGCAGCGATAACGCCATATGCGTCATCGTTGGCAATGGCGAGTGGGCACGTGCCATCGGCATCAGCCAATCGATTCTCGGCCGATCTTGTCAGCTCTTCTCTCACCCGACCCGTGCACCCTCGCTCCGTTATGCCAAGACAAAAATTGCCGCGCGTTTTGACACAGGAGCGTCGGTTGCAAACATGATGTGGCGCCCATGCGCGGCCAATCAGGTGAAGCGCCTGGTTCAAACAGCCGCGACAATATCGGCGACGGACAACCGCCCGCGGCGCGCCGTCAACGCGTTTCGCCGACGAAACTACGCTGCAGTTCGGCCAGTCGCGCCAGAGCCGCGGCCGGTAGCGGACCTTTTTCCACCGCCGCCAGCGCCGCTTCGAATTCGGCCGGCGTCGCCATGCCGACAAGCATCGTGCTGATCGCGGGATTGGTGATGACGAACCGGGTGGCCGCCTCCGCCAGGCTGGCGGCGTAGCCCTCGGCGACCAGCGGTGCCAGACGCCGGGCACGTGCCAGATCGCTATCGTAGCTCATTGCCGAACCGATCGGCTCCGGCGCGGGACTCGCAATGGGATGGCGTTCAGAGGCACCCGACAGCGCGCCACCCGCCATGGCGCGGATACCGATCGTTCCGACGCCGGCGGCCCGCGTGTGATCCAGCAGTTGCAGATAATCCTGCGCCGGATAGCCGGCCGGAAGCGCCATGCCGGCCGACGGGTTCAACATGTTATAGCTGACTTGGGCGCTGTGGAATGCACCCGAGTCGATCACCTGGTGCAGCGCCGCGGTCTCGCCGACCGCGGTGATCCCAATGAAACGCGTCTTGCCTTGTTGACGCAGCGCCTCAAACGCCGGCACCACCTGTTCCAACACCATCTTCACCGAGAACGACTCGTCCGCGCCATCGAACGTGATTGCGTTATGCAGATGGAAGATGTCGACATGGTCCATGCCGAGCCGTGTCAGGCTACCTTCCAGCGACGCGGCTGCGGCGGCAGCGATGTTGCCGCGCTCGGCCTGGGTAAAGCGGACTTTGGTGCCGACAAAAGCGGTCGGTTTCAGCGTCGTCCAGACGCGGCCAAGATTGGTTTCCGACGCGCCGTTGCCGTACTGTACCGCGGTGTCGAAGTAGTTGATGCCGACACTCAACGCGCGCGCGACGGCGCGCTCCTGATCCGCTGGCGAGCCGCGCACCATCAGGCCGCCAACCGCGCCACAGCCGAAACCGAATGTCGAAACCCGCAAGCCGGTACGGCCGAAATCACGCATCTCCATCAGGGCATCCTCCCGCGTTTGTTGTGCCGCACCGGACGGCATGAAACCCGCCGGTGACACCAGTCGGATTGTATCCACCAGTCATTTGGCCAGCAGTCATTTGGTCAGAAATCATTTCGTTATTAGACATTTTGGTTTATGCTTCCCATTATCTGCCGTTACAATTTTCGTTCTATTCACCCGCTACTTGAGCAGGAAGCATCAGGATCGGATCGCTAGCCCGCGTACAGCCCGGCTTCGCGCGCGCGCACTTTCATCAGCCCGACCATCATCTCCAGCGTCGGCGCCGCGACGCCGGCGGCTCGCGCCATCGCCAACGGCGCATCGAAGATGCCGTCAATCTCCATCGGTCGGCCCAGCTCCAGGTCCTGCAGGATCGACGGCTTATGGTCCAGGCCTCGGCCGTGGGCGACGCGCTTGTCGTGGTCCAGGTCCGGCTTCGCACCGACGGCAGTGGCGATCGCCGCCGCCTCGTGCATGATCCGGCGGGCCGTCGCGACGCAAACCTCCTCCTGGTAGATGCGCCGTATGGTCGCCTGTGTCAGCACCGCCAACGATCCGCTGGCCAGATTGTTCAACAGCTTGTTCCAGATCGCATCGCGCACTGCGCCGGTGACCTCGGCGGTCATGCCGCCGGCGTTGATGTGCGCCGCAATCGATTGCACGCGCTGGCTGATACGTCCGTCCGCCTCGCCCAGCACGACGCGGCTGTTGGGATTTTCCAACTCGATCACCCCGGGGCGGATCACCGCGCTGGCGGCATAGACTACGCCGGCGATCGCGCGATCCGGCCGCACAGTGCGCCACAAGGCGTCGCCGGGGTCGATCTTCGGCAGGCGCTTGCCCTCCAATGCACCGCCGATCGTGTGGAAATAGAACCACGGGATGCCGTTCATTACGAAGGCGACTGGTGTGTCAGGGCCGAGCAGCGGCGCGATGGTGGCGGCGACCTCGGGAAGCGCCGGCGCCTTGACGGCAACCAGAACCGCATCCTGCGGACCCAGTTCGGCCGGATCGGCACTCGCGCGCACGCTGGCATCGAACTCGCCGTCCGAGGTGACAACCTTGAGACCGTTCCGCTGGATCGCGGCAAGCTGGGCACCTCGTGCCACCACCGAAACATCCGCGCCACCGCGCGCAAGCCGCACCGCCAGATGCCCGCCGATCGCACCGGCGCCAAACACACAAACTTTCATGCTGCCCCTCCACGCCCGGCCGCAATCGGGCCGGCGACTCTGTGCGCCGCGGCGGCATGGCGTCAACTCGCCGGCCAGCACGCGCGGGGCCGACTGCGCCAGCGCATTACCCAGCGGCAGCCCTTCGCCGCAAAGCCACTCACGGCGCGCGCAGACGTGCCACTGCCGGCGACCGCTCTGGCGCGATCCGGGGAGTGAGGGCAAGATCAGCCTGCGTTTGTCCAAGAAGACCAGTGAAGACCAGTATGGAATCGTTCAGCCCAGTCCGTATCCGGCACCAGGCCGTCAGCGCAGGTCGCTGACCGCGATGTCGGGCGCCACGCAGAAGGTTCCCCATCGCGGGCTGATCACTCTGTGCGTGATGATGGGCAATCTGATGCAGTCGCTCGATTCCACCATCGCCAATGTTTCGCTGCCGTATATGCAGGGCAGCCTGTCGACCAGCGCCGATGAGATCACCTGGGTGCTGACCTCCTACGTCATCGCCGCGGCGATCATGACGGCGCCGGTCGGCTGGCTCGCCGTGCGGTTCGGGCGCAAGAACCTGCACATCGTCTGCATGGCGGGATTCGTCACCGCCTCGATGCTGTGCGGCATCGCGGAATCGCTCCAGCAGATGGTGGTGTTTCGTTTCATGCAGGGCATCTGCGGCGCCGCCCTGGTACCGCTGTCGCAGGCCACCATGCTCGACATCTATCCGTTCGAGCGGCGCGCCCAGGCGATGGCGATCTTCGGCATGGGCGTGATGGTCGGCCCGATCACCGGCCCGACGCTCGGCGGCTACCTGACCGAGATGTACAACTGGCGCTACGTGTTCTACGTCAACCTGCCGTTCGGGCTGCTGGCGATCACCGGGCTGCTGATCTTCCTGCCCAAGGCGGCGGCGCGGCCGGAGTTGCGCTTCGACTGGGTCGGCTTCCTTGTGCTGGCGATGGGCGTCGGATCGTTGCAGCTGATGCTCGACCGCGGCCAGGTGGAAGACTGGTTCACTTCGCGGGAGATCATCGTCGAGGCGGTGCTGGCCGGCCTCGGCCTGTATCTGTTTGTCGTGCACATGTTTACCGCCAAACAGCCGTTCCTGCCGCCGGGTTTGTTCAAGGATCGGAATTTCGTTGCCGGTGCGACGATGGTGTTCTTCACCGCCACGGTGATGCTGGCAAGCTCCGCGCTGATGGCGCCCTATCTGGAAACCCTGGCCGGCTATCCGGTGGAAACGGCGGGCCTCGCGATGGCCCCGCGTGGCCTGGGCACCATGATCGGGATGCAACTCGCCAGCCGCCTCTCGGCCCATATCGACCAGCGCAAGATCATGGCGGCGGGCTTGCTGACACTTGGGCTGGCGCTGCATTCCATGAGTTTCTGGACCCCCGATGTCAGCACGGCGCAGATGATGCTGACCCTGGTGGTGCAGGGGTTTGCCATTGGTTGCGTGTTCAATCCGATGACGGTGATGGCGTTCACCACCCTGCCGGCGCATCTGCGCGGCTACGCGACATCGATGCAGGCGCTGGCTCGCAATCTGGGTCAGGCGATGGGCGTGTCGGTAACCACTGTCGCACTGGCGCGGACGTGGCAGAAGTCGCACGCCGACATCGCGGCCAACATCACGCCGTTCGACCGCGTGCTGCAATCGAACGACGCGCCATCGCGTATCCTGGACCCGGCCACGCCCCACGGCGCCGCGGTGCTGGATCAGATGATTAATCACCAGGCGCAGATCATTGCCTACAACGCCGACTTCCGGATGATGTCGCTGGTCGTGGTGCCGCCGCTGCTGCTGCTGCTGGTGATGCGCCGCCATCAGCGCCCGCTGCCCCAGCCCGCCGCGGCACCAAGGCCCGCCGCGGCACCGAGGCCTGCCGCGGCAGCCGGACCCGCCGAGGCAGCCGCGGCCGGCGATTGACCAGCGCCGGCAGTTCGGCATACTCACGCTCGACGCAGACAGCAGGGGTCCACGATGGACGCGGTGCAATTGAAGGTGTTCTGGCAGCCTGGATGAACCAGCTGTCTGAAACTCAAAGAGTTTCTGTCGGTCCGTGAGATCGAGTTCGAATCGATAAACGTGCTGGAGAACGCGGCGGGATTGGCCGAGTTGCGCCGTCTTGGCGCCCGCTCGGTTCCCGTGCTGTCGCGCGGCGACGAATACGTGTTCGCGCAGAATATTGGCCACGTGGTCAAGTTCCTCGGGCTGAACGAGGCAACCGGGCCAGTGCTGTCGCCGGCGCAACTGATCGCGCGGCTGGAACTGTTCCTCGGTGCCGCCGAGCGGTTCATTACGCAGATGCCGGACGCCCGCCTGACCGTCGAGGTGCCGAACCGGCCACGCACCTACCGCGTGCTGGGACATCACATTTTCCGTATTCCCGAAGTGTTTCTGGAGGTCGCCGCCGGGGCCACCCTGGCCTACGAAAACCTGACCTCGCCGCCACCCGATGCGATGCAGCGCAGCGCCGACATCGTCGGCTATGGCCGTGACGTGCACCACCGCGTGTCGGCTTGGTGGGACGCCAAGGCCGACAAATCCGGGCACGAAACGGTGCAGACCTACTACGGCCCGCAACTGCTGCACGAGTATCTGGAACGCACCACCTGGCACTCCGGCCAGCATGTGCGGCAATGGATGATGCTGTTGCGGATGGCGAACATCGAGCCCGACCGCCCGCTCGGCGACGATGCCTTCGTCGGCCTGCCGATGCCCACCAGTGTCTGGGACGGCTGACCCCCCAGGCTCGCCAGGACTCCGCTGGCCAAGGCTCCGCTCGCGAGGCCCCCGGGTCGCCTATCCCGCGCGCCGACGCGCCGGCCCAACCTCTGCCGCCGATGCAGCCTAGCCGCGCGCCGGCCGATCTGGCGCCCTCGCCCGGTCCGCGTCAAGATCGCGGACAGGCTGCAAGAAGGCCAGGAATGGAGCCGTCCATCTCACGCCTCGCGGACCGAAACCGGTGTAGCCCGCATCGGTGCGGCCCACGCCGCGTGTGCCGCATCGCGCGCGCTGGCAGCGCCTGATCGCAATGGCCGACGCCGATCCAAAAGTACCGCATCGTGCACTGATCACTGCCTGCGTGATGTTGGCGACGCTGATGCAGGCGCTCGACTCCACTATCGCGAATGTTTCGCTGCCCTACATGCAGGGCAGCATGTCGGCCTCTGCCGACGAGATCACCTGGGTGCTGACCTCCTACGTCATCGCCGCCGCGATCATGACGGCGCCGGTCGGCTGGATGGCGGTGCGGTTCGGCCGCAAGCGGCTCTACATCGTCTGCCTGGCCGGGTTCACCGTGACCTCGATGATGTGCGGCGCGGCCCAGAGCCTGCAGCAGATCGTCACGTTCCGCCTGCTCCAGGGCATGTGCGGTGCGGCACTGGTGCCGCTGGCACAGGCGACGATGCTGGACATCTACCCCTATCATCGCCGCCCCTGGGCGATGGCGATCTTCAGCTCCGGCGTTACCATGGGTCCGCTGATGGGCCCGACCCTCGGCGGCTACCTGACCGACTGGTACAACTGGCGCTACGTGTTCTACGTCAACCTGCCGTTCGGCGTCATCGCCATCGTCGGCCTGCTGCTGTTCATGCCGAACACATCGCCCAGGCCGGGCCTGAAATTCTCCTGGTCGGGCTTTGCGATGCTGGCGATGGCGCTCGGCGCGCTGCAACTGGTGCTGGACCGCGGCCAGGTCGAGGACTGGTTCACCTCGCGCGAAATCATCATCGAGACGGTGCTCGCCGGCCTGGGGTTCTACCTGTTCCTGGTGCACATGTTCACCGCGGAAAAACCGTTCCTGCCGCCGGCGATGTTCCGCGATCGGAATTTCGTCGCCTCGTTCATCATGATCGTCTGCGTCTCGATGGTGATGCTGGCGACCTCGGCGCTGCTGGCGCCCTACCTGCAGAACCTGGCGGGCTACCCGGTCTACACCGCGGGCCTGTCGCTCTCGCCGCGCAGCATCGGCACGGTGATCTCGATGTTTCTCGCCGCCCGGCTGTCCAAATGGATCGACCAGCGCAAGATCATGGCGGTCGGATTGGTCGTCCTGGGGTGGGCATTGCACGCCATGAGCGCCTGGACGCCCGACGTGACCGAGGAACAGATGATCCTCACGCTGATCGTGCAGGGCTTCTCGATTGGCCTGGTGTTCAATCCGTTAGCGGTGATCGCCTTCAGCACATTGCAATCACAGTTCCGCGGCGACGCGACGGCGTTGCAGGCACTGGCGCGCAACATCGGCTCGGCGATCGGCATCTCGGTCACCTCGTTCACGCTGGAGCGTAGCGCACAGGCGATGCACGCCGATATCGCCGCCGGCATCACGCCGTTCAACCGACTGCTGCAGCACACCGGGGCTGCGCAGATCTACGATCTGGCGACGCAGCACGGTGCCGCACTGCTCAACCAGGAGATCACGCGGCAGTCGCAGATCATCGCCTATAACAATGACTTTCACATGATGG
>Ga0302325_10028955_pt1 | contig 11453 bp, 10 predicted proteins | sample Palsa_T0_2_FD_201948 | JGI IMG/M metagenome (GOLD analysis project Ga0302325, IMG submission 201948) | Peat permafrost microbial communities from Stordalen Mire near Abisko, Sweden - Palsa_T0_2 | ecosystem: Environmental > Terrestrial > Soil > Palsa > Peat permafrost | place: Sweden: Abisko... | reverse complement strand
ATCCGCAGACCATTTGATGTAGTTGTGGGTCTCATCAGGCTGAAACCAATCTTCGGATTCGGTGTATTCGATAGCCTTTGCGATCTCCTTGATGATGTTGTTGTACTTAGCTTGGAGCGCGTCGTAGTTGCGCTTGAGGATTTGGTAGTCACCAGTTGACGGAGCGAAGGTGGCCATGAATGTTTTTGTGCGAACTCAGAGTACTAGAGATGATGGTACAGTCGATGCAAATATATGACAGAAGGCAAGACAGTGGGTAGTGGCAGGTTACTGGTTATGAGTGTTGTGGTCTTGGGGAAAAGTCGTTGTGGGAAGGAGATGTTCGGAAGAGAGAGGACGAGGCTCTTGACATGAAGACATCGGGCTACCAAATTTGGGTTTCAACGAAGGAGGAGGCTTACCTCAACAGTGGCTGTTACGAGACTACAGCCTTCTGTCAGGACTCGTTTTGATTTGGCACTGGCCGTCGTCACAAAGGACAAGATATATTCCAAGTGAATCATTCAAATGAGAACATTCCAAACCAGAAGTGAAAGAGAATCAGGTTTTCCCCCCTGGTAGCTGATTAATATTGTAAGGAGTTTGAGTCTATTTCGAAACGAGAATGTGAATATGGATTTAATGTCTAGAACATAAGCGCACTGGTTGAAGGAAGAAAACATGTCCAAATAATTGTTAAGAGATGTCACCTGAATAGGGCAGTAAAACAAGTGAGAATCAATACAAATAGCTGCTGCGAAAACCATTAAAGCAAGTCAGATCACAGAATGAAAATGCTGAAACTTCAGACCAATGGCAAGCGAGTTACAAAGCGTGCAGGTATCCGGGGATGTTTCATCCACGGCCGCGTTCAATCCTATGGAACGAGCAAGTGAGTTTAATATCAGTGTATGCCTTCGTGTGTATAATCTCTATATTCATGGCAGAAGATCAAATCTCCCCAATCTCGGTACCGGAGAAGCCACTCTCTTCGCAGCATCAGTTTTGTCCCACTTCCTTCGTGCCCTTATCAGCCGCTTTGCCGCCCGAGCCCGAACAATTCTCAACAGATCAACACCAGTAAAGTACTTGCCGCCCAAAGCATCATCGATCTGCTTGGCTACAAGAGGCATCTTGCCTTGCAATTTAGCTTTGGCCCAGCGGTTGTAACGTCGATTTGATCTACCAGGGCCGTAGTACGTGATAAGGCGATTGAAGATTGCGCTTCTGACGCCTGGTCCGTCAATGTAGACACCGTGCCGATTCAGTTGCTTCAAGAGTGTGATGCCTGATGTGACTACGGGAAGGTCGTTTGTTCTCGTAAATGAAATTACGCCTTGCCGTATGTCTTCGAGGGGAATGGTCCGTATTTTGAGGTTGTGGATGAAGCCCCATTCCACGATTGCCTTCTGCAAAGAGACGTCGAAGAGCATTCTGAGAGGATGGAGATGGTGGGATGTGGGGACTTGTGCTGGAACCCGAAATCGACGAGGTGGCCAGGTAGAGGAAGGAGTGACTGGGCCGTACCAGGCTGCAAGCTCAACGCAAAGATTATGGAGATCATCAAAACGTCCAATTTTGCCCAGTCGACGAAGGATCTCTCGCCAGTGGAGGATGGGGACGAAGCTTCCAGATCTCATGATTCTTTTCAGGATTGCAATCACCATGTCTAAGTCGTTGTCAGGTCCAGACTCTGCGTGGGTTATTCCTCGAATGAACATCGGTTGTTTACCCCGATTTCGTGGACGAAGGGTGTGCCGGATAATGTGAGCAATAGACTTCGTTGTGACGGGAGTGCTAGCAGTCTGCATGTCAGCCAACATTTCCGTCACTGCTGTTCTGCTGCCTCTAGTAACATGCCAACGGAGGATTACATTGCTTCTCTCAATGTCAGGAGACTTGCTGGCGAGAGAGCGGATCGCCAATGTACGTCTGTATTGAGTCCAGTCTTTGGCTCTGGCATAGGACGCGAGTAGGGATTCCTGCAATTCACTATCCTCAAGCGCTTCCGGGTGCTGATCGCTGTTGAGCAATGATTCGAGAAGATCGTATCTCCGATTCTTAGAGAAGTGCTCGAGGGCCCGGGAGAACAACGAGTTCCCGATGGATATTCCCAGATCTCTTAACTGGTTGAGACGAAGAACGACGGCTTTCGTGTCCGGATCTCGGCGAGCTATAGCTTGCAATGACAATGGACCTATTTCCTGAACTCCTAGAGCATGGACGGCATTGATGGCAGAGTCCAGGGAGACCCATCTGGTTGCAAACCATCTAGCCCCCAAGCTATCGTTGTACTTCTTCACTGAGACATTGAACGTCTTCCCGTGGACCAAGTTCATCATCTCTCGCGAAATCTTAGTATTATCTTGGAGCTCATTGGACATGCTTGGCGCAAATGACACCCCAGCATCAACTAGGCTCTTTGTAACTTTGAGGGCATTTTGACGGTCGTAAATAGCCAGAAAGTGTACCATTGGCTCGACCATCTTTGACGAGGAAGGCAGATCTCCATTCTTCAGAAGAAAGAAGTGCCAATTCAAAGCACTCTTGAAGTCCTCTCGCTGGCAGAGAAGCGGAATAATTCTCGAGTAAGCATTTCGGTGCTTATTCTGAGTGTAGATGGCTCTCAAGGTCTCCATGTCACCACCCTTGAACACCACCTGGCGGCACATCTCAGTAAATTGATTAGCACCCATTGGATGGCGCTCAAAGAGTCGGTGGTGCCATCTGATTGCATCCCTGCCCTGCCCATTGACAAGAAAGTGTTGCACGACAAATCTGGAGAGGCCCGACCAATGTTCTCCAGTTTCATCAAACATCTTGTCTGCATATTTACATAATTCCTCCAGTAAAACACGATCCTGGAATCCTACAGCAAGAAATTCCTGCCAGAACCTCTCTGCCATAAATCCTTTCGTAGGCAAGTGGAGATTCCTTCTTTGAATGGCATTCCACAATGTGATGACACCAGACGTTCCATGAATTCTCTTCCTGTATTCCAAAAGGCAGCCCCATAGCTTCCAATCATTTATGTATCCGTCCTGGTCCAACAGCCTAACTCTAGTCCCTGCAGGAATTGCGTCCAAATTTGATTCAAATTCAAGTTGGTCGTGAGTGAAAAGGCTCTCGTCCCATTGTCCTTTCGCTTTGCTCCTGATAATGCTATGTTTCCTCCAGGGATTGGATAAGGCTGGCGTCCCGGCCGAGACTGTCGACGTAGAAAATGACAAAGTCTGTACTTCGACCTTGGGTTGAGGTTGGATTTCTCTCGCGGGTTCGCGTTCTGCCTCCACATCAAAATCTTCGACTTCTCGAGCTGCTGCAGCTACGCTGATATATCGGCGACCACATATTCTTCTTTTCTTCCCAAGTGTTTGCGTTGTCTCCACCGATGTATTAGATGCTGAGGACCCAACTAGATATCGAAGGAATTCGAGGGAAGAGGGCCTCGAAAGAAGCCTTTGCAGAGCTGGACCCATCCTGTCGTTCTACCAATGGCCAACTGGCATACTCGTAGTTTCGGACCTCCATTGCATTTCTCGTTGCAGTGGTAAGATATTGAAATCGAACACTGAAGCCCGCATTTCAGAAGCTTGAGGTTGAAGTGCTTAGTCATCTTCTGCGCTAGCCCTAGCTTCTCCGATGTGAAGCTCCAACATCGAACCATCTTCACGACGACGCCAAATCTTCCCTCAGTCACATCAATCTTCTGCAATCCAGTCATAATGGCAGGGTACGTATCAATTCTATTCGCGCTATTCTGCCTAACCTCTCCGGGCGCTTCTGGACTTGGTGGAAGTGTGGTTGCAGGCCTTGGCTGATCCCGGAATGGCATCATTTCTCAACCAGAAAACAATTGCTAATAAAACCTCTGCTCCAGCTTCGTCAACCGCGAAAACCGCGTTCCTCACTACCAAAGGCTATTCCAGGATGGTCAACGACACGCTGTTCGTCAATGGAACCAGGTATTTGCTCTGCTTCATCACTCCCATAGTTGTACTGGAAAGGTGGAAAGGCAGAATAGGAATGAATGGCTAATAATAACTTAAAATGGCAGACTCCCAAGAGCAAACTCTTCATGAGGCCCTACCTAGTTCTCTTGTTCGGTGGCTTCGCTGGGTCGATGTACATGATGGGCCGCTTGGTAATGGGACACAAGACCTGGTTTGGCAAGGGATAGATGGGGTGATCGAAAGGGGCCATCGAGCCGGGGCCAGTTCACTTGTTGAGGGTGGCTAGAAAATTGATGCTGGGCTTTGCGGGTGTACCATCAATCCGAAGAATAGAATTTTGCTTCCAAACCCCATTTCAAGCTGTGGTTTTTGGTGGATATCCGGGAGGACGATACAGGATGACGCTGGGCACGAACAACAATTGAAAGGACGATATCATTTTATGTCATCCAGTGATGTTCTCTAAGCTATGAAACTAAGATACAGGGGAACTCACCAAGCCAAATCAGTCGGAAGTGTGAGAACATGCAAACCCCATATGCAGAACCCAATCCTGGGCATATCCCCACTTTGACCCCCCAATAACTTATCCTACACATGGCACTCTGCCTATCTTAAGCACGAAGAAGCTCTTAAAATCCATTGCCACCACTATCTCTTCTCAGCATCTCTGCAACATCCGCATCCAATCCATCATCACCTCCAAGATCAGGGAAGTCGTCGTTCAGTTTTCTCTTCTTTGCACTTCCAGCGCTAGTAGCAGAGGGTGGTCGGACATAGGACATGGAAAGGCTTGACAGGAGATCTGATCCGGCAGATGGGGCTTGTGGGACATGAGGTTTTTGCACAGGCAAGGCGCCATTGTTGTTGGTATTGGATGGGGACAGGTCATACTCGGGAATTGGTTCAGTCGCCGGTGGTTTGGGGTATCCAGGTGGAGTCAAGGCTTCTACCTCTGGACGATCTGGCTCGGATCCAGGGGTGATTGGTGAGTGATGTTGGCCAGGAGAACCACCAGCAGCTCCTGCGGGTGTACTAGGGTTGCTGTTCGACGTAAAGCCACGCATGATGCTGTCCTCTACATCCTTCTTCTTGTTATCAATCTCAGTCTTGCGGCTAGTTAACTCGCTGAGCTGCTTCTCGTCTGCCTTGAGGGCATCACGATTCGACTCCAGTATCTTCTCCAATCCTTCAATCAAGAGGCTCCGAGCCTTGATACTCTCAGCAACGGCACCTTCAGCATTCGCCAGTGTCTTCAGAAGCCCGTTGAGTCTAGCAGCGTGAACTGGTGCGGTTGGTACAGGTGCGTTGGGATCTGTAAGCTTGTCGTAGTCTTGTGATGCAGCGTTCAGCGAGGTTTTAGTCGAGAGGATAAGTTTAGATAGGTTTTGCTGGGAAGCAACAACTGGGGCCAGCTCGTTGGGGACGGAGCTTGGATTCGAGGAGAAAATAGAGCCGCCCTTTTTCGTAGCTGATCGAGACTTGTCAAGTTCTGACAGAATTAGCGTATGCCCAGCTAGAACAGTCTGGTTATCGTACCATCAATTCGCGACTCAATTGCTTCCTGGATTGGGACCTCAAAAATCTGCCGTGCTCTCCATACCTCCACAACTCTCCTCAGCTTCTGCTGAACCTCATTTGTAGCCCCTTTGTATGCGGTCGCGGTAGCTTCGGCAATAACTGGAGAGAAGGCAATGAGAAAGTCATCCTTGCGGCGAGCTTTCGATTGCTGTGCAACCTCTACAATTGCAGAAGGCATTAGCAATCCGACTCCTACATCAGAGTCCAGAAATTTCCGAGCAGAAAACATGGTAGCAGAGAGAAGCTTACCGTTGGCAAGATAGATGAGATTGAGCCTTTTGTTACTTCCAGAGTCCTTCAATCGCTGGAGCCACAGCTGGCCCGTTCGGTCTGCATGTCTCCTGATTGTGGGTAAGTACAGCTGAGAAGGGTTGAAGGAGCGCCGTTGCGTACCTGTGGAACATGACCCATTGGGCAACTGTGACCTGGAGAAGTCAGTGCTAGAGCCATCTGCGGGCGGGGAAAGAGCTTACGATGCTTTCCTGCGTCTCATTGAGAGCCGACAGCTTCGCCAGGACAGCATCGTCCGTGTAAGCCATCTCAGCGTAATGCTCGGAGGATTTGTGGGTTGGTGAAGGATGTCAAAGAGATGGTCGTGTGAGCACTTTGGCGTTTGTTGTTTTTGGCTTTCCTGCTTTACAGAGACTACTATGGCTCAAGGATCACGCAACAGTATCGGGCAATCAATATTGCCTCAGCAATTTTCATCGGCGGAGGTTTCTGGAGCTTGCCAGGTCCACGAGCATTCGCTGCAGGTTAGGTGACGTCCGATAGAGGAAATCTTGATGATATTCGGAGCTCAGCTTTCGCGAGGTCGTTTTAAAAGATGCGCGCCCTCCGCCGATCATGTGACAGCGCTAGTCCGAGATTAGGCTGCGGCCTGCCCTTCCGCATTACGTAATAAAAAAATTGTGCTCCAAAAATCCTTCGCGAGGTCGTTTTAAAAGATGCGCGATTTTGAAGCTTGCCCTCGTTCGGACTAGCCTGGTGATGCAGCACGTGTCATAACATTATCCACTTCACCCCTTCCACCACCTCCACAACATCTTCTCCAAATAGTTCGAAATTATATTTCAATTCAATCGAAACCACTTAGCCAATGCGCCAAGGAATATTTATATTAGAAAGGTCCCCATACTCTCGATTTGCGCAAGTGCAATCTCGTGCAGTCCAAAATAAGGACCTCCTGCTTCCAGCCCGTGGCGAGTCTTGCCTGGCTTTGGCCCATGATGCATCAAGGTTATGAAGCTTGGGGCAGGAAGATAACGAAAATTACTTCTCCATAGCTCGCCATGATATAGTTTACGATGAGGGCTGATCAGCCATATTTGCGTCTTGATAGCAAATGGATGATATGGCTTGAAGATTGGCTGGTGTTGCTTCCCTTGTTCGCCTACCACTTATCCCGCTATTCTGATCCTCATGAAGCTGCAGCCTTTCGGAGCTTCGTAGAATCGTCACAAGTGTGGAAGACATAGATGCAGTAGGGATCATTTTATCACCTCTTGATTTACTCAGCAATTACCATCACTCAGATTCTTTTCCTTGGGCTTTTCATCATATACAGTGGCGTGGTCAGCTCGGCTTGTTCCAGATGAGATGGGTAATGTCCGTATGATGCGAGGTAAGGATTCATATTAACCTTGCAAGGTTTGCTTTCCCAAATTATGGAAGCGAAGTTCCCGGCTGCACCCATCATTTGTTGCTTTGAGTATTCTCCCAGGTCATTTCTCTCCAGATTGCAGAGAGACTCTTGGTGTCAGTGCACGGCATGATACCTCCATGATCTTCTTAATGATGGCGAGATCTCATCAGTTCTTGCAGCTATCCCATCCAGTCTGAGGTCAGGGACGCTCTTGCCTTAGCAGTTCCTGAATCTGCACTTGTTGTGCATATAAGCTTTGATCAACGAGGATAATAGATTACCCCTCGTCAGGAGCCAAGGATCGACATGGGAGTTGCATTGCACATCTGATTTATATGCGCAACTTTAGGACATTTTAAAGTGTTTCTGGCTGAAGCAGGAACCGCTGGACTTATAGGCAAATAAGTTATTCCAGGTATTGTTTCGCTGCTGCCAACTGAAGTCTTACAGCAACTAGCCACGATGGAGATCATAGAAATGGACAATAAGCGGCTTCGTTGAGATTGTCCGCCTATCATCCAAGCACAGCGTTGACGAAGTAATGGTTTTAGGCGATCTATCCAAGCTCGCAGTCAGTCCACTTCGAGTGATTGATGTAATTTTGGCAGTGAAGAACCAAGACATCACTCTTGAGGTCAAGAGGCATATGGTGCAGGTTGATTTGATTGATTTCTTCTTCGATTATCTGACGCAGGACAGACACTTTTGTGCATCTACCTTCTTTCCTCATGAAATTAAACTATACCGGTATATCAAATCTTCAATGCACTAATTTCTTGCCTTCGATTGTGATTCTGATGGTGCTGCTTGTATTGATAATCATTTGAAGCACTTCTTTCACGTCTTATCATTGACAATGACTAGGTAGAACTTGAATCTCCTCTCCAGAGCGATGAGTAGTACGCTAATTCCTTCAAGCTATCTACATACATTTAACATTCTCATTGATGCCATGTTATGCATTGCACCCTCGTCTATTAATTTGCCGGATAACTGATATATATTGAACAATTGTGCAGCCAATTTAGCTCAAGACTTGGCTAGAACTCAAGCACCCACAAGCATTTCAGAACAACAAAGTAAGCAGAATGAAAGCCCAAGCATGTTGTCTGAGCCCCCGGATTTAGCGTTCAGATAGTCCGTGTTTTGTGTAACATTGTGACAAGCGTGGCTAAACTCCAGCTTGTTATTTGACCTGAATCCTCATTTGCACGAAATCTGTTTCTGTTCAGAAAGGTGAGCAGGGCTGCTTTATCGGCAATGCTGGGTGAGCTAAGGTGAGTAAGGGTGAGGCGAGGGTGAGAAGCGGGTGACCAGTGGTGACCAACAGCGGAAAGCGGCAGAGTCAGCACGAGCATGTGAGATGCTATTTTAGTATCCAAGGGGGCCAAGGGGACCCGTCTTGGCTCCCTTAAGGCCTGATTATACTTTCCTTGTCTCTAAGCGCAGATCCCATTTTGGCTCCTGTGACGAACCTGAAGCAATTGCCATCACATGACCGATCACGTGGCAGTACTTTTGGGTTTCGCGGACTAGGGATATTTCTATCTAATCAGAGGCGTCGTTGCGAACCAAGCTCGCATGGCCGTCACCTGACTCTGTAAGATTATATATATAGCTCGAGACACCTCTCAGTCTCTTCTTCTTCTTTCTTCTTCAGCTTAGCATCCCCGTCATACTCGACTAGCTAGCTGAATGCAATTGGTTCTGCCTCTCATCTTCGGTTAGCGTCGTGACACATACTAAGCTTCTTAGAAGCCGGCTTCTTAGTCTAAGATGTCAGTTAAATCGTATTTGGGTGCAAAAATGGCATATTTTTGACTACTGCTAGATCTCTAAGGAGCAAAGGTAATCGCAGGGGCGAGGCCCCTATATGACTACGAAAAAAGCAACTCCTAACCAAGCTGGTTTCAGCGTAATCGCATCTTAGCTTCAGTGCAGCCTCAAAGCTGATTCAACATAAGGCATCTCGTTCGGTTTTTTCCTATGATTATTCCGGATTTTAACTCCTGTATTAAGATCATTACTTGCAAGATGTTTCCCTCGAGTGAGTTCGTAACTTCGCACTTCCTCTTTATGGTGCCCTAGCAGCATTTCGATTCTCTGTGCGGTGTAGTGCAGCCTGTCGCGGAAACCACCATGCACAGAATGCTATTACAATTGCAGGTATGCCAAGCCCTATCCCCACGCCAAGAGCGATGTTATTGGATTGGTTGTTGTTAGATTGGTTGCTGTTAGATTGGCTATTCGTGGATTGGCTGTCATTCGAGCTGGTATTACTGCTTGTATCAACTGCTGTGGTCGCACTTGTACCAGAAGTGGTAGAAGCAAGCGCAGAAGAGATTCCTTACTAATATCAGCCAAGTCACTATGAACCGGACTTAGTATTGCCAACCAGAATGGGTCATTGCACGATACATAGTGAATATCGCAAATGGCGAATCGCAGCTGATAATAGTCCACGGCGGTGTCAACTCATCTAGATTTTCGTAGATGATTCCCACCTCGCAGGTTTCAGGAGTACTGTATTATACGTCGCGTAAACATCCTGTTTGAAGAGGGGTTTTAGTAAGAGTGCAACACTTACCAGGTGTACGAATCAGGTTGACCGGAACCATACTGACTACCGTATCCAGAGGGCCCAAGCACAGTGTGGCTGTTTATGCAGGTTGTGGGAAGGATGCCGGTACTGACCCCATATGGTACGCATGCCGCGCCAGTGCCATTGGCCCAGGTACTGGTTGTGAGAGTCGATCCAGGATTGCAATCAAACGAGCTCCCTGAGATACAGGTCAGTCAGAAAAAGAGAAGTGATATTGGAAGATATTAACAGAGCATATCACCGCTGGCAGTGTCATAGTAAGGTATATATCCGATGAAATAAGGTTGTTCCTGGTCGTCAGGACCTGCTGGGATCCACCGTGGAGCAGGTGTGATTCTAGGAGTCGCGACGGCAACGGTAGCCGATGTAGCCTTTATAAAAACTAGAATGAAGAGGAGTAACGGCATTTTGGCTGTTATTCAACTTCCCTGGCATCTGTCAAAGATACCTCGTCAAGGAAGAATATATTTTAAGGGAAGAAATTATAAAGGGATGAAATAATAAAGTTGCGGGGTGGCTTCTGCACAGCCTCCACTATTCCATATCAACGGCCGATAAGCCATAGTTCTATTATTAGTGTTGGTAATACAAACAAGTCACACTAGCGGAGGTCGGAGGAACTGAGATCCCGATATATCAGTTCCGTTGACAGTGCTCTCCTTCTTTCTTCTCTTGAAGTAGGTAAATTCTACTTAAACAAGTGGCTTAACTCTCTCCCTGCAGCCTTTGAGCCTTGCAAAACCACGCTAATTGCCAAAGTCCTAACATACCTGACAGTCCCGCGATTTTGACGAATGGAAGATTGGTTGCTGATTTAGGACTTAGCAATAGCCTTGCTAACATTCGAAACTGTGCGGCTCTACGACGCCTCGACAGGTGAACAGCTACAGACGCTCGAGGGCTGTGACGAACCTGAAGAAATTCGGTCACATGCGCAGTCACCTGTTGCTGCGCGACTGTACGCAGATAATGGCATAAAGTGACGGGATTACAGGGCCATGTGCGCTGTAAATTGGCTACAAGGTCTACTTTAGCTGACCAGCCGCCTAAACTACCCCGTAACTTTAGGCTCTTGCCCTGAAAATAATCTGTAAGTCACGGACATGTGATACCATACCTTTTCAGGACTTAACTCCTGTAGAGAAGGGACTGATTCGGCAGATGAGCTTATAGCAACTATCTATTAGGGGTCTTAGCGCTACCGTTGCTCTGCCAATAGCGCTTTGGCCCTCTAATGTCTTACAGAGCTGTGTAGCGTCCGTTCAGGGAATAGTGGCTAGAATTACAGGGACTTACAGTAGGCATAATCACTAATTATTCAAGCCACAGGGTGCTGATCGCGCAAAGGCCCTGTAATCCCGTCACTTTATGCCGTTGTCTCCGTATATATATACGTAGCAACCTCGCTGCTTTTCTTCTTCTTCTTTTTCTTTCCCTTTTTCTTTAGCTTAATATCCTTATTATATCAATTGACTAGCTAAGAAATTTAAGTTCTGCTTTTTAATTTTAATTAATATTATAATAAAAGATTATATAATATAATTATTTATTTTTAAAATTATTAATTTTTTAATATAATTTTTTTTATATTATTTATAAAAGAATTATTTTTTAATTATATAAAATAATAATAATAAGCGCTCAAGACGGCGTCAACGAAGGCAAAAGGATCAAAGTCTCTGAGACTTTGAGA
>Ga0302325_10028954_pt1 | contig 11453 bp, 7 predicted proteins | sample Palsa_T0_2_FD_201948 | JGI IMG/M metagenome (GOLD analysis project Ga0302325, IMG submission 201948) | Peat permafrost microbial communities from Stordalen Mire near Abisko, Sweden - Palsa_T0_2 | ecosystem: Environmental > Terrestrial > Soil > Palsa > Peat permafrost | place: Sweden: Abisko... | reverse complement strand
AAGCGCAAGCTCTCGCGCGCTATGTGTTGGAAACTATGTCATTTCAGACTATGATGTCTGGCGCATTTCAGCCCATAAGTTTATTAATCGGTACTTAATTTAGTATGGGACCTAGGCCTTATTTTAAGTATTATAATTACCTTCAGTGTGAGAATTGATTAGATTAGACTAGATTAATGGCCATTAATCTAATCTAATCAAGAATTTTAAGGCATTAATTTAATCTATTCAATTAATAATTGATTATTAATTAATTATAATTAATTAATAGGTCACATGACGTATATATTCAAATAAATATACTTTATTATTTATTTATAATAGTTAGGGCTGTATATAAAGTATAAGCTTATAAAGCCTTAAAAGTATATTCTATAAATCGTTATTTTATAATATAAAGCAGGGTCACACGTGATCTAAGCGAATGGTGAAGCTTAAATAAGGCTCCGGCCCGTTCGGACCGCGGGCAGCTAGGCCCAACATAGTAATTTCTATCACGTGATATATTAATTGATTAATCAAAAATTAATCAAAATAATTAATCTAATCTAATCTAAAAAAATTTAAAAGCATTAATCTAATCAATTGATTATTAATTAATTATAATTAATTGATTAATTGATTAATGTGAATAATCCTTTGACACACTGATTACCTTTTAATGTGTCATAATGCAAATTGCAATACTAATAGCCAGTTTTGATGGAAACACTATTTTAGCTCTTGCAAATTTTGTAATCCCCAAATATATATAAATAAGGCCTTAAGCCCCCACAGATCCTGATTTTTTCAACACTCAAATCAATCACTACTCAATCCAAATATCACTCATACTCATAGGCCTTTATAGGTCATTTATTTATACATTTCAAGTTTATGAGTAGAGGTTCTCGTGCGCTTCGCGCGCTATAAGTATAGTATAGGCTCTTATATGGCTATAAGTGCAAACTCTCGTGCGCTTTGCTAATATTTTTTTAAGCTAAAATTATAATCTTTATATTATTAAACCTTTTTATAATCTTAATTTATATATATCATATAGAGCTGCATTTAGTAAAAAGTAAAAAATCGAGCTGCATCTGGTAAGTTGAGCAAAGCGCGAGTTACATCTGGTAAATAGCCGTTGTTTGTATAAATGTGATAATAAAAGACTGATTTGCTTCAAAAGCCATTTCAATAATCGTATAACAATAAAATAAAGCAGAAAAAATAGAGCGATAAGAATTAAGAAGAAAATAGTAGGAGAATCGCGAGGCTAATCGATTACTTAATAATCAGAAAGCACCCTGCCTCTCACTAGTCAAGGCATAAATCCTTATATTGTCCATATGACAACTGCTAGTCTTCAGCCAGATTACGGCTGAGTATTCAAGGGGATAAAGTTGAAAGCTTCTTCCCACTCACATCTCCCACTTTAACCCGAACTCAAAATACACCTATAACCAACTCCTCCCTTTCCCAGAATACCTTCCACGCCTCTGTCCATCTCATTTGTAACCCCTCCAACTGGTCTTTAAACACAAGCGCTTCCTAAGTTCCACTGTTTGCCTTGCCAGCTTCTCCGTTAATATCTGTAATCGTGTTCTCCGCCTTCAGAAATCTCATTGCACCCCTTTCCACGCTCCTCCACTCTGAAACTGGACCCTTAACATACATGTGCTCCTCCCTACAGCACTTCTTCCAATCCGTTCACTCCTTCCCCTTGATGCACATATCCCTCTTCTTCCAAAATTCCTCACAAACACCACAGCTGTAAGTATGATACAGAAATAAACAGCCTCATCATTCTAGTTCGAGAAGTATTTAAAGCAATCACTGCAGTTGATTGCGTTGTTGGTACTGAGATCTTCGCCTTCAATGTCCGAGTTACGTTCAGAGATAGCAGTTTCTCCATTTGTGACTACGTCCTCACTATCCTCAGCCTCGGCAGATTCATGCAAAACAGGTTCTTCTGGAAGGCTTGCGAGACACTGATTCACAGTCGAAACTAACCGTGAGAACTTTAGCAAGCTGCCGGAAACCCATTCTATTATTCCAAGCCTCTATATCTGTAAATGCATCTATACAACTCCGGAACGTTTCTACTATGATATCCTGAAATTTTTTTACCGGGCCCAGCTTTCCAGGACCTTTTCTGCCATCAAAGCCAACCCCCCCTCCCCCCGGGTAACGCTTATTTGCATATACAAGGTAAAGGCCGAGGATGTAAAGTACTTGCTTCAATCGCAGATGCTTCCGATAAGTCATAGAAGATTTTAGCCAGGCCGGAAATTATCCACGAAACTAATGCTTGGTTTGACAAATATGTGCTATAGCTGGTTTGCAACTGACGAGTGATGTCCCACAATATTTCGGGAATTGAAGATCACACATCTTTGCCACCGTATCTAGAGAAAATCCCAGAGAAGGGATGACTTCAAATTGAGCAAATGGTCGGTATCTTCTAGGATGTTGAGTCTGAATTCGAAAAGTTTAACGATTGCTTGGTCGAGTGTGCAATTAAAGTGCGACACAACCAACGGCTTGTCACATCAGATCACAGAGAAACCTGAATAATATTGCGGTTTACATGCTAGACATGTTAAAATGCTGCCAACCTCCTGGTTTCCCACTCCAAGGGCTGGGGATTCTCGTCTCTCGTATCTCCAATGGACTCTATGGGAGGCTAGATATAATGTGATAGGCATTCTCTACAGTCCAGTACATCGACTTCGTTGGGCGGAAATGGCATGTGATCAGGCTGGAAAGGCCTCATCAGTAACCTCGACGTGTCTTGTGTCGTCGAGACTGGCGATCCATAGAAGGATTTACCCCCACACTCCTCAACCGCTCAACTTAAATTTTGAAGACCTTAACACCAAAGATTTGCAAAAAAAAACCCGATATTCGTGATAATTCGAGTATTCTTTATGATATGGGAAGTTTTTAGAAATTTTTGAGGACTTTGGAAAATCGTCAAAATTTTAGTGGGGTTGGCGTGGGCGGTTGGGTAGTGAACCCTTCTATCTAACTTGAAAATAATGAATGCGCTTCATTGATTAAGACGTGGCATTGCCAACAAACTACACATGTAATGAGGCTACATGAAGCATATTCGGGGCGTTTTTGTGTTTTTGTTAAAGCCAATAACGTTGATCCACGTTGGTTTCTGCCTAATCTTACTGTATCGCCAACTTTCACCTTCTTTCACCTTCTTGCAGCCTCAGTCACATGACCCACAACAGCTTCGTAAATAGCGACCAAGGCAGCTATCTTTCATCAATATCACTTATAGGCATACATACTACTTATCCCGATCTAGTCAAACGAAATGCACGATACCCAGCAATCATTCGGCGAGGGCTCAAAAGATGCCAACCCAGTTGACGTCAAATGGCAGGAGACTCTCGACAAGGTCGCTGCGGGCGTGGTCTCGGTCAAATTTTGCCGTACCAGGTCGTTCGACGCCGAGAAAGCAGGGTCTTCTGAAGCCACAGGCTTTGTAGTCGATACAGAAAAAGGGCAAGTTCTCTAATTCCACGGTGGCCAGACTAGTACTTATGTCTCTATAGATATATCCTCACAAACCGACACGTAGCAGGGCCGAACCCATTTTGGGGCAGGTGCATATTCGAGAACCATGAAGAGGTCGATGTCCATGTGATATATTACGATCCAGTCCACGACTTCGGTATTCTCCGCTATGACCCCAAATCCGTCAAATATATGTCCGTTTCGGCTATACCATTACGGCCCGACCTTGCCAAGGTTGCTGAGGCCGTTCGACTAGTTGGCAATGATGCTGGGGAGAAACTTAGCATCCAGTCGGCTGTGATTAGCAGGCTGGACAGGAATGCACCCGAATACGACGAATCAGGATATTGTGATTTCAATACCAATTACATCCAAGCCGCATCAGGTGCAACTGGTGGAAGCTCTGGTAGTCCGGTCATAAATGTTCACGGGCAAGCAGTTGCCATACAGGCTGGAGGCAAAGCTAAGACAGCAACCGACTACTTTCTTCCTCTTGATCGTCCACTACGAGCACTTCAATGCCTTCAGAGAGGGGAGCCAATTACTCGTGGTACGATTCAATGCCAATGGAAATTCAAGCCCTTTAATGAATGCCAGGGCCTCGGCCTGTCTCCCGAATGGGAGAGCGCTTTCCGAGAGGCCTTTCCGAATGAGGTCGGAATATTGGTAGCAGAACGCGTCGTACCACATGGACCGTCACATTCGAAAATCAAGGTAGGAGACATCCTTATTAAAGTTAACGGGAAGCTCCTAGCACAGTTCAAGTACCTAGACGATATCCTGGATTCAAGCGTTGGGGGCATTGTCGGGCTCCTGTTACAGCGGCGCGGCAAAGATGTTGAGGTTGAAGTTGAGGTAGCAGATCTGTACAAGATTACACCTGATCGTTTTGTCTCAGTTGCAGGGGCTAGTTTCCAGGACCTTTCGTACCAACGAGCCCGAGCCCGCGGAGTTGCCTGTAAAGGCGTCTTTCTCTGTGATGATTCAGGATCTTTCAGCCCACTGCCCAGCGGTTGTACTATACAGAAAGTCGACGCTAAGGCGACCCCTGATCTTGACACGTTTATTGAGGTCATGAAGGCGGTCCCGGACCAAGAAAGAGTCGTCGTAACGTACACGCTTTTCCATGACCCACTTACTTCCCGGTTTTCCATACTGCGTATCGATCGCTATTGGTCAAGAAAGATGATCCAATATGTGAGGAACGATAAGACTGGTCTTTGGGAATCCACAGATCTTGCCGATGTGGTTGCCAGACGCCCGCCAGTTCCTCGGACTGCAACTTTCGTCCAACTCCGGAGCGTCCCACCAGCCATTGCAGATGTAGCAAAGTGCTTTGTCAAGGTTGAGTGTTTTGTTCCTCAATATCTAAATGGATCAGATTATATACCTCGACCAAGCGTCGGGGTTGTAATTGATGCAGAAAAAGGCGTGGTCTTCGTTTCGCGAGCAACAGTACCTCACGCTCTATGCGATATCTCTATCACAATTGCGGATTCAATCATCGTCGATGGGGAAGTTCTATTTTCCCATCCTTTGCATCATTATGCTCTTATTAAATACGACCCCCGACTTGTTATAGCTCCTGTTCAGAGCGTGAAGTTGAGTCCGACAACTGTGGAGCAAGGCACTTCGGTACATTTCGTGGGCTTCAAGGACAACAACATCGGAGGCCCAATGTACGCGCTGACTGCTGTCACCGATGTTTGCAATCTCCGACTCACGGCGAACTCCGAGCGGCCAAAAATCAGGGCCATCAATAGCGAGTCTGTAAAGGTAGACACAGGGCTCGCTGATGATTGTGGAAGTGGCGTTCTCATTAGTGACGACGGGATCGTCCAAGCTTTGTGGTTGACATCCCTCCATTACAACGACGATCACGATGTGTATCGTTATTACGGCCTTCCAACACCAACAATTCTACCAGTCATCTCGAAGATTCGGATGGGCGAGGTCCCGAAATTACGCATTCTCAGTGTCGAATTGGAGGCCATCACAATGAGTGAAGCTCGGGATATGAAAGTCTCTGAGGACTGGATTAAGAGGGTGGAGGTTGCTAATCCCTTTTGCCACCAACTCTTCAAAGTCAAGAAGCGTACGATCCAGTCCAACGACAATTCGAGGACTCTTTTAGAAGGAGATATAATACTTACCCTGAATGGTAGTATTATAACACGTCTCTCCGAATTTGACATTACGGATGATGCAGAAGGTCTAGACGCTCGAGTAGTTAGATATGGTGAGGAAGTCAACTTGGAGCTCCAAACGGTCTTGGCAGATGATTTCGAAACCAAAAGAGCTGTTCTGTTCTGCGGTGCGACGTTGCAGCCCCCACATCATGCTGCAAAACTACGAGTTGGGAAGCCACCCAGTGAAGTGTATGTGTCAAGTGTGATGAGAGGATCGCCTGCAGGCCATTACGGCCTCTCCCCGGCAACGTTCATTACTCATGTCAATGACACGGCGACTTCCGAGTTGGATTCATTCGTTAAGACAGCCTTGGCCATCCCTGATAACGCCAGTAAGTCAAACTTTATGAGTAACCGCTATTAGATCAACGCTAAGGCCACGCAGATTTTACTTTGACAACCGTAACCTTTGGTGGCATTGAACAAGTGATGAAAATGAAGAGAAATGACCACTACTTTCCAACGAAGGAGTGGATCAGAGAATCTCCGAAGTGGATAGAGCGGTCGATCTAAGGTTGTTGGCCATAATGAAACACACCCAGATCTAGATATAAATGTCCCAGAAGGTTTAAATACTCATTACGAGTTACTCAACCATGAAACTTGGAATACCATAGCTAGCAATTATTAGTATTTTGGGTTTATGTAGTTCTGGTTTTTTTCTTCTTCTTTTTTCCGTTTACAGAAGACACTCATTTCTATTCGTACCACTGCCCTCTTCAGTGCGTCTTTACCGACAGGCAATCTGCAAGTAATATTCTCGTCAGTAATGATTAGTTTCGTCGTTCAGTTTTATGGTCTTGTGTTAGCCTCATCCTTAATCTTTAAGTTATCCCATCATTTTTTTGATCGACTTTTTAGTTTAGTTAAAAATGAAATTATAAATAATAGGTACCGCTCTCCTTTTAATCCTTCTCTCCGTCTTTTTATTGTTTGCATCTCCTATTTTTGATCAAGCCGCGCTTAAGCTAGCTTGCTATCGTCTAATTGATGTAAGAGCTAGATAAAATTGCACTGCTCAGTTAGCTTGGAGAATTGCGGACCGACCGACCGTTCAAAACGTACTGTCCGGAGACAAATCGTTCTAACGATCCCCTTTCAGCTTATTCCCACGACCCGCAAATGCTAATAGCCGCGCTCGTTAAACACGAAGCAACACTCCTCGTCACTCCTCCCCGATATTTCTTATGTTGTAAGGGCTCGTGGACAGTAAATCTTCTGTGCAAATTTTGCAACGTCTCTCCAGATCAAAAAGACGCGGCCTGTCGGCCCTTACGCGATCGCCCGGTTTGAGGTACTGAATGGTCTTCAGCTTTGACTCGACTTGATCTTTTGGGGACTATTCCACCAGATTTCCGAAATATTCTTGCTCAGGAGTATATTACCATACCACTGCAATCCTTCCATTGGGTGACTGGAAAATACATGTCTCGTCGTATGGGTTCTCTTTTGGACTATTAGTTCAGGTCCGCTCTTCTTCACGCTCTGCCTTGCTAACCCAGACGTTGAAATTGCGAAAGGATTCCCTGAATCCAGCCCAGACGCCTCACGTTTAGACGAATCCTTGCTCTTGGGCTCTCCTTCGGACGCTATACTGTCGCCCTGGCTAGCAATATCATCTTGGGTCGAATCTCCTATGACAGCAGTTATGTCTTCTTCTGCCGCAGAGTATACTGACTTGGCCTTGCCTGAAACCTTATCGACTAGGCGCCACACGTGACGAACGTAAGTCGAATTAGTCGATTGTGAATTGAATTTGCCTACCTCTACTGTTCCATACAGAACCGCCTTTCTATCCAGTCGATCCAGAGCACAGAGAGAGGCGTTTCAGTGCAGTTGATAAAAGTTACCGAAGTCTCGTTCCCAGTGCAAGCTGAAAGAATCTCCTCAAACAGCAGCAGCAATATTCCCTCACTGAGAACTCCTTCCTATGCCTTGAGCTTGCCTTCAGGGCTATATTGCCATATTTGTTGACTAGAGCGGAAGTGTACCTAGAAGCCGTCCGGCGCTAGGTCGATTTGTTCTGTGGTAGTTACCAGTCGTATTATTGATCAATAAGACATCTTAATGATCCATTAGACGGTTTTTATAGCTGAGCCGGCTAGCTCAACATTGAGACTATTCGATCATAGGAATCTTATTTAATTGTACAAGTACCGATGCGGACGGTTCCTCGGTCGTGGGCCATCCACTTCCTTCCATTTACTCCTACTGCGCGGAAGTCAGGTGACCGGAAGTCTCGTGATCGAGGAATCTAAAATAGAGCTTATGAAATGGTCGAAACAAGAATATATTGAATGCTTAAGGAGACTATCTAAAGAGCGACGGAACCTCTGTTTATATAAACCAAAATATGGCTAATATGACTTACTGCGAATCACGTGATTCGCCCCCCTAATTCCAGCAGGTTTTAGCACCTACCATAACCTGAATTATAAGGTGATGCTTATTAATCAGGTTCCAATAGGTTCCATATTACGTACCAATTACATAGCGCTAACAACTCCCCCAAGGAGTATATCTTCCTCCCTTCTTCTCTTCCGGTTCTATCGTGCTATTATAGTTTTAATGCTTAGGAAGATAGTAGGAACCTACACTGTAAGTATTTAAAATATTATTTATTTTAATTAAAGCTTTACAAAAGCGACCTAATTATAGACTGTTTGATCTATATGTAAGGGGTATTACCAAGGTATTAGGCCGTCGGTCATCCCGAGATGTTATAAGCTACCGAATAGCCGAACAAGTCCGAGATCTTCATTGACTTCAATGTATTGGTGCCCGACTCGGAAGAAGAGGGCGCTAGAAACGAGGACCTCACGAATCACGACCATCTTCAGTCCTCAGAGAGCCTTGACCATTATCAGCTTCGTTCTCTTTTTATTTATACCAGATGCCAAAACCCGCTCTGTGACCACCCGTTCGCCAATGCGAGCCATTGGCCAATCGCAGGGCCCTATTAGGCAATAGGGGACTAAATGCGATTCGGGCTCCCCATTGGCCAATCGGGCCCCCTATTGCTTAATCGGGAAATATTTAAGTATTAGGGTTGTTGAAACGCTACGTGTAGTAAATTATTTTAAGTATATCCTCAACTTTACATACCTTACTTTGCTAAATATCACTTTAAAATGCCACATTATAATGCTGCATTGTATATACTAAGATAGTTGATTCTAAGTATATCTTTAACCTCACATACTTCACTTTGCTAAACATTACTTTAAAATGCTACATTATATATACTAAGACAATTGATTTTAAGTATATCCTTAACCTCACATACTTTACTTCGCTAAACATCACTTTAAAATGCTATATTATATATATTAAGACAATTGATTCTAAGTATATCTTTAACTTCATATACTTCACTTCGCTAAACATTACTTTAAAATACTGCATTGTATATACTAAGACAATTAATTCTAAGTATATCCTTAACTTTATATACCTCACTTTGCTAAATATCACTTTAAAATGCTGCATTATAATGCCGCATTATATATACTAAAACAGTTGATTCTAAGTATATCCTTAGCCTTACATTCCTTACTTATATATCACTTCTGCTAAATTACACTTCTATTAAATTACACTTTTGCTAAACACTTCTGCTAAACTACACTTTTGCTAAATTACACTTCTGCTAAACTACACTTCTACTAAACTACACTTTTGCCAATTTAACATCTCTTTATTATGTCTCTCTTAACTCTTTGCCTTACATTTACCCTATGCAATTGCATATACAAACACTTAAAGCAATACTTTAATATTAACACTCTTAGTGCTTATCCTTAAAGGACTCGATTTTTACTCTTACTAGTTACTCCCCCTTAGCTTATCGAAAATTGGTTAGCTGAAGATAAAGCCGCTTAGGATAAGCAGCTTTAAGAAAAGGGCTTTAAGAAGATCTTTACTACAAAAAAGCAATATTTGATTAAGCATTTTCTTGAGAACTTTAATGCCTTTATTATTAGAGAGACTAAACAAGAGAGGCAATATCAGTCTACTGCTAAGCACAATTCAAAGCAATTTGAATTGCAAGATAATCAAGTTTATTAAAAGGAGCATTATAATACTTGCTTTAAAGAGATTATCCTAGCTACTTATACTCTTGATTATTTTAATGCTTTTAATATCTTGACTGCTTTGCACAAGTAGCTATTGCACCCTAGTAAGCCCTCCTTTTATACGATTTTTTAGTTAGTATAATGCTAATTTAAATATAGCTTTTAATGTCATTTTTGCAAAAGCTTAAAAGATATACTTTAAGTGCTTTTGTGAGGATAATGCTTGGATTAAGGCTTATTATAAGCATTGCAATAGGGAGAAGGTCCAAAAGAATAAGAGCAAAGTCAAGCCTATTTAATCTTATTATCTTAGGCAATATATAATATTAGATTTAATAAACTTCCGGGTAAGTAGTAAATAGTAAATAAAAAGCAAGATTGAAGATATACTAATAATATAATAGACTAATGCTAATAGAGAGTACACTTGGATTTGGCAATTAAAGTGTCATTTTTCTAAGTTTATATAGCTTTAAGGACTTAAAGCAAAGATAGCAGATAAAGCAAGAGAAGAGCTAATTTGCTAGCTAAATAACAATAGCTTTATTGACATTTTAGCTTGCAATAATAGAAGGGAGTTTAGAGGTAAAGTGGTTAAAGTATATCAAAAGAGAGAAATTAGAATTGTTCAAAGAAGATCTTATTATCCTTAATCTTAAAGATTAATTAAGATTGCTAATTAGATCTTTAAAAGACAACTACAAGCTACACAAGTAGATACTAGCATCTAAGGATTTATGCAACTACTCCCTCTTATTGCTTGGGTAATTAATATTACTCTTTCTTTTGCTCTCCCAAAAAATATTACTTTATACAAGGTTTGGTTTAAGCAAAAGCCGCTTACTAATTTGTCAATTTATAAGGGGGAGCTTTGCTGCTACTGTTTTAAGAGAGCTAAAGAGGAGGGGGAATGTGATAAGAATAAGAATTCTGATAAAGGATCTAGTGAAAATAGGGGTAAAAGTGAAAAGGAGAGTAATATTAAAGAGGAACAAGAAAAAGATTGTTTTATAGATAAGGATTTTGAGCAAGAGGAGGCAAGGGAGGAAATGATTTTATTTAAGCTTATAAAAAGAGTAGCAAAACATATAAAAAAGTAGCAAGATAAGATAGTAAAGAAGGCTAGGGCATAAGGCTTAGAATTTGAGGCTTAAGAGACTGCAACTCTTCAAATTCCTAAGAAAATGAGGCTTAAATCTAAGGCTGCAAGGATACTAGTAAAGGTTTTTAAAAAGTGTAAAAAGGTATATAAAAAGTGAAGATATACTCTTATATAAAGCTAACATTTATAGGGGTATTGCCTAGTGACGCAATATAGTAAACTTATAGTCTTTATGCCTTTTAACACTCTTAATAAACTTGCTTTTCAAGCAATTTATTCTAATTTGCCGACTATTAGGGCTACTTGCAAAAATGATAAAATTATACTCCTAAAAGCAGTTGCAATAATGAATAATTGTGGTTTAATTTCATTAGTTTAAAAGGCAAGAAGGGCATTAGAGCGTGCAAAGAAGAGGGCAGCTATAAAGGTTAAAGAAGAAGCTAAGGAGGATAATAGTGAGGCTCTTAGAGCATATATAAAGGCAAGAGGAAGAGTAGTAAAGAGGGTTAAGTTTAGTAGAAGTACTAAAAGGGGGAGCAAGTGATTGATATTATAAAGTAATGTGTGTATATA
>Ga0302325_10028951_pt1 | contig 11453 bp, 13 predicted proteins | sample Palsa_T0_2_FD_201948 | JGI IMG/M metagenome (GOLD analysis project Ga0302325, IMG submission 201948) | Peat permafrost microbial communities from Stordalen Mire near Abisko, Sweden - Palsa_T0_2 | ecosystem: Environmental > Terrestrial > Soil > Palsa > Peat permafrost | place: Sweden: Abisko... | reverse complement strand
CCGCCCCTGGGCGTTGCTGAACTCCGGGTCCAGCGAGATTCCCAGCTGGTGCGCCGCCTGCGACCACTGATGCTTGAGGTGCTCGGTCGGCGTGACAACGGTGATGGCCGCGATCTCGCGGCGGGCGAGCAGTTCGGCCGCGACTGTGAGGGCGAACGTCGTCTTGCCGGCGCCCGGCGTCGCCACCAGCAGGAAGTCGCGCTGATCGCCGCGAAAGTAAGCCTGGTAGGCGTCATTCTGCCAGCTGCGGAGTGCGAGCAGCAGTTCTGGCCGGACTGGCTGATGGGGGCGCCGGGTGTGATCACTGGTGGCGGATGCGGGGATGGTCACAGGAGCGAGAGGCTACCAGCGGCTGCCGACAGCAGCCGGGAGCGCCACGACGGCAGCTGGACTCGTGCTCCGGCTAACCAGGCATGGCGGGCACGATGCCTGAACCGGGTACCGGGGTGTTAACCGGGACACCTGCCCGCGCCAGGTCAACCAGCGCCCGGCACAGCACGTCCAGTACATACACGGCCCCGCGAGCGCGAGCCGGACCGGGCAGGGCCAGCATCGTAGGGGGGTCATTCAGTGACCGACAGCACGGCCAACGGTGAATGCTGCAGGCACGCCGCCGAGCTGCGAGAGGAAATCACCAGCGCCATCGGCCTGGCCGAGCAGCTCGTCAGTCTCCTGCTGACTGAGGCACGCCAGGCACAGGGACGCCCCGCGCTGCATGTGGTTGGCCGGCCGCCGGCGCCTGAGAAGGCTGAGCGGCTTGCTGAGGTCATCGACTTCGCCGCCCGCCGGGTGTCCGGCAGCTGATCAGACGCAGCGCCGCGGCTCGCACAGGCAGTCGCGTCCGTTGTCCGTGCTGCGATCGGTGTCGTCCTGGCAGCAGTAATCGCACCGCGGACGCAGTTCAGCGCTGAGTTGCCCGCGGTGGTGAGAAACGCCGGCGACCGCTACCGTGACGGGGGGCGCGCCGATGACCGAGGAGCCGGGCCGATGACCGTCTGGGAGTACGGATACATCTATGTCGTGCACACCGTCGGTCCCGCTCCGGCCGTCTGCATCTTCGTGGACAGCTCGAAGCCGCGCCTGCTCGACGGCTGCCACGGCCTCCTCCGTGCTGCCAACCTCCTCGGTGCCCAGGGCTGGATCGTGAGCGGCCACGGCGATAAGGCAGCGTGCCCGCCCTGGGTCAACGACCTCGTCACCCCCATCGAGGGCGCCGTCAAGGGTGACAGCATGATGTGCTACTTCGCCCGCCGCCCCAGCGAGCGGCCGGCGGCGGGCTAGCCGCCCACGGGGGCGATCAGGCGCCGCCGGGCGTATCGCGGACGGCCGCGCGCTCCTTGCTCTCCCAGTCCTCGATGGTGCGCAGCACGTCCTCGGTGTAGATCTTGAGGTGCTGCCGGTACACCTCGCTGAAGGTGCGCAGGTAGGCCAGCTCCGCCTGAACGGCACGACGCTCCTGGTCGGTCTGGGGAGCGACGCGGGCGTCGTCGATGACAGCAACTGCTGCTTCCCGCGCTCTGGTGCGCGCCTCCTCCAGCATCAGGTCGGCGTGGTGCTGAGCCTGGCCCATGATCTCGTCACGGCGGGCTCGTGCCTCCTCGGTGAGCCGGCCGCTGTAGGCCTGCGCGTCGGCTACGTAGCGATCCGCTGTCCGCTGGGCACTGGACAGGATCCGGACGGCATGCACATGCGCGTCGTCCTTACCGAACAGGATGGCGTCGTTGCCGTTCTCCTTCCCGAGCACCCGGCGCCGCAGCCGCTGCACCTCCTGCCAGAGCGAGGCGCGCTCATTGATGAGCCGGACCATCTCGGCCTGCACCTCGGCCAGAAAAGCCCGGACGGGTTCCTCTTCATAGCCGTGGCGGCCCCAGCGCGTCAGCGGGAAGACAGCTGACTGCACGCGGTCCGGAGTTAGCCGGCGCTGCTCGTCGTACCAGGCGTCTGATGTCATGGCTCACTCCAGCCGAAATCCTCGACATGAATCTGAACGACCGGCACGCCGTCGGCCGCCAGCCGGGCGGCCGAGTCCCTGACCATCCCCGTCGGGCCGGCCAGGTAGACGTCGTGGCCGGACCAGCTCGCGTACTCGCTGACCACATCGGGCAGCGGACCGGTGCGGCCTGGCCCCGGGCCGCCGGACGACACGACCGGCACCACCGTCAGCCAGGAATTCTCTGCCGCCAGCTTCTCCAGGACGGTCAGGTCATACAGGCCGTCAGCGGTTCGCGAGCCGAAGAACAGGTGTGCCCGTGGCGGCTTCGCCAGGGTAGCCAGCTGCTCGAGCATCGCCTTGAGCGGTGCCAGCCCGGTGCTTCCGGCGACCATCAGCACGTCCCGGCCGCTGCCGGCGTCGAGCGTCAGGGCGCCGGCCGGCGGCCCGAGCCTCAGCTCGGCGCCGACCACGGTGCCGGCGGTGAGCGCCATGCTCACGGCGCCGCCGTCGATCAGCCGGATGTGGAAGTCGAGTGTTGCGTCCGGCCGCGGCGCGTTGGCCATCGAGTAGTAGCGCCACAGCCGGGGGCGGGCTGGTGTCTCGATGGCGACCGACTGCCCTGGCAGGTACTCGAGCCGGGGCTCAGTCCGCACCGTGAGCTGCGTGACGTCGTAGGCCAGGCGCTCCTGCGCGATGACCGTGGCCGCCCACCACGCCGGGTGCCGCTCCTCGTCCTCGCGGGCAGCTCCCGTCATGACGCTGGCGATCAGCTCGTACGCTCCCCGCCAGTCGGCCTCGAGCTCGGCATCCCAGGCCTCGCCGCAGAAGTAGGCGAACGTCGCCAGCAGGCTGTCGCCGACCGCACCGTAGTGCTCAGCAAGTGCGCCGAACTTGCGGTGGCCGCGGCCGAGGTCCCGGAGGAACGCGGTGAGGTCGTGGACATCATCCACAGCCGACACGATGGTCACGAGTGCCTCCACCAGATGCGCCCGCTGCGCCTGCATGGACACGGGGAACAGCGGCCGGGTCTCGGGGTGCTTGAGGAACAGGTCAGCGTAGAAATGCAGCGGCACCTCGTCGCCGTGCATCGCGATGCGGGCGAAACTGCTTTTGAGCCGGGCGATGTCCACGGGACCGCCTTTCGCGGCGCGGCGCGGTCCGGCCGGCGACGGGCCGGTCCGGACGGGTGCTTAGCGGTTCAGGACGTCGTTCCGGACGGTTTCGGCGACCGCCAGCACGGTGGCGGTCTCGTCTTCGCTGATCCCGAACTCCCGGAGGGTGCCGGCCAGGTGCAGGGCCACGCGGTCGAAGTGCACGTCGGCCAGTCCCGGCAGCGGTGCATGCGCCGTCCGAAGGTCACGGCCGGTATACCGGTGCGGACCGCCGAATGCCATCGCCAGGAACTCGGCGAGCATGGCGGCCTGGCGGTCCAGGTCGACACCGGCGAAGAACGGCGCGATCAGGTCGTCCGCCTGCACCTTCGCGTAGAACGCGGTAGTGACCTCGCGCAGCGGCAGGCGGTCGCCGCCGAGTAGGTCGTACAGGCTCACGTCAGTCGTCATCAGTCACCCGGCCTGGTTGCGGTGGGAGCCCGCGCTCCCTGGAGCCAGACCGTAACGGCGACTCAGTTACCGCAGGCTTGCTCAGCCGTTTCCAGATCGTGCGGCCCGCTGCCTATTCGCGATGCGCAGGCCCGCACCTCGCCATGGGAGATTCCCGCGATCGTGACGACTACAGGGCGGCCCGGTCAGCGTCCGCCTCTATGGCAGTCTGCCGGATCCGCTCATGCTGATGCCGGGTGGCTTTCAGCTCGTCGTCGGAGGCGTGCTCGAGCGCCAGCAGCGCGTTGATGGCATCCGGCAGCCGTACGCGACGCTCAGGAGCACCCACGCCAGGCCGGCGGCCAGCACTGTGAGTGCCGTGAGCGGATGACCCGTCCAGCTGTCCAGCACCCAGAGCAGCCTGCTGCCCCAGGATCGCCACTCGTGAGCAGCCGCGGCCAGCTCGGCTCCGCTGGCGGAAGAGAGCGTGTTCCCGTCGTGCATGGCATTCATCGGAGCCTGCCCATCTGCGACTTGACGGTACGGGACGTCGTCGGCTGCCCTCCGGCGTGGCCCCGCGGGCCGCTCGCGGGCAACGGCAGGCTGTCCACGCCACCTGCGAAGCCGCGCGCTCCGGACAGTGGTCATCCGCGCGCCCCGGCCGTGGCGGCGCGCGCCCGTCGCCTAGGTTGAGACAGTGACAGGTCGCGGCGCCGATAGCCCTTACCTTGAGCTGGACCGGCAGGCCTGGCGAGGTCTGCGGGCCAGCACTCCGATGTCGCTGACCGCAGGCGAGCTGGACGAACTGCGCGGGCACGCCGATCCGATCAGGCTCGGCGAGGTCGAGGACGTCTACCTGCCGCTGAGCCGGCTGCTGCGGCTGTACTACGAGGCAAGCGCCGGGCTGCGCGAGACGGTCGGCGGGTTCCTCGGCGAGCAGATCCGGCCCGTGCCGTTCGTTGTCGCCGTGGCCGGCAGCGTCGCCGTCGGCAAGTCCACCACCGCGCGCGTGCTGCGAACGCTCATCGCCCGCTGGCCACAGCAGCCGCTCACCGCGCTGGTCACAACGGACAACTTCCTCTACCCGAACGCCGTGCTTGACGAGCGCGGACTGATGGACCGCAAGGGCTTCCCCGAGTCCTACGACCGGCGGGCGCTGCTGCGGTTCGTCCAGGAGGTGAAAGCTGGTGCGCCGCAGGTCTCCGCTCCGGTCTACTCGCATCTGGCCTACGACATAATTCCGGGCGAGAGGCAGACCGTGCAGCGGCCGGATGTGCTCATTCTCGAGGGCATCAACGTGCTGCAGCCAGACCGGGCGGGCTCACTCGCGCTGGCGGATTTCTTCGATTTCTCGATCTACGTGGACGCCCGCCCGGATGACATCCGGCAGTGGTTCCTGGGCAGGCTTCGCGCGCTGCGGGAGACTGCCTTTACCGATCCCAATTCCGCATTCCGGCGGCTGACCCAGGTCAGCGCCGAGGAGGTCGACGCGTTCGGCACCGAGGTGTGGAGGACCGTTAACGAGGTCAACCTCATCGAGAACATTCAGCCGACCCAGGCCAGGGCCACGCTTGTCCTGCATAAGGCAGCCGATCATACGGTGACCAGGGTCCGGCTCCGCCGCTTCTGAGCAGGCCAGCCGTCGCGGCTGGCTCAGCCTCGACGGCCGGGTCTGCAGCGCTCAGTGTGCGGAATCCTGACCTGACTGTGACGGGCGTCACGGGCGGGCTATGAGCGGTTGCATGGCCGCCGCGCGTGGGCGGGCTTGCTCCTCGCGCGGCTCCTTTGGAGCACGCCGTCAGGTCGCGCTGGACTGCTAGGCCGGCGCCGCGACGCTGACCTGGCAGCGCTCGCCGGCCGCCTGCTGCCAGCACAGCTGGGCGGCCAGGTCGGTGGCGGCGGTGGCCCGGAGACAGAAGACGGGCGTGCCCGGCTCGTGGACCTGCAGGAAGCCGTCGCTGCGGCGGCGGGCATACCAGCCGTGGTGGTCGGACCAGATCCGCCAGTCCGGGAAGAGGCCGACGAGTGCCTCCAGCTGAGCACTGGCGAGGATGCCCGATGTCTGGTCGGGCTGCGACTGCGGCAACCGGCTCCTCCGCACAGAAGTCCGGCCCGGCAGCCGCCGCCTGGCTCAGGCGCCGCCGACGGCGAATACAGGGTCCGGTGGGATAACAGGCTTGCACTGACGCTACGCACCTGCGCCGCTCCCCGGTATGGGGGAAACTCCCTATCCGGAACCCGGCTCTATCGCTACGACGGGGCGCCGGGACGCAGGCCGGGGTCCTGGCTGACCAGCCCGTGCTCGAGCGCGAACAGCGTCGCCCCGGACCGGGTAGAGACCCCGGCCTTGCTGTAGAGGCTCTGGATGTGGTGGTCGCAGGTCTTCGGGGAGATTCCCATCTGGCGGGCGATCTGCTTGGTGGCCAGCCCGCGGGCGAGCAGCGCCAGCACCTCGCACTCCCGCTCGGACAGCCCGGCCGGTCTCGGTGCGGCGCGCTGCGGCCATCCGGCTGCGGTCAGCACGGCGTTTACCGCATCTGGCGTCAGCGTGCCGGCCTCCGCCTCACGGCATAGCTCGGCCACGGCCGCGTCCGGTGACAGCGCCGGCCGGTGCGCACGCGGCTCGCGCATCGCCTGATAGCAGTCCGCCGCCGCGAGCAGCCACGCCGTCAGCGGCAGATCAGCGGCGCGGCTGCCGCGGTGATAACCGGATCCGTCGCACCGCTCGCCGTGCGACCCGGCCAGCCGGGCCAGCGGGCGGAGCCCGACAGCCACGTCCAGTACCCGCTCGCTGTGGTAGGCGTGCAGCCGGACCTGCTCGCGCTCGTCCCTGGTGAGCGGACCTGGCTTCGCCCACACCCGGACAGGCACCGTCACGCGGCCTATGTCATGCACCAGCGCGGCCCGGCGCAGCAGCTGCATATCCGGCGCGGGCAGTCCGGCCGCCGCGCCGGCCTGCTCGGCAAGCGCGGCCACGCCCCGCGAATGCCCGATAGTCCACAGGCTCTTCAGATCAGCGAAGTCGGCGACTGCCGAGAGGCAGGCATCCAGCTGATCACCGGTAACGGTCGGCTGCGGGCCCGGCTCCGCCCCCATCACCGTGTCCCAGACGGACGGCTGGTCCAGGTCGGCGAAGGCCTTGTCGCCCAGCGCCAGGAACGCCTCCGCTGCCCGCGGGTCTATACCGGACCCTGCGCGGCTGGACACGACACGGCCGGCGAGCTCCGCGCCCCCGTGCTGCCAGGCCATGTCCGCGTCCTGGGCGACATGAACCAGCCGCACCGGCAGCGGTATCTGCTCGCCGCGCAGCTCGCCGGGCATGCCCTTGCCGTCCCACCGCTCATACAGGTGACTGAGTGCCACCTGCACATCGCTGGTCAGGCCCATCCGCGCGCCCAGCAGCCGGGCCACGTCGCAGTGCGTGCGCGCCCAGCGGCGGAACTCGCCCACGCCTCCGGCTGCCGAGCGGGCCATGGCAGCAGCCCGCGCCACCGGACCGCTGTCCGAGTGCGCGACTCGCATCGCGGTGGTGACCAACCCCCGCCGGGACCCGAGGAAAGCGGGCATCATCTGCGGCCGGGCGGCAAGCTCGTCGCCGAAGAACCCGGCGTCGACGAAGTTCTCGGCAGTGCAGCCGGCGAAATGCAGCAGACCGGTGAAGAAGACAGTGGCCTGATCGTCCTCGCTCAGGCCCATCGCCTCGGCGACCCGCACCGCCAGCAGCGCGGTGCGCAAGCCGTGCTCCAGCGGCTGGCCCATCGCGAGGTCGGTGGCCAGTGACAGCACGCCCGCAGCCTCCGCCACTCGCAGCGGGGCCGCGGAACCGGGAGATAATGCTGCCGCCATAGCCAACAGGATCCCACGGCGCGCCCCGGCGCACACCCCAGCGATGTTCAGCCATACCGAGCTATCGGACAACCTCTGGCTTGCGCGGCACGTCACATCACCATGACCGACGACGAACTAGCCGAACTGGAAACCGAGCTCACCGAGAAGCTCCGGCAGCTCGAGCGGCTCCAGCGCAGGGCAACCGAGATTGCCCTCCGGCTCCGTGCCGAGCACGGGCGCCGCCGCCGGGCCGCGACGGTTCGCGTCCCCAGCGACCAGGAACTGTGATGCCGTGGCCGTGGCGCCGCGGCCGTCGCTCAGGGCACCGCGGCCTCGCGCCGCGGGAAGCGGAGCGGATGACGCAGCCGCAGGATCCGGACGTCCGCCGCGCCGGACAGTACTCCTCCGGCCGGATCGTCGACGCCGTTGGCCCTGACCACATCGCGCTCCGGGCGCAGGATGTCCCGGACGACGAAGGCGGCTAGCACGACCACGGCGTCGAAACGCGCGGTCAGCGCCGCGAGATACAGGTTGGCATCGATGCCCCCGCTGCTGCCGGGGCTGCCCAGTGCCGTGATCAGGTACGCCCAGATCGCGAAAAAGTAGCCGACCTCGGCGATCTGCCACAGCAGATAGGCACCGAGCCGGGGCCGGGCGAGCACGGCCAGCGGCACGAGCCAGACCACGTATTGCGGCGACCACACCTTGTTCACCAGCAGGAAGGCGGCGACGGCCAGGAACAGCAGCTGAGGCAGGCGGGGGCGCCGGGGTGCTGCCAGGGCCAGGACGGCTATCAGCGCGGACAGCAGGCACAGCGCGATGGCGGAGGCGAGGTTCAGGCCGGATGTGGCCAGCGCGCCGACCACCGGCCAGTGCCGGACCTCGAAGAAGTACCAGATGGATCCCCAGTCCGCGCCGCGCTCCGCGCTGAGCCGGTAGAACCAGGACCAGCCAGCCGGCGCGGCCAGCGCCACCGGCAGGTTAACCGCGAGCCACGCTCCGGCCGCCGCGCCGGACGTCGTCCAGAACGCTCGCATCCGGCCCGCCCGCAGGCACAGCAGCAGGAGCGGGCCGAAAAAAACGACCGGGTAGAACTTCGCCGCAACGGCCAGGCCCAGCAGGATCCCGGCGAGGACACCGCGCCGGGACGCCCAGGCCGCCAGGCCGAGCGCCGCCAGGCTCATGGCGAGCAGGTCCCAGTTGATGAACGCGTTCAGCACCAGCGCCGGACTGAGTGCTACCAGCAGCGCCGACCACCGGCGGCGCGGGCCGGTCGCGTGCGCGACCGCCAGCACCGCGGCCACGGCCGCCGCGATGAGCAGGATGACAGTGACGTAGAAGAAGTGGAGCGCCCGGGCCTGGACCGGATCGCCGCCCCGGACCAGCCACGCCGCAGCCTGCATAGCGGCACCGGTCAGAACCGGGTACTCGACGTGGTGGTCTAAGTACGGGACCTGGCCGCTGCTCAGGCCCTCAGCGGAGTACAGCGCGTAGATATCGGAATAGCAGTGGTGCTGGAATACCTGCGAGCTCCAGTCGTCGTCCCGGCAGGCAGCATCACTGAGCAGCGCGAGCCCGCTGCCGGCCAGGGTGGCCAGCGTGAGGACCACGCTGCTGCCTGCCAGGCCCAGCAGGCGCGCCGTGCCGCTGCTCACAGCCGCCAGCCCGGCAGCCACATCCGGGCTAACCAGGCGCTCTCGCTGATGCGGGCTGCGGTCAGGACCGGATACATGAACGCGAAGTCGGCGAGTACCGCGACCAGGTAGGCGGCAGTGATCGCGCGCCCGGCGCGCCGCCAGCTGCCGCGGCTGCGGCTGGCGACCTTGCCGAGGCACAACGTGATCGCCAGAACGAGGAACGGGTCGAACGCGACCGCGTAGAAGAAGTAGACAACCCGGTTGCCGTGCCACGCGAACCAGATCCACGGCAGCCAGCCGGCCAGCACGCAGAGCACGACTGCGCCCGCCCGCCAGTCCCGGCTGGCTAGCCACCAGGCCAGGCAGGCCAGCAAGGCCGCTATCGCCGGCCACCAGATCGCGGGGGTGCCGATGGCCAGGATCTGCTGCACAGTCCGCTGGGTGCACTGCGACGAAACGCACACGCTCGTAGCGCTGTAGTAAAACGTCATCGGCCTGGTAAGCGAGAGCCAGGTCCACGGCGGCGACTGCGGGGTGCCCATCAGGCCTACGCCGTAGTGCAGCATCTGCCTGGTGTCGTTGTAAAACGAGTCCAGTGCCGACCAGACCGGCACGTGGTTGCCGTGCAGGGCAGCCCAGTTGCGGTCATAGCCGACGGAAGAGGCGAACCAGCCGCTGTAAGAGGCGAGGTAGGCAGCCGCCGGCACGAGGCCGAAGCTCACCGGTACCCAGCGCACGGCCCTCCACAGCGCCATTCGGGTCGGCTGGCTCAGCCCGGCCGAGCCGAAGGCGGCGGCGTCCCAGGCGATCGCGAGACTGGCAAACGCCGGCAGATACCACAGAGCGTCCCATTTCGTCGCGCACGCCAGGCCGACACAGGCACCTGCCAGCACACGCCACCAGCGGACACCGTGCAGCAAGGCCCTCCCGCTGCCCCCTCGCGAGCCAGCGTCCAGGTCCAGCCTGGCCAGCAATTTATCCCGGTCGATGACGAGGCAGCCGAACGCAGCGAGGAGCCAGAACATCAGGAAGATGTCCAGCATGGCGGTCCGGCTCATGACGAACTCGAGCCCGTCGGCAGCCAGCAGCAAGCCCGCGACGCAGCCGAGCAGGGCAGAGCCTGTCATCCGGCGGGCGATCCTGGCTGTCATCAGGATGGCCAGCGTCCCGGCCGTGGCGGCAGCGAACCGCCAGCCGAACGGCGTGAGCCCGAACATCCACTCCCCGGCCGCAATCATGATCTTGCCTAGCGGGGGATGAGCGACGAACTCTCCGCCTGTGGCCAGGATGTTCGTGCTGCCGTGCAGGATCAGAGAAGGGGCGTCCGGACGGTGGTTAACCTCAGCGCCATGCCGCAGGATGCCGTAGGCATCCGGCACGTAGTAGAACTCATCCGAGACCAGGGAACGCGGGGACGTGAGCCGGTAGAAGCGCAGCGCGCCGCCGACTGCGGTCACGATGAGCATCCCGGCCCAGTCGCCGGTCGCAGCGCTCACGGCGGCTGCCCAAAGGCGCCCGAGCCATGAGCCACGGTCGGCCTGCAATTCCAGTGGTGCGACCCCCATGGGCCGCCAGCGTAATCCAGGACACCAATGACGCGCGCGGTAAAGGCAAAGTAGTCCTCGTCCCCATTTGATGCGCAATCAGATTTGCGACGGATTAGTGACCCATCGCCTAAAAAGGCCGCCAGAAATGGCTTCCGGGCTGCGGCCGGTAAATGTACCCGCGCGCGCGCATCGAAAAGATCGATTCTGCTAGCATCGGTCTACCTGCGGTGACACGCCGCCTTCAGTGTATGAAGGGTCTTTTTTGTACTTGGATAAATCCTGCATACCGAGTTCGATGAAAGGCGAGCGGCTATGACTATAATTCCCCAGAATAAACAGCTCCGTGGCATCCTAGGTGGCTGCGCAGCACTTGCTGCGGTCATGGCAGGCCCGATACTCGTGGACGCCAGCGCGCAAGCAGCACCCCAGGCGTCATGCATTTCAGGCGGAGTTTGCCTTACCTCCACCGGGAATAGCACTATTACGGTTCCCGTCACGACAACCGAGACAACGACGGTTCCCGTCACGACAACCGAGACGACCTCGGTACCGTTCACCACCACGGTTACGGAGCCGGTCACGACTACCGAGACGACGACGCAGCCGGTCACGACGACCGAGACGACGACGCAGCCGGTCACGATCACCGAGACGACGACGCAGCCGGTCACGACAACGGTGCCGGTCACGACAACGGTGCCGGTCACGACGACGGTGCCGGTCACGACGACGGTGCCGGTCACGACGACGGTGCCGGTCACGACGACAACGTTCACAACAACGACGACGACCACGACCACGACCACGACGTCAGAAGTCCTCGCTGGTGTCCGTCAGGGCGCCCGGACTGGCGCAGATGCCACGACCACGACCAGCACCGGGCAGTGCATACCGCCGGGCCGGACGACCAGCCTCGCCGCCAACCAGGTCGAGACGTGCGGACCGAGCCACGGGCACGTGGCGGTCT
>Ga0302325_10028948_pt1 | contig 11454 bp, 9 predicted proteins | sample Palsa_T0_2_FD_201948 | JGI IMG/M metagenome (GOLD analysis project Ga0302325, IMG submission 201948) | Peat permafrost microbial communities from Stordalen Mire near Abisko, Sweden - Palsa_T0_2 | ecosystem: Environmental > Terrestrial > Soil > Palsa > Peat permafrost | place: Sweden: Abisko... | reverse complement strand
CGACGGATTGTTCTATGAGCCCGTGTACCGCAGCTCTCTGTTCCCACTCGACCCTGGGGATTTTCCCGCGCTGAGCTGGGGCCGCCCGAAGCCGCTGGACTTGAAGACGATGTATACCTGCCCCGAATCAGAAAAGGCCGCGTACCGCGAAGCGATCTGGTTTCCACACCAGATCTTCCTCGGTCCGCGCAGCGATATCGACGCGATCGTGGAGGCGATGCACAAGGTGCTGGCAAATATCGAGAGGCTGCGCGACCTGGATCACAAGGCAATTCGCAACCAGCGGCTCTCGCGCGCAGACCGCGAGAGCTGACGCGTTGCGTCCGGTCGGGTTTGCCGTCCTTGGCCTGGGCGCGCTTGCGCAGACCGCGATCTTGCCTGCCTTCCGTGACACGAAGGAGGCCACGCTGATCGCGTTGGTCAGCCGCGACGCGGAAAAAGCACGCCGCGTAGCGTTGTTGCATGGCGTGCCCTACGCCTACAACAGCCTGGAAGACTGCCTCGCTAATCCACTGGTAGAGGCGGTGTATATCGCAACGCCGCCGGGCAGGCATTTGCAGGAAGTGGACGTAGTGGCACGAGCCGGACGCCATGTGCTATGCGAAAAACCTCTGGCGATGACGGCAGCGGAGGCCGCAGAAATGGTCACTACCTGCGCCCAGCAGCCCGTTCTGTTGATGACCGCCTACCGCAAGTGTTTTGAACCCGCCATGATCTTCATACGCGACCTCATCCTCTCGGGCCGCATCGGGGCGCTCAAGATACTGCACACCTCTTTCAGCGAAATTCATGCCCAACCGATGATCACGCCGGCGTGGATCCTTGACCGGCAGCTTGCCGGCGGTGGACCGCTCATGGACCTCGGCATTTATTGCATCCATGCCGCACGCTGGCTGGCCGGTGAAAATCCGGCGCGCGTCTCCGCATCTCAGTGGACCCACAACCAGTCGCTCTTCAGCGAAGTTGAGGAGGGCATCGCCTTCTCCATGTACTTTCCCAGCGGACTGGTCGCTCAAGCAAGCACCTGCTATAGCGCGGCGCTCAGCTCCATGCTCTATGTGGAAGGGACCCGCGGCTCAATCTCGCTCACTCCGGCGTACCCCTACGAACAGGAGCGGATGCTTAACGCCCGTTTCGGCGACGAGTTGCTGCAAAAGACTTTTCCGGTGGTCGATGAATTCCGGCCGCAAATCGACGCCTTTTCCCAGGCGATTCGGGGCGGCACGCTTCCTCCCTCCGGCGGGGCGGAGGGTTATGTCGATATGGCGATCATCGACGCGATCTACCGCTCGGCGAATGCCGGTACTCCCCAAACAGTAGAACTCGGCTGCGGGATGACCCCTTAGCGTCTTCATTCCATTTCTGCACGGGCAACTCAAGCGCAATGCCTCTCTTCTTGAGAAAAGAGGCGTCGACTCTGGGTTGATCTGAATCCACCAGAAGTGAAAATGATGGAATTCCCCTGCAGAGGCCAGGTGCTTATTCCTTGGTTTTCAGCAAATGGGCATTGGTCTTCAGGAAGGCTTCAATTTCATCCTTCATGCCAAGTATTTTTGTCCACTGTTCTTTGTAGAGTGTCACCGGGAACCTGCCGACGCCGTAAAGCGAGACTGCTCCCTTTTCACTCACTTTCAAACTCAATCCGCGCACGGTCTTGTTCTTGAGCTGGTCGTTTTCTGCACGCAATTTCTCAATCTCTGCCTTCAAATCTTCGTCAGACATGGTCCAACCTCCTGATCAGGAACACGTCAGAACAGTCTAGAGCAGTTTCGCAATTAACGCTGCGGGGACGGCGGGGCTCATACCCTGCGCAGGTGTATTCCGGAGAAAGAATGTTTAAGATGCCCTATGCCTCGTTGCGAAACCATCATACGAAATGCACGTGTCGTCGACGGCAGCGGCGCCGAACCCTATCCAGCGGACATCGCCATCGATTCGGGCCGAATCTGTGCCATCGGGCAACTTTCTGAGTACATTTCCGGACAGGTCACGGAAGCACAGGGGCGCGTGCTCGCGCCCGGATTCATCGATGTTCATACCCATGACGACACCACTGTGATACGCAATCCGCAGATGCTGGCGAAGCTGTCGCAGGGCGTCACCACGGTAATCGTCGGCAATTGCGGCATTAGCGCTGCGCCGGTGCAATTGGCGGGTGCCCCGCCAGATCCGATGAATTTACTTGGAGAAGCAGAGGTCTTCCGCTACCCCACCTTCGCCGCGTATGTCGCGGCTGTGGATGCGGCAGAACCCGCGGTCAATGTCGCCGCCCTGGTGGGCCATACGGCTCTGCGCAGCAACCATATGGATCGGCTCGACCGCGCCGCCACCGCGACGGAGATCCAGGCCATGCGAGGGCAATTAGTTGAGGCCCTGGACCACGGCGCGTTGGGGCTGAGCTCCGGCCTCGCCTACCTGTCCGCCAACGCAGCCCCACCCCAGGAAATATTATCGCTGGCCGAACCGCTGGCCGCCGCTGGTGCGGTCTATGTATCCCACATGCGCACCGAAGCGGAGAAAATCCTCGAAGCAATGAGCGAGGTTTTCCATGTAGGCCGGCAATGTCATGTACCGGTCATCCTCTCCCATCTCAAGTGTGCAGGCATCGCAAACTGGGGCAGAAGCGCAGAGGTCCTCGGCGCACTCGACGCCGCACGAGGGGAACAGCCGGTGCAGTGCGACTGCTATCCCTACGCGGCTTCCTCGAGCACGCTCGATCTTCGCCAGGTAGACGATCGCCTTCGCATCGTCATCACCTGGTCGACGCCTCATCCTGAAATTGCCGGACAGACGCTGCAGCAGATTGCCCTCGCCTGGGGCGTCGAGCAGCGGGAAGCGGCGGCCCGCGTGCAACCCGCTGGGGCCATCTATCACAACATGTCAGAAAAGGATGTGCGCCGCATTCTGCAACATCCGGCCACCATGATCGGCTCCGATGGTCTGCCCAATGACCCCCTGCCGCACCCGCGCTTGTGGGGAACATTTCCTCGAGTTTTGGGGTATTACTGCCGGGAACAAGCCATCTTTCCGCTAAGCCAGGCGATCCATAAGATGACCGGCCTGCCGGCACAGCGCTTCGGCCTTGATGGCCGCGGAAGCATTCGCGAAGGGTCTCATGCCGACCTGGTGCTCTTCAATCCAGAGACAGTCAGAGATACGGCCACCTTCGAGGACCCAATCCGTTGCGCCGAAGGGATCGACGCGGTGTGGGTGAACGGGGTGCTTTCCTACAACGGCGGCCACGCCACCGGGGAACGAGGCGGACGCTACTTGCCCCGGCCCAGTACCCGATGACTACTCCTATCCTCGACAGCCACGGTCTCTTTCTGCTGCTGTCCGCCGCAGCCTCGGTGGTTGGGCTCATATTGCTGATCGCTGTGGGCAAGCTCAACCCATTTCTCTCTCTCATGATGGTTTCGTTGGCGCTCGCCATCGTGACCGGGATGCCGCTCGAAAAAATTGTTGCCTCGTTCGAGACCGGGACCGGCAATACTCTTGGGCACATCGCCATCGTGGTTGGCCTGGGTACCATGCTGGGCAAAATGATGGCGGAATCAGGAGCGTCCGAGCGTATCGCGGAGACCTTGATTCAGCTGCTCGGTGAGCAGCACGTCACCTGGTCCATGATGTTCGCCGCGCTCATTGTTGGCCTGCCCGTCTTTTTTGAAGTGGGCTTCGTTCTGCTCGTACCGATTGCCTTCACCGTGGCCCGGCGCACCGGTAAATCCTTGATCCTCGTCGGCATGCCCATGTTGGCCGGTCTTTCTGTAGTTCATGGATTGGTGCCGCCGCATCCTGCAGCGATGCTGGCGGTGACGATGTTCCATGCAGACGTGGGCCAGACCATTCTCTATGCTCTTCTGATCGGCATTCCCACGGCTGCGATCGCGGGACCGCTCTATGGGCGATTCATCGCCCCCAGAATTTCTCTCGACCCACACAATCCCATGGCGGAAGAATTTGCAGAGCATGATGAACATCGTGCACTGCCCGGCTTTGCGCTGTCGCTGGCCACTATTTTGCTCCCGGTTTTGCTCATGCTGATCGGAAGCTGGGCCAATATGTTGGCCGCCGCCGGCAGCCTAGCGAACCGCACCCTGCATTTGTTGGGCAGCGCCGACGTCGCTTTGCTGGTCGCGGTGCTGGTCAGCTTTCTCACGCTGGGCAAAATGCGCGGCTTCAACCGGGAAACGATCCTCAAATTTTCCAATGAATGTTTGGCGCCCACCGCCAGCATTACGCTGGTGATTGGAGCCGGCGGCGGATTTGGGAGAATCCTGCAGGATAGCGGCGTGTCGCAGGCGATTGTCGCAGTTGCGCTCCACGCCCACGTGTCGCTGCTTTTGTTGGGGTGGCTGGTCGCCGCGCTCATTCGCGTGGCTACCGGGTCCGCCACCGTTGCGCTCAGCACCGCGGCCGGCATTCTCGCTCCCATCCTTTTGCATAGCCCCGGCGTCCGTCCCGAGCTGCTGGCCATCGCCACCGGAGCCGGATCGGTTGTCTTCTCTCACGTTAACGATGGCGGTTTCTGGCTGGTGAAGGAGTACTTCAACATGAGCGTTGCCGATACCATGAAAACCTGGTCGATCAGCGAAACCATTATCTCGGTCATTGCCCTACTCATGACATTAGGGCTGTCGCTGGTTCTTTAATCTGCCACGTCCTCTGTGCCATATAAGGGATCACATAGATACTTGCGCTTCCGCGGCCAAGTCTATGAACTTCAACGGCGCACTGGCTGAGGAACGGTGCTTCCCGGTCCCCCAACCTGCTGCAAGGTCGGCAGCCTCTTCTCGACCGGCGGTAAGGGTGGGAATGGAGCGTGTGGCTCTATCTGGTACCAATAGGCCACAGAGTAGTAGTTGTCTGAACGATGGTTGGCATTCCCGTGTTCGATGGTTGCCTTGAAGGACGTTCTGAATGTGATTGGAGAATCCAGGTGGAATCGATACACGCTCGATCGGCCACCCGCTCTTCCCTTCCCGACGACCGGAGCGCCGTACAACTGGTAGGAAAAAGGATGATCCTTGAAACCCCAGGCGCCGAGAAAGTAATCCTCCGCGCCGGTCCCAGCAATCGATGGCCGCTTCACACCATCGACGAAAAACATATCGTCGCCCTCGCCCCACCAATCATCCTGGTTCTGCAAGATAGACATGGTCACGCCCGCATACTGGCCGGTACCTTTAGCGTCAAACCATACGTAGTTATCATCGCCGGTAAGATTGGCCCTTTTATTCACCAGCGGTTGGCCGTTCGACGTCCACCTGTTTGTCCACCCTCGGTTGGGCTGCGCCTGACGATATTGCGCGTGGAAATACAAGGTGCCCGGTGCCAGCGGCATTGCGTTTATGCGGTAGTCGATGTTGTAGTAAAGCGACCGGATGATCCGCTGTCCTTCATTGGTTATAGTGATGCGCGCGTGCCGCTCAAAGGGCATGGGAAAAAAGCTGTTCAGACTTTTCTCACCGCCCACCGACAGCATCGAAGACTGCCAGCGGACGTAGTAGCCGAGACCAAGTCCGAAGAAGTCGCCAATCGGCGCCTCCACACTCGGAGTCTCCTCGCCATCCCAATAGATGCGCAGCACGATGCGTTTCAGGTGGTAAGGCTCCGAGCTGGCAATCGTGAACCACAGATGCGAGACCAAGCCTGGACCGTCGGTGTCCAATAGGGTGAGCGTTTCCCCGGGCGCAACTTTGCGACGGTCTGCATTGCCTCCAGTGGGATCCGCGCTGGACGCCCGATGCAAAGTGTAGGTTTGCTGCTGGATCAGATTTGGTTGCCATGCGGCGCTTTGACCCAGCGCCGTGAGCGATATGCTCGCAGCCGTGTACACGAGCAAAATCCATCGCTTCACAGGCAGCTTCCTCAGTGCTGGCTAAGATTATTGCATTTTCACTGGGTCTCAGCATCGCCGCTTCGGCTTGTCGCAGCTCAGCCAGGAAACACTACAGACACCACCGCCACGCTGTCGGACCCTAGTCTGATAAGCGGGCCGCTCAGGCCCACTGAATCATCGGAGGCGAGTATCAGCTGAGCGCCCTCGCCTACCTGCAACTCGACGGGCGCGTTTCCCAAATTGCATGCGATGCGAAAATGCCCACGTCCCAACACCAGCCACTGCGCCTCCTCGTCGAATTTCACCTCAACGTCGTTGAGATTGCCATCCGATAATTCGCTTTGGCTTCGACGCAGATTGACCAGGTCTTTGTGCCACTGCAGCAGCGAAGCATGAGGTTCCTCGCTCAACTCAGTCCAGTTCAACCTGGAGTCGATGAAAGTCTTTTCGTCCTGCGGATCTGGAATCTCATCCGGGCTCCAGCCGAACGCGACAAACTCCTTCTTGCGTCCTTCAGAGATCGCCCGCCCCAGCTCAGGATCGTCGTAATCGGTAAAGTAAAGGAACGGAGAAGAGGCGCCGAACTCCTCGCCTTGAAACAGCATGGGCACGAACGGTGAAGTGAGAACGAGCGCGGCGGCGATCTTAGCCCGCCCCTCACCTGCTTCATGGCTGACGCGTTCCCCCCTGGCGCGATTGCCAACCTGGTCATGGTTCTGCACAAACCCGATAAAGCGGAGCCCGGACAGGCCCACAACCTGGCGACCGTGGTTTCGTCCCCGATGTTCGGAATAGTTGCCGTCGTAAACGAACACGCAGCGTAGCGACTTGGCCAGGTCGGCAAGGGTGCCAAAGTCCGCATAATACCCAGCGCGCTCACCGGAGATCACAGAGAACAACGCGTGATGAAAATCATCGCTCCACTGGGCGTCGAGACCGTAGCCACCCGCCTCTTCCGCTTTGACGATCCGCGGATCGTTCAGATCACTTTCAGCGATTAGGACAAAATGCTTGCCCATCGCTGCTTCCAGCCTTCGTACCTCGTGGGTGATTTGTTCCAGAAAATGAACCGCTGAGCGGTCATTGAAGGCGTGCACTGCGTCCAGGCGCAATCCGTCCATGTGGTAGTCCGCCAGCCACATCAGTGCATTGTCAATCAGGAAACGGCGAACCTCGGTGGCGCCCGCTTCTTCAAAATTAACTGCGTCGCCCCACGGCGTGGAGTGGTTCGGCGTGAAATACGGTCCGAACTTTCCCAGGTAATTGCCCACTGGGCCAAAGTGGTTATAGACCACGTCCAACAGCACGGCAAGCCCTTTGCTGTGGCATGCGTTCACGAAACACTTGACGTCGTCGGGATCACCATAGGCGTTAAACGGCGCGTACATATCTACGCCGTCATAACCCCAGCCGCGCTTGCCGGGAAAGTTTGCGATCGGCATCAGCTCAACATGGGTTACTCCCAGTTCTTTCAAGTAGTCAAGGCGGGACTCTGCGGCCTGCAACGTTCCTTCGGTAGTAAAGGTACCGAGATGCAATTCGTAAATGAGCGCGCTTGACAGCGGGGGCGCCTGCCAACCTGCGTCGCTCCAGACGAACGCGGAATGGTCGACCACTCGTGACTCGCCATGCACACCGTTCGGTTGCCAGCGCGTGCGAGGATCAGGAAGCGCCGGCTCGATACCATCCATCACGAACCCGTAATCTGTTCCGGGCCCCGCGGTTATCACTTCCGCCGACCACCAGCCCCTTTCCTTCCGGGTCATGCCAAATTTCTGGTCTCCGATTTTCACGTTCATAGTGCCGGCCTTGGGAGCCCAGACCTCAAATACGTGCATTCCATTCCTCCAGGTGCAGTCTTTGGTTCTGATTTTGCGCAGAGGTGAAAAATAGCATTGGTTCTACTAGGGATTGGATGCCAGACGGGATAAATTGCATCCGCTACTTGCGTGAACGCACTTTGCCGGCCTGGGTGCCGGCCAGGCTAAAGGCGGCATTCACCAGGGCAATATGCGAAAGAGCCTGGGGAAAATTTCCCACCAGGCGCCGGGCCCCGGTATCGTATTCCTCTGCTAACAGACCAACATCATTCGCCAACGCCAAAATGCGCTCGAAAAGGGTTTGTGCATCGGCGTCGCGCCCCTGTCGTTTGAGCGCGCCCACCATCCAGAAACTACAGGCAAGAAAGACTCCCTCGCCCGGGGGGAGACCATCCGAAGACTCGACGGTGTTGTACCGTAGCACGAATCCTCCTGAGGTCAGTGTCTTCTCGATTGCCTTCAGCGTGCCCAACACCCTGGGGTCTTCGGGCGGCAGAAAACCCATCATGGGCATCAGCAACAAAGAGGCATCGAGCTGATCGGAACCATAGCTTTGCACAAAGCTGCCCAGCCTCTCGTTGTAGGCCTGGCTGCAAATCTCTTCATGAATTTGTGTCCGTAATTTTTGCCATCGTTCCACGGGCGCGCCCGCACGCAACTGCCCGGCAACCTTGATCGCCCGATCGAAAGCAACCCAGGCCATCATCTTGGAATAGGTGAAATTCTTTCGCCCCCCACGTGTTTCCCAAATGCCCTCGTCCGGCTCCTGCCATACGGTCTCGAGATGCTCGATCATCCCACGCAACATGGCGAAGGAAAGGTCCCCTACTTTGCCCAGGCGGTTCAGCGCATGGTGAAAGGCGCCCATCACTTCTCCGTAAATATCGAGCTGCAATTGTTCTGAGGCCGCATTCCCAATGCGCACCGGCCTGGAGTCCTCATAGCCTGTGAGCCATGTCAGTTCACGCTCGGGCAAATAGCGCTGACCACTAATGCCGTACATAATTTGCACCTGGTCAGGGCTACCCGCAATTGCGCGTAGCAGCCATCTCTGCCACGCCTTCGCCTCCTTGTAATATCCGCCGTGCATGAAAGCCTGCAAGGTGAAGGTGGCATCGCGTAGCCAGCAGAAGCGATAATCCCAATTGCGGGCACCTCCCAACTGCTCCGGCAGCGAGGTAGTGACTGCCGCAACGATTCCTCCCGTCGGTGCGTAGGTGAGCGCCTTCAACGTGATCAGCGAGCGCACCACTGCATCGCGATATGGTCCTTTATAGGTGCATGCTGCGGCCCATTTTCCCCAGAAGGTCTGCGTCTTTTCAAGCGCCCTGGCTACGTCGATGGCGCGCGGCGGAGGCAAGTGCGAAAGGCCATAGGCCATAACGAAATCGACACTCTCACCCTCGTTCACTGTAAATTCGCTGACGGTGGTGAGATCTTCCCCAGCCAGGGGCACTGCGGTCCGCAGCACTACCAGATCGGGCCCGGCGATGGCCTGGATACCATCATCCTTTCGTGTAACCCAGGGTACAGTCGCTCCGTAGTCGAAGCGCAAAGACATTTCCATCTTCATCGGCGCGCTTCCGCGGATCCCTTTTACGATGCGAACGATATTCGAGTTCGTACTGCGAATCGGCATAAAGTCGATCAGCATCACTGTAAAATCCGCAGTTTCGAACGTCGTCTCGAGGATGAGTGTCTGATCCCGATATTTGCGTGTCGTTTTCCCGGCCTCGACGGAGGGTGCGATTCGCCAACGTCCGTTCTCTTCCGAGCCCAGCAAGCGGGCAAAACATGCGTCGGAAGAAAAATAGGGCCAGCACAGCCAATCAATTGAACCATCCATGCCGACCAGCGCGGCCGTCTCGCAATCGCCGATGATGGCGTAGCTTTCAATCGGAGCAAATGTCTTCTTCTTTTCCGGCATTTCTCTTGCGTTCCTAATGTGAGTCTAACGTTCCTAACGGTATTGATTGGCACCCGGAGAGCATGCGGTCGCACTCGTCAATCACTATCGGTAGTAGCCGGGCTCTTCGCCACCCTTCACCTGGCCATACTCGAGCAGAGTGACCAGCAGCACGCCTCCGCATATATTGCCAAGCGTGGCCGGTACCAGCCAGGCAAAATAGCGGGAGATCGCGAGTTGATGGTCGAGAATCGCGGCTAAAATCTCGCCGCTGGTCGCGATGCAATGGGCGAAGCCGCCAAGCCCTACGACAAACGTCAATAGCCCGATCAGCATCACAGAACCAGTGATGGAGTGGCTACCGCTCACCAACCAGGCCACCAGAGCGATGATCCAGCCTCCAATAACGCCGCTCCAGAATACGTGGCTACCCGTGAAGCCAACAGCCTCCACACCGAGGTGCGTCATCGCAGCCACGACTTCCGGGCGGAGCGCGCCCGTGCGCACAGCGAGCAGTGCGAAAAAGAAGGCTCCCAAAACGTTGCTGGGCAGAACAATCGCCCATAAGCGCAGTGTTTTCCAACCATGACGCCGTTCCGCGAGCATCAGGGCTACGGGATAGAGAGTGTTTTCCGTAAACAACTGGGCCCGCCCCAGGATCACAGCAATAAAGCCGATGGGATACAAAAGGTCGGCGATGAATCTGGCCGGCGGCGTTTGTCCTAACTGGGCAAGCACAATTGACGTGCTCAGGGCAGTCAGGCCCATGGTGATCCCACCGGCCAGTCCAGAAATAGAAAGACCCACTACGGAGCGATCCAGCTCATGACGCGCGTTGCGCGACACCTGCTCATAAATTTCATTGGCGGTTGGCCGGTCCAGATCGGTTTGGACTTGCGATCCGCCACCGCTGGCGAGTGGTTCAGCATTTTTTCTTATCTTGCGTAGGGCCAATCAAGCTCCGTTCTGGGGATCAAGGCCGCAAATCGTTTGCGTGCCACTTCGTGGTGCTCGCCTGTGTGCAAACTACCTTTCGTTGCCCGCAGCCTTGGGCCGTTGATACCCGCACGAGACTGCGTCTTTGTCCAGAGTGAGATGCAGACCTGCCCGCAAGGGCCGCATGACGATTGGTTTGCGTGAAATGAAGCAACAGCAGGTTTATCCCGAACTCGAAAGAAACGTCCAAGGAGAAATTCGAGGCTATAACGGATCTGGTTTCCGAGCCGCCTTCTCTTAGCGATCAAAAATAGTATCCCTACACGAAAGGTGTAGGAGGAAAGGGAATGTTTCGCGCCGAACCAGTCGATAATCTCCTGAAACAGAAAGAGGTTTGCATGGACTCCCCCGTCCCTGTCACACTCACTGGCCAGACGCAAATCGAGCAATCACCCTGCGGAAGTAAAGCGGGGGCATGGGACGCGAGAACTACCGGCCGCCACCTGCGCAATCTCGGTTTTCAGGCCATGGCAGCACTCCTGGGCATCGCGCTGGCTTTTATGTAGTCAATGCGACAGCCCCGAACGCCGGCAAGGTACGCCCTAATCTAGCCACGCAAGATGACCTTCGTCCGCAGAAACCATTCCGCAGTGCATTTTTTCACTTCAGTTCGACGTGCTCGTACTACACTCGTAGAACTTTATGCGTTGGACTCCCGGCGGTCTCAGCAGCGACGTTGAGGATCGGCGAGGCCAGTCGGGTGGCGGCCTCGGAGGTGGTGGGCTTGGCCTGGTGGGGTTCGTCATCCTGCTGGTGGTCAGCCTGGTGACCGGTCGCAACTACCTCGGCGCTTACTTTTCGAGCGGCGGCGCGGCGCATGCCCCCCAAAGCGCACCGCGGACTGCGTCCCCACAGGAAGACCGGTCCGCGCAATTTGCTTCGTTTGTTCT
>Ga0302325_10028947_pt1 | contig 11454 bp, 10 predicted proteins | sample Palsa_T0_2_FD_201948 | JGI IMG/M metagenome (GOLD analysis project Ga0302325, IMG submission 201948) | Peat permafrost microbial communities from Stordalen Mire near Abisko, Sweden - Palsa_T0_2 | ecosystem: Environmental > Terrestrial > Soil > Palsa > Peat permafrost | place: Sweden: Abisko... | reverse complement strand
GCCGTAGAAGCGGCTGCGCATGTGCTCGAGCAGGTCCTCGAGCGCACGATCGACCCCGGTCGCCATCTACAGCCCCCCCGGGAGCGACATCCCGCCGCTGCTCGGCGGCGCCCCGATCGCGTTGCGGACGAGGGTGAAGTGCATCTTGATCACATCGATGGTGATCGTGGAGCGCACGCTCCACACGAACCAGTTTCCGGACTGGAGCGCGCCGGCGCCGTCGATCTCGACCACCGTGCCCACGCGCAGCATGTTCCCGAGGCGCAGGATGTCGGCCTCCCCCCGGCAGCGGACGAACCATTCGGCGTCGCGCAGGGCCGCGGTCGCGCGCAGCGGCACCTCGGCAACGTCCGCCGTGGGCGTCAGCAGCAGCGTTCCCGACGTCCCCGAAGGGATCGAGGGCACGTTCGCGTAGGTGGGCAGGTCGCGCGGCGGAGTGGCGGTGGTGGTAAGCGGCGAGAGGCCGCTGTCGGTCGCGTCGCCCGCCACCCCCGTGTCCGAGGACGAGTCGAGATCGAGCTGACTGGCGTCGACCTCGGTCGGGCGCATCACGTCCCACTCGAACTCGAGCGAGTCCACGCTCCAGGCCGCCGGGTCAGAGAGCGTGATCGTCGTCACCGGATCGCCGCTCACGTCCGGGGTGATGAAGTAGCCGGTCCGCTCCCCCGGCGTGTCGGTGCACGCCACCCGGCAGAGCTTGCCGTTACGGCGGGCCAGCCCGCGCAGGAACTGCAAGTCGGTGGCGCGCTGGAACAGGCTGTGGGCGTCGGGGTCGTGCACGGGTGAGTCGTCGTCGGTGTTCTCCGCTGCGGGGGTGAAGCCGTAGGTGCCGAAGATCTGGTTGGCCACCTCCCCGTCGGTCATCCCCGGCCACTCCTGGACGGTGTCGCTGATGTTCATCAGCCACGAGGCGTCCTGCGCCCAGATCTCGAGCGTCGAGCGCGAGCCGGTCCGGTCGAGATGGAGCTTCCACGAGAGCGCGTAGCCGTCGAAGATGCACTGGGTGGGCTGGTCGGGCGGGGTGACGGTGAGGGTGATGTTGGTGTAGGGCTCGAAGGTCCCGTCGCCGACGTACTGGAGATCGCCGGCCGAGGTCCGGTTGACGGGGACGCGCAGGAGCAGCGCGTCAGGGCGGTCGGCGTTCTCCTCGACCTCGAGGAGCTCGACGGTGCTGTAAAAGGCGCTGGCCACCGGGGTGCCGCCGAGCGAGAGCTGGATCGTGCTCCCCATCTACGTTCCCATCGCGGGAATGCCGATCAGGGCGCGCTGCTCGAGCGCGCCGGCGACCAGCGAGTTGTTGGCATCGCACAGCCGCCAGAAGCCGGTGGGCGCGTTCAGGTACTGCACGGCGAGGAGGTCGAGGCGATCGCCGAAGGCGCGCGGGTGATAGCCGATCGGGAGCGGGGAGCGCACCGCTCCGATCACGAGCGCGGGCACGATCGCGCCGTCCGGAGTCGTGGCCTGATACGTGCTCGCGCGGTAGTAGCGGCTGCTCGGTGGGGCGCTCATCCGTTCAGCCTCATCAGTGCGGGAGCATCCCGATGATCGACTGGGCCGCGTTGGCGAGGTTGGCCAGCGCCGCCGCCTCGCGGACCGAGAGCGTGTACTCGTAGGCGACGGTGGCGACCGTGCTGAGCACGTCGGAGTCGGCGCCCGCCGCCGCCAGTTCGGCGGGCGAGAGCACCTTGAGCTGGAGCTTCACCTCGGCGTGGACCGGGTTGAGCAAGGTGTCGTAGAGCGTCTCGGTCACCGTCAACCCGGTCAGGCGCACGGGCACGATTCGGAACGGCCCCCACACGAACAGCGTGATCGGGACGGTCGAGTCGGGAATGACCTGCGTGGGCGGCGGTCCTCCGCCGAGCGCCCCGGCGATCGCCGCGGTCGCCTGGCCGAGCAGCGAGGACGATGCGGCCGAGGCGGGGTAGAGGAGCATCTCCATCGCCGCCAGGCGCGTGTACACCCCCGAGACCGAGGCCAGCGCCCCACTCGCCCCGCCGTCGGCGATGTCCTCGTTGGCGTCGAGGAACACCGTGAGGTCGAACTGCTCGCCTGGGAACCCGGCGACCGCCATCGGGTTGCCCGTCGTGGTGCCCGTCCGGCCCGCCGACCCGCCGGCGTCGCTCGCCCCGCCCGCTCCGGAGTCGCTCGGTGTCACCGTCGGCTGGCTCCACGTGTGGGTGAGGCTCTCGGGGTTGTATTGGAAGACCGTCACGTCGGGCACGGGGACGGGCAGGAAGGTGGGCGTGAAGGCGACCAGCGCGCCCTTGAGCAGGGTCATCGCCCGGCCTCCGCCGAAGCGGTGCGGTTGATCAGGGGCGCGAGCCGGGCCACCGCCCGCGCCGCGAGCTCCTCGGGGCGCTCGCCTCGCTTGGCCGCCACCTCGACACGCAGGCGGGGAATCGAGGCCTCGCCGGGGGCGAGCGCCAGAGCGGGCGCCAGGCGCTGGGCGACCGCGCGCGCGAGCACCTTGGCCTCGAGCGGATCCATGCCCGTGACGCGCAGGCTGATCCGATCGATGGTGATCTCGCCACCCCCATGGCCGGCGGTCACGGCTGACCTCCGTTGACCATGCGCTCGATCTCGCTCGCGCTCAGCGGCGGCGCTGCGCCGTTGGCGCTCGGTGCGCCGCGCTCGAGCTGGCCGACGCGCACGACGACGCCCTGCTTCTGGAGCTCGCGGCGGGCGGCCGCGACGATGTGGCGAGCGCCGATCCGGCAGCCCTCGCTGCGGGCCAGGAAGGCCGCCGCGAGTGCCGAGGCCTTGATCCCGGCGCCGGTGAGGTCGAGATCGCGCGCGAGCGCGTGCCAGTCGAGCTCGTCGACCACGGACCGGCCCTCGCGGTCCTCGGTCGCGGCGAGCGCCAGCCGCCACAGCCGCTCGCGCTCGGCTACGGTCGGCGGGGCGAAGTCGATCACGAAGCGCAGCCGCCTGAGGAAGGCGGTGTCGATGTCCCCCTTGCGGTTGGTGGCGAGCACGGCGATGCCGTCGAACTCCTCCATCCGCTGGAGTAGGTAGTCGACCTCGATGTTGGCGAAGCGGTCGTGCGCGTCGCTGACCTGCATGCGCTTGCCGAAGAGGGCGTCGGCCTCGTCGAAGAAGAGCATCACCGGGGCGCGCTCGCAGGCGGCGAACACCGCACGCAGGTGCTTCTCGGTCTCGCCGATGTACTTGTTGACGACGCCGGCGAGGTCGACGCGCAGGAGCTCGAGCCCGAGCTCGCGCGCCAGCACCTGGGCGGCCATCGTCTTACCCGTCCCGCTCGGCCCCGCGAACATGGCGCTGACGCCGCGCCCGAGCGGCACGAGCCGGCCTAGGCCCCAGCCGTCGAGCACCTCGCTGCGGGCAACAGCCTGATCCTCGAGCTCGCGCAGATGTGCTCGCAGGGCCTCGGAGACGACGAGGTCGTCCCAGGTGTAGGGAAGGCGCAGGGGCGTGATCAGGTCCGATGGCGTCTCGAGCAGCAGGCGCTTGCACACCTCGCGGACGGCCTCCTCGCCGGCGCCCGAAGCCCGCGCCGCGGCCACCACTTCGCCCGCGCGCAGCGCCCATTCACCGACCGGCGCCGGGGCCGCTCCACTCCCGACCGCCGACCACAGCTCGAGGCGTTGGGCGCGACCGAGGGCCGGGAGCTCGTAGCTGCGCCTGAGCACGCCGGCGGCGGGGGCGCTGCGCAGAGGCGCCTGGGCGGTGAGGAACATCAGGTCGGTGGCGCCACCGACGGCGGCGAGCGCAGCCTCGGGCAGCGCGTCCGCGTCGCGCCAGGCGAGGAGTGCGCCGCCGAGCTCGGCCTCGCGTAGTTCGCGTACCGCGGCACTTGCCGGATCGGCCAGGGCAGCGAGGGCCCGGCAGTCGACGCCGAGGAGGTCGAGGCCGAGCCTCCGCGCGACCTGGGCGGCGAGCGTGGCACGACCGCTGCCAGGTGGGCCGACGAGCTCGAGCTCGACCGGTCCGGCGCGGGCGGACAGCCCGCCGATGAAGCCGACGATCCCTTCGAGCTCGTCCTCGAAGAGGACCGGATGGGTCGGAGCGGCGAGCCGGGCGCCCGGTGTCTCGACGGTGTCGCCGTCGAGCAGGTGCCCGAGCAGGGTCGGATCGGCAACCCATCCGTTCAAGCTCGACTCGGGCTCGCGCCCGGCGTCCACCGGGCGCGCCAGGCGCCAGCGGATGAGCTGGGAGTGCGCGCCGAGCACAGGGGGTGAGGGGAGCCCCCACAGGGCGCCGACGAGCGCGGGGCTCGCGTCGAGTGGGGCGACTTCGTCCTGGAGGTAGCCGAAGACACGGCGAAACGGCGGCGCGAGCTCGGCGGCGAGCGCGCAGGCGAGCAGCGCGGACTCGGCCTGGCTGAGCTTGAAGGTGGCGGCCAGCCGTTGCCAGGAGGGGTCGCTGCCGGCGCGCTCGAGCTCCTCGATCTTCGCGCTCAGGGCGGCGGCCTCCGGACTCTCGGTGAAGAACGCACGCTCCTCGGCGAGCGCTCGCGCGGGCGGACCGAGAGAGCGCTCGACCTCGCTGTGGGTGATCGCGAGCGATTGCTCGTCGAGGTAGTGATGGCGCGCCCACAGCTCGCGGCACCACAGCACCCGGCGCTCGGCGCGCAGGCGCACGATCTCCATCCATACGGGCTCCACTAGGTCACCGTCACCGTGTCGGTGCTGTTGACCTGGACCGTGACCGTCGAGACATCGGTCGGGGCGCTCGGCGGTGTCTCCGGCGTGACGAACACGACCGCGGCGCGGTACACAACCCCGAGACGCAGCGGCGCCGTCGTCGCCTGCCACAGCAGGCTGAGCTCGTCGTAGGAGCGGTGCTCCATGGTCAGGTTCACCTGCCACGCCGGGGTGGCGGTCGTATCACTGCTGATGATCGGCGTGGCGTGGAACAGCCGCATGGCAATGCTCATGGCCTGCTGCTCCTCGGCGTAGTTACCCTCGCAATAGGCCGAGAGCAGGTAGTAGAGGTTGAGCGCGAGCGGCATGTAGCTCGTCGGTGCCAGCGCGGCCCCCACCATCTGCGGCTCCCAGAACATCGCTTCCTGGGCGTTGTTGAGCTCGACGTGGTACATGAACAAGCTCAGCTGCGCCCCGCTGGCGTCGCGGACGGCGTCGGGAGCGAGCCCCGTGTAGGTGGGGGTGAAGCTCGGACCGGCGAGGCCGAGCTCGGTCCACAGCGCGGCCGTCGGCCACGCGGTCGAGATCAGGTTGAGGAGCGCATCGGTGACTCCGGAGAGGTCGTAGAGCACTGCCGCTTACCTTTGCGAGAGCCCGAACCAGCGCCCCGAGCCACGGCTCAGCGCGTCGGGCGCCCGGGCGGGGGCCGGGCGCGCCACGGGCAGCGGTACGGGGGCGGCGGCGGAGGGGGGCGGGACGACGGTCACGTCGATCGTGCCGATGTGGACGCTGGCGGGCCGAGCGAGTTGAGCGGGCTGAGCGGGCTGAGCGGGCGACGGCCGGCGCGGCAGAGCCGCTCGCGGCGCGGCGGAGGGCGTGGCTCGCGGCGTGGCCGGCGGCTCGAGCGCTCTGGGCGGGGCTGCGGATGGGGCGGGGACGGGCGACGGGGGCCCGGACGAGGGCTCGCCCGCGGGGTGGGGTGAGGCCGGCGGCTCGGGTGTTGGGCGCCGTAGCGCCGGCGCCGGCGCCGGCGGCGTCTCGCGTGCTGCCGGCACTCCCGGGGGTGGTGGTGGCGGCGCGCCTGCCTCGGTCGCCGCCGCCCCGGCGGGCCCCGGCGTCGCGGCCGCCACGGGCGCCAGTCCTCGCGCCGGAGCGCGGGGTGAGATCACCTCGGGCCGGGCCGGCGGTTCAAACGCGCGCGGCGGCCTGGCGGCCGGTTCGCCCGAGCGCTGCGGCCCGGCGGGCGCCCCCGAGCCGGGCGAGGTCCCGGCGGCCCGGTCGCCCGCGGGCAGCTCCCCCGGCCCGGAGGGCGTGGCCGCCGTCCGGCGCGGCGCCAACTCGGGCTCCCACGGCATCGGGACCGGCGGTCGGGATGACCCGGGCGCGAGCGTCGGCGCGGCCGGCGGTGTCGGCGCCGCGGCGGGCGCCGGAGGCGCTGGTGCCATCGCGGCAGGCGCCGCGGGTGCCGCGCTCGCGGGTGCCGCGGGTGCCGTGGGCGGCGCGAGCCCTTCGCCCACCGGCGGCCCCCCGGCGCCATAGAGCCGCCTGGGCGGGCGCAGGATCGGGCCGCGGCGGGCCCTGGCGTCTCCCGCGATGGCGGCGAGGTAGCCCGCGGCCTTCATGCCAGCGCCAGCTCCCCGCGGATCATCGCGACGTAGCCGTGGCGGCGCCGGCGGTCCAGGGCGAGGATCGAGGCCTCGGACCATCGGTAGGCGAAGGCGAGCTCGTGCACGTCCGCGTAGAGGCCGGTCGAGGCGTCGCGCAGCTCGGCGAGCACATAGCCGAGCGGGTCGAAGAAGAGCTCGACGTGCTCGCCGCACACGGGACAGCGCCCGTCGACATGGTCGTCCAGGCGCGGCGCGATCACGGCCAGGGCCCGCTCGACCCGGCGCGTGAGGGCGGTGCCGGCGCTCTGCGGGCGGATGCAGCGCGCGGCGAGCCAGTCTTCGCCGCGTGGCGCCAGCGCGGCGCCGAGCATGTCTTCCACGGTCGGGATCCGGAAGCTCACGTCGATCCCATCGATCGCCAGCCAGCCGTCGTCGCGGGGCGTCACCGCGCGGGCGCGGTGGGGCCCGTGATGCTCGAGGTAGTCGTCGATGAGAAAGGACACGTCGATCGGCTCGCCACACCCGGCGGCCGGGCAGATCGTTTCGGTGTTGATCCGCGGGCCCAGCCAGTGGCCTCGGATCAGTAACGCGGCGGCGGCGAGATCGACGGCAGGGAGCTCGGACCAGGCCAGCGCGGCGCCGCCGCCATCGCGCACGAGGCGCTCAGCGAGCTCAAGCATCGTCGGCGCGGCGTCCGCGCCCGGGGCGAGCGCGATTAGCTCGTCCTCACCCGTCGGCTCGCGCAGCCGCACTCGGACGCCGCTCACGGGGAGCGACGGGGCGATCCGCGCGGGTGGCGCCACTACGCCTCCTTGAGCTCAGTGACGCTGGTGTCCCGCTCCCATCCCTCGTTCTCGAGCTTGATGTGCTCGATCGCGATCGCGTTGGCGCTCGCGTCGAGGTCGGGCAGCGCCTGGAACTCGGACACCCATGCGCGGTGCACGATGTACCGGTGGACGGGCTGTGCCTCTTCGTTGAGCAGGACGATCGATATCTCCTGGCGTAGATTGGCCAGGCTCGTCGACGGCGAACCGTTCTGGAGCGTCTGCGGGGCGTTGGCCCAGGTCTCGAAATCGGTGTCGAAGGTGATCCCGCGCTCGAGCGTGATCGGCTCGTACTTCATCCGCCCGAGCCCCTTGAGGATGATCGCGTTACCGCCCTCTTTGTAGTCGATGACATCAGAGGAGCGTTTGAGCGCGCTGACCTTGCTGACCGCGGCGACGGGCGTCGAGCTCGCCGCGAAGAAGACGAGGAACCGATATGTCTTGTAGGGGTCGTACCGGCTGACGTTGACCGTGAACGGCTTTCCCATCTGATTCTCCCTTGGGTGGCTAGCTCGAGGTCTGCCCGGCGAGCTGTGAGATCTGGATCACCACGAACTCAGCGGGGCTGAGCGGCGCGAAGCTGACGACGATGTTTACGGTGCCGCTGGCGATGTCCTGGGCGGTCGTCGTCGTCGCGTCGCACTGGACCGCGAACGCCTGATTGGCCGTGGTGCCGGCGAACGCCCCCTGGCGGTAGAGGCCGAGCATGAAGGCGGCGACCTCCTGGGTAAGCGCGTTCCACAGGGGCGTCGCGTTGGGCTCGAACACCGCCCACAGCAGGCTCGACTGGAGCGACTGCTCGATGAAGAGCGCCATCCGCCGAACCGCGACGTACTTCCACTGCTGGTAGGCGGGGTTGGCCGAGACGAGCGTGCGTGCCCCGAACACAACCGTCCCCACGCCAGGGAAGGTGCGCAGGCAGTTGATCCCGAGTGGGTTGAGCGTCCCCTGCTGGGGGTCGGTCATCGCCCCCCAGGGGACGACCCCGGTGGTCCCGAGGATCGTCGTCTCGAGGCCCGCCGGCGACTTCCAGACGCCACGGTTGACATCTTCGCCCGCGAAGATCCCGGCGACGTATCCGCTCGGCGGGACGTTGATCGGCGCTCCGGTGATCGGGTCGGTGTTCTTTAGGTAGGGGAAGTAGATGGCGCCGTTGTCGCTCACGGGGAGCACCGAGCTCTCCCAGATGCTCTGGATCGTCTGGGCGCCGGACGGAGCGCCGGGCAGATTCACGGCTGCGCTGTCGGCGACGGCGTCGGCGGGCGGATCCATGATGAAGAAGGCACGCTTCTCCTCGCAGAACGACAGCGCCGCGGCGAGCGTCGGGGAATCGACGATCCCCGGGATCGACATCAGGTTGAAGATGGGAACCTTGTCGAGCGAGCTGTTGGCGGCGAAAACGGCGGGGAAGTTGAGCGGGTTGATGACCGTCCAGCCGGCCTGCGGGGGCGTCGGGTAGGTGAACGTCGTGACCGGTGGCGCCGAGCTCCCCGCCGGAGGGGCGGTGGTGGAGGAGGCCGGTCCGGCGAGACCCGAGTACGTCGTCGGCGCCGTGCCCGTTAGGGACACCGAGACGAGCTGTGACTGGCCGTTGATCGCCGAGACGAGCGAGCCGATCGGGAGACGGCGGTAGGTCTCGACCCTGGTGCCGTAGACGATCGTGATGTCCGCGGTGTCCTCGACCACGGGATTCGCCGACGGGTTGCTCGAGGTGATGTTGCTGACCGAGATGGTCATCGGCACACCGAGCGGAGCCGCCGGCGGCGCGGCCTCCTGCACGCCGACCGGCTGAAGCGCCTTGAAGGTGAAGCCGTTGCCCTCGTCGAGCAGTGCCGCCGTCGCGGGCGCGACCGGGACGGTTCCCGTCGCCCCCGGCTCGAGGTAGTCGCCCGCCGCGCCGTTGAGCGCGATCACGTAGGCATCCGAGCCGCCGTTGAGGAAGAACTGGTAGACGGCCTGGCCGACGTAGTCAGGCAGCCAGGGGCTGCTGAAGAAGCCGCCGAAGGCCGACGCGTAGTCGCTCCAGCTCTGCACTTCGTATGCCGTGTTCCACGGCGGGGTGGTGCCGTTCGGGGCCCAGAACGGGTTCGTGTAGCCGATGAAGACTGTGACCGAGGTCGGGGCTGCCGTGACGGCATGGCTCGCGCTCGGCAATTCTTCGATGTAGACGCCCGGATAGGTGGGGGTTACGGACACGAGCTCTCCCTGGCTGGAAAACGTTCGACGGCGATCGTGGAGCGCAGCGTAGGCCGCGGGCGGTCGCTTCGCCCCCCTTGAGCCCCCCCAGTCTTTTATCCCCAGGACCCCAAATATGGGGACTTGCATCGGGGGTTTCAAGTGTGTCAGAGTAGCCCCGCTGGATCGGCAATTGAGACCCGCTCGGGGGAATTCAACGGGGGCCCTTAGATGGAGGTCGGTCGCGCATCGCTCGCGCAGGCATCCTCAGCAGTGCCGCTGATCGGGCGGGCGTGCGAGCTCGAGCTGGCGGGGGGGCTGCTGGACGCCGCGCGGGCAGGAGCGGGCCACCTGCTCGTGCTCGAAGGGCCTGCCGGGATCGGCAAGACGCGTCTGCTTGACGCCCTCGTCGCCCGCGCCGAGGGCTTCGAGGTGCTGCGGGCGATCGGATCGCCGCTCGAGCGGGGCTTCGCTTTCGGGCTCGTGCAGGACCTGCTCGAGCCGTTGCCGCCGGTGAGCGCGGACGCGATGGCCGGCGAGCCCGGCATCGCAAGTCGTCATCTGGTCGAGCTCACAGCTCGTCTGGCGATGGCGCGACCGCTCCTGGTGGTGATCGACGATGTCCAGTGGGCGGATGAGCCGTCGCTGCGCTTCCTCGCGCATCTTTGCGCGCGGGTGGCGGAGCTGCCGATGCTCGTCGTGCTCGCCTCGGGGACGGCCGAGTCCGGTGCCGCAGATATCGGCGGGCTGCTCGGTTGGCGCGGCGACCGAGTGACGCTGGCGAGCCTCACCGACGCCGCCGCGGCCGAGCTCAGCCTCCAGGCCGACCGTGGCTATGGCGCGGAGGTAGCGCGCGAGATCACCCGCAGACTGACCGCGTTCGGCTCGGGCGCGACGTCGCTCGCCCAGGCCGTCGCGGTGCTCGAGGGCGAGGCGAGGCTGCGCTCGGTGGCCGCCCTCGCCGGCCTCGAGGTGGAGCACGCCGCCAAGCTCAGCGACGCGCTCGCCGCCGCCGGGCTGCTCGCGGGCTCGGCGCCGCTGGCCTTCTCGGCCGCCGTCGTGCGGGACGGCGTCTATGACGCGATCGCCCCGAGCCGGCGGGCGCTCATGCACGGCGCCGCGGCGCGCCTGCTCACCGGCGCCGGCGCGTCGGACCGGTCGGTCGTCGCCCACCTGATGCTCAGCGAGCCCGGAGGCAACGCGCCGGCGGTCAGCATCCTGCGGCGCGCGGCGGCGCAGGCGCGGGCGCAGGGCGATCCCGAACGGGCCGTGCGCATGCTCGAGCGGGCGCTGGCAGAGCCGCCGGCGCAGAGCGAGCAGGGCGCGGTTCTGCTCGAGCTGGGAACGCTCGAATCGCGCGTGCCCCTGCCTGGCGCCGAACGTCACCTCGTGCAGGCCCAGCACCACGGCGGTCCGAGCGAACGTGGCGAAGCGGCGCTCGAGCTCGCCGACCTGTACCTCCTCGCGGGGGCTTACGGTGACGCCACCGCGCTGCTTGAGATCGAGCTGGCGCAGCGCTCGCCGAGCGGCGATGACCTATCGCTGGCGCTCCGCGCCGAGCTCACCGCGTGCGTGGTCGCCGCGAACCGCCCGCGCGTGGACGGGTGGTGGGCCAAGGGGATCGAGCAGCTGAGCGGGCCGGGGCCCGGTGTGCGAGCGCTGCTGGCCCTCGCCGCCGGTGGCGCCGCGCTTGCCGGTGAGCCCGTCGGCGTGATCCGGTCGCTGAGTGAACGGGCCGTGGGCGCCGACCCGTTGCCCACCTCCGGAGCGCCGCGGCCGGCCGCCTCGATGCTGGCGCTCCAGGCGCTACAGACGGTCGAGGATCAGGCGGCGGCCGAGCGCCGCCTCGACCTCGAGCCGGCGATCGCGCGCGCGGCGGGCTCGGTCAGCGGCGAGGCCGCGGCGCTGGCGCTGCGCTCACGCGCCGCCCTCGCGCGCGGTGCGCTGCGTCAGGCGGAGCTCGACGCGCTCGCCGCGCTGTCGCTCAGCCGCGAGCATGGCCTCGGCCTCCTGGCGCCGTTCGCGCTCGCGTCGCTCTTGGAGGCGCTGCTGGACCAGGGAAGGATCGCCGACGCCGAGCGCGAGCTGGAGTCCGACGCCGGCGGGGAGGGTGGCCCCGACGACCTCGGTCGCTGCCTGCTCGTCAGCGCCCGCGGCCGCCTGCGTGCCGCTGCCGGCAATGGCCACCCGGGGCTGCGCGACGTGCTCGCCGCGGGCGCGCGGCTACTGCGCGCGGACTGCTCG
>Ga0302325_10028946_pt1 | contig 11454 bp, 8 predicted proteins | sample Palsa_T0_2_FD_201948 | JGI IMG/M metagenome (GOLD analysis project Ga0302325, IMG submission 201948) | Peat permafrost microbial communities from Stordalen Mire near Abisko, Sweden - Palsa_T0_2 | ecosystem: Environmental > Terrestrial > Soil > Palsa > Peat permafrost | place: Sweden: Abisko... | reverse complement strand
GACATCGTCCGCCTGATTTTTTTTCTCGTGACTACGCAATCTGCTGCTCTATACTGCCGTCCAGTCGAACGATGAACGTATGCACGTCGGCGTTGAAGCTCCACTCATGCACCAGGAACCCAGCGGATTCAACCCCTATTCCCAGGCGCGAACGTCCGAGTACAAACTGTGGTGACGTGCTCGGCGCAGTACAAGCAATCGTTCCATTCCAGGGCCGCATCAGCACGGTGTGCAGATGCCCGGTGCGGAACGGCGGGTGATGCATCGCGAGGATCGTCGGCTGCCGGGGATGGGTGCGCAGCTCCGCCTCGAGCCACTCGAGTCGCTCGTCATCCAGCAGTCCGCCACTGCGGCCCGGCTGCGTGGAATCCAGGCCGATAATGCGCAGCGGCCAGGCGTCGATCGCAAAGCTTGCATGACGGTCGAAAGTCCGCGACGATCACACGACGAGCATAGCGTGTGTGCCTTATCCCGGAATTAAGAGCGGTTTAGTACAACGGGGCCATTCACCAGCGGCGGAGCCGCGCCATTATGTTCCTCGACCCAGTGACAAGCGGTGAAGTGACCGCCGCCATAGTCTTTGAACGCCGGATCTTCGACTTTGCAGCGTTCAAAAGCCACGGGGCAACGCGTATGAAAGCGACAGCCCGATGGCGGATTGACCGGGGACGGGATATCGCCGCTGAGCACGATGCGCTTACGCCGGCGCTCGGCGGACGGATCCGGAATGGGAATTGCCGAGAGCAGCGCTTGGGTGTACGGATGCAACGGCCGCTCATAGAGCGCGTCGCGCGAGCTCAGCTCGACGATCTTACCGACGTACATGACGGCGACGCGGGTCGAAATGTGTCGCACCACCGAGAGATCGTGCGCGATAAACAGATAGGTCAGTCCAAGCTGGCGCTGCAGATCCTCGAGCAGGTTGATCACCTGCGCTTGAATCGAGACGTCGAGAGCGGAAACCGGCTCGTCGCAGACGATGAACTTGGGGTCAACTGCGAGCGCGCGCGCGATGCCGATGCGCTGGCGTTGCCCACCCGAGAACTCGTGCGGATAGCGATTGGCGCTGTATGGGCGTAGGCCGACCAGCCGCAACAACTCTTGGACTCGCTCCTGCGCGGCCTTTCCGGTCGCGATGCCGTGGATTCGCAGCGGCTCGCCGATGATCTCGCCGATCGTCATGCGCGGGTTGAGCGACGCGTAGGGGTCCTGGAAGATGATCTGAATCTGACGGCGCAGCCGCCGGATGTCGCCGGCGCGCATCGTCGTGATCTCGGCGCCGTCGTAGCGAATCGAGCCCTTCGTCGCCGGCAGCAGATGGAGCAGCATCCGCCCGATCGTCGTCTTCCCCGACCCGGATTCACCGACCAAGCCCAGCGTTTCACCGGCGTCGATATCGAAGCTGACACCGTCCACAGCCTTGACGTCGGCAACGTGCCGCGAGAGCAGCCCGGCGTGAATCGGAAAGTATTTCGCGAGGTCGCGCACCTCGACTAGCGACATGGGACCTTTCCATCATAGAGCCAGCAGCGCGCCTCATGTTCGCCCTCAAACGCATACAGCGGGACCGGCTCGGCGCAAATCGGCATGCGCGCGTCGCAGCGCGGCGCAAAGGCGCAGCCCTTGGGCAAATTAAGAAGATTGGGCGGCTGCCCTTTGATCGGTTGCAGACGCCGCTGCATGGGATCGTCCAATCGCGGGAGCGACGCAAGCAATCCTTGGGTGTACGGCATCTTGGGTTCGTGGAAGATCTGATCGACCGTTCCGTATTCGACCAAGTTGCCGCCGTACATCACCAGCACGTTCTTGCAGACTTCGGCCACGACGCCAAGATCGTGGGTAATCATGATGATCGCAGCGCCGGTCTCGGCCTGCATCTCGTTCATGAGCTCGAGAATTTGCGCTTGGATCGTGACATCGAGCGCGGTCGTCGGTTCGTCGGCGATGAGCACTTGCGGATTGCACGAGAGGGCCATCGCGATCATCACGCGCTGGCGCATACCGCCTGAAAACTGGTGCGGATAGTCGTCGATGCGCCGTTCCGGCTCGGAGATGCGCACTTTGCGCAGCATGTCGATCGCCTTCGCGCGCGAATCGGCACGCGAATAGCCCAAATGCAACCTCACGGCTTCCGCGATCTGCTCGCCGACGGTGAGCACCGGATTCAAACTCGTCATCGGGTCTTGGAAGATCATCGCGATTTTGTGACCACGAATCTTGCGCATCTGGGCTTCGGTCTTCGCAGTGAGATCTTCGCCCTCGAAGATCATTCCGTCGCTGGTCACGCTCGCGTTGCGCGATAGCAGGCGCATGATCGAGAGCGCCGTCACCGACTTCCCGGACCCCGATTCGCCGACAATGCCGAGCGTTTCGCCGGCTTGGAGTGAAAACGACAGGCCGTTGACGGCCGTTACGGGACCATCCTCCGTACGAAAGGTCGTACGGAGGTTGCGGACATCGAGCAGCGATGACAGCGGTTTAGATCCCCGTTAGTGAGAGAATGAAGCCCGACAGAACGAACACGACCGCGGCAAAGCCGGTGACGCGCTTAAGCTGTTCCTCGGCACCCATCCGGCCGTATGCCGACTCGACGCGGCCGCCGATCGTCCCTGAGAGACCCTCTTGTTTGGTCGTTTGCACGGCGAGCAGCACTACGAGCGCCACAGCCGCAATGACGAAAATGCCGGCGATCCCGTGCGTCAGCCACGCAGCGTGCGCCTGCAACGCGGTCTGCGGCATCACCGTCGGTGGCGGAAGTTGGATAGTTTGCGCGGGTGGAGCGGCTGCTTTCGCGGCGGCGGGAAGCGCTTTCGCGGCAGCGGCGAACAAAAAGGTCAACGGTGTATCTCCTGACGTGGGTCGAGCGCGCGCGCGAGCCGCTCCGCGATTGCTTGCGCGGTGAGCCCAAAGAGCGCGCGTTGACTGGGCTGGGTGTCGTGATGCACGAGAACGTCTGCGACGCCGACGCGCTGCACCCGGACCGAAAGGCCCAAATCCGACACCCTCTCTACGACCGCCGACCCGAAGCCGCCTGCGAGCGAATGTTCTTCCAGCGTAAGAATCAGCTCATGGTCCTGGGCTAGCTCTCCCAGGAGCGCTTCGTCGATCGGCTTGGCAAAACGGGCGTTGACCACCGTCGGGAGCCGGTCGGAACGGCCAAACTCGCCGCTGGCGAGCAAATCGTAGGCATCGAGCGCTACGTCGACCGTATTGCCCAATGCGAGGATCGCGACACCGCTCCCCCTGCGCAGGACTTCGGCACGTCCGTGTTCGATCGGCGCGACCGGATCGCGATGGCGGCCGCTGGTCGAACCACGCGGGTAGCGGATTGCGACCGGCGCATTGCGCGAAAGGGCGTGGGCCAACATCGGCAGCACTTCGTCTTCGTTACGCGGCGCCATCACCGACATGTTCGGGAGCGTGCGCAGATACGCGATGTCGTACAGCCCCATGTGCGTCGGGCCGTCGTCGCCCACGAAACCTGCGCGATCCATGCAGAACACGACCGGGAGATTTTGCACGCACACGTCGTGCACGACCTGGTCGTACGCGCGCTGTAAGAACGTTGAGTAGATCGCGCAGACCGGTTGCAATCCATTGGTCGCCGCGCCGGCAGCCATGCAAACCGCATGCGCTTCGGCAATGCCGACGTCGAAGAACCGTTCGGGGAACGCCTTGGCGAATTTGGAGAGCTTGGTGCCGTCGGGCATGGCCGCGGTAATCGCGATCACTTTCGGGTTGGTCTGCGCAAGCTCGATCAGCGCGCCGGCAAAGACGTCGGAGAACGTCGGTCGCGCATCCGGCTTGATTTCGAGCTTGCCGTTCTCGACGTCGAAGACCGAGACGCCGTGAAACGTCCGGGAATCCTTCTCGGCTGGTTCGTAGCCCTTGCCTTTGAGCGTACGCACGTGCAGCAATACCGGACGATCGAAGCTTTTGGCGGTTTCGAGCGCGTCGATCATCGTGTCGATGTTGTGGCCGTCGACCGGTCCCATATAGCGGAAGCCCAGCTCCTCGAAAATCACCGCCGCTTTTTCGGAAGGCGCGACGAAGCGCATCGCGCCCATCTCGGCGCTCGCAAACGCCTTGCGCGCCGCGCCGCCGAACGGCAAGTGTTCGAAAACGCCCTTGGCCCGCTCGCGTACGAAGTTCGCAAACGGCTTGCTGCGCAGCACCGAGAGATACGAGGCGATCGAGCCGACGTTGGGAGCGATCGACATCTCGTTGTCGTTGAGGATCACGATGAAGTTCGAATTGAGCTGCCCCGCATTATTGAGGGCCTCATACGCAAGACCACCCGTGAGCGCGCCGTCGCCAAGAACCGCGATAACCGTTGAGTCGCTGCCCGCCAAATCGCGTGCCACGGCCATGCCGTAGGCTGCCGAGACCGACGTCGACGCATGTCCCGCGCCGAACTGATCGTACGGCGATTCGCTGCGCATCGAGAACCCCGAGATGCCTCCGCCTTTGCGCAGGGTGTGAAACCTGTCGCGCCGCCCGCTCAGGATCTTGTGCACGTAGGCTTGGTGCGAAACGTCCCAGACCAGTTTATCGCTGGGAAGATCGAGCACGCGATGCAACGCGATCGTCAGTTCGACCACGCCCAAATTCGGCGCTAGATGTCCGCCGTTGCGCGAGCACGTGACGACCAGCATATCGCGAATTTCGCGGGCCAGGACGTCGAGTTCGTCGCGCGAGAGTGCCTTGACGTCGGCCGGGGATTCGATGCGTTCGATGACCATAATTGAGCGGCTCAAGTTCGCCGGTCCCCAAGGGGATTCCGGCCAGGAGGGCCCAAGCAAGGCTGAGATGCACGACCCCCTCCAAGAAATCGTCCCGATCAAGAACCGGAAGGCCTGGCGAGATCTCGCCCGCATCCTCTCGACGATCTTCAATCCATTCCTAACCGCACTTGCGCTTTTTGTCATCCTCGCGCATGCCAGCGCCCGTGGAACCGTCGACTTTTGGTGGCTGCTTTTCCTTTCAACCTTTTTCACGTCGATCGGACCGATGCTCTACGTCTTCTGGCTCTACGGCAGCGACCGCGTCTCCGACCTCGACATGTCGGTGCGCCAGGAACGCGAGGCCGTCTTCGGCGCGTTCGTGGTCTTCTATCTTTTGGGCACGATAGCGCTGTGGGTGACGCACGCTCCACGCATGATGATCGCCGCGATGGCGGCCTACACCCTCTCGACACTGATCGTGCAGTACATCACCCGCTATTGGAAGATCAGCACGCATGCGATCGGCATCACCGCACCGCTGGTCGCGCTGACGCTCCTTTACGGCAATCAGACGCTACCTTTCCTCATTTTGATTCCCATGGTGTGCTGGGCGCGCGTCTACCTTAAAGCCCACACGCTCGCGCAAGTGATCGCCGGCGCCGCGCTTGCAACCGTCTCGACGATCCTCTTCTTTCAAATTTTTCATGTCGGTGCAACGGTCGCCATCTAACATCTAGCCGTATGAAACTCTTCCCTCGATTGCTCGCGCGACTGCTCGCGCTGGGCGCCGCAGCGCTGCCCATCCATGCGCTCGCCGGGCCCCCGTTTGACACCGACGATCCCGTCCCGACGGACTACCGCAACTACGAGATCTATTCGGGCGTGGCGACGCACCAAGACGTCGGCGTCGGGACCTCGGAACTGCCGTTCTTGGAAGTGAACTACGGCCTCATGCCCAACGTGCAATTCTCGATCCATTTTGGGGATGCGCAGCAGACGGCGCCGCAGACCGCGAGTGCCTACGGCTTCGAAGATTTCGAGATGGGTCTCAAGACGCGTTTCATTCAAGAAACGGCGCACTCGCCGCAGGTCTCCTTCTACCCGCAAGTGACCTTTGCGACCGGTGCTCTCGGCGTCGGCCAGGGTCACGGCACGCTGTTCTTGCCGGTGTGGGCGCAGAAGACGGTCGGCAAGGTGACGATCTTCGGCGGGGGCGGTTTTGATTTCGACCGGGGTGACACTGGAAATGGCGATTGGCAGGCAGGCTTGGCCGCTACGTATCCGCTGAGCCCGGACGATACTATTGGCATGGAAGTCACCCGGGCCACGCCGCACGACGATTACCAGCAGTCGGATATCGGCATCGGCTACATCCACACGCTCGGAGCGACGCACGGGCTGCTCTTTTCGATCGGACGCAGCTACGGGTCACAGCCGCATTATCGCGGCTACGCCGCATATGGGTGGTTCCTCGGTCCGGCGAATAGCCCCAAATCATGATCTCAACTCGCGAGGACGAGCTCTTCGACCGCTTCAACGCAAGCATAGCAACCGCGGTCGATGCGGTCCGTCAGGCCTCGGAGGCCATCGCCGCAACGGCGCAAGAGCAAACCACCTTGATGGTTGCGCTCTCCGACACCGCCGGAACGCTCGCGTCCGCCTCGCGCGAAACCGCCGAACGGCTGCAGAGCGCGCAGTCCTCGGCGCGCGCCGCCGCCGCGGACTTGGGCAACTCGTTTGAGGTCGTCGAGAATCTCCTCACCTCGGTCCAGCAGCTTGCCGAACTCTCCGCCGACACCGCCACCGCGATGGACGACTTCGGCCGCCTCATGAGCGAGATCGGCCGAATGACCGAATTCGTCGAAGACGTCAGTGATGAAACGCAGTTGCTGGCGCTCAACGCGGCAATCGAAGCCGCGCGCGCCGGACAACACGGCTTGGGTTTTGCCGTTGTCGCCGGCGAAGTCGGCCGGCTCGCAAAGACGACCAACGAGTCCACCACGGCGATCAAGACGCTCGTCGTCGAGATTCAGCGCGAAGCCGAAGCAACGATTCAAGCGGTGCGCGCCAATGCCGAGCGTTCGGCCGCGTCGACTCCGCTAGCCGACGTCGCGCGCAGCTCGCTCGCCGAGATCGCCGAACTTGCTGCCGATCTCTCGGTAACGATCGACCGCGCGGTCATCAGCGGCCGCGATCACAGCCATGCGGCCGAGCAGATGCGCAAGTCAACCGACGGCCTCGCCAACGTCGCAGCGGCGCAGGGCCGTGAAGCGCTTGAATCCGCCTTCGCGACGCAACGTTTGGCCTACTACGGTGCCGAGATCGAGTACATCTCGCGCTCGCGCACGGCATCCAAGAGCGATCACACGACGATCAAAATCGCGACGCTCTTGCCGCCGGGTTATCCTCCGTCGCGCGCGTGGGAGCTGGTCGCGCAACGCGCGCTGGAACTCTCGGAAGGGCGCTTGCGCTTCGAGCTAGAGATTCCGTTCACCGGCGGCAACGAGATGGAAGCACTGCTGCGCGTGCGTTCCGGCGAGATCGACATGGTGAGCGTGACGACCTACGTCGCCGGTGCGCTGGTTCCGCTCTCGCAATTGCTCGATCTACCGTTCGTTTTTCCGGATCGCGAGTCGGCACACCGTCTGCTCGATGGTCCGCTCGGCATGAATATCCTGGAGTCGTTTGAATCGTTCGGGTTGCACGGGCTCGCGTTTTTCGAAAACGGAATGCGGCATTTCACCAATAGCTTGCATCCGATTCGGCGACCGTCGGACATGCGCAAGATGCGCGTGCGCATCCAGGACTCGGTGGTCTATCTCGCGCTGATGCACGCGCTCGGCGCGTCGCCGAAGGTTATCCCCTTCGGCGACGTCTATCGTTCGCTGCAGAACCACGAAGTCGACGCCCAGGAAAATCCGCTTCCCAACACGCTGGGGGCGCGGCTCCACGAGGTGCAGCGCTATCTCTCGCTGACCGCTCACACCTACAACACGCAGATCGTACTGGGCAATATCGAGCGTTGGCGTTCGCTTCCGGCGCAAGACCGCGAGATCGTCCAGCAAGCCTTTAAGGAAGCAACCGTGTATCATCGGCGTGTCTCCGGCGATGACGACCAGCACGCGCTGGCCGAGCTGCGCAAACATCTCGAAGTGCACGAGCTGCAACCCGATGAACGCGAGGATTTCGTCAAGACCTCGCGCTTTGTCTGGGAGCGCATGGAGCCGCTCTTCCCTACCGACATCTTCCGCTTGCTGCTCAATCGGAACCTCGATACCTGGCGGCCGCGGGTCAATCTCGGCGCCCACGTATCGACCCACGGATTCACGCTCAACGACATCGTGGAATCGATCGACCGCTCGGTCAGCTCGGTGCGCGCCACGGGTGACACGATCGGTACACAGTCCCGCTCGCAGATCGCTAGCCTCAATGCGCTTTCACAGCAATCGATGACCCTGAGCGGCTCGAACGAGCAGCTCGCCAAGGATTTTTTGGGTCTGGGCGATCGCTTCGAACAGGTCGCGCCACAGGTTCGGATCATGCGCGATACCGTTGGCGAACTGATCGACACGATCAACGTCCTTTCGTCGATGGCGGTGCAGAGCCGCAATGCGCTCGATCAATTCGCCAAGTCGATGCACCAGATTTTCAACATTATCAACTTGGTGCGCTCGGTGTCGGACAAGACGAATCTCCTCGCCCTCAACGCGGCAATCGAAGCAGCACGCGCGGGCGATCACGGCAAGGGCTTTAACGTCGTCGCGGGCGAGGTGCGCGGCCTCGCCGACAAGACCAAGGCGTCGACGGTAAATATTCGCAAAGTATTGAGCGATCTCGAAGCGCGAGGCAAATCCGCGGGCGTAGCGATCGAAAGCGGGGTAGCAAAAGCCGAGCATAGCGCCCGCCAGGCGCGCATGGCGCAAGAGGCCTTCGGTCGTATCGAACAGTTTGCCAGCTCCGCCCAGTTCACGCTCGAGCAAGCCCAAGATGCGGCCAACGACGAGGCGCGGCGAGCGTACGCGATGTTCGGCGATTATTCGCAGATGGCCGCACTGGTCGAATCGCACGCGCAGGACAGCCGAGCGGCACTCAGCTCGACGGTCGAACTCGAACGCCAACGCCGCGCATTGTTTTCGTAATCCTTGTCATCCCGAGCGTAGAGAGCGAAGCGAACGTAGTCGAGGGACTGACGCGACGGCCGGCCTTCGATGTTCGGCTGAACGGGTTAGCCGAGTGGCGAGCACCCTGACAATGTAGCCTTTGTGCGAGACGCGAGGCGCTTAGTGAGGCCGAATGTCGAAGGCCGGCCGTCGCATCGTTAGTACTCCAGAACGACGGGGGTTTGTTCTTCCATGATTTGCGCAACGCTCTCGCGGAAGCGTTGCGGATCGCCGCTAGTCACATAACGCGTCGTTCCGGATCCGACCGGAGTTTCGTCGAGGGCAAGAAATTCGGCCAAACGCGTCGCTTGCACGAAGGCCGGATCGATCAATTCCACGCGATCGCTAAGCAAAGCGCGAAAATGCTGCGCCAACACTGGATAGTGCGTGCAGCCGTAGACCACTGCGTCCAGATCGGGCGGAAGCGCCGCGCACGCGCGCGCAACGGCATCACGAGCCTCTTCACCGCCCTGCTGACCCGCTTCGACCAGCGGGACGAGCTCGGGCGCGGGAACTTCCCACACTTCACTTTGCCCAATCGCATTTCGAATGCGCCGGCCATAGGCTCCCGAGCGCACCGTCGCCTCGGTCGCCACCACGCCGATGCGCCGCGCTCCCGAGCGCTGGAGCGCAATCGTGGCTGAATCGAGGAGATCGAAGACCTCGGCGCGCGTCTTGGGCCAGCCATACACGTCGGCGATCGCGCACGAGGTGTTACAAGCCATGACGATTGCTTCGACACCGCGTTCATCGAGCCACGCCAGATTGTTCTGCAGCAAAGCAAAGAGATCGTCAGGCGCGCGCCCGCCGTACGGCACGTGCGCTTGGTCGGCATAGTACAGCAGATCCACGTCCGGCAGACGTTCGCGCACACGTCGAATGACGGTAAGGCCGCCCAGCCCCGAGTCAAACAGTCCGATCACTACTGCGCGCTGCTCGTGACGGGATTTTGTTGGGCGTACTTGTCGATGCCGTCGGCGATGGCTTGGGCCATCTGTTGACGCCATTGCGAGGATGCGAGCTTCGCATAATCGGTAGGATTAGAAAGAAACGCGGTCTCGATCAGAACCGCCGGCATATTCGCATGCAAGGTCACGTACAAATGGCTTTTCACGGTCCCGTCGTCCTTGACGCCGAGATCGCTCATTGCAATATCGCGATCCATGATCTGCGCCAGCGGCTCGTCCATCGGCTTCGAATAATAGACCGTCGCACCGTTCGGCCCGCTGTTCAGATAGGCGTTGCAGTGAATGCTGACAAAGAGCCGCGCACCAGCCTCGTTCGCGATGTCGTCGCGCGCCTGGAGAGCGTAGGCGTCGGCGTTGTCGTGGCCGATGCCGATCGCCTCTTGCGTGCTCCGCGGCGTCGGGTCGACGTCGTGATCGATCGTCCGCGTCATCTTGACTTGCCAGCCACGCGCAACGAGAATCGCCTGCACGCGTTTGGCCAGATCGAGATTAAGGATTGCTTCCTGCAAGTCGCCGTGCATCGAGCCGCGATCGCTGCCGCCGTGACCTGGATCGAGCACGATCAGCTTGGGATTGGTCGGTACGTAGCTTTGCGGCCCGAATTTCCAGTTCGTTTGATCGCCGCCCGTCGCGCCGTATTCGTCGGCCGGCACGGGCGTCACGAGCGTCTGCGGCTCACTCGCCGAAACAACCGCGCCGATCGAGCCCGTGCCGCCGCGCGGCGCAGTGTCGGCGAGCATACCGGTACCGACGTTCACGGTGATTCCCGTCGCCGCCGGTGAGACGTCAAGTGCGTTATCGCCGGCGAGCGAGAGCGCGATCCGTACGGTCTGCGGATCGATCTGCCGCACGCGTAGCGCGATGAGCGGGTTGACCTCGGCCTGATCCTGCGGCCCGCCGGCGAGCTGCGCATTTTTGATATCGATCCAGAAGCGGTTGTCGGGAGCGCGCAAACGATGCCATTCATAGGTGGCATCGCCGGTCACGGCGATCGCAACGGTTTGGCTGCCATCATTGCCGGCTTGCACGCTCACCGCAGTGACCGTCGCGTTGCCCGTTGCCTGCGGCGACGGACTGGACGAGGGTGTCGCGGCGGCGTTTGTCATGTCGCTCGGCGGGGGCGTTGCGGCTGCGGATTGCGATGCCGCCGCGACCGATTGTTGGAGCGGTTCTACCAGCGGCGGCGCGCTGCCGTTGGCGCCGAAGGCCACCTCGAACTCGCCGCTGCCCGATTGCGGCGCATCGTGCCGCGTCCCGGGCAAAAGATCGATCGTCACGACCGTCTTGGGATCACGCGCGCTCCCCGACGAGGTAATTTCGACCGAACGGATGCCACCGGCATTGACCGTGCGCTGCGCCGCAAGCGTCGTGCCGACGCCGTCAAACTCGTACACGACGCGATCCGGCGCATCCGTGACCACCCGCGGATGAAGGATGCCGCCGCCGCGGGCGACGAGGACCGCTTGCACGCCGTAGCCTTGAACGTCGAGCGAGGTGAGCAGCCGTTCGAGCACCCCGTCCTGCGCCGAAACGCCGAGCGCGTGCAACACGTCATCGAATGGAAGATAGACTTCACTTCCGTTCATGTACGCGGCGAAGCGG
>Ga0302325_10028945_pt1 | contig 11454 bp, 9 predicted proteins | sample Palsa_T0_2_FD_201948 | JGI IMG/M metagenome (GOLD analysis project Ga0302325, IMG submission 201948) | Peat permafrost microbial communities from Stordalen Mire near Abisko, Sweden - Palsa_T0_2 | ecosystem: Environmental > Terrestrial > Soil > Palsa > Peat permafrost | place: Sweden: Abisko... | reverse complement strand
TCACTACAAGGATCCGATTGTCGAGGAATGGGATCTGACTCTGGAGCAGGACCTGGGCAAAGGAGTTGCCTTCCGCGCTTCCTACGATGGCAACCACGCCTACAATGTCCCGACGGCTGCCAATGCGGACCAGCCCCCCGTGAATAGCGCGGGATTTAATGCCGCCAGTACACAAGCTGCCATTCCTTTTCCTCTGATGGCATACATCGACACCACCAGCCCTCTCGGCTTTGCCAATTACAACGCGGGGACATTCTCGATCAAGAAGCACTCCGCGAACTTCCAATTCGAGGTCGCTTACTCCTACACGCGGGATCTATCCAACGTCAATGGATCGTCCGGGAACACCCAGGGCTTTGCCAACGAACTGGGTCTTACCTTATCGGATCCCTATCATCCGGGCCTGGACTACGGGAACATTCCGTATATTCGCCGCAATCGCGTTCTGGCGAGTTTTCTCTATGAGTTGCCGCTCGGAAAGGGTCAGGCCTTCCTGAACAGCAATTCCGTTCTGGATAAGGTTGTAGGAGGCTGGGAGCTCAGCGGCGTGATGCTCTTCCAAACCGGGCCGTTCATGTCCGTGAGCGTACTGAGCGATCCATCCGGCACGGGCTACAACGTTCTTGGCTCCTTAACCGGCGTTGGCAGCCGGGCTGACACGGTGCCGGGCGTGAATCCTTACGCCGGCCAAACCATCAACCAGTGGATCAATCCGAACGCCTTTTCTGATCCGTGCGCGAATACTTGCGCAAACGGGACCGCTATCGGCCGGTTCGGCGACGAGACATCAGGCTCCGTTGTCGGGCCCGGTACACAAGCCGTTTCGCTGTCGCTGCTCAAACGGTTTTCATTCACCGAGCGGATTCGGATGGTGATTGGAATGCAGGTCTCGAACGCCTTCAACCATGCCAACTATGCTCCTCCCGGCAGCCTGACCCTGGGAGTAGCGGGCTTCGGTCAAATCTCATCCCTGCAAAGCGCGGAGGGCGCCGGACCTCGACAGGTCCAGTTGACGGGTCGCCTGACGTTCTAAGATTGCTACTCTTGTCTCGACTTCGGCTCGCGATCCTGCTGCTCGGGATCGCGAGCCTTTCTCCTTCTCAAACGCCCAACCACGGCGTCGTTCGGCCGCTCTCCGAAGTCAAGTTCGATCCCGATGACGACGTGAAGTGCCTGTTTTCGGCGGTCGAGACCGGCAACCCTGCCACTGGACCCTCCACCATCATCCTGAAGGCGCCGCCGAATTGTCTGGTTCCGTGGCACTACCACACGGCTGGAGAACAGCTCATCGTCAGCGAAGGTAGCGTTCGGACCGAAATGGACGGTATGTCACCGCACTCGTTAGGCCCGGGAGGGTTTGCGGCCATGCCCGGCAAAGTGAAGCACCAGTTCTCGTGCCAGTCCAAAACGGCCTGCGTGATGTTTGTAGCCTTCGATCGCACCTATGACATCTTCTGGGTGCCAGACAATAAAACCCCAGATCATAAAACCAAAGATAATAAGAGCAAATGAAGCCAGCATTGTTAATGTCCGCGGGCGTGCTCCTTTTGGCCGCCACCGTTTGCGCTGCCCCAGAGCCGCTGCTCGGAACATGGCGTCTGGACAGCCAGGAAGTGAATGGCCAAAAAACCAACGCCGAGACGCTCACGCTGAAGGTCTCGCAGGCGGGCGATAAGCTGGCGTTCGCGTTCTCGGTGCCCGTCAACGACGTTTACTTCGTCAGCATGACGTACACCGTGAAGCTGGATGGCAGTGAAGCGGAAGTCAAGAATGCGAAGGGGGACAAGGTAGGAACCATCCAAATGAGCGCAGGCGGGCCCTCACAATACAAGCTCATCTTGAAGGGACCGAACCGGCCCGACAGTTCTGGCAGGCTCACGGTCTCGCCGGACGGGAAAACGCTGACCAGCGAAACCGATACCGTGCAGGGCGGCGCTTCCGGCCGTTCCATGCATTCCAAGCAGATCTTCTCGCGCTACTGACTGAGCCGCGACCGACCGCGCCGCGACCGTAAGGGAGCCGGTCCCATGAGTTTCCTCCACCACTACTTCCACCGCCCCCAACAAGTACTCCTTCGCCGCTTGAACTTCCAGGTGCATCTCTGGATTGGGATCATCCTGACGCTTTATATGATCCTGATCGGATTAACGGGATCGATTCTTGTGTTTCGCCCGGAGCTGGAGCGGCTGTGCGGTCTGAAACCCTTTCAAAATATCCAAGTCAGAGAGCCGGTGGCGGACATTGGGGACGTTATAGACAACCTGAAGGCCGCCTACCCGCGCCTGCGTATTGTTTCCGTGGACGCTCCCACGGATGAAGAAGCCACTTTCGTTGCCGTGCTGGAGGGACGGGGCCGCATCAAAGTGGCGTGCGGCCCAACACAGGGCAAGGTTCTCGGCGAATTCCCTAGACGGCGCAACTGGCTGGATGTGATGCAGGAGTTGCATGAGAGCCTGCTGATTCATCCGGGGAGCCAAGGCCGGATCTTGAACGGAGTGGGCGCCGCATTCCTGCTATTGCTGAACGTTACCGGAATGGTGATCTGGTGGCCGGGCGTACGAAATTGGAAGCGAGCCCTCCAGGTGGACTTCCAAAGAAACTGGCGGCGGATCAACTTCGACCTGCATCTCTCGGTAGGGTTCTGGACCATCCTGATCGCATCATTCTGGGCTGTGAGCGGGATCTATTTCGGGTGGCCACGCCAGGTGTTTCTCTTCGTGGATTCGCTTTCTCCCGTAATTACCGCGCGGCCTCCCGCCATCAGCGTTGCGCCCGAAAGCGTTTTTCCGGAACTCGATCTGCGCTCGCTGGTCCGGCGGGCGAGCAGCCTGGATCCGGGAACCACCTTAGGAGGCATCGCATTCCCTTATGGCCGCAGAGCGCCCCTGGGAATCCTCATGCGGCGGGGCCCGGGCGTGGGCCGCGAGTACGTGGATACCGTGTACTTCAATCCGTATACTGGCGACTATATCTCCACCTGGCGCTACGGAGTGAACCAAAGTCTGGGTGACTGGCTCATCTGGTCGCAGGTCCCGCTGCACTTCGGCACCTATTGGGGCCTGGGCGTCAAAGTAATCTGGGCCACCGCGGGCTTGGCGATCCCGCTGCTGGCGGTTACTGGAGTCCTCATGTATTGGAATCGGTTCCTCCGCAGAAAATGGAGGAGGCTGCAAAAAGCCAAAACGGTGGCGGTCGCGGCTTAGGCAGTTTCTCACAACCTTGTTCGTCTTTGTGCAATGTTTATGCTAGGCTTATTGGAACAACACTATGGCGCTAACCAATTCTGTCACCCGTGATATCGCGACGTCCATCCATCCCTATACCAACTTGAAGCTGCACGAGTCCGACGGTCCCCTGGTGATCACCGAGGGCGACGGGATTTTTGTCCGCGGCGAAGACGGCAAGATGTATCTGGAAGGTCTGGCGGGGTTATGGTGCGTCAGCCTGGGATTTTCAGAGCGGCGTCTGGCCGAGGCTGCTTATCGCCAGATGTTGAAGCTGCCCTTTTACCACACGTTCGCTCATAAAGCCACCGATATCGGCATCGAACTTGCCGAAAAGCTCCTGAGCATTGCGCCGGTGCCCATGTCCAAGGTGTTCTTTGTGAACTCGGGATCGGAAGCCAACGACACGGTGGTCAAGCTGGTCTGGTATTACAACAATGCACTGGGCCGCCCTCGCAAGAAGAAGATCATCAGCCGGACCAAGGCCTACCATGGGGTAACCGTGGCCAGCGCCAGCCTGACGGGGCTCCCGAACAATCATCGCGATTTCGATCTCCCGATCGCAAATATCTTACACGTAGATTGCCCGCACTTTTATCGCTTCGGGCTGCCGGGTGAAACCGAGGAAGCATTTGCCAGCCGCATGGCGGATTCGCTGGAACAGCGCATTTTGAACGAGGGCGCCGATACCGTTGCGGCATTTATTGCCGAACCGATCATGGGCGCTGGCGGAGTTCTGCTGCCACCGGCCACGTATTGGGAAAAAATCCAGGCTGTTTTAAAAAAATATGACGTTCTTCTCATCGCGGACGAAGTAATTTGCGCCTTTGGCCGCACCGGCGACATGTGGGGAAGCACCACCTTCGGCATCCAGCCCGATATGATTACTTGCGCCAAAGCGCTATCCTCCGGCTATCTGCCGATTGGCGCCGTGATGCTGTCGGAGGCAATCTACGAAGCGCTGGTGAAGCAGTCCGAGAAGATCGGCGTGTTCAGTCATGGCTTCACCTACAGCGGACATCCGGTGAGCTCGGCTGTGGCTTTGGAGACGCTCAAAATCTACGAACAGGACGATATCCTGTCTCACGTGCGCCGCGTGGCGCCGCGGATGCAGGCCGCATTACGCAAGTTCGCCGATCATCCGCTGGTGGGCGAGGTGCGGGGCATCGGGCTGATGGGCGCGGTGGAACTGGTTGCCGATAAATCCACTAAGGCGCCGTTTAATCCCGCTGACGCGGTAGGTCCATTTCTGGCCAAACGCACCCATCATCATGGCCTTATTCTGCGCGCTCTGGGCGATTCCATTGCGTTCTGCCCCCCGTTCATCATTACCGAAGCGGAGATCGATCTGATGTTCGAGCGATTCGCGCTCGCTCTGGACGACACCCTCGCGATGGTTCGGGAGCGCGGACTGATTGCAGGCGCGCTCGTGCCGGCATTGGCAAAATAAGCTTCACGCGTTACGCGTGTACCGGTGGAATGCGCGCGCTCCAGGGCCGGGCTTCTTCCAACTGGGCGGCCAGCCGGATCAGCAGGTCTTCCCGTGCATACGCCGCTCCCAACTGCACGCCCACCGGCAAACCGGCATTTTCAGGATCAATGCTGGACCAATGCAGCGGCAAGCTGATGGCCGGTTGTCCCGACATGTTGAAAAACGCCGTGAACGGCCACCACAGCATGGAAGTTTTCAGGCGCGCCGAATCCATGCCTAGCGCACCCAACTTGGGCGTCACCGTTCCGGTTACCGGCGCGAGCAGCACATCGTAGCCGCTTTGCCACCAACCGGCGAAGGCGCGGGTGAATGCGTCCATATCTTCGAGCGCGAGAATATAGTCCGTCGCGCTGACACCCCGCGCCCGATCCAGCCAATACAGCGTGTCGGGATCCAGATTGTCCGGTCCGGCCTTCTTTCCCAACTTTCGCTCGAAGTATTCGAGCGCTGCGAGCAGACGAACGGGCCAGATGCGATGGAAGATAGTTGACGTTTTCGGATCGTCCAGAACGGCCGGGTGAGCCGGTTCCACATGGTGGCCCAGAGATTCCAGCAGCTTCCCGGTCTCCTCAACGGCCCGTTGACACTCCGGGTGGAGCGTGCCGTCGATGCCGGCGGGCAATCGATTCCACAGGCCGATCCGGAGCGGGCGCGGATGCGGAGCGCCAACCTCGCTGGAGTAGGATCGAGCAAGTTCCGGCGGCGCCATCGGATCGCCTGGCAGCGCCCCGGACGCGAAATCCATGCAGGCTGCCAGATCGCGAACGGTCCGTGTCTGGAATCCCTGCACGCTCACCGGCGTCACCCATTCGGTGGATGGCCAAATGTTGACGCGGCCGCGCGTGGGCTTCAATCCCACCAGGCCGCAAGCTGCGGCGGGAAGCCGAATGGACCCGCCGCCATCGCTGCCGTGAGCCACCGGAACCATCCGGGACGCCACCGCCGCGCAGGAACCACCGCTCGACCCCGCCGCCGTCCGCGTCAGATCCCAAGGATTGCGCGTCGGACCCCAGGCCAGCGGCTCCGTGGTGGCCACCGATCCGAACTCCGGCGTGTTGGTCCGGCCGAGGTTGATAAAGCCCGCGGCTTTGATGCGGCGCGCCAGTTCCGTAGTTACGCCCGCGACGTAGCCGTTCTCCTTGAGAAACCGCGAGCCGGCGGAATCCGGTTCGCCCGCCGTGGTGCAGCCCAGGTCCTTGGTCAAAAACGGAACGCCTGTAAACGGACCCTCCGGCAGATGAGACGCGCGCGCCTCTTCGCGAGCCTTTTCGAAGCGCTCCCACACCACCGCGTTCAATTGCGGATTTACATTCTGGATACGTTGGATGGCGGCATCCACAAGTTCCAGCGGCGATACCGTGCGCCGACGAACCAGTTCGGCCTGCGCCGTGGCGTCCAGAAGGCTGAGCGAGGAGCTTTCCATGTTCCCGGTTAAAAGGTGGGTGGAGTGTTAATCCAGAGGATGAGCGTCTCCCTCTTCCCGGGATTAGTCCAGCGGTGCTGCGTCTTGCTGCCGAAATAAAAGCTGTCGCCCGCTCGAAGCTGGAATGCCTCGCCTGCCAGTTCGATGTCCAGCCGGCCGCGCACCAGATACAGAAACTCCTCGCCCTCGTGCGAATAGTATTCACCGCTGCCCGCGCCGGGAGCAACCCGAAAAAGATGCGGCTCCATGGTGATCTTACCGGATGCCAGCAGTTCCATATGAACGCCGGGCCCGCCTTCCAGACTCTTGCGATCGCTCGGCCGCACCAGCGGCCCGGTACCATCGATGGGATTGAACAGATCCAGAATATTGAGTCCGTAGTATTGCGCCAGCTTGCGCATGATGCTGATGGAAGCGCCGCTCTGGGATCGCTCCAGGTTGCTGAGGAAACCGATAGACACGCCCACCGCGTTGGCCACCGTTGAGAGCGACTCTCCCCGTTGCAGCCGCAGCTTGCGAAATCGTGGACCGATGGACGACTGCTCTTCCGCCGGGCCGGCTGCGCGATGATTCAGCAGACCCTCCTGCTTCAGTTGATTCAGGATGGCCGGTGCGTTTAATCCCTGTACCCGGCGCAAATAAATGGCGCGACGCAGAACCCGCAGATCGTCGTTGGTATAGAGCCGGTACTTGCTCTGGCTGCGCGCCGGTGCGGCCAGCCCCAGCTTTTCCCAGGAGCGCACCATGGATGCGGAAACACCCAGGCGTTCGGCCACGGCGCCAACTTTCAGCGCTTCGCCGACTTTCCTGGCGGAATGCGTCGCCTTCTTATTGCGGCCTGTTTTAGACGAGTGGGAGTTAGTAGACGCTTTGGACAAAGGTGGCTCTATTGGGCGGACTCATGATTTGCTTTACGAGTATAGCAGTGAAGGCGGGGGTTTCAATTCATGACACGCGAAACGATCCCTCGGGAGCCCTCTGAAGTGCTATTCTGAACCTCATAGCAAGCTTGCGATAGTTGGACAAGGTTGCGTCCAGCATCCACGTGGCGCAGTCGCGGGCGGGCGCTCCAAAAAAACGGCACTATGGCAACTCCTTCCGCCATTCCGGCTCCCGCTTCCAGTTCGCTGGTGCGCGCGCTTGGGGTGAGCGACTTAACCTGGCTCTATCTGGTGGCCGTGGTGAATCTGAATGTCGTGCCGGCCATCGCTGTAGGCGGTGTTCGGGTGATGTGGTTGATGGGCGCCGCCATCCTGCTCTTTTTTGTGCCGCAAGGTATCGGCGTCATCGAACTGGCGGAGCACCTGCCCGGCGAAGGCGGTCTGTACCTCTGGACCAAGGAGAGCTACGGCGATTTCCACGGTTTCATCTGCGGCTGGTGCTATTGGATGACGAACATGTTTTTCGTGCCGTCCCTGCTATTTTCGGTGACCGGCGTCACCTCCTACATTGTCGGCGGAAGCGCCTTTGCAAAACTGAACGACAGCCGCGCCTTCTTCTTCCTGCTCCCTGTTATGCTGCTCTGGATTACGATCTTCGCCAATGTTCGCGGGCTGGGGGTCGGCAAGTGGGTGAACAATATAGGCGGCATCGGCGCTCTAGTAATCGGCGCCGCGCTCGTGATCATGGGCGCTATCGTAATTGCCGAACATCGCGGGCTGGTGCACTGGAAAGATCTCACATCGGGCAGCTTCAGCACGCTGCCGTTCTCGGCGTTCGGGGTGCTGAGTCTGGCGCTGGTTGGCATGGAGCTGGGGCCCATCATGGGCGATGAGGTTCGCGATCCGCGCCGCACCATACCGCGCAGTGTCGCCATTGGCGGCACGCTGTGCGCCTTGATGTACGTGAGCCTGACGCTGGCGCTGTTGACGGCGGTGCCGCAGTCGCAAATGGCCGTGGTGCAAGGCCTGCTGCAAGCGGTGGACACCATGAGCGCCTCGTTCGGCCTCGGTTGGATCCTGCTGCCGCTGGCGGTGCTGATGGCCGCCTCCATCGCGGGATCGACATCGGCCTGGGTGAGCGGCTCCGCGCGCATCCTGTTTGTCTGCGGACTGGATCGCTTCCTGCCCAAGGCCCTCGGCAAAGTTCATCCCCGCCACCATTCTCCCCATGTCGCGCTGGTTATGTTCGGATTCCTGGCCACGTCCATCATCGCCATGAGCTTCATCGGCGCATCCGTGCAAGAAGCGTATCTCACGCTGCTGGATTTGGCGGTCGCGCTGCAGATGATCTCCTATATCTACCTCTTCCTTTCGCTCCTCAAACGCGCGTTTTCCAAATCGTCGGAACCCCGTTACTTTCGCCGGCCAGTTTTGCAAATAGCTTCTGTCTCGGGCCTTTGCATGGCCGTTCTGGGCTTCTCGATGGCATTTGTTCCATCCCGCCAAATCTCGTCCATCGGGTCGTTTGAACTGAAAATGTTCTTGACGCTCGGGTTCATTCTGGCCTTGGCCAGCGGCCTCTTCGTCTACTATTCGCGGATTCGGCCGGAAAAACCTACCGACTCCCTGACGGTCGCGGCTCTGTAAGCGGCTCCGGTATTGCGGCTCCGTCGGCGCGCGGATCGGACGCGGCATAGTTCGTCCCGGTCTTTGAGTTGTGCAGGATGGCCTGGCCGCGGCCCATAGTCTCTACGTACTCGCGCCCAATGCGGATCTGGTGGCCGCGCTCGGACAACTGCTGCAGCGTCTGCGCGGGTACGCGGGATTCAATGTAAACGTCGCAGCCGGGCGCGTTGTTCTTGAAGAAGCGCGGCGCCTCCAGCGCTTCCTGAAGGCTCATGCCGTAGTCGACGTAGTTGGAAACGAACTGCGCGTGAGCCATCGGTTGCACCGCGCCTCCCATGATTCCGAAGCCAATATGATCGTCGCCCTTTTCCATGAAGGCCGGGATAATGGTGTGGAACGGCCGCTTGCCGCCCGCCAGCACGTTGGGGTGTTTGGGATCGAGCGTAAAGCTGGCGCCGCGGTTTTGCAGGCTGAAGCCCATCCCTTCCACCGTAACCCGCGAACCGAAGGAAGAGTAGAGGCTCTGAATCCAACTGGCGATGTTGCCATCCTTATCCACCACAGTCAAGTAGGTGGTGTTGCTGCCCACCGGGTCGCCGGCCGTCACCTCGCAGTTCGCACGATTGGGATCGATCCCGGCGGCACGCTTGCGCGCGTATTCCTTCGAAAGCAACTGCGCCACAGGCGCATCATGAACGCGCGGATCGGCCACGTTGGCGTGAACGTCCGAGTATGCCAGCTTCATTGCTTCGATACGCTTGTGCAGCTCCGGCGCGCTGAAAGCGCCCAGGGGCGACGGCGGCGCGGTCTCCATGATGTTCAGCATCTCCAGCGCCGCCATGCCCTGGCCGTTGGGCGGAAGTTCGTAAACGCGCCAGCCGCGATAGTCAACGGAGAGCGGTTCCACCCATTCGGGCGAATACGACGCCAGGTCTTGCGCCGTCATGGTGCCGCCGAGGTGCTCGGAAGTCTCCAATATGGCGGCCGCGATCTCGCCCTTATAGAACGTATCCGGCCCTTGATCCGCGAGCAGGCGCAACGCACGCGCCATATCGGGATTCTTGAAAAGTTCCCCGGTGTGCGGCGGTTTGCCGGCCGGCAGGAGCACGCGCTTCGATTCGGCATTTGCTTCCAGCCGGTGAACGACAGCCGGATCGCTCCATACTTCGCGTGCACCTTCGTGGACCGGAAACCCTTGCTCGGCATACGCGATTGCGTCGTGGAACAAGTCTTTCCAAGGAAGTTTCCCGAAGCGCTGATGCATTCGATACCAGCCCGCCACGGCGCCCGGAACCGTCACGCTGTGGATGCCGTCTTGCGGCACGCTCTGGATGTCGTGCTGCGCAAGAAACGCCGGAGATAAAGCTCGCGGCGCGGGCCCTGAGGCATTCAAGCCAGTCAGCTTCCCCGTCTTCGCCTGCCAATACATGACGAACAGGTCGCCGCCCATGCCGGTCATCATCGGCTCCGTGACGCCAAGGACCAGGTTCGAAGCGATGGCGGCGTCCACGGCCGATCCGCCGCGAGCTAAAATCTGAGCTCCCGTCTGGGATGCAAGCACCTGGCTGGTGGCCGCGATTCCTTGCTGGCTGATGACGACGGAGCGGCCGTAATTCCGGCCGAGCACTTGTCCGTATACGAGTGGCATGACGAAAACCGAGAGTCCCAAAATACCACCAAAGAGACGACCGAATGCGAATTTCATGCGCTTACCCCCTGGGCAATCAGCGCCTCTCGAATTGCCGATCGAGAGCTGCCTTCTAACGCGCGCGCCACCATGCCTGTCATGTTGGCGACGGCGAAGCTGGCCCCGTGCAAGTTGCGCGCGATGGGAACTCCCGGAATCGACCGCGGATAAGGCGATGCGTAAAACATCCCGCCTTGATAGCGGAAAGCGTCGCGCGGGCAATCGGGATCGGGCGCCACGCCGATCACTTCCGGCAAACTGCCCGGCAACGCATTCACGGCGCTCACCACCAGTAAGTCATCGCCCAAAGCGCGGACCAGGCTTTCCCGATGCGCCGGATTCGCGGTGCCCAGGCTTAGATTCACAAGGTCCATGCCATGTTCGCGGCACCATTCCAGGGCTCCGAGGATCGCAGCGATGTTCGCTGAAAGCCTGCGGTCAAAAACCTTAACCGCGTACAATTCGGCGTCCGGCGCTTTTTCGCGAATGGCGCCCGCCACCGCCGTGCCGTGCCCCAGTCGATCAATCGCGTTATTGCTTTCACCCGCCGGCGTGAATTCCACACTGCCTGCGATATCGCCCACGTGCGGATGGCCCGCGTGAATGCCACTATCGATGATCGCGATCTTCATGCGGCGCGCGCCAGGCTGGCACTCACGGCAGAACGGCAATTCCGCCGAAGGTAATGTCGGTCTGGAGATCCCAGGTTTTCTCAAGTTTGAGCGTCGCGGCGTCGTAAACCTCAATTTCAAAACCAGCGCCGTAGAAGTACAGCTTCTTGCCGTCGCTCGACATGCCGAAGCTGAAGCGCGTCCGGCAGGGCACTTCCTCTTTCTGCGTCAACCGGTCACTCGACAAGTCGAACTTCCAGAACTCGCAGCGCTTATTTCCATTGGCGCCATTGGCGACCACAGTATAGGCGAACTTTTTGTCCGGCGTTACTTGCAGGCCCGCTATACCGGCCGGCGCGGGGCCGATGGGACTATAGTTCACCTGCCGTGTCTCCAGGTCCAATCGCGCCAGGCCGAACACACGGTTGTGGACAATCGGATCCTGCGAGTTGAAGATCGACGTGTGAACGCCGGGTTGGCTGATCAGATCCAGGTCGCTTCCGAGGTGAA
>Ga0302325_10028941_pt1 | contig 11455 bp, 4 predicted proteins | sample Palsa_T0_2_FD_201948 | JGI IMG/M metagenome (GOLD analysis project Ga0302325, IMG submission 201948) | Peat permafrost microbial communities from Stordalen Mire near Abisko, Sweden - Palsa_T0_2 | ecosystem: Environmental > Terrestrial > Soil > Palsa > Peat permafrost | place: Sweden: Abisko... | reverse complement strand
GGCCAAAAGGCGATGCCGCCCTTTGGCGACTCCTTTTCGGATGCGCAGATCGCCAATGTCGTCAATTATCTCCGCTCGAATTTCGGCAATGGCTATGCCGACCAGGTCACGCCCGATCAGGTGAAGGCGCTGCGGCCGGCGCCGCCGGTCCAATAGGGCCTCGAACGGGCCCGGGGAGCCTGGAGGAGGGGGGGATCGCGGCTTCCTCTTCTAGGTCGCTCCGATTCCTCCTCGCCTCTCGCGTCCGCCTCGCTTCCTCCTCACCCCGCATCCACTCCGCCTCACTCCGCATCCACTCCGCATCACTCTCCGGTCGCCGGATGAGGCTCGATCGCTGGCCGGGGCGCCTTGACAGGCGGGGGCGGAATATTGCAATATGCGTCATTCAATAGCCAAGGCTGTGGAATTTCGCAACTGCCGTGCACATTATGCAAAATCATAGAGCAGGAGGCTTTCGCCCAGGCCCGCGACGGGCACGCGATGACCGGTCCGGCCGCGCTCGAGGAAACCGCCAGACCGTGCTCGATCTGCGCCGGCTTCTGCGGGAACAGGCTTCCGATCGCGACACCTATCACACGGCCGTCGCCGCGTTCCAGAACAGATATCGTGGAAGTTCAATCAGTTAGGCGAAATATTATCCGCCGTGCGATCGCCAAAACAAGCCATCCACAAGCCATTTACTAGCCATCGACAAGCCATTCACGAGCCAGGAAAGCGCCAAAAGCAGCCACAGCCGCCAGGGCTGAAGCAGGCCGGCGGTTCACGAATGTTCAATGGGATTGGGCCAGAACCCGGCGCGACGCTTTGCTCTGTTGCTGGAGGTCCGGATGGACGCCAACCTGGATTCGACGCGCGTGATGCAGCTGCGGCGCGACACCTATTCGAAACCCCTGGTCACCCGCGCCGATCTCTCGGACCTGCTGGCTGCAGGCCGCGCCGCTGGGGCCGGCGCGCCGGCCGAATACGCTGATCTCCTCAGGGATGTCGCGACCGATCTCGTCGTCAACCAAGTCGATCCGGCCAAGTACATCACCCAGGACGACGCCGACTGGCTCGTCGGCCAGCTCCGGCAGGGCGGCCTCGGCTGCGCGGCCGAATACGAGATGCTGGTCCATGTGATCCAGGAGGCAGTGTCGGTTCCGCCGTCGCTGGCCGCCTTCGCCGTCAGCGAGATCGAGAAGGCCGTCACCCTCGGCCACGCCGCTGGGTCCGGTAGCGTCGATCACGTCGCCGGGGTCGTGACCCGCGACGATGTCGAGGCTCTGCGGACAGCGGTCTTCGCCGCGACCGAGGGGAGCTCGCTCCATGTCACCCGGTCGTCGGCCGAAGCGCTCTTCCGCATCGCCCGCGCCACCGCCGCCGGCGCCAACGACGCCGCCTTCGACCCCTTCTTCGCCGGCGCGGTCGGCAACTATTTGACCGGGATCGCGCACCAGTGGACCCCCAGCGCGGCCGGGGAACTGCGCGAAGAGAAATTGCTTTCCGAGAAGCCCACCTTCGGCGGCTTCCTGGGCGGCCTTCTCCATCGCAAGGGCGTCGACCGCGAAGCCCGCGGCAGCGTCGAAGACGCGGTGGACCGGCAGTTTGCGAGGCAGGACGCCGCCGACGAGCAGGCGATCGCCGAGGCCAGCGTCGTTCCCGCCACCGATACCGAATGGCTGCTCGGCCAGCTCACCACAGGCGGCAAGCTCACGTCGGCCGAAACAGCGCTGATCCTGTTCCTGAAAACGGACGCGCCGGCGCTGGCGTCGAGTCTCCTGGCCGCGACGGGAACGCCGGCCCGGTAAGCCAGGTCCGTCAACATGCCCCGATCGCCATGAATAGCTCTTCTGATCGCCTGGCGACGAGGCTCGAACGGTATATTGGCTTGGCCGGCAGGGCCTCGGCTCAGTTGTCGGAGCGGATCGCGGCCAGATGGTATCTCGGGGGCTGCGACGAGTTGGGCGCCCACGCCCGGTGCGTTGGCAGGCCGGACCTGAGAGGCGCCGGGATGATACGCATCGGCGATCGGTTCAGGATACGGAATGACTTCATTCCGGTAGAGCTGAGTTGTCAACAAGGCGGCGTAATAGAGATCGGTTCCAACGTCTGGGTAAACTATGGCGCTCTGATATCGGCGCGCAAACGCATAGTCATAGGCGACAATGTGTTGATAGGGAACCTATCCATCATCGCGGATAGTCCCTTTCCTTCTTGTTTCGACGAGGATCGGGGCCGGGACAGCGACGCCAAGCCCATCGAAATTTGCGACGACGTCTGGCTGGCTTCGCGCGTCACCGTCTTGCCGGGCGCCAGAATCGGGCGCGGGTCGGTCATCGCGGCCGGAAGCATCGTTGCGGGAGATATTCCTCCGGCCGTCATCGCCTTCGGCAATCCCGCTCGCCCGGTCGTCGGCCTCGAAGTCGCCGGCGAGCGCGCCGATTGGTTCCTGCCCGCGGCGTGACCAACGTGTTGACGACCTGGGCCCTGGATCTCTGGAGGCGAGTAGCAAGGGCCAGGCGAGCCAGGCGCCGTTCCCGCCGCAGGCCCGATATCCGCAATCGCGGCGTCATGGTCATGGGAGAAGACGTGGTCATCCGGTCTTCGCCAGCGAAGACGATGCTTCACGTCATGCCCGGCGGAGAACTGGTCATCGGATCTCGCGTCTATATCGGCCAGGGCGTGAATATCTCCTCGCGCAGTCGCATCGAGATCGGCGACGACGTACGCCTCGCCGACTATGTCAGCATAGTGGATACGGATTTTCACAGCGCGCGCGACAGGAACGCCCAGCCGCAGGTCGCGCCGATCTTCGTTGGCGCCCGATCGACCATCGGCGTCCACGCGACCCTGCTGCGCGGGGCGCGGCTTGGCGAGGACGTCGAGGTCGCGCCGGGCAGCCTCGTCATCGGGCCGGTCCCGGCCGGCGCCAGGATCGCCGGGGTTCCCGCCAAGGTCGTCACGTCCGCGGGCGCCGAGACTACCCTCGGGCGGGGGCCAGCCTCGGACAAGGGCGTCGCGCGCCTCGCGAAGGGCGCTACGGCTCGACGCCGTTCATCCTAGCCCACATACCGATTTCCGCCGAGGCGGCCGATGGTCCAGCGGCGCATCCTCCATCCGATCAGGAACAGGCCCAGCAGGGCGAACGGAGTCTCCGCGTGATACGGCTGGGGAATGGCCAGGGTCAGGATCAGGAAGAAGGGCGGGGTGAGGAGGATCAGCAGCAGGATGAACCAGCGGAGCCGCCACCCCACTTCGGGCGAGACGACCCTGGCGATCAGCGCCGCGTAGCCCCAGAGCAGCGCCAGAGCCATGCCGATGGCGACCACGAGACCGGCGTAGGTCAGTCTCGCGGCCGGGAAACGCGCATAGGCGCTTATGAGGCGGGTGGCGGCCGGCAGCAGCGCTACCAGTCCGAGGGCCGCCAAGGTGATGACCGTCACCGGCGCGTCGACCGTGAGGATCATGGCCATGAACCGCCTGTGAGCCAGCCAATAGATGCTGATGACGAGAAAGCTCATCGAATAGGATTCGAGTTGGGGTTCGAGCCGCGTCCACAGCCCGGCCCAGTCGCCCGCCCACCCGGCCGGATTGACGATGTCGGCCGCCAGGAAGGTGATGGCGATGGCGAAGACGCCGTCCGACAACATCATCAGTCGATCGAACCAATGCCGGTGTCGGCGCCGCGCCAGCGGCTCGTCGGCGTCCAGGGATCCCAGATCGGCCATGCACGCGCTTTAGACGAGCGACCTTAGTCCCGGCATCGAGACGAAGGCGTGAGCGAGCGCCACCCCCTCGCTCGCCGTCTGGGCGATCATCCCGCCCGCCGAGCCCAGGGTGGCCATCGCCGCCACGAACTGGTGGGTCGCCAGCGAGGAGGAAGCGGAATGCGCGGCCCCCGAGGTCGCGGGCGCGGCGGCGCGCACGCCGGCGATCGAGACGGCCCCGTTGCTGACGTCGATGGTGACCTGGGTGGGGGCGCTGGAGACAAGAGCGTCGCTGGCTATGTAGCTGAAGGTGTCGACGCCCGAGAACCCGCCGAAGCCGGCGTTGAGGATGTAGGTGAAGGAGCCGTTGGAGTTGAGCGTCAGCGTGCCGTAGAGCGGCCCGCCGCCGGGCGCCAGCGTCGCCGTCAGCGTCAGTCCGTTCGGATCGGTGTCGTTGGCCAGGACGCCGTCCTGGGCGCCGACGGTCAGGGTCTCGTTGGTGATCGCCGAATAGGTTTCCGGCTTGGTGACGGGGGCGCTGGCCGTGACATCGATGGTGACCTTGGTGGCGGCGCCCGAACCCAGGCTGTCGCTGGCGATGTAGGAGAAGCTGTCGACGCCGGCGAAGCCCAGGGTCGGCGTGTAGGTGAAGGATCCGTTCGCGTTCAGCGTCAAGGATCCGTGGCTTGGCCCGCCATCGGGCGCCAGGGCCGCGGTGAGCGGAAGCCCGTTGGGATCGGAGTCGTCGGCCAGGACGCCGGTCGCGGCGGTCGTCGTCAGCCCATGGCCGGCCTGGTCGCCGTAGGTCTCGGGATTCGAGACGATCGTCGGGGTCGTGACATCGATGGTCACGGTCGTCGCGGGTCCCGAAGCCAGGCTGTCGCTGGCGATGTAGGTGAAGCTGTCCTTGCCGGTGAAACCGGCTGTCGGCGTGTAGGTGAAGGACCCGTTGGCGTTGAGCGTGAGCGTCCCGTGGCCGGGTCCGCCATCCGGCGCCAAGGCGGCGGTGAGGGTCAGGCCGTTGGGGTCGGTATCGTTGGCCAGGACCCCGGTCGCCGCCGTTGTGGTCAGGGTCTGGCCGGCGCCGTCGTCGTAGGTCTCGGGCGCGGAGGTGGGCGGGCTCGCGGTGACATCGATGGTGACGAGCGTCGGCGATCCGGAGGCGACGCTGTCGCTGGCGATATAGGTGAAGGTGTCCTTGCCGGCAAAGCCGAGGGTCGGCGTGTAGGTGAACGAGCCGTTGGAATCGAGGGTCAGGGTCCCGTGGCTGGGGCCGCCTCCCGGCGCGAGCGCCGCGGTCAGGGGCAGGCCGTTGGCGTCCGAATCGTTGGCCAGGACCCCGGTCGCCGCGGTGGCGATCAACGCATGGCCGGCCTGGTCGGCGTAGGTCTCCGGATTGGAGACCACCGATGAAGCGGCGACATCGATGGTGACGACGGTCGCCGGTCCCGAGGCGAGGCTGTCGCTGGCGATGTAGGTGAAGGTGTCCTTGCCGGCGAAGCCGGCGGTCGGGGTGTAGGTGAACGAGCCGTTGGAATTGAGGGTCAGGGTTCCGTGGCTTGGCCCGCCGTCAGTGGCCAGCGCCGCCGTGAGCGTCAGGCCGTTGGGGTCGGTGTCGTTGGCGAGGACCCCGGTGGCGGCGGTGGTGGCGAGAGTCTGGCCGGCGCCGTCGTCATAGGTCTCGGGCGCGGAGGTCGGCGGGCTGGCGGTGACATCGATGGTGACCTTGGTGGCCGCGCTCGAGGCGAGACCGTCGCTGGCGATGTAGGTAAAGCTATCCTTGCCCGCGAACCCCAGGTCGGGCGTGTAGGTGAACGACCCGTTGGCCCCGAGGGTGAGGGTCCCGTGGCTCGGACCGCCTCCGGAAGCCAGCGCCGCGGTGAGCGTAAGCCCGTTGGGATCGGTGTCCCCCGCAAGGACGCCGGTCGCGGCGGTCGTGGTCAGGGTCTTGCCGGCGCCGTCGGCGTAGCTCTCGGGCGCCGTTGTCGGCGCGCTGGCGTTGACGTCGATGGTGACCAGGGTCGGCGCCGACGACGCGACGCTGTCGCTGGCTATGTAGGTAAAGGTGTCCGTGCCGTCGAAGCCGAGCGTCGGCGTGTAGGTGAACGAGCCGTTGGAATTGAGAGTCAAGGTTCCGTGGCTGGGACCGCCGCCCGGGGCGAGCGCCGCGGTCAGGGGCAGGTCGTTGGCGTCGGAGTCGTTGGCCAGGACGCCGGTCCCCGCGGTGGTGATCAACGCGTGGCCGGCCTGGTCGCTGTAGGTCGCCGGATTGGCGATCACCGATCCGGACTCGACGTGGATCGTGATCCTGGTCGGCGCCGCCGAGGCGATCGCGTCGCTGGCGATGTAGGTGAAAGTGTCGGTTCCGCTAAAGCCTGCATCGGGTATGTAGGTGAACGCCCCGTTCGCGTTCAGCCGCAAGGTCCCGTGGGTCGGACCGCCGCCGGTCGCCAGAGCCGCGGTGAGTGGCAGGCCATTGGGATCGATGTCGAAGGAGAGTACGCCCGTGGCCGCCGTGGTCGCAAGTCTTTGGCCCACGGCGACCGAGTAGCTGGCGGCGCGCGCGATCGGCGTGGTGGCGTTGACGGTGATGTCGGTTCCGCCGGCGCCGTTGCTGGCGGCGACGAAGGTCGAGCGCGTGTAGCTGCCGACCAGCGAGATGCTGGCCGTATGGGTCCCGTCGGTGACGGTGAGAACGCCACCGGCGCTGTTCCCCTTGAAGGTGGCTTCGCTGGCGCTGACGAACGCGATGTCGTCCAGGTCGAGGATGTCCGAACCGGCGTTGCCGTGGGTCGAGAAGCTGGTGATCGCGCCGCTGTAGGATTGCGATTGCGCGAGTTCGAGGACGCCTGAAACGGCGTTGAACGTGACGTTCTCGGCGAAGCTCGACTCGAAATCCATGGTCCCGGCGACGATGAGGGCCGAACCGCCGCCGGTGACGGCCCCGGTATCGGTGAGGTTGCCCCCATCGACCTCGAGCACGCCCCGATTGAAGAGGCTGCTCTGGATGTTCGCGCCGGCGCCAGTTGCTTCGATGAGGCCGGCGTTGGTGATCGTCGCCGAGCCGGTGTTGATGATGAGGGCGTTGTTGGTTCCACTGGCGTCGATCACGCCGGCGGCGGCGTTGATCAGGGTCAACTGGCCGTCGCCCAGGTTGCCGGCCCCTGAGATGGTGTCGCCATTCGTCAGCGTCGTCGTCGCGGCCGCGCCGATGATGCTGTTGTTGCTGTTGTCGGTAAGCGTGACCGCGCCGTCCCCCGTCAGGGTGGTGTTGGCGCCCATGATCAGGCGGGTGTCGTAGCCGTTGCTCTGGACCGCGATGACGCCAGTGTTGTCGATCGTCCCCTCGATCTTCAGCCAGGCGTTGGTGGTTACATCCAGGGTGGCGTCCAGGTCGACGGTCGACGTCATCCCGTTGATGAGACAGCTCCGGTCGTTGGCGGCTGTCTCGACTACTCCGGAGCCCGTGGTCGTCAGCGTTCCTCCCACGATTTCAGCGTCGGAGAGGATCATCAGCGAGCCGGCGTCTATGAGGATCTTGCCGACCGCCGCCCCGTTGACCTCGGTATTCGCAATCTCGAGGCCGCCGGCGCCGGTCGCCTCGATCACCCCGTCGTTCGTGACCGTCACCGCGCCGGTGTCGATGATCAGGGCGTTGTTGGTTCCGGAGGCGTCGATCACGCCGTTGGCGTCGTTGAACAGGGTCAGCTGGCCGTCGCCGAGATTGCCCGCCCCGGAGATCGTGTCGTTGACATTGATCAGCCTCGTCGCCGCCGCGGCGCCGATGATGCTGTTGTTGGCATTGTCGGTCAGCGTGATGTGGCCCCCGCCAACGAGGGTGGTGTTCGCCCCCGCGATCAGGCGCGTGTCGTAGCCCGTGCTCTGGAGCGCGATGACGCCGGTGTCGTGGATAACGCCCTCGACCGTCAGCCAGGCGTTGGTCGTGACGTCGATCTGGCCGGTGATCTCCAGGGCCGAGGCCTCGCCGTCGAGCACGCTGGACCGATCGTTCGCGGCCGTCTCGATGACGCCGGAACCGAGGGTCTTCAGCGTGCCGCCCGTGATCTCTGCGGCCGAGAGGTTCACGACCGAACCGGTATCGACGACGATCGTCCCGACGGTGGAGTTGTTGACCTCGGTGTTCTGGATGGTGAGGCCTCCCGCGCCGGTGGCCTCGATCAGGCCGGCGTTGGTGACCGTCTCGCCCGAGGTGTCGAGGATGATCGCGTTCGCGCCGTTGGCGTCGATCACTCCGCCGGCTTCGTTGACGAGGGTCATCTGGCCATCGCCGAGGTTGCCGGCGCCGGAGATGGTGTTGTTGACGTTCGTCAGCGTCGTCGCGCCGGTGGCGCCGAGGATGCTGTTGTTGCCGTTGTCGGTCAGGGTGACCGCGCCTCCACCCTCCAGGGTGGTGTTGGCGCCGAGGATCAGCCGCGTGTCGTACCCAGTGCTCTGGAGATTGATGACGTCGGTGTCGTCGATCGTCCCTTCTACCGTCAGCCAGGCGTTGGTGGTGATGTCGAGTTGGCCGATGATCTCGATGGGCGAGGTCAAGGCGTCGAGCAGGCCGCCTCGGCTGTTGGTGGCCGTCTCGATGACCCCGGAGCCCACGGCCTTCAGCGGTCCTCCGATGATCTCGGCGCTGTCGAGGCTCACCACCGAGCCCGCTCTGGCCATGATCTCGCCCGAAGCCACTTCGTCGACCACCCCATCGATGACCAGGCCAGCGGCCCCGCTGGCCTCGATGAGCCCGGCGTTGCGGATGGTGGCGCCGCCGGTGTCGAGAATGAGGGCGTTGGCGGTTCCGGTGGCGTCGATCACGCCGCCGGCGTCGTTGATCAGCACCATCTGGCCATCGCCGAGATTGCCGGCCCCGGAGATGGTGTTGTTGACGTTGGTCAGCGTCGTCGTCGCGGCCGCGCCGAGGATGCTGTTGTTGCTGTTGTCGGTCAGCGTGACCGCACCCTTGCCCGTCAGGACGAGGTTATTCGCCCCCGCGATCAGCCGCGTGTCGTAGCCGGTGCTCTGTAGATTGATGACGCCGGTGTTGTCGATCGTCCCCTCGAGGGTCAGCCAGGCGTTGGTGGTGATGTCGAGGGCGCCCTCGTTGTCGACGGCCGAGGTCGTGCCGTCGATGATGCTGGCCCGATCGTTGACGGCGGTCTGGATGGCGCCGCCGACCCGGGTCTCGATGATGCCGCCGACGATGTCGGCCCCGGAAAGGCTCACTGCGGATCCGGCGCCCGCAAGGATCGTTCCGAGGTTGTTGACCTCGGTGCCCTGGATCGTGAGGCCGCCCGCGCCGGTCGCCTCGAGAAGGCCGACGTTCTTCACCGTCTCGCCGTTCGTATTGAGAACCAAGGCGTTTGCGCCGGTGGCGTCGACCACTCCGTTGGCGTCGTTGACCAGTGTCATCTGGCCATCGCCGAGATTACCGGCGCCGGAGATGGTGTTGTTGACGTTGGTCAGCAGCGATGCGGCGGCCGCGCCGATCACGCCGTTGTTGACGTTGTCGACGAGGGTGACCGCGCCGCCGCCTTCCAGGAGCGTGTTGGCGCCGATGACAAGGCGGGTGTCGTAGCCGGTGCTGTCGACGCCGATGACGCCGGTGTTGTCGATCGTCCCTTCGACCGTCAGGTAGGCGTTGGTCGTGACATCGAGCTGGCCGGAGTTGTCGACGGTCGAGGTCTCGCCGTCGATCACGCTGGTCCGGTTGTTGGCGGCGGTCTGGATCACCCCGCCGTTCAGCGTCTTCAGCGTGCCGCCCTCGATCGTCGCGCCCTGAAGGTCGACATTGGTGGCCGCGCCGGTCGCCTCGATCACGCCGGCGCTGGAGTTGGCGATCACGCTCGCCAGAACCAGGCCGCCGACCGCGCTCAGAGCATTGGGATTGGTGGATTCCAGCAGGTCGTCGTTGGTGACGACGTTGCTTCCCGCGACGCCGCTGTTGCCGGCGGCGATGACCAGGGCGACGGCGCCGGTGGCGTCTATGGTGGTGTCGTTGACGAGAAGCAGGTTCGCGCCGATCGTCCCGCCGCCGGAGATCACCATTTCATTGGTCAGCTTCGAGACGGTCTGATCGGGCGCGACGCCGCTGAGCGTGCCGCTGATCTGGTTCGCCGAGTTCTGACTCAAGGTGACCGCGCCGCCGCTGATGACGGCGTTCTTGGCGCCCACGACCAGTTCTGTGTCGTTGCCGACGCTGCCGACGCTGATGACGCCCTTCGCGCCATTGCGGATCGTCCCCTCGATCGTCAGGTAAGCGTTGTTGGTGACGTCGAGGGCGCCGGTATTGTCGATGGCCGAGGTCGTGCCATCGAGCAGGCTCGCGCGGTTGTTCGGGGCGGTCTCGATGACTCCCGTTCCCGAAGTCTCGAGCGTCCCTCCGACGATGTCGGCGCCGGCAAGATTAACCGCCGAGCCGGTGGCCGCCGTGATCACGCCGGAGGTCGTGGCGTCGACGACGTTCTCGATGGTCATGCCCGCCGCCCCGGTGGCCTCGATGAGGCCGGCGTTGGTGGTCGTTCCCGATCCGGTGTCGAGGATGAGGGCGTTGTTGGTTCCGGTGCCGTCGATGACACCGCTCAGGTCGTTGACCAGGGTCAACTGGCCATCGCCGAGATTGCCCGCGCCCGTGATGGTGTTGTCGACGTTGGTCAGCGTCGTCGGCGCGGCCGCGCCGATGATGCTGTTGTTGCTGTTGTCGGTAAGAGTAACCGCGCCGCCACCCTCCAAGGTCGCGGCGGCGCCGATGATAAGGCGCGTGTCGTTGCCGACGCTGTCGACGCCGATGACGCTGGTGTTGTCGATCGCCCCCTCGATCGTCAGGTAGGCGTTGTTGGTGACGTCGAGGGCGCCGGTGTTGTCGACGGTCGAGGCCCGGCCGTCGATGACGCTGCCCTGATCGTTGGCGGCGGTCTCGATGACCCCCGTCCCTTCGGTCTCCAGCGTTCCTCCGACGATGTCGGCGCTGGCGAGGTTCACGACCGAGCCGGCGGCGGCCAGGATCGTTCCGAGGGCCCCGTTCTTGACCTCGGTGTTCAGGATGGTCAGGCCGGCCGCGCCGGTAGCTTCCAGGAGGCCGGTATTGGTCGCCGCCTCGCCGGCGGTGTCGAGGATGAGGGCGTTGCTGGTTCCGGTGGCGTCGATGACGCCGCCGGTGTCGTTGACCAGGGTCATCTGGCCGTCGCCGAGATTGCCGCCGCCCGAGATGGTGTCATCGACGTTGGTCAGGGTCGTCGCCGCCGCGGCCCCGATGACGCTGTTGTTGCTGTTGTCGGTAAGGGTGACCGCGCCATCTCCGGTCAGGGTGGCGTTAGCGCCGATGACGAGCCGCGTGTCGTTGCCGACGCTGTCGACGCCGATGGCGCCGGTGTCGTCGATCGTCCCCTCGATCGTCAGGTAGGCGTTGTTGGTGACGTCGAGGGCGCCGGTGTTGTCGACGGTCGAGGCCCGGCCGTCGATGACGCTGCCCCGATCGTTGGCGGCGGTCTCGATGACCCCCGTCCCTTCGGTCTCCAGCGTTCCTCCGACGATGTCGGACCCGGCAAGGTTCACGACCGAGCCGGCGGTGGCCAGGATCGTCCCGAGGGTCCCGTTCTTGACCTCGGTGCCATCGATGGTCAGGCCCGCCACGCCTGTTGCTTCCAGGAGGCCGGTATTGGTCGCCGTCTCGCCGGTGGTGTCGAGGACGAGGGCGTTGTTGGTTCCGGTGGCGTCGATGACGCCGCCGGTGCCGTTGACCAGGGTCATCTGGCCGTCGCCGAGAC
>Ga0302325_10028940_pt1 | contig 11455 bp, 10 predicted proteins | sample Palsa_T0_2_FD_201948 | JGI IMG/M metagenome (GOLD analysis project Ga0302325, IMG submission 201948) | Peat permafrost microbial communities from Stordalen Mire near Abisko, Sweden - Palsa_T0_2 | ecosystem: Environmental > Terrestrial > Soil > Palsa > Peat permafrost | place: Sweden: Abisko... | reverse complement strand
CACTTCTCCGTACACCTTTTCGGTCAGTACCAAAGTCAACTATCCGCCTCTACCCGAAGGCCTGTCCCTTAACGCGACGACGGGGCGAATCACCAGCAGCCGGATTGGCGGAGAGGGAACTTACGGGACTCTCCTTGTGGTGCGCGACGCGACAAACGCCCAAGCCACGCGCGAAATCTCCTTCGCAATAAGTGGAAACAATGCGTTTCTCGCCGACATTTTTCCGGCTAGCTCCATCTTCCACCATAGGGTGGATGCAGCTTCGACCGGTCTGCCCGTGGACACGTCGCCGGCGGCAGGTTTCGCCAGCAGCGACCGCAGCGCGACGATCATGCCTTTTTTCGGGCACGCGGATGGCACCTTTCCCAGCGGAATTCCGGTAATCGAGGTCCCATACAACCAGGCAGATGTAACGGTTAAAACCACGGTATATCAATCCTATTTCACGTCGGGTCCGATCCCGCCAAACGCCCCGGTTGAGGACACCCGCAAGTCAACCGGGGACCAACACGTCCTGGTTTTCCGTGCGGCGGGCGGCGGAAACGATCCGGCCCTGTACGAGATGTGGGAGGGAATTTATGAGGCGGGACCGTGGACCGATTCATCAAATGCGCTCTGGTCGAACGTGGCCTCAAACGCATTAACGCCGCAGGGCAAGGGCACGTCCGATGCGGCGGGGCTTGCAATTGCGCCGTTGCTTGCCAATGCTGATGAGGTCATCGGCAGCGGCGCGTCCAACTCACCTAAAGGCGTCATAAAGCATCCCATCAGGTTCACGGTCGACCGAATGTTAGACTACTGGGTGTGGCCAGCGACGGAAACGGCTGGTTCCGGCAGCTGCGCCGCTTCTGGCGGCAAAGCAATTCCCACGCGCACTATGCTCTCGCAATCCTCACCCCCGCCAACTGCACGATGACAGAGCCCGCGGGTGAGATATACCGACTGAAAGTTTCCGTAGCCGATCCGCCCTGTTCCGAGACAAGTCCGCAGGCCGCGATCATCATCACAGCGCTGCGTGACTACGGGATTATCCTGGCCGACAACGGAGGCAGCGGCGGCCTCGCAGGTACCCCCGATGCCCGATGGAACGACGACGATCTTCGCTGCCTGCGGTCTTTGACTCTGGCTGACTTCGAGCCGGTCAATGTTTCTAGCCTAATGGTCAGTGAGAACAGCGGCGCGACCCTTCATTAGCTTGTGATGGATGCAGAGAGCGGCGATCACCTCTCTAAGAAAGCGAATTAATTTTATCGGCAAAATCTGAGCGGTGACTTAGGTGGCCGACCACAGGCGAAACCGGTAACCGAATTGATAAGTTCTGTTGAAGACAGGGAAGAGTTCAGGTCAGTTGCTGCCAGCGCCGGAGGTGCCAAGCACCTGATGGCGCGCCAGAAGCCTTTGTTTGGCAGGCAGCCTCATGAGGACCACCCTACCCCCGACTGTCTTTCATCGCCCGCAGCTCGGTTCCCAAGCCCCTGGTTGCCTACCAGGTCCTTGGTAGCAGAGCCGCAGCGACCTTCTATTTCGCCGGCGGCGCGAAGGGTTGCTGCTCGCGTGCCGGCACCGGAAAGATCACAAAGTCGTGGTGGACATCCTGCACCAAGGTATCGCCCATCGCGTGGAGCGCAGTCTGCAACTCGGGCAGGTTTGAATAGGATATCTCGAGTACGTGCTCATCGGGGTGGCTGGGCGCCTCGTCGGGGATTAGCTCTCCGGGCTTTGTGGTCATCTCTATATGTGCACCTAAGATCCAGGACACCTGTTTGTCCCTGGTAAAGGCCGCGACACGGTCGATGCTGTCGCGATAGGTCTTCGCCTCGTTCATGGATACGTACAGACGGTAGGGACCCAGCGAGTCGCCCGAGAACATGAGTCGCGTCTTGCGGTCGAACACCATGATGTGCGCCGACTGGTGGCCGGGCGTCGGAATGATATCGAGCACGCGGCCGCCGAGGTCGTACGAGACGATCTGGTTCGGCCAGTCGGTGATCTTGAAGAAGTCAGCCACGTCCTTTGGATAGAGGCCGACGACAATGGTGTGCGGTCGATCCTGGAATTCGGCGTCACCCTGGTGGTGATCGCCGTGGCTATGGGAATGTGCGACGACCAAAGGGATGGACATCCGATGATGTCGGGCCGCCCATTCGTCGATAACCCGGTCGATCGTCGGACGAACATTCAACCCACCGGCTCCAGTGTCGATCAGGAGGGCGCGGTCGCTACCGAATAGCACGTAAAGAAAGGGCCCCTCGAAGTTGGTGCGGATCGACTGGCGGATGACATAGGTGTCGTTATCGTAGCGCTGCACCTGCATCTGCGGCTCACGCGCCGAAACGCCGTTGATCCAGGGCTTGAATAGCTGCGAGTGCTCTACAGGCGCTGCTGCAGCGGACACAGAGGTCCCTAATATCGAGTTCGTCAAAATCAACGTGACGATCGCGCTGCGCCGGACGCTCTGCATTATGGTGTTCATCTGTAAACCAATCCGACGATAGGGTTTTGACCAAAGACTTATCGATCTTAGCTATTAGTTCTTACTAACCGGTGGCTCACATTTACGGGCCTAGCGGCGATACAGCTTCACCAGGCCTCTTTCTCACTGAACCAAGCCCCTCGTGGGGACACAGGTGCTCGGCCAGCCACAGCCCTACGCTGGCGACACTCGCGAAGGGTTACGAAGTGAAACATCGCGAGTACCACGAGGCTTGACGTGGCTTGCGAGTATCTCTCGTCTCGTGGGTCGCATCGGTCCATCGAGCAAGGGCCGTGCGGCCTGTCAGCCAGCCTTGACCTGGCGGGCGGCCGCATCTGCGGTGTCTTCGGGCCGCGTATTGAAGGCGATCGCCGCTTTCGGCGCCGCGTTGTGAATGATGTTCACAACCGTCTCGAACAGCCCCAAGCTTTTCGGTGGAATTCTGACGCCGCCACCGATCACCACGCAGTCGTAGGTGGCGCCCTTCAGCGCTTCTTTGAGCATGGCGCCGCCGGCCGCATCCGGCGTAATCAAGCATGTATCGCCTTTCAACCTCGTTCCTCGATCTCTGCAACCGCGACGGCGATTCCGGCGTTGATCTTTTCAGCATTGGAGCCAGGTGGCAGGGAAGGGTCTGAAAAGTCGACGGTTTCGGGCTTTTGGCCTACCAACAGGATGCGGATCATGCAGTTTCTCCATTCAGACAGTGACCAGGGCGAGCCGGCTACGGGCGGAGCCGCCTACGATGGCAATCTTCTAAAAAACGGGCCCACCAAACCGCGATAGGCCGCGTCGGTATCGTCCACGCCGCGGGGCACCTGGCTCGCGCCGCGATTTGGACCACAAAATGCCGATAGACATGCGCCGAACCCGTTCAACACGTTGCACCGTAGCACAGTCTCATACCCGAGAATTGGCTGTCCTTTATGCGCCACCAATGATTACCGTTGCTATACATTTTTTGAAGTAACATTCTGATTGCACACATGGCAAAAACACCCAAGTCGCATCACGTAGCCCATCGCATGTCGGGCTTCTTCAACAATGGCGGTTCGTACGTGGAAGCGCACCCGGACTTCAAACCCAAGCACTGGGCCGAGATCTGCGTGCCGCTGGTGATTGATGGCCCCGAGATTCACGGACCCAAGGCGCAGTTGCTCGCGCGCGCAAGTGCTGGGCTATGTGCTCACGACGGAGGGTTCGGACGCATACATCCTCGCCGACGGCCGGCGCATCGAAGCGCTGCCTAGCTCCGTGCTAAAGCGTACGGTCCGGTGCGGTATGTCCTCCAAAAGCTTCCTCGCGGTATGCTCATCGGAAGGTTATGATTGAGAGCGGTGCGTCAGTTGCGAGGCCAGTCCGCATGATACGCAAGCTCAAATCCGGCAAATATCGGTTGTATTCGCGCAAGATCGACCCACGGACGAATCGGTCGCGGAACCTTGGCACATTCGATACGCGCGAGGCTGCTGAGAAGCACGAGCGCGCCGTGCAGTATTTCAAACGATGCTCCTAAGGCAACGCGTTTCTATACGGCCGTCATACTCAAATCAAAAGCAGAATGAATCCACTCGTAAGTAAGGTTCATGCGAAGGAAAAGCGCTGGGGCGCTGAATACGCCGCACTGCGCCAGCTCTGTCTTGCGTCGGGTCTCAATGAAGAACTGAAATGGGGGCAAGCTTGCTACGATCTAAATGGTAGCAACGTGGTTCTGATCCATGGCTTCAAGAATTATTGCGCTTTGCTTTTCATGAAAGGCGCTTTGCTTAAGGACCCCAAGGGCATCCTCATTCAGCAAACCAGGAATGTGCAAGCCGCTAGGCAAATCAGGTTTGCTTCTCTTGCGGATATCGACAAGCAGAAAGCGCCGGTTAAGGCCTATATCAAGGAGGCCATCGCCATTGAGAGATCCGGCGCCAAGGTGAAGATGAGAAGCCTGGCACAATTCGATGTGCCCGAGGAGTTTCAAAAGCGTTTGGATGATGACTCTAAACTGACCAAAGCCTTCCAAGCGCTCACGCCCGGAAGGCAGAAGGGCTATTTGCTGCATTTCACCGGAGCGAAACAATCGGCGACTCGCACCGCGCGCGTGGAGAAACATGCGCCTAGGATTTTGAAGGGGCTGGGACTGGATGATTAGGCCCATGAAGCGCGAACTCCTGCCTCCAGTTAGATTAGCCTGTTGCTAGCCGGCCATACGCGTCTGCTGCCGGCTCTTCGACTGCGCAAATTGCGTGCGCGGACCGACGCTCAGAAAGCAATCGCGCTATCGCCGGAGCTTGCCGATAGGGGCGTTGAGCGGGAGTTGAAGTTTCCCACCTAAGAGACTGGTGACAGCACACCAGATTAGATACCCAGAGTCCCTTCCGGATGCCGTCATTATCGTAATGTCCCAAAATCAAAGCTGCGAGTCGATCAGGTTGACGGCCTACTCAAGTTACGTCTTGCTCTATAAAATCTCGCGCTGCCCTTGACCGGAACAATCAACTCATGAACACCCAAATCGCGACTCATACCGTTAGCGCAAAATGGTTGCTGTGGTTCGTTCTCGGAATGGCCGCGCTTTCAGTATTCGTTTTTATAGACTTGCCGCTTCTCACGACAGTGACTAAGCACAGCACGCATTTGGCAGAGGAACTCCCGGTGCTGGTTCCTCATATGATTTGCGGTTTCATCGCGCTTTGTGTCGGACCGCTACAATTTTCGAGCCGGCTTCGACAAGGAAATCTCAAACGACATCGACTGCTCGGGAAAATCTACGTTTGCGCGGTCATTGTAGGAGCAATGGGCGGATATCTCTTAGTTTGGAGGAATTACTCGCCTTTTGGGGTGTCTGTAGACGTGCTCGCATCACTGTGGATTATCACGGCCGTGATTGCGTACATCACCGCGAGAAAAAGGCAAATCACTCAACACCGACAATGGATGATCCGTTCGTATGCTGTTACGTTTTTTTTCGTCGCGGATCGTGTTCCATTTGAATTTCCTTCTTTTCATCCAAGCGAGGCCGCTAACGTCTGCTTAATTTTAACGCTTTGCATTCTGGCGATCCTCATTCCGGACATCGCCTTTACATGGACTCACCTTTTAGACCGGCGCAAGTAGCAGGTGGAGATGAATCAGGCCATCCTGGTCGAGGCTGTGTGAAAACGGCGTGTGGGGTAACCACTCACAACCGCTCTCTACTTAGGAATCTCGAGTAGACGCCCGCCCCGGAGCGCCGGCGAATTGCTGCGCGCTCGTGGCGGATGATCAGCGCTTATGCAGAGGATTTTCCGGCATCGGGTCGCCCAATGCGCCGGGGCCTAACACGGGCGAGCGTCTAAGTTAAGCCCTAAAATCCGTCGGTCAGCCGCGCTGATTGCGCTCGTCCCGGTCTCACCCGTGTACAGTTGCCAATCCCCCTCGCATCCGAGAACATTCCGGCAACAAAGGGGGATGCTCGCATGATCGAGGGTCGCTGCGTACTTTGAGCAGTACTTCGCGCGCGGTATTTCTGAGCTACGCCTCACAGGATGCGGAGGCGGCGCGGAGGATTTGCGAGACACTGTGTGCAGCCGGTGTAGATGTCTTTCTTGATCAGAGCGAGCTGCGGGGCGGGGACGCGTGGGATCAGAGAATCCGGCGTGAGATCCATGACTGTGCCCTTTTCATTCCGATCGTCTCCCAGCATACCCACGAGCGGCTTGAGGGCTATTTTCGCCATGAGTGGAAGCTCGCCATCGAACGTACGCACCACATGGCCGAGCAGAAGCCCTTCCTGGTACCGGTCGTCGTTGACGGTACCGGCGATCAGGAAGCCTATGTCCCGGACGCGTTCCGGGCGGTGCAGTGGACGCGCCTACCTGGCGGGAACACGCCTACCGCTTTCGTCGACCGGATAAAGCGCCTGCTGTCATCGGAGCTGTCGCCATTCGCCGCAGCCTCTGGGGCGCGAGCGGAACTCAGGCAGCCGGTCCGGGGCTCCTGGCGATCAAAGCTGGTGCTGCTCGCGATTGGTGCAGTCATGTTCGCGGCTATGACCGTGATCGTCGTCGATAGGTTATGGATCTCTAAGCACCAGACGGCGCCCGCTGCCTTTGCGCCACCGCCGCACTCGATCGCGGTGCTACCGTTCGTCAACATGAGCGGGGACAAGGAGCAGGAGTATTTCTCGGACGGCCTCGCCGAGGAGCTGCTCAACTCGCTCGCCGAGATTAGCGAGTTGCAGGTCGCCGCACGGACGTCGGCTTTCTCATTCAAGGGGACGAACGCGGACATCGGAATTATCGCTCGCAAGCTCAACGTCGGCGCCGTCCTCGAAGGCAGTGTGCGGCGCTCAGGAAATACCGTCCGCATCACGACGCAACTGATCAATGCGGTTACGGGCTTTCACCTCTGGTCGCACACCTACGACCGCGATCTCGGCGATGTGCTGAAGCTGCAGACCGAGATTGCCACAGCGGTAGCAAGCACCCTTAAAGTCACCCTCCTCGGGGATATCGCGGCCAAAGTCGAGCTCGGCGGGACGCGCAATCCTGCCGCCTTCGATGCCTATCTGCGCGCAGTAAAAGCGTTTAGCTTGAGGCACGATGCCAAGGAAATCCCAACCGCGCTTGGCGCGTACTCGGAAGCGGTACGGCTCGATCCGCACTATGCGCTCGCATTTGCTGGCCGATCAATCGCCCATTCCGTCGCCGTAGGAGATGCCGCGACCACTGCGGAGGCGCGTGAGGGCTCTGACAATGCGCTAGCGGATGCGCGCCAGGCGCTTGCGCTCGCGCCGGATCTTGCCCAGGCCCACCTCGCACTGGCAGTCGTTTCGGAAAGCACGTTCAACTTCACGCAGGCGAGTGCGGCTTACGAGCGCGCCCTCGCCCTCGCGCCTGGAAATGCCCAGGTTTTGCGATTAAGCGGCTACTTCGCAGCCCAAATGGGGCACTTCGATGCAGGCGTTGCGGCCGCCCGTCGCGGTGTCGCGCTCGATCCGCTCGGTCGCCAAAGCCGTTCGGAGCTCGGCAGGGCGCTGTATTTCGCTCGCCGATATGAGGAGGCGATAACGGTCTTTGCGGAAGCCATCAGTCTCGAGCCCGATTTCAAGTCGACCTACGGGGAGCGTGGGCTCGCCTATTACGGCCTCGGAGATCTGCAGCGCGCGCGCGCCTCATGTGAGACCAAGGCGGATGAGTGGGGAATTCAACAGTGCCTCGCGGTAGTCTATTACAAGCTCGGCCGGCACGCCGATGCGGAAGCCGAGTTCGCGAAAATGAAAGCGGCACTGGGTGATGACTTCGCGTACCAATACGCCTCGATCTTTGCGCAGTGGGGGAAGCCCGCGCAGGCGCTCGAATGGCTCGAGACGGCGCTAAGGCTGCGCGATCCCGGCCTGGAGTATCTAAAGACCGATCCGCTCCTGGATCCCTTGCGCCAGGAGGCGCGCTTCCAGGCGATTGAGCGGGAGCTGAAGTTTCCCGACTGATATGGCCTGTGCGTTGTCAAGGACTCCGCCACCACTCGGAAAGGCGATCAAGCAGGTCCCGACAATGGCGGCTTATGGGGATGGCCAGGGCGTCCGTAATTGGACCCCTTTCTGCCGGTCGCGAACGGCAGCTATTGCGGTCCTTCAGACCGTCCGCTTCCCGGTCGGCTAATTCAATGCGTCACATTCGCCGCTGCGTCCCGCACTTTTCTTAGCTACCTCCAATTCGGCGCGTACTTCAGTGACCCTGACCGGTGTATCGTTGGGGTGTTAGGGCACAAGGACCTGTATCGAATCCGTCAGGGCGCTATCGGCAGCTTGCGAATTGACGGAGCAGTCGTTGCAAGCTAGACGCGGGGAGCGGCCAGCAGTTGAACCCAGAACAGGCCTCGCCTTGCGCTCTGACCCGAGGCATAGGCAAGCCCCATTTCGGCAAATCTTGGGTCCATGATGTTTTCGCAATGATCGGGACTGTGAAGCCAGCCTTGCACTACTTCCTCGACGGACTGCGGACCGTAGGCAATGTTCTCACCGACCAATTTTTCCCGGTAGCCAACCGCGCGAACCCTATCTGCGGGTGAGCGCCCGGCCGGGTCCACATGTTCAAAATAGTTGTGTTCGGCCATATCGCTCGCGTGCCCGAGCGCGACACTCGCGAGTATTTCTGACAATCTAATGGGCGGCGCCGGTCCAAACGACCGTTCGCCGCACCGGGTACCGCGGGCGCGTACTTCATTGACGAGGCGCAGCGCTTGCTCCGCTAACACTGGCGTGCGCGGGCGAGCTGGCACGACATAAGCGGAGGCCAGCAAAACCCACGTGTCCAACCCGCGGCGGTAAAAGCCAATGTCCTGCAAAGCTCGACTGGTGACGGTGCGGCACGCCGAATGCCTAAGCAACTGGATCGTGGATGACTCCGCTCCGCTGATGTGTACGCCTGCAACGGAATGCGCCTCGTAGCCACTGCGTTTGGCCGCCGCTTCGAGCGAGACTCCCCCGGCCCACTGTTCGGCCGCCCGGTCCAGCAATTGAACATGATGAACGGGTTGCGCAGCAGGCAGGATGCCGCCGCAACCTCCCTCGCGAAGCACCTGTACGGCAGACAATGTATCCGCCCGCGCCGGCGCAATTGCTAAGGGGGCGCTAACAAGGAAAAGAAGGCTCAACACCCGCCAATGAGACACGCGATTCAACGGTACTACTCCTGTAGTTCCAGCCTGCCAACGTCCGCCGCAATACGCCCCCTTTACGTATGTTGGGCTCGGTATGGAACGCGCGAGCGCCACATCGGCTGACTGTGGAAGCGCATTCGAGTTTTCCGCCTCTCAGAACTGTGAATCGGCCGTACCTCTGCTCGGGACTTGGCCGCTGAGCCGCGATGCGCTGAAGAAAGCGCTTGCCATATGTCATGAGGCGCTAAAACGACCGGGGCATGGGCTAAGGCAGGATGCGGCAACAGGCGCGCCGGGGGGCCCCCTCGCCTGAGTGCAATTAAACTTCGGCCGCTCGCCCATGGCGCTGCATTCGCGGCTTAGGCGACGCAGGGGTCAGTCGCTGTTTGGGTCAGCGGGCGTCCTCGCCAAAGTCTGGTACTGGCAGGTTCACACTGCGCAGGTACGTGGCCATCGCACCAATCACACGCCGCACAGCGGGACGCTGAGCCACTCGCCTGCGCCATGCCAGAAGATTAGGATTCGACGCAGTCATCGGCACGGTATGGCGGGCTGCGAAAAACTGCGCCATATAGAACGCGATATCTGCGTAAGTGAACGCGCCGGCAAGGTATGAGCGACCTGTCAGTGTGATTTCCATCGTCGCGTAGTATTCCTCTATACCCGCACGCGCCTTGATCCAATCTGGACTGTCGATTGGATCAGGTGTGCCTCGCAGCCCCATCAGGCTTATGACGTGGGGAAAGAAGATCTGATCGGAGGAAAGTTCGAGTTGCCTTGCACGGGCGCGCTCTGCAGGCGACGGCGGCCACAACGGTGGGCTCGGCCATTTATCCTCGAGGTATTCGAAGATCTGCGCAGAGTCAAAAATTTCGACATCGCCATCAATCAAGACAGGCACCTGCCGCTTGGGGTTAACGCGCAGAACCTCCGGATGCTTGGGTTCGTAGCCGTGCTGGCGGTCAAAGGCGACCATCGTGAGCTCGAACGGGATTGCCTTCTCCCACAGGGCAATCTCCGCTTTCGCCCCGAACATGCTGAGCGGGCCTGAGTACAACTTCACTTCGATGGTCCGCTGGCAGGTATTACGCGCGCACCGCGCCCACTGCAGGGTTCGGATACCGGCCAGGGCGCCGCCGATGCCGCGATGTCAACCGCCGTCGGGATGCAGCCGGGGGGCGGAGTACGGGTTGCGGCGAGCAGCTGCGCCGAGTTGCCGGTCGACAGATACACAGCGGCGAGCGGAACGTCGAACGGCGATTGGGCCAGAACGTCTATCGATGCAGCGAGGCTTTCCTTGACTGTCTTGACGCCGATGGAGCGGGCGGCGAGATCGCGCAGAATGCGCAACTGGCGCTCGCCAAGGACACGATTGGTGACTTCCGTGACCACGCACAGCACGCCGGCAATTTGGCTGCGATCATCGTAGATCGGGCTGTAGGAGAAGGTGTGATAGATCTCCTCCAAAAAACCGCTGCGCCCGAGGAACAGCAGCAAGCCCTCATCCCAAGTCGACTCCCCGCTGGTCAGCACCTTGTTGATACGCGGGCCGATGTCGGGCCAAATTTCCTCCCAAACCTTGTCCGAACGCGCGCCGAGCACCCAGTCGCGTTTGATGCCGACCGTCGGTAGATAGGCGTCATTACAGAAAAACGTGAGCTCGGGGCCCCACAGCATCCACATCGCATAGCGCGAGTCGAGCATCATGCGCACGATGGTTTTAAGTGACTGTGGCCACTGCTCGCGCGGTCCGAGCGGCGTGCCTTTCCAGTCGAGCGCCCGCATGCGAGCGGCCCATTTCGCCGCCGCCATTGAGGAAGTCCACTGCTGTAAAAGTGCCCGATCCCGACGTGTCGTTGCTGATCAAATTCATGAGTTCTTGTAGTACGGCCGCGGCGGATCGCCTCTCAAGACGCGGGCTTGGAGAGCCTCGTGAATTTACACGAACCACTGGTCAGATGAACGATTGCCGCACCGCTCGCGGTGGGCACCGCCCATCGAGACTAAGTATATGGAAACGGCAACCTTGTGGGATACATCGTGACAAGTGCGGGCTTGAGTTCGTCGCAGACGCCGCCCTAGCAAGTATCGCTCCCAACCAGGAAGCGCTCGTTTATAGGCGGCGGTAGGCTCTGCCGGACACCGCGCGCAATCAGCTCTGCCGGCTGAATCTGGGTTTGCTGGACATTATGCAAACTCGGCCACAATTGAGCGCGCCGGGGCGTTCCACACGGCGTTCGCGCGTATGTCTTGAATCCAGATCAGGCGGCGATATTCTGCGCGTCAAGCGCCTGCAATACGTGAATGTACTCCGTCAACAGCCTGTCCACGAGCATGCGAGCGTCGTCAAGC
>Ga0302325_10028939_pt1 | contig 11455 bp, 11 predicted proteins | sample Palsa_T0_2_FD_201948 | JGI IMG/M metagenome (GOLD analysis project Ga0302325, IMG submission 201948) | Peat permafrost microbial communities from Stordalen Mire near Abisko, Sweden - Palsa_T0_2 | ecosystem: Environmental > Terrestrial > Soil > Palsa > Peat permafrost | place: Sweden: Abisko... | reverse complement strand
TATCCCCGCCGCGGCGGTCTCGCGCAGGTGGTCCTCGGCCTCGGCCGCGATCAGCTCCGCCTCGGCCGCCGGGACCCGCAGCCCGGCGTACAGCTCCTCCAGGTACCCGGCGATCAGGTCGGGGGCCGCCGCGCTCATGCCGGCCGTCCCGGCTCGGCCTGGGCCGGGCCGACGGCCGATGGCCACACGGCCTGAGCCGCCCAGCCGAGCACCGCGTGCACCCCGCCGGCGAACTTACGCCATTCGGTCTGCTGGGCGGCCAGCGCGGCCGCGCCCTGGTCGGTCAGCCCGTAGACGCGGCGGCGACGGCCCTGCGCCTGGTCCCAGGTGCTGACCAGCAGGCCGGAGTCCTCCAGCCGGTGCAAGGCGGGATAGATGGTCCCCTCGGGCAGGTCAAACGTGCCCCCGCTGCGGTCGCGAAGCGCCGAGATGATCGCGTACCCGTGCGCGGGACCGGCGGAGAGCACCGACAGCAGCAGCAGGTCCAGGTTTCCCTTGAGCCGTTCACGGTCCATACCACGGAACACTATGCCTAGCACTACGAGGCGTCAACGGCACGCCGTGGCCTGGGCTCCCGGTGGCACCGGTTACACCCGGCGGGCCGCGCCGACCACCTGAGCGGCCCGCGATATGCAGCGGAATCCCGACGTCTTCCGCCGCGGACAGCCGGCGCGGCGGATCATCAGCTGATGACGGCGATCAGGTCACCTTCCTGGATGACGTCACCCTCGGCGACATGCATCTGAGTGACCACGCCCGGGCCTTCGGCCAGGACCGGGATCTCCATCTTCATCGACTCCAGGATCACCAGGGTGTCGCCGTCGTCGACATGATCGCCTTCGGCCGCGACCACCTTCCACACGTTCGCGACCATCTCCGCGCGGACTTCAGCCACCGGTGACTCCTCATCTGTTCGCCCGGGCCATGCCGCCCGGCGACGCATTTGGCGTTGTGCTAGGTGGGACGCAGCTTGCTCACCAGGGACGTATCGTAACTCCCGCTGGCGAACTCCGTGCTGGCGAGCAGATCCGCGTGGAAGGGCAGGTTGGTCTTCGGCCCCGCGATGCGGAAGGCGGCCACCGCCTGCCGGGCCCGGGCCAGGGCCTGATCGCGGTCGGCTCCGTGGACGCAGAGCTTGGCCAGCAGCGGGTCGTAGAACGGCGTCACGGTGTTTCCGGCCTGGTAGCCGGCGTCTACCCGGACACCCTCGCCCGCGGGTTCTTCCCATTCGGTGATCGTGCCCGGACGGGGCAGGAACCGGACCGGGTCCTCGGCGTAGACCCGAAGCTCGAGCGCGTGCCCGGAAGAGCGGACGGCCGCGGTGTCGAAGGAGGGCGGCTTGCCCGCGGCGATCAGGAACTGCTGCTCGACCAGGTCGATGCCGGTGACGAGTTCGGTGACGGGGTGCTCGACCTGCAGCCGGGTGTTCATCTCGAGGAAGACGAAGGAGCCCGCGTCGGCGTCGACCAGGCATTCGACGGTCCCGGCCCCGCGGTACCCCACCGCCTGCCCAGCCAGGACGGCGGAGGCCAGCATCCGCTGCCGCAGCTCGGCCGTGACACCCGGTGCCGGGCTCTCCTCGGCGACCTTCTGATGCCGCCGCTGGACCGAGCAGTCACGCTCACCGAGGGCGAGCACGCGGCCGTCCGCCAAGCCGAGAATCTGGACCTCCACATGGTGAGCGCGCTCGACATAGCGCTCGATCAAGATCTCCGGCGAGCCGAAGAACCGCTCGGCGCGCGACCTGGCCGTCTCGAACGCCGCCCGGAGGGCGGCTTGGTCCTGGGCCATGCCCATGCCGATCCCGCCGCCGCCTGCCGCCGCCTTGACCATGACGGGGTAGCCGACCCGGTCCGCCTCGGCGAGGGCCGCGGTCACGTCCGAGACGGGCTCCCGGCTGCCCGGGGACACCGGCATCCCGGCTCGCTCCATCAGGTTCCTGGCCCGGATCTTGTCGCCCATCTGCTCGATGGCCGCCGGGTCCGGGCCCACCCAGATCAAGCCGGCGGTCACGACCTGGCGGGCGAAGTCCGCGTTCTCGGCGAGAAAACCGTAGCCCGGATGCACGGCCGCGGCTCCGGTCTTACCGGCCGCGTCGAGGATGGCCGCGGCATCCAGGTAACTCTGGGCAGGCGGCGCAGGGCCGATGCGAGTGGCCTCGTCTGCCTCGCGGACGTACGGCAGGTCCGCGTCGGCGTCTGAGTACACGGCGACGGCCCGGATCCCCATCCGCCGCGCCGTCCGTATCACTCGCCGGGCAATCTCACCGCGGTTGGCGACAAGCACCGAATCAAGCATCACACCAGCCTACTGGGGTACCGCGGCCGCGGCAGTGGGGAGCCTGCTGGGCACGGGCCGCTTGGGCAGCGGGGGCAGCAGAGCGAGGGGAAAAACACCTTTCACATCTGAATGACCGACCTTCGGTTCACATCTGAATGACCGACCTTCGGTTCACGACCCGGCTGAGGGCCTCGACCGCCTCCGGGTCATATTCGCGCGCTGTGTCCAGCCGCAGCTGGTTCACGGCCGCCGCCGTCCGGCCAGGATCCAGCGAGCTGCCTACCATGTCGTCGAACGCGTTGGCCGCCTTGATGATGCGGCTGGACAGCGGCGGCCCGTCCCGCTGGCCGGCCGGATGATCGAGATGGCCCCCGGTCGCCGGGTCGATGTCACGGTAGGGCTCGTTCTGCCTGCGCACGATCTCGGCCACCGAACCCAGGACCTGCGCCTGCTGAATCACATCGGCGCCAAGCCCGGCGATGCGCTGCTGGTCCTGGGGCGAGACGAAGATCGTGGCACCGCCGCTGATCGGATCGCGCAGCGACAGCTGTCCGATGTCGTGCATGAGCGCCGCGTATTCCAGCTCGAGCAGCTGGGGCTCGTGGACGCCGAGCTCGCGGCCGACGGCCACGGCGAGCCTGCTGACCCGTTCGGAGTGGCCGGGCTCGACGTAACCGCCGATCTCGGTGACCTTGGCCAACGCGCGAACGGTCTGCAGGTAGGTCGCCCGGATCCCGGCGTACCGGCGGAGCGCTACCTGGGTGACGAGCAGCGGAGCCGTGAACACCGCCAGCGCGGCCAGGCCCATCACCTCCGCGGCGAACGCGATGAGCAGGGCCGAGGCACCGACCGCAGCGCCCAGCGGGAGCTGAAGGCGCATCTCGTCTACCAGGGCCACCTTGAACCTGGCCCGCTGCTCGTCGACCCGCAGCAAGGCGACCAGAACCGCCTCGAGCAGCAGCGCGGCGATGGTCAGCGACGTCATCAGCGAGAAGGCAAGCCCCGCGTCCCGGACGACGGCGGCATTCCCGGCGAGCGGGCGGAAGATGTAGGCGACGCAGGCGACGCAGAGCAAGCGCACGGCCATCCCGCTCAGCCGGGCGGGCCGGCCAACGGCCAGGTGCGGCAGCGCCCCGACGATCATGCCGATGGCGGCGACGGTCACCACCTGGTGGGCACTGTGCTGAGCTTGATGATGCCCGACCTGGATGAGCAGGGCGTAGGCGAGCGCGCCGGCCAACCCGACCGGGGCGGACTCGCGGTCACCCGGCAGGTTCAGCCGGAGCACCTCGCCGAACGCGATGAGCGCGCCGAACGCGACCGCGACGCGGGGATCGGTCACCCCGGTCGCCGCGGTCTGCGCGACGGAGGCCACCAGCCACACCCCGGCCGCGACCACGAGCAGCAGCTGGCCAGAATCCCGGACCTGCCAGGGATACCGGCGAAGCTCGTGTCGTCGTTCGGTCATCAGGACCTCTACAGGCTATCGATCACCCGCAGCGGGGCACTGGGATCATCATGGTCTTGGGCCGGGACGGTGGCCAGCTCGTCGGCGGCCAGGACGGGCGGCTCGGGACGCTGCCAGCCGTCACGCTTGATCGCGGCCACGAAGGCGTCCACGAAGGCCGGGTCGAACTGCGTGCCGGCCCATTTCCTCAGCTCGGCGATCGCCTCATCGGTCGGGCGAGCTCCCCGGTAGGACCGGGTAGATGTCATGGAATCGAAGGCGTCGGCGACCGCGAGCACCCGGGCGAACTCGGGGATCTCATCGCCGGCTAGGCCCATTGGATAACCGCGCCCGTCGATCCGCTCGTGATGGTGCATGATCCCGGCCAGCGCCTCGTCGAGGAACCCGATCTCCCGGACGATGTCGAGCCCGCGCATCGGGTGCAGCTGGATCGCCGCATACTCCTCCTCGGTCAGCTTCCCCGTTTTCTGCAGGACGATGGTCGGCACGCCGAGCTTGCCGACGTCGTGCAGCATGCCCGCGTACCTGATGGCCTCCACCCGATCGCCGCGCATCCCGATCTCGCGGGCGATCATGACCGAACCCCGGGACACCCGGTCGCTATGACCGCGGGTGTAGAAGTCCTTGGTCTCCACCGCCTGGCACAATGCGCCGACCGTGGCCTCGTAGGCCCGTTGCTGCTCGGCGAACTGCGCCACCGCCCAGCGGGCGACAAACAGCGGGATCAGCACAAGCAGCGGCGCGAACGGCCCGACCACGGTCCACAGCGCCGCGATGAGCAGCCCGAACGCCCCGTATCCAAGGTCGGAGAACAGCACCCGGACGCTCATCCCGGCCTGCGAGGTCCGCGTCGTTCCCTCGGCGCTGGCCGCCAGCCAGAGCACGCCGCCGACCAGCGCGTAGTTGACCAGGACATGGACCAGAGCGGCGACCGCGAACGGCCCGATGATGCCGGGGAACGAGTTCACGTTGAGCACGCCGACGTGTCCGTGCATCGCGACAAAGACCCGCCCGGCAACGTAGGCGGTCAGGGCTATCATGCCGGTATTGAACGCGCGCTGGGCCAGGGACGGTCCGCGGCGCAGGCTGAAAACGGTACATGCACCCACGAGGGCCGCGCCGACCGGACCGACCAGGACCGCCGCGGCCAAGGTAGCGGTGGTATTCGCGGACCAGGAAAGATCTCCTGGGCTCAAACGGGTCGCCGTTGACTCGGAAACGACGAGCAGCAAACCCAGGATCGCGATATCGCGCCAGGAATTCCAGGGGAACGCGAAGGGACCCCAGGCGATCACAGCCGTTGCGGCGGCCACCACTGCGGCGATATAGAGCCGCGCGGCCCACGACAGCCTAGCCATGCTGCCCCCCTTGCGGTCGGGGGTGTGCGACAAAAGCTATAAACCGCGCAGTTACCCCCAGGTAATTCCGAAAGTGACAGACGCGCACACCGAATCCGGCCCGGTCGCACACCACGTTGACGTGACCTCACTACCTGGACGCATAACGCCGACCTCCAAGTCACGAACGCGCCGTACTACCGGTTATCGTCCAAGGTCAAGGATAACGTGGCCGCAACACTTCGCGCAGGCCCAAATCTTATCGTGAACAAATCGTGAGCATGGTCGTCACAATGGGCGATCATAGCTGGCACAGGAGGCGCAATTGCCACACTCCTGACGAATTAAGCCGCTGACTGTGACGAATCAAGTCGCTGACTGTGACGAATCAGACCGCCGGCTGCTACTCAGCGAACTCGATTGTCGCGCGGACTTCCCTGATCCGGATCAGGATCTTCGCGCGCAGCGCCGCAGGCGCCGGGTCGCAACCGCAGTGCTTTTGCAGCACCCGTTTCACCGCCTCTTCCAGGCCGTATTCGCGCAGGCAGGGGCCGCATTCATCAAGATGCTGGCGGATCTTCGCGCAGTCCATGTCGCCAAGTTCGCCGTCGAGGTAGCCATAGACCCGGTCGAGTACCTCGGTACACGGCGTCTCATGCGGGTTTCCGCAGCTCATCGCCCTTCCTCCCCGGGTACGGAGGCATCGGAACCGGTTCTCGCCAACCCGCGTTCCGACGCGTAATCCTGGAGCAGCTCCCGCAGCTGGCGGCGGCCACGGTGCAGGCGCGACATCACGGTACCGATCGGCGTCTCCATGATGTCGGCGATCTCCTTGTACGCGAAGCCTTCGACGTCGGCCAGGTAGACGGCGATCCTGAACTCCTCGGGGAGCGCCTGGAGCGCTTGCTTGATGTCAGAATCGGGAAGCCGCTCCAGTGCCTCGGCTTCGGCCGACTTCAGACCCCCCGAGGTGTGCGACGCCGCCCGCGCCAGCTGCCAGTCCTCGACCTCCTCCGCACCGGAGCGCTGCGGCTCGCGCTGCCGCTTGCGATAGGTGTTGATGAAGGTATTAGTCAGGATCCGGAATAGCCAGGCCTTGAGGTTAGTGCCCTGCTGGAACTGGTGGAAGGAGGCGTACGCCTTGGCGAACGTCTCCTGCACCAGGTCTTCCGCATCCGCCGGGTTGCGGGTCATCCGAAGCCCGGCGGAGTACAGCTGATCCAGGTAGGGCAGCACCTCCTGCTCGAAGCGCTCACCGCGCTCTTCGAGAGTCTCCGGAACGGGACCCACCCCCTCTAGATAGTCCGAGGCCGGGCTGCGAGCATGCAGACCGTATGAGCGGGAGGATACCGTGCCGGAATCATAAAGTTCCGTCAGCATGCCACGAGGTGGCGACGCGACTGCCATGTCGCGTGTAACACGGTGCCGTAGCCTGTCATTCCGCAACCTGCGACCTGCATAGCCTCACGGCAGGCCAAGAGCTAGATTATCCCTTGACTTACTGTCGGCCAGCAGGTGACAAAAACACCTAGCTGGGAAGGTATTACCTAGGCCGAAGTTGCTGTAACTTCGGCCTAGGTGTCCCGGATGTGAGGACGCCAAGTCAGGAGTTCAGGGCCCGTGCACCATGCGGCCACCGAGATCACCGCGCCGGACACCGATAACCTCCCGGCCTACTGGCAGTTCCACGAGGCCGTAACGCGCGCGCAGCTGACGGCGTGGCTGCCACCGGGACGACGCGTCCTGGTCGACGTCTCGGGCCCGCGCGCGCCAAGCGCCGAACTCGCCGCCAGAGCCGGGCATTCCGTAGTGCGGTGTATAGGCTCTGTTGCCCCGGGGGGGCGACCCCCCGGGATCCCCCCGATCACGGGGGGGCTGCCCGCCCCCCCGTACCCCCCTGGGGGGGCACGCCCCCCCAGGGGGGTACAGCCAGCACACGTCATCGCTGATCTGTGCCGGCTGTCGTTCCTGGCGGACGGCTGCGCGGATGGCGTGATCGCCGACGACCGGGCCCTGTCCATGCAGCTGGCCGCCGAGACGATGATCGCGGAGATCGCCCGCGTGCTCCGCCCGGGCGGGCGGGTGCTCGCCTGCGTCGACTCGCTCGTGCTGGGCATGGCCGTGCTCGCCGATCAGCACCACTGGGCCCATCTGGTCGACCTGCCGCACGCCGAAGTGGTGCTCGTGCCCTGGCCCGACGGCTCGATCACCAGATGCTACGGTCCGGACCAGGCCCGCGAGCTGTTCAACGGCGCCGGGCTGAAGGTGCACTGGGTCCGCCCGCGGACCGCGCTGTCGGAGTCGACGGTCACGCATCTGCTGCAGCGCGCCCCGGACAGCCTGCCCAAGCTCGTGCGCGCCGAACTCGCCGCGCGATCGGACTCCTCACTCGGGGCGCAGCTGGTGATATCGGCCAGCAAGCCCCGCCCGCGCAGCGGCTAGCGGTGCCGTTTGGCGTGCTTGGCCTGGCAGTCGACGCAGCGGGCCGCGTCGGGACGCGCGTCAAGCCGCGCCGCCGGAATCTGATGCCCGCAGTCGACGCACTGGCCGTAGCTGTTGGCCTCGAGGCGGGCGAGGGCGGCGAGGACGCCGTCTCGCTGGCTGCGGGCCGCCAGCAGCACCGCCTCGGTCCGGTCGGACTCGGACAAGGAGGACCCCGCGTCGGCCGAGTCCTGCGGGTACCCGGAGCCGGCCAGCGGTCCCGGATGGGTGCCCTGCAGGATGGATATCGACCGGTCAAGCTCGTCGCGCATCTCCTCCAGGCGCTTACGGGCCACGGTAGTCTCCATTGATGTCCTCGCCTCCCGTCCGCATGCGAGACGCAGCCCAGGTCCGCGTTGAGACCCGGCGGCCTGCCGCGGACTTAGAACAACTCGCGGGGCGGCCGCTCCTTGTCGGCGGAAGCCGCTGACCCGCCTGCGTCTGGCCCAGGCGGGTCTGGCGCCGGCCGGGGCTCGATGAGCTCCGGTCCGTTGTTCCGCACGAAATTGACGGCCGTTGATACGGGATGCGACGTCAGGCCGCCGCCCGCCATGGCGGGCAGCATCGCCGCCTGGAGCTGGCCCGGCTCGGTGCTGCCCGGGTCGAGCCAGTCCGCCCAGTGATCAGGGGAAATCACCATGGGCATACGATCGTGGATCTGACCGACATCGTCGGTTGCCTGGGTCGTGATAATCGCGGCCGTCCACAGCCAGGCATGTTCGTGGTCAGACGGCAGGGTTGCGTCTCGCCATAGTTCGTAGATGCCGGCGAAGGCGAGTTCACCACCGTCCGTTCGGTAAATATAAAAAGGCTGTTTGGTGGCTTTCTTTCCTTCTGCCGGGATGGGTTGCCACTCGTAGTAGCCGTCGGCGGGCAAGATGCAACGGCGTTTGGCGAAGGCGCGCCGGAACGACGGCTTGACCGCCACGGTCTCGGCCCTGGCGTTGATGAGCCGGCCGCCGCCCGAGGCGTCCTTGGCCCAGAACGGAACCAGGCCCCAGCGCACGACCCGCAGCTCGCGGGCCTGCGGCTCCTCCTCGGTGGCCGGTCTTTCCATGACCGCGAACACCCGCTTGGTGGGGGCCACGTTGTAGTCGGGGGCAGGCTCGCTCTCGGGCGAGGCGGCCACCCGGTCGCGCTCCACGCCGAACTCCTCGAGGAGCTCAAGGCGCTTGCGCGCAGACACGAAGCGACCGCACATGCCATCTTCCTATTCCCGACACGTCCCGTTAAGCCTGGATTGGCCTTTCATAACCGCAATCCTGCCCGGCCAAACCCAGTGCCAGGAAAGACGCCGCAACCCCCCCGCCCCGTTTTCTCCCTCGGGGTGGCCAGACCGCCGCGCAGCGATACGCTCAACCATATGCACCCGGATGATAACCGCGACCGGACCAGGGCCGGAACCCTGAGCCCGCGGCCCGGCGATGCGTGAGCTCGACGAGGACGACGTCCGGGTCCGTCCCGGCCGCCGCTCCCGGCCGCGCACCAGGAAGCGTCCCGCCCACGAGAGCGCCATCCAGGGCTTCGTCACCCACGTGGACCGGGGCCGGTACGGCTGCATGACCGACGGCGGGCTGGTCGTCGCCATGAAGGCCCGCGAGCTCGGCAAGGGTTCTGTGGTGGTCGGCGACCGGGTCGCGCTGGCGGGTGACGCGTCGGGCGCCGAGGGGACGCTGGCCCGGATCGTCCGGGTCGAGCCGCGGACCAGCGCGCTGCGGCGATCGGCCGACGACACCGACCCGATAGAACGAGTCATCGTCGCCAACGCCGACCAGCTGGTGATCGTCTGCGCGCTGGCGCAGCCGGCCCCCAATCTCCGGTTCATCGACCGCTGCCTGGTCGCCGCGTACGACGCCGGGCTCGACCCGCTGCTCGTGCTGACCAAGGCCGACCTGGCGTCCCCGCGCAAGGTCCGCGCCTTCTACGCCCCGCTCGGCCTGCCGATGCTGACCACCAGGCGCCCGCTGGCGGCGCAGACCCTGTCCCGGCTGCGGGCCGCGGTCACCGGCCGGATCAGCGTGCTCATCGGGCCATCCGGCGTCGGCAAGTCCACGCTGATGAACACCCTGGTCCCGGCGGCGGCCCGGACAACGGGCACGGTCAACCCGGTGACCGGCCAGGGCAGGCACACGTCCTCCTCCGTGGTGGCGATCCCGCTTGACGACGGCTGGCTTATCGACACCCCGGGGCTACGGGGGTTCGGGCTGGGGCACGTGAGCCCGGAGCGGGTGGTGGAGGCGTTCGGGGACCTGGCCGAGGGCACGGCGGCCTGCCCGGCCGGGTGCGATCACCTCTCCCCCGGCTGCACCCTGGACGAATGGGCCCGCAAGCACCACGCCGAGGCCAGGCTCGACTCGCTCCGCCGCCTGCTGCGCAGCCGCGAAGGCGCCCCGGACTAGTTCGGGACTCGGCCGGTCGCGGCGCTCGCGGAGGCGGCGCGCTCCCTGGCTTCCCTTTATTGCCCCACTTTGCTGCCCACTGGTCCCATCCACCTCCTCGGTCGCACCGGGCTCATCCCGGCGAGACTTTGCCGGGGAGGATTTTGGCTCACGGGAGGATTTTGTGCACTGGGATGCACAAAAAACTCCCCCAAGCCCAAATCCACCCCTGTCGCTTTCCGAAGTCCCTTGCACGGATGCCCGCAGTCATCTGCACACGCCGCCCCGGTCCGGGAGCCATTGCGGGCTATCCGGCCGCCGTTGCAGGTGGCATGCGGCGCTGGCGGCCAGTCCTGCTTAGCTGCCGCTCACCTGGGTCGAACAGGCGGTACCTAGTTACCGGGATCGTCGGCTTCCCTGCCGGTACGCCGCATCGAGAAGGCAGGTTCTAGCTCAGCTGCTCTGCCGGCAGGCCGGCAGGCCGGCAGAGCCAGGCTGGCTTCAGTGCAGTGGGGTCACGTCGAGCAGGCAGGCCCGGCGCGGCGTCTCAGGTGACTGAGCGCCGCAGAGCCGGGCTTCGCGACGCGTCGTGAGAAGCTCGGCTCCGCTCAGATACTCTGCGCGGATCTGTGCCGTTCCACCGCGTCCGCCATGCCTTTCGGCGGAAAATCTATACGGTGACGAGAGCGCTGGTGGCAGGATCGGTATCGGGTAGGCCGAGGCGGAAGATCCTGTTGCTTGTCTTCCAGAACACCAGGTCGCGGTCAGCCTGGCTCGGGAGCACGTCTTCGACGATCTGCACATGCTCTTTGATGCCGTAGGGCACCGCACCGTAGTCGGTGCCGAACACGACCCGGTCCACGCCGCACATCTCAATCGCGGCTCGCAGCCCAAGTGCGCTGAACCCCATGCCGTCGACCAGGAGGTTGGTCTTGCAGTACTCCGATGGCTTCCGCTTGTTCGTGTACGGCTTGCCGGCCGGCGGGTTGGCGATCCCGTTGTAGTTGAGGTGCCAGTTGAAATCGAGGCGCCCGATGGTCGACGTGAGTCCGCCGCCCAGGTGGACGATCAGCACCTGGAGCTTCGGGTGGCGGTCGAACACGCCGGAGCCGATCATCCGGGCAGCGGTGACGGTCGAATCGAAGGGACGGCCCAGTGCCTCGTTGAGGCGGTACTGCATGAGCGACTCGTGGCCGAGCGCCACCATGGGCGGATGAACGTGGACCACAATGTCGTTCGCCTCCGCATACTCCCACAGCCATTCGGCCTTGGGGCTGTCGAGGAAGACGCGGTCGGTGCCGTCGCCGTAGCTGGAGGACACCGCGATCGCCTTGGCGCCGCCCTTGGTGATCATCTCCTCGACGATCGGCCGGCAGCTCTCTTGGAGTGCGTGCGCGTTGGCCATCATCTCGAACTCGCCGGGAAAGCGGTCCTTGATCTCCAGGTCCTCCTCGTGCAGGTACTTCAGGGCATCGACCGTGCTGACCTTCAGCAGGCCCTTAATCCAGTCC
>Ga0302325_10028937_pt1 | contig 11456 bp, 7 predicted proteins | sample Palsa_T0_2_FD_201948 | JGI IMG/M metagenome (GOLD analysis project Ga0302325, IMG submission 201948) | Peat permafrost microbial communities from Stordalen Mire near Abisko, Sweden - Palsa_T0_2 | ecosystem: Environmental > Terrestrial > Soil > Palsa > Peat permafrost | place: Sweden: Abisko... | reverse complement strand
CTGCCCGTAGACCCGGGTAGCGGTGGTGCTGCCGGCGGGGTAGTACAACACCCGCGAGTTTTGTTGGTCGGACACGTAGAGATTACCGCTGCTGTCCGAGGCGAGCCCATCTGGATCATGCAAGCTGTTGGCGCTTATCCCGCCGTTGTTCGCGGTGTTGGTGGTGAAGCTACCCAACTGCCCATAGACGACGTCCGCGGTAGTGGGCGGAGGGGGCGGCGGCGGGAGGACAGCTTGCGCCAGGACTGCACTGAAGCCAACCATCAGGAGAGTAAGCGCAAAGCGGATAGAGCGAGTGAACATAGATGTTGTTCCTTTCTGGATAGCCACTAAGGCTTATGGAAGTTTGGCTTCCAACCCCTTGGGGAGATCCCATTAGGGAGCCAAGGCGACTGAGATTTAATGCCTGATAACTGTTTCTTAGGGGGCCGAATCCAAACGCCGGAAAGCGCTGTGCACAGTGTCTTTCGCGCTCGGTCCAAAAACAGGGCCGGTTCAGTCGGACAAGTAGGAAGCTAAAGGCAAGTAACTGGCATCGGCTGAACAATAAGGAGTCTACACACCTGCCGCACGATGTCAATACATTTGGGCGCGGCCGCTCTTACACCCAGTGGCCGAGAGTCCCGTTCATACGCGGTTTTCGAATGAGTGGGAGTCGCGCGAATGCCCTGCACTCCCGCGCCCCATCACATTGCCCCTGTGATTTGCCTCATACCTGAAAGCGCTCCTCTGTGATACACAAGAGAGTAGCAAGCTGGCCGCAGAGCCGGCACGAGCCAACTATGAGCCATTCCGTTCGGCGGAGCACGGGCTCCGCACTTCCGCTTCGCCGGCTAAAGCCGGTTCAGAAAAGAAATAGGCCGCTTAGACGCTGGCCTGAAGGCCAGCTCTACCCGGTTCTTCCTCACAGCAATTCCTCTGCGGGCTGTAAGGCCAGCCCCCCCGAGTCCGAGGAGGCGGCATGTTAAGGTCGCTCTTCATCGGCCTCTCCGAAAGCAAATCCTTGCGCAACTTCGCGGAAAAATCTCCGCTGGGACTTCGTTTCTCCCAGCGCTTCGTTGCCGGCACGCAACTGGATCACGTGATTCGCGCCGCTCAGGTCGTCAACGAGTGGGGCGCCGGCGTCAGCATCGACAACCTCGGCGAGAACGTCACCAACGCCGACGAAGCCAAGCACAGCGCCGAGCTGTACCACCAAATGCTGGACGAAATCCACCAGCGCAAGCTCAACGCCAACATCAGCCTCAAGCTCACCCACATGGGCCTAGACGTAAGCCAGGAGCTGGCGTTTGGCCTGGTCACTGAGCTGGTGGACCACGCCGTGCGCATCGACAACTTCGTTCGCGTCGACATGGAAGGCTCGCCTTACACGCAGCGCACTCTCGACTTCGTGCGTGGCCTGCATCGCGAGCCCGGACACGCGGGCCGCGTCGGCACCGTCATCCAGTCCTACATGTACCGCAGCGAGAAGGACGTAGATCTTTTGCTGTCGGAGCGCATCCGCATTCGGCTGTGCAAAGGCGCCTACAAGGAACCGCCGGACATCGCGTTCCCCAAGAAAGCCGACGTCGACGCGAATTATCTGAAGCTGGCGCGCACCCTGATGAAGAGCGGCGTCTTCCACGGCCTGGCTACGCACGACGAAAAGATCATCGCCGAGCTCAAGCAGTTCGCGCGCGCCGAGAACATCCCCGCGTCTGCCTACGAGTTTCAAATGCTCTACGGGGTTCGGCGCGATTTGCAGCAGCAACTGGTGCGCGAGGGATACGGCCTGCGGGTCTACATCCCCTTCGGGTCGGAGTGGTATCCGTACTTCATGCGCCGCCTGGCCGAGCGCCCGGCGAACGTCCTGTTTATAGCGAGGAATATGTTCAGGCAGTGAAGAAGCAGTTCTCAGTAACGTGCTATGCGGGCAATGCAACCTCGACGTAGTCCGTTTGCGATGCCGCCAAAGGTATCGGCTGGCCAGTCGCGCGGAGATCCTCAATGTGCATTTCGATGGCTTCGCGTAGCAACTGCCTTGTCTCATCAATCGTGTCGCCGGCCACTCCTAATCCAGGAAGATCGGGGGCATAGGCACTCCATCCCGTCGAGGTCCTTTCAAATATAGCCGCAAATCGCATCACTTCAACCCAGCCTGCTTGAGGATATTGTGGTAAGTACCCGACGCCATGTCCTTCGCAGGATTCCCGGCGATTGTCACCGTCCCCCGCCTTCGCAGCATGATGATACTGCCTGTGGCTACCTCTTGTCCGCACCAATTGCCAACCATCTTGTTCCACAAGCTTAATCACATCACGAACCTTCATCGGGTGACACCAGCATGTCTGCTCCTGACTACTTCAGCTTCGCTCCGGCCGGCACATCCTCCAGAAATCCCGCCAGCACGGGCTGGCCGTCCTCACCCAGCGATGCTGCGACGATCATGCCATTCGACTCCAATCCGCGAAGTTTGCGCGGCTGCAGATTAGCAACGATTATCACCTTGCGCCCAATCAGTTTTTCCGGTTCATAAGCCTTGGCGATTCCCGCCACGATCTGCCGCACCTCGGTTCCGATATCAACTTCCAGCCGTAACAACTTGTCGGCGCCTTTCACTTTTTCCGCGACCTTCACCTCACCTACTCGCAACTCAACCTTGAGAAAGTCATCGATGCTGATCTTGTTTCCGTCCGCAGCGGGCGCGCTCGGCGTAGCAGGCACAGGCGCAGCTGCTGCAGGTGTTGCCGGCTCCGTTACACCAGCGGTCGGCTGCGATTCCACCGCCGGTATCTTCGTATCGCCGGGTGCCCCACCCTTTTCGCCTTCTTTTGCCGAAGGGGTGGGCTCGGAACGTTCCCGTTCCATCTGTTGCATCCTTTCGATCATGCTCTTGTCGGCGCGCGGAAACACCGCTTCTACCTTGCCCAGCATCGTTCCCGCCTGAATTTGTCCCCATGCCAGCTGCCGCAGGTCAAGTTGCTGGATCTCGCCCAACCCAAGCTGCTCCCAGATGCGGGCCGTGGCTTCCGGAATGATTGGGTGCGCCAGCGCAGTCACAACTCGCAACGCCTCCACCGATGTGTGCAGTATGGTCGCCAGCCGCGCGCGCGAGTCCTTGTCGTCGCGTTCGGCGACTGCCCAGGGCTCGTTCTCCACGATGTACTTATTGACCGCCGCCACCAACGCCCACGAGGTCTCCAGCGCGCGCGAGAACTGGAACTGTTCGAACTGCGCGTTGAAATCCTCAATCGTCTGCTGTGCCAGCGTTTTGATTGCATCGTCCGCATCCGAACGCGCGCTCGCGGAAGGATATGGGATCTCGCCCTCGAAGTAGCGCGCGATCATGCTGAGCGTGCGGCTGGAAAGATTTCCCAGGTCATTGGCCAGGTCGGCATTGAAGCGCTGCACCAGCGCATCGAAGCTGAACGAGCCGTCCTGCCCGAAAACAATCTCGCGCAGCAAAAAGTAGCGCAGCGCGTCCTGGCCCAGCGTGTCCAGAATAGTTTCGCTGCGCACGATGTTGCCGCGCGACTTCGACATCTTGCTCTCTTCGAACAGCAGCCAGCCGTGCGCAAACAGCGAGCGCGGCAGCGGCAGATCGGCCGCCAGCAGAAACGCCGGCCAGTAGACGCAATGGAAGCGCACAATCTCCTTGCCGATCATGTGTACGTCGGCGGGCCAATAGCGCTCCAGCTTCTGCTTATCCGCCGGATCGTCGGAGCCGTAGCCAAGCGCCGTCATGTAATTGGCCAGCGCGTCCAGCCAGACGTAGATAACATGCTTGGGATCGCCCGGCACCGGAATGCCCCACTTGAATGACGTGCGGCTCACTGAGAGATCGCGTAGTCCGCTGCGCACGAACGCGATCACCTCGTTGCGTCGCGTCTCCGGACGAATGAAGTCTGGATGCTCGGCGTAATACTTCAGCAACCGCTCGCCCATCGCCGAGAGCTTGAAGAAATAGTTCTCCTCGTGAACGGTTTCCGTCGGACGCCCGCACTCAGGGCACGGCGCGCCCGGGCCAACCGCATCAACGTAGAGTTCGTCGGAGACGCAATATTGCCCGCTGTACGAGCCTTTGTAGATGTACCCACGCTCTTGCAGTCGCGTGAACAGCGCCTGCACGCCACGCATGTGCCGCGGCTCGGTGGTGCGGATGAAATCGTCGTTGGTGATCTTCATCCGCTCCCACAGCGCACGAAACTCGCCGGACACTTTATCGGCGAACGCTTGCGGCGAGCAGCCCGCAGCCGCAGCCGAGCGCTCGATCTTCTGCCCATGTTCGTCGGTGCCGGTGAGGAACCACGTATCCATACCCATCATGCGTTGCCGCCGGGCAATGGCATCGCACACCACGGTGGTGTACGTGTGCCCAATGTGAGGCCGCGCATTAACGTAGTAGATGGGCGTGGTGATGTAGAACTTTTCGGGCTTATCTTTATCCATGCGTTCGGTCCAGGTACAAGCGAATGGCTTCCTGCATCACCGTCTTCAGCGGGAGGTGATGCGCGGCGGCGATGCGCCGGCAATCTTCATACTCGGGTGCGTACTGCGAAATTGTGCCGTTCAGGCTGGCGATCTTCATGCGCACCTCGCCCCACGGTGTAGCTACGGCTTCGTGCCGCCGCGGCAGCGCATAACGCTTTTCGTGACGCGTGCGCACACCCAGCGTTGAGCTCTCACGAAATAGCAGCGCCCGCAAATGCTCCTCATTCTCGGGACGCGCCAGCACCGTCAGCTGCGTCCCTGGGCGGTTCTTCTTCATCTGCACCGCAGTGGTGAACACGTCGAGCGCGCCCTCGGCAAGCGCCAGGTCCACGATGTATCCAATGAGCTGCGGACTCAAGTCATCGAGATTCGCTTCCAGGATCGCAATCGTTTCAGCCCTACCTGGACCACCAGCAACGTGCGATTCGGCAACCTGCGTTTCGCCGATGCTGATCCGCAGAACGTTGGAATGTCCCGCGAAATCGCGCGAGCCCGCGCCGCAACCGATCGTCTCCGTTGTCATCAGCGGACGCGCTCCAAAGCTGGCAGCAAGCACTTTCACGATGGCTGCGCCGGTCGGCGTCACCAACTCCTTTTGGATCTCGCCGGAATAAATGGGTACACCCTTCAGCAGTTCTAATGTCGCCGGAGCCGGGACTGGCATTACGCCATGCGAGCAAGTCACCGTGCCGCCGCCTACGTTCAGCGGCGAGCAAATGAACCGTTCTACAGCGAGCGCCTCTGCACCTACCGCCGCGCAGACAATATCGACAATGGCATCGGCGGCGCCGACTTCATGAAAGTGAATGTCGTCGATCGCCGAGTTGTGGACCTTAGCCTCCGCAGCGCCCAGCGCCAGAAAGATTCCGCTGGCCGTCTGCTTCGCCCGCTCGCTGATAGAAGCAGCGGAAATGATCTTCAGAATCTCGGAGAGGTGACGGCCACGGTTGTGAGTCTGATTTTCGTGCTCCGACGCCGTGCGCCGGTGCTCATGTACCGCCGCCTGAGCCTGCGCGCTATGAGCATGGCGATGCTCTTGCTCATCACCATGATGCAAGCCGTGCTCGTCCGTCTGACCACTAGCCACTGACGACTCGCCACTGGCCACTGATTGCGCCCAGAATTCCTCGCGCGGCATGTCCTTTTTGCCGTTCACGATGACGTCAAGCTTGGTGGCCGAGACGCCGCCGCGGTCCACCCGCGAGCGCTCCAGCTTAGCGCCAACGTTCAGCTCGGCGACGGTCTTCTGGAAGAGCTCGAACGGAACTCCGGCGTCCAGCAGCGCGCCCAGAAACATGTCGCCGCTGATTCCAGAGAAGCAATCGAGATAGGCTATGCGCATGGGGAGCACTCGACAGGGGCAGAACTCTCATCATAGGTAACCCGCCGATACAGCGTCAAACGTTGGGCGCTAGTCGCCTTCCGATCTTCGCTCTTCGGGTTGGCTTTCAGTTTTTGACCTTGAGCTCTTAGCAGCCCTGCGGGGCAACCGCGTTTGCTATTCTGACGACGCCACTTATTACCGAGGCACAGGGAATGATCGGGGAGCAGAGTAATGCCGCGCTGTCACTACAGGAGTGCTTTTATTGGCGTGCGATTTCCTGTTGGCTATGATGCAGCGCCTCGGGCGCGGAAGAAGATAGCCCCGCCCTTTAGGGCGGGGTAGGCGAGTATCAAAACCCGAGTCCCCCGGGGACGGCACAATGGGTTTGTGTCGTGCCCGAGGCACTCGGATTCGCCAGATATCTCACCCACCGCTGAAGCGGTGGGCTATCCTATTTTGTTGTCCCGCGAAGCGGGACGGGTTGTTGCTGGCCGCCAACTTACGACGAAACCGAACATTCATGTTCCTTGAACAACAACGATTCCTGGCCAGCCAAGTCCGCGCATTCCTGCGCGACCGGTACAACCTCGATCTAGCCAACATAGTCATCGATCAGCCGCCCAGCGTCGAGATGGGTGAGTTCGCGCTGCCGCTGTCGTTCGAGTTGGCCAAGCGCCTGCGCAAAGCTCCGCGCAAGATTGCCGAAGAAATTGTCGCCGAGCTTCCGCTGCCGGATGGTTTCGAGAAGCTTGAGGTCGCCGGCGCCGGCTACATCAACGCCCGTCTGAAGCGCGATGTCGCGGCAAAGGCGTTGGCGGGTGACACGAGCATCGCCATCGTGAGTCACGCTGGCGAAGGCGCAGCTAACGTTAGCGGCAAGATTCTGGTCGAGCACACCAGCATCAATCCCAATAAGGCCGCGCATATCGGTCATTTGCGCAACGCAATTCTCGGCGATACCTTCGTGCGTTTGCTGCGCTCCGCTGGTCACGCAGTCGACATCCAGAACTACATCGACAACACCGGCGTACAGGTGGCGGACGTGGTCGTCGGCTTCTCGCATCTGGAGAAGAAATCGAAGCTGGACATTGCGGACCTCATCGCTTCTACACCGCGCTTCGATTACTACTGCTGGGACCTTTACGCGCGCGTCTCACAATGGTACGAGCAGGACAAGGAGCACCTGAAGGCGCGCCAGGACGCGCTGCACGCCATCGAGCGTGGCAGCAACGAAGTGTCCGAGATCGCCGAACTAATTTCTACTGCGGTCCTGCGCCGGCATCTCGAGACCATGGACCGCCTCGACATCGAATACGATTTTCTCCCGCGCGAAAGCGAGATCCTCCGCCTGCACTTCTGGGACGCGGCCTTCGAGATGATGAAGCAGAAAGGCGGCCTCTACTTCGAGACCGAAGGTAAGAACAAGGGTTGCTGGGTGATGACGCGACCTAAGTCCGCTCCTGCATCGCCGTCGGAAGAAGTCGAAAAATCCGGTCCCGACGAAGACGCCAAGGTCATCGTCCGCTCCAATGGAACGGTTGGCTATGTCGGCAAAGATATTGCTTACCATCTGTGGAAGTTCGGTCTCCTGGGACGTGACTTCGGCTATCGCCGCTTCTACCAATACCCAAATCATCACGAAGTCTGGATCTCCGCCGAAGACGGCGAGCCCGACCATCCGCACTTTGGAAACGTAGCTGCAATCTACAACGTTATCGACTCGCGCCAGTCCGATCCGCAGAACACCGTGATCGAGGCGCTGCGTCTTCTCGGCTACACCGAGCAGGCCGCGCACTACACGCATTTTTCCTACGAGATGGTCGCGCTCACGCCGCGCTGCGCGCTGGAGTTGGGCTACGAGGTCAGCGACGAAGATCGTGCCAAGTCCTACATTGAGGTATCTGGGCGTAGGGGTTTCGGCGTCAAGGCTGACGATCTGCTCGACAAGCTGATTGCCGCTGCCAAAAAGGAAGTCGACAGCCGCCACGCCGAACTCGACGATGCCGAGCGCACCCGTATCGCCACCCAGATCGCCATCGGCGCGCTGCGCTACTTCATGCTGAAGTTCACCAAGCAATCCGTGATTGCCTTCGACTTCAAGGAGGCACTGGCCTTCGAGGGCGAGACTGGCCCCTACGCGCAATATGCTGTCGTCCGCGCCACCAGCATCTTCCGCAAAGCGGGAATTGATCCAGAACAAGCTCTGGCCGCCGAGATCGACTACGCGCGCCATTTCGCCGACACCAGCGGCACCGAGATCTGGGAGTTATGGCTGCTGGCCGGCAAGACTTCGTTCATCGTCGAGCAATGCATCGCGACAACGGAACCGGCCTTCGCCGCCAAACACGCTTTCCAGCTTGCACAGCAATTCAATAACTTCTATCACCGCCATCACATCCTCACCGAGGCCGATGAAGACCGTAAGCGATTCCTGCTGGCGACGGCGGCGGTGGTCCATCGCGAACTGATCAGGGTGCTGGCGGTGATGGGGATAACTGTCCCGCTCGTGATGTAGCAGCAGAATGTCTTGCCAGTGCGATCGTTTTACCGGTGGGTCACGTATGGGATGGACGAATCTGCCGTTTTGCGAGACGTGATATTCTCTGCCTGCTGCGATGAATTCATATAGCGTTTCGGTTGCGAGGAACGGCTTGTGGACAGCCCAGCTCGGCATCGCTGTGGTCTTTCTGGTCGGCTGCCGCGGATCTCAGGAGAAAGCTCGCCAATATATTGAAATGAGCGAGCGGCAATGGGCGGAGTCAGTTGCCACGAATGATAGCTCCGTGGTGGAGCGCATTCTGGCGGACGATTTTGTGTGGATTGCTCCCGACGGCACGAGGTGGACGAAAGCGGAGACGGTGGCGGATGCCAGGAAGGGACCTGGCAATTTTGTATCGAATCATCTCAAAGACGTGTCGATACGTTTCTATGGCAACGTCGCTGTGGCCCAGGGCAGCGAGTCTTGGATACAGAAGGACGGTTCCAGAGAATGGCCGGGACGATTCGTGTGGACTGATGTTTGGGTTAATCGCGACGGTAAGTGGCAGATCGTCGCGGCTGAGGACCTGGTTCCGCCAACGGAGCAGAAGTAATCTCAGGCTGGAGTTCGTAGTAATCGGAAATTAACATTGGAGCGCGAATCCGCGTATAAAATCATCTGCTATGCAAGATAAGCCGTTGGAGATAGAAAAGATCGAAGACTTCCCTGGGGCCACGGTGCTTCGCCTGCATGGGCCGCTGTTGTTGGGTAATTTCTTTCCCCTCCAGACCATGGTCCGCTCGGACAACTCTGGTCTGCTGATCGTAGATGTCACGGACATGCCCTATATTGATTCGGCCGGGATCGGCTGCCTGGTAGGGGCGCACATCTCGCGCGAAAACTCAGGCCGCAAGCTGGTGTTGGTCGGGGCCAACGAACGTCTGATCACCTCGTTGAAGGTCACCCGGGTCGATCAATTGTTTGCGCTTGCTCCCACGGTAGAGCTGGCGCTGTCTCACGCCAAAAAAGCATAGGCTGGCGCCTCGCCGACTGTCCCATATACCTTCGTTCTCTGATAGACTCTCCATCGAGATGTGGGCGGGCGACGCACGGCCTTGGGCTGTCCTCATGCCGCCTCAAAATTTCCTTGGCTCCGCGCCTGCTCTCTTCAGGAGGTTCTTATGTCCGCTACAGCTATCGCTTCGCGGCTTCACAGCCACGTGCAAGAGTTCCTCAGCAAGCCGCGCAAGATGTTTATCGACGGCAAGTGGGTGGAAGCGGCTTCCGGAAAGACCTTCCCAACGTACAATCCCGCAACCGGCGAGGTGATGGCCCAGGTTGCCGAAGGCGATCGCGAAGACATCAATCGCGCCGTGAAGGCGGCACGCAAGGCATTTGACGGCGGTCCCTGGCCGGAGATGTCCGCCTCGGAGCGCGGCCGCATGATCTGGAAGCTTGCCGATCTGATCGAGCAGCACCTGGAGGAATTCGCGCAGCTCGAGAGTCTCGACAACGGCAAGCCGCTCTCCGTCGCCCGCGTGGCCGACGTGCCGCTGGCTGTCGACCTGTTCCGCTACATGGCGGGCTGGGCCACCAAGATCGAAGGCAACACCATTCCGTTTTCCACCAAGTTTCACGCATATACGCGGCGCGAGCCCGTGGGCGTGGTCGGACAGATCATCCCCTGGAATTTCCCTTTGCTCATGGCTGCCTGGAAGCTGGGCCCGGCGCTGGCGACCGGCTGCACGGTTGTGCTGAAGCCAGCGGAGCAGACTCCGCTGAGCGCTCTGCTGCTGGCTGAACTCGTTGCCGAAGCGGGATTTCCCAACGGCGTTGTCAACGTTGTCCCCGGTTACGGCGAAACCGCGGGAGCTGCGTTGGCTGCGCATCCCGATGTGGACAAGGTTGCCTTCACCGGATCGACCGAAGTTGGCAAGCTGATTCTGCAAGCCGCTGCCGGCAATCTGAAGAAAGTTTCGCTGGAGCTGGGAGGCAAATCGCCGAACATCGTCTTCCATGACGCGGACATGAAAACAAGCATTCCTGGCGCGGCGGATGCCATCTTCTTTAACCACGGCCAATGCTGCTGTGCGGGATCGCGGCTCTACGTCGAACAACAGATTTTCGATGAAGTGGTTGAGGGCGTTGCCGAACGCGCAAGGAAAATCAAGCTCGGCCACGGCTTCGACGCTGATACCGACATGGGGCCGCTGGTGTCACAGGAGCAGTTGAACCGCGTCTGCGGTTTTCTGGAGGCGGGATTGAGCGAAGGTGCGGAAGCCGTCGTCGGCGGCAAGCGCGGCGCGGGTAAGGGATACTTCGTCGAACCCACGGTGATGGTGAAGACCAATCCGAACATGAAGGTCGTCCGCGAGGAGATCTTCGGGCCGGTGGTCTGCGCCATGCCGTTTCGCGATGTCGACAAGCTGGTGGCCGAGGCCAACCAGAGCGAGTACGGGCTGGCGGCTGCGGTCTGGACGCGCGACATCAGCAAGGCACACCGCATCGCCAACAAGCTCCGCGCCGGCACGGTTTGGATCAACTGCTACAACGTCTTCGATGCCGCGCTGCCCTTCGGCGGATACAAGCAGTCAGGCTGGGGCCGCGAGATGGGCCACGAAGTGTTGGAGCTGTATACCGAAGTCAAAACGATCTGCGTCGCCATCTAGGGAGCGTCTGTTTCACAAATCGGTTTGTATCGGGGCACATCAGTCGCTTTGTATCAGGGTGCATAGCTCGGTTTGTATCAGGGCACGGCTTTCAGCCGTGCCGTCCCGCTCGCCAAAGGAATTCGGGCTTTAGCTCCTGTTCTGTACGCTTTGAAGGGGCGCAGCTTCAGCTGCGCCATAACGAGCCCTTTATTGTTGTCATCACGAGGGGGCTTTAGCCCGACGAGGGATCTGCTTTTCGGACTTCAGTCCTGTCTTGCACAGCCACTCACAGCTTTTCGAACGAAATCTGCTTTTCCCTCACCGCTGAACCTCGTTCGGCATTGCCACGCTCCTCTCCCGATGTCTAAATTGATGGAACGCGATGGCAACCACCGATTACAGTCTCGAACGCGGACTGCCCGTAAGCATTGAAGCTGAACGCTCCATCCTGGGCGCGGTCCTGCTCGACAATTCCCTTTACGATCAGGCCGCCGAACATCTCTCCAGCGACCATTTCTCGCTGGACGCGCAC
>Ga0302325_10028934_pt1 | contig 11457 bp, 12 predicted proteins | sample Palsa_T0_2_FD_201948 | JGI IMG/M metagenome (GOLD analysis project Ga0302325, IMG submission 201948) | Peat permafrost microbial communities from Stordalen Mire near Abisko, Sweden - Palsa_T0_2 | ecosystem: Environmental > Terrestrial > Soil > Palsa > Peat permafrost | place: Sweden: Abisko... | reverse complement strand
CTTGGGCAGACAATACGTCGCAAGCATCAACAATACTCAGCTTGAGACTTTTCTTCTTGACCGAGGTCTTTGACTTTGGGATTGTTGGGACCGTAAACTCGTTTATTCGTCGTTGTCGTTTTCGCTTTTGCTGTAAGGACGGAGCTTTCGTTTTGCTCCTTTTACTTCGCGATGCTGTTTTGTGCGACCGATTATTAGTTCTCCCACCCCAGCCTAACATCCGGTCGATCAAGTCTTCTTCGATATCCCATCCCTCTACGTCATTCTGTATAGTTTCCTCGCGCGTAAGATCAACAAAATTTCGTTTTTCTCGCTCTTGTTGAACTTGTTCATCCTCACTAGAAGAGCTAGCTTGAAATACGAATTGCGTAGGTTTATTTGCAGTATGACTGACCTTGGTCTTTGCAACTCCTCTTCGATCTTGGTCCTGGTTGTGGGTAGCTGGACGCGGGATATTCCCCTTAGGTGGCGGTTTAGCTCTGACGGTGAAAAATGAGCCCGGTAGAACGCCCCGCGCCCTTTTCTTGAGGCGGTTGATAGCTTCTGTGTCAGATGACGATGGCGAAGCAGACGACGGGAGAGAGGGATGTCGTCGTCGACGCATTTGAACAGAGCAAGACGACGAGTCTGTGTTTGAATCTGAATTTTCACTGGAAATGGAAATTGGATTGTACGCTGGAATCCTTGCTGGAATATTGTGATTTGGCGAGGACAGTTCATTCGAGTTACTGATTGGAGTTGCCGTTTGCCGTGGAGATTGGGGTCGTGCAGAAAGGCGGTTAATGACAGGAGGCGATGAAGGAGTGGGGAAGAAGCCGAAGTCGTCATCAGACAGGAAGTCAAAATGCGATACCTTTGACTTAGTTTCAAGAGAGCAATGAAGAGATACCTCCTGTTCAGGCGTAACTTGTTGTGCGGGTTCAGGTTTGCGTCGGACATCAAATTGCCTCGGATCAAGAAACTTCCGTCTCCCCGGCCGTAGTCGGATCTCTATCTGTTCTTCTTCCTCCTCCGTATGATCTCGTTGTAATCGTCTTCTCTTTGGTGAATGTTGACGCACCTCCTTGGGGGATGGAGATTGTCCTTCTGGGTCATTGACACCTTCTTCATCATCTCCCTGATACTGATCATCGATCTCATTAGAGTGAGATGCTTCTCCCGGGTTATGTACTGGCTTCAATCCTCGTCGACGGAATTGGTCACGGTGGCGGATGAGATCCAGTGTATAGGGCATCTCTTGTTCCGGTTTCCGAGCTCGGAGAGCACGTCGCGGAGGTGCTGCAGATTCCGTCGTCTCGGTTGGACGAATTTGCGACTGTTCGGCGTCCCCCAGCATGGCTGCAGAAGGAACTGGAACCGACGAGGCTCGAGTGGTCAAGGCCGGCAATAGAGGCATATCGTCATCGCTAGATTCGAAGTCAATCAGACCAGCACTTTGGGTATTCTGTGGAACTTGAAACTTCTCATTTAAGGCACGAGGAGTGGTCGCAGTAGGAGAAAGTTGCTCGTGAGGAAGGTTATCGATGTTAACGAGAGATCCATGTTTCTGCTGCTCTTGAGGAATTGCTGCAGAGGGCAAGCTCGGTTCTGTCGAGGTTTCATGACTGGCTGAGAGATCTCCGTTGCTGGACTGTCTGTCGAGGTCCTATTATTTAGAACCGCAAGATCACAATGAACCTTAGATCTGCCATAAACTTTGAGTAGTTGTGGCCGCCTCCGTGAGGTATCTGTCACCGCCAGAGCATCCTGGACTGATGACTGGGATTCTGGCCACTGATCCTCTTCTTCTTGAGAATCATAGATTACCTCTTCTGATACGCCATGCTGCTCCTGAACTTGAGCCATTCAGCCCCGGCTCATCGTACTTGTCTGAGTGAAGATCACAACCGTGCCAAACACTAGTCGCGTCGCGGTAGGCAATTTAGGGCAGCAAACCTAATCGATTCACGTGATTGGGAGTGATGATCTTCAGCGAACTGAGCTCGCGGATATCGATTTTTGATGGACGAGACTCGGACAGCTCTTTCACACCTGCTGCCAACAGTTCCTTTACCATATCTGCAATCCCTCATCACCACGCGTCTGCCATTCGCGATAAATTGCGTACTAAAATCCATCTCCGTCACCGTCTGTGCTGTGCGCATGGAAATCCGACGTGTTCCAGGTGGCAATGGAAGACTTTGGCAGAATTGGGCCAAAAATATGAAGTTTTGGCGCCAAAAGTTCAAAAATGGGGGACTTTTTTTACACGTATAAGCCGCTTGCACGGAGGACCATTCTGAATTTTTGAATTATAGGGTCTGTGCGCATGGAAAAGGTGTCGATGGAGGACTTTGAGAGAATTATGTCAAAAATATGGAATTCTGGCATAAAAAGTTCAAAAATAGGCGACTTTTTTTACACGTATAGTAGTATACTTGCACGGAGGACCATTCTGGATGCAACGCTTTTTTAAAAATTAAAGAACCCCGTGCGCGCGGGAAGGAACCGTGCGGGTGTGTGTGCCAAGTGTCCTTTGGGCGAAGTTGGGAGACTTTTGCTCAGAAAATAGAGGTTTCAGGGTCGGAAGGATAGGTAATTCAATGTTAGATCCCTTGAGAAGTCAGAGGTGTCCAAAAGTCCCCGGGCCCCATCATACCATCATAGCATGATTATAGGACTCGTGTGCGTTATAACTGTTGCTTGCTATGCTCGTGTATGTTGCGCTACTCCTTTTGCGAGCCATAGGAACGGCAATGCGGGCAATCGGAAAATTTCGTGTGTGTGCAATGGAGTGACAAACTTTTGTGTGACCAATGTGGCGGAACGGAGCGGCGGTGCTAAATCTAAAATTCTGTGACTCTAAATTTCCAGGACCTTGATCTCCGAAATCTCGGTTAAACTGCGCGAAACAAGTTAAATGAAGCGGTTTGAAAAGGTATTTATGGAACAACCGTCATAGAAAGGGGTGGGTCTTCCGGCCCTGATTCCGGTTTCTTGGATCCGGGTTCCTTGGCAGTTGGTCATCAAGCGAAATCTGGTGATTTGATTGATCATCAGATGACCACCGGATATTTGCAGCTAATCAATTCCAATAAGCCCTAACGCCTGTCCTGCTATGATGCAATAGAGAAATCCTCCGAAACTAAATAACGCTTTTCATCCGAAGATGGTTCTCCTCCAATGATTATCTTGTGACACAACACTTTGGGTATCGTCTTCGCTTAATCCCACGCTGAAGCTACTGGCGCGGGAAGGCTCGCCACTCGCCCGAGGCTCCGGGCCGTGCGATGGCCGTGGTGCATCCTGGGAGATGTACTTCGCAAATGCAGTTTGCGAATTCTCTAATCTTCCAGCGCCAGGTCGCCATCCCAATTCCCCGCCGATGGCCTGTCGACTTTGACGCTCAGGCGATGGGTCGACGTCCAGGATATGCTTCAGCGCTGCCCTTTCGATAGATTCTCTGTAGAGCCATGTTTCCTCCGATTGAGGGGGTGAATCCACCACTTGATCCAGACCTTGCCAGGTGCCGAAGAGCGCATCGTTCCCCCAATCCCGAATCCAGTCAATGAGCTTCACCGATTGCATTGCGTAAAGTCGATTTTCATGAGATGTCAGGGGTGCTAGATGTGCAAAGGCGGCGTTGAATCGAAAATTTCTCCATGATAACCAATCCAAAGGCGAAATATCCTCCAACTCGTCTGGCCGCAGTGAGGTTTCGGTACCTGATGGCGGTAGGTCTCTTCGCACATCGAGAGATGAAGAGGCAAGGGGGTCGGAGAGTCGAACTGTTGCGGCCGTCTCTCTCAAGAAGGCGCTGTAGTCTTGAATACTCTTCCATTCCTCCTTCAGCTCCGTTGAAAGGGGCTGTTGTTCAGAATCGATGTCCATATGTGTTGACGCGGCCTTTCGCTTTTCTTCTATTGCTTGATTAATTCCGATATTAACGAGGGCCCTGGCGGCAGCCCGTCCCAGTTCTGCATTTCTTAACTCTAACGAGGATTCTCCGTGGAAGGCTTCCGCGACCAGCTTATTTAACCGGACCTGTGCCTGAGTCGGTTCCTCCCCGAATAAACGAGACGACGGCTCTCGATTGCTGCTCCGGGGCAGTGTGCGAAATTGCAGGGATCCGACAGCGGCAGGACTTGATATTGTCGCAGTTCCTGTAGACGAGGATGATTCGGAGAGGACCGAAGTCATCGGATGGGGGGAGTAAGCGAGCCTTGGAGGCGGTGTCGGGGGTGAACCCGGAGAGTATGTAATTCAGTTGCGAGAAAATCCTGGTACTAGTATGAATGAGCGCCCGCCGACATTTTAGCACGCGACCACACCAAAGTTGTTGTACTAGAGCGAGAGTGCCGGTCGGGGGCTTGCTGGGGGTCACAATGCCGACATCAGGGGACGCCTATTTAAAGGCTGTCCCGCCACGAGAGTGTGGAGAGTTTATTTCCCAGTCCCAGCCAAACGAGCCGCTCATCAATTTTATCCTAGCCAATTCAGGAAGTTGGCCCACATCTGCAAGGCGGAACACGGGCCGGCGTTTCTGTTGCTCAAAATTGCGTCGGTGCCACGGAAGGCGACGGAACCATCGCCCATTTGGGCAGGTTTTTCATCGCCATCACGTGTATATAGCTTTCTAAATTCTAAGTCCGAGAAAGGCCGACCCTGCGCGCGCCAGCCACACCTATTCCTGGCCGGCATATTACACTGGTCCCACCGCTTGACACGGCCACAGGCCACGTTGAGTCGCAGTAGCTGCAGATAGCGGATCTTCTTGGCGCTGTAACGATGGAAACGCAATCCTCTTCGTCAAGTGTCTGATCTGTCGAGAGCTTAGTAACCACAAACGTGTCTCGGAATTGTTTGTCGCAATTCAATTACATATCACTTTGTGAAACGTCTTAAACCATTCTTGCATCATTTCTTCCGCTATTTATAAATTATCGGGACTCCCTACCTTCCGTTTGCGGCTCGACAGGCTCAAGCGGATCAAATTCTCCGCCGAGGAGGACAGCTGCTAGCATTTTGAGCAAGGTCCCACATCTCAAAAAGGGGCACATATCTATGACCAATGTTATAAGATGAAACTTGGTCCTGTCTATGATTGATCGTTCTTCGTGGGGTGTCTGATTTAATACTTGGAACACTCCAAATGAAATTCTATTTCGTAACAGCAACGTGGGGTAGACCCGCCTCTCCGGATGCCGGAACCGACCACCTCCATACATAATGACCCTGCAAAAGTTCCGGCGGGCGTTCATTATGTTCGGTAATTCAGTCCTCCTGAAAAAGCTGTCTAATACGTATCACTCGGCAGGTGGGTTCCTCAAGGCCCCTCAGCTGCCAATGTCCCCTGAAAAGCCGATCAGATCAGCAGCGATTGCCGAACCCCTTACCGAGATTTAAACTTCTCTTTCCACGCGCTACGGCGCTCTAGCCATGCTGCGTGGCCCCGGCGAGCAATGTCCGACCGGCTCATAGTCCAGAAGAGGCCCGTCCGCGGCCGCGGCCTTTCATTTGGCCGACACGGGTGCACTCATCGGTCGGCAAAAATGGACCCGAATTCGCCAAGCCATTGATTGGGTAGGAGCGGCGATCGATCGCCCGGGGCCATGTGGCCAGTCATGTGGAAATTAAGGTTTGGTCCTGCAGGTGCACTGTTTCGCTTATTCATTCTCGCAAATCGTTAAGTTTGCTGGTTTTGGCAAGGGCGCTATACAAACTGGTTTATACATGTTTGCAATGAATGGGTTTCATTGGACGGGCAGATCAAGGCACTTACTTAGTTTTGTCCGGCTTGTAGGTCGAAGTACGTGTCGGAGTTGGAGAAAGGGGAATAGGGTCAGATCATCTTCTGTTACACGGACTCGAAAGCGTTGCAGACCCACTGTCGAATCTCATTGGGCACCGCCAATCAACTTTTCAACGAGAAAGCCTTAAGATGATGGATCCATTCACAAATCATCAGCTCTCTCATCTTTGAGAACCAGGCTCATTTGCTCATGCGCAACAAGAACAGCTCTCGAGATGAATAAGATACCTCAGATACACGCGGACAAAGTGTGAAAGCAACACATGTTACTATCAAGCTTTTGATTGCGGAACACCGGACTTTGATCGCGCAGAGATGGTTGATAGCACAATATCTCTTGTGACACATTTCGCCGGACTAGGCGACAGGGGAATGTGTCACGTATCTTCCCCAACCCGGTCCGTCCGGCACTGAAGGTATTCGCTATATCACGCAGTCCTAAGGCGGGCAGGACATTCTCCCGGTCGCTTGAAGTCAGAGCCGGAACATGGGAGATCTCATGACTAGGGTGGAGTCTCTTGTTTGTGCATCTATTACGCCGTTCCCGTGCCGTCGAGGTGTAATTCATCCGACGGGGACGGTGAGATTGAAAGACTGATTGCGTTAATTTAGAATGAGGGAGCGTTAGCAGGGGCGAAGCACAACGGCGCGGAATGGAAGGCACCGTCCACCGGGGCGCACATTCTTCGAGTTTGACTCGGAGTTAGGGGGTCGTCAATCTGTGGTTAATTAAGTGGTGTTCAATGTAGCCAACAATTGTTCTGGTCTTGGGTTCTGGCAGGCTAGGGACTTCCTCTCAATGAATTGCACCACGAAGGGGCCGGGTCTCCAGTACAAAAGTGAAGCCACCGCAGCAACACAAGCAACGACAACGGTCTCAGACTTCCAACAGTCCATAGCCAATGTAATGCAATTAACTCTTCTATAGACCCCTATGTTCAATGAAATAATATTCCCATATACCCTTTTCTTGCCCCATATATACCCATTTATTCCTTTAAAACCCCTCTCCTCAACGCCTCCAAAACAAATTCATAAGATTTAGGCGAATGATCCGAAAACATCCCCTTCCCAAACCAAATTTCTCCAAACCTTCTCTCAAGCACTTCTCCGACATCTCTAACCGTGATTCTCAAATCAGCACTCCGCTTCTCCGATCCCACGTTCCGTCTATCCACCGAGAAATGTTCCTCAGAAGTCACTACGAGCACTTGTCCAGGCGGGACTAATTTCTCGGCAGTCATCTCGGATCTCAGCCGAGTTATGACGTTGAAGAGGTACGTCTCATCCTCTGCAGTGAGAGGTTGATTGAAGACGCCCGCGAGGATACGTCGACGGGATTCCTCGAGAAGATCGGGCGAGTCCTTGAGGGTTATTGCGATTCGACGGAGGTCTCGGAGCATGCCCATTGACAATGAAGGAACGACGTCCCAGTTGTGGACGACACTGGTGACGAGACCGCGAGTGAGGCGTGCGAGAGGGATTGACACCGTTGCTGGAGGTCCAAAGGCGTATACATGGATGGGACGACCTGCGGGTAATGGTGATGCGGGACTAGTGACGAAAGGTGTTGAGGGGGGATATAACGCAGAAGTCGCAGCAATGTAATCCTCCGTCGAACAAGCCCACAGAATTGCCAACAATGCGGCTACTCCCCCGCCCTGATTGTCAGCTTGATTTTAGAGCAGGCAATACCAATGAATGTCCACACAGAACCAGTCCATACCCAGGATTTGTCTCCAACGCCTCCTTGATAGTCCTACAGACCTTACTGCTTTCCCGATAGAGTTGTTTAGCACAAGACAACATCCCCTTATGCACAGGATAATTCTCGCCATAAATCCTGATATCCTCATAATCACAAGCCAAATCCGTCAACACATCAGCCACACCAAGTGTCCCTCTACAAGTCAACACCACCGCCCCGACCTCATGATCCACGCTGACGAAGTGCACCAACTGCGGCGTCTGCGCGCCAAAACTCGCGGAAGAAAAGCTCGACAACAGAATATTACTCAGTGGCAATTTGGTATGCTGTGCAAATGCATGATGGTTCGCATGGTGAAGGCTGCCCACTGGGATCCCCGATTCTGCTAGTGTCCCAATTCCGAGGAGACGCATAAAATTCCAGCCGTAACTGGCTGACGAGAAGCGCATGAACCGCGCAAGATTGTCCACTAGATGAGCAGATGGGAAGATCGTGCTTGTGTGTTCCGATCTTTCCATCTCTAGAAGCGAGGTATGTATTTGTGAATCCGACCGGAGAGATACGAACGAGCAGATGGACACGGCAGAGTTTCGTCGACGACGGAGTTTTGTGGGGGAGGGGGCTAGATCGCGGTCTCGTTCGGTGCTGTGGTACATAGAGGACTTACGAGGCCGGGGAGGAAGGGGCGGAGCGCGGTTCGACGAGGCCAACGTGGCTATCTGGTTAGAGGGTCGATGTTCGAGAGGTTTCTTCTGCGCTTGCGTTCGAAGGATATTCGCCTTGGTATCTCGGGAACGTATAGGTGGTGCATTCTTTGAGTCTTCAGGTTTGGCCGGAACATCAAGTTCAGAAACGATGGGACCGCTATTAGGATTGTGTTGTTGAACGGATTTACGATTTTCCACTGAACTTGGTGAGAAGCTTCGTCTTGCTTTTGAAAAGGCCCTTTTGACAGGATTTGGTTCCCTGGACCGTCCCTCATCTTCGATTTCCGTGATCTTTGGACCAGAAGGTTTAGGCAACCTTTTGACTTTTAGTTTGTCTGTGACCTTTTGCACAGCGACTTTGTACTTTGATTTCTCTGTTGTGGTATTGACTTGTCTTGAACGGATTGCTTGAGTCTCCGTAGGTAGATTGTGCTGCTGAGTGGAATTAATGAGTTGTACAGTGGTAGTTTTAGTGACAGTCGTCTCCGTTGTGACTTCGTAAAATGCTGTTGATGTTGACTGGGGTATGGAGGACTGCGGGAGAGCAGATGTGACCGCGCTGTACTCTTCCGCATCAACGATTGTCATCGCATCATCCAAGTCAATGGCATCCAGTTGTTCTGCTGCAGGGGGCGCCGTATTCTCAGATAGGCTGGGGGAAAGGATGATGCGGTTGTCTAAAGGTTCAGGTACAGTCTGCACGACTTCTCCACTGGTCACATCATCCTTCTCTCGAGAAGAGACTGTCACATCCCAGAGCACTTTTCCCATCAACTCGCCTTTACTCCTATCAAATGTTCGATGTTGTAGGCATGCAAACAACGTTGCAGATTTCGTCAGCCTCGCAAGGACCGCTGTAGTAGTCCCACCCGCTAGCCATGAAGTCCACCTCTTTTCCTCGTCATCGTCTTTCAACTCTTTAGCCATTAGCATCACAATCGAAGCTAATGCCCGAGAAGTCTCATTCGATCCAAACATCAGATCCACGAATCGCACACTCTCCTCAGCAAGGCCGAAACTCGTTGACAAAGTTGATTGTGCAAGGACAAAGCCGCTCATGGAGAACAGTTCCGCCAACGAGAATGTATGATGGACGACATAGATCTATTCTTAGCCTCCTATTACAAGCAGGTAAACCCCAAGAATTGAGTACTTCTCGACCAAGCTCCCAAACGCGCCTCTCCTGTTCCCGCCAAAGTCATTGCTGTCGTGGAGAATAAGGTCAAAAACACTTGTAACAAGACCCTCAAGAGTCTTCCTCCCCAACTCCAAACCGGTGATCATCCCCACTCTAGCACCCTCGAGTGCCGCTTCTGCCAACAATGCCGAGCTGCGGATAGATAATGTGCCGACATAAGAGAGACGGGATACGAGTAGGGCAAGATTCTCTGGAAGGATAGTTGCACCCGCTGTTGCAATTAGGGCGTTTGAACTCGCGTTTAAAGACGCGATGGAAATGGCATGTGATCCTGCTTCCGTCTCCGACGACTGACGGAGCGCCAAGTTGCCTAGCATCTCGAGAAAACACGCTCAACAGGTAACGTTGTAAGATACCAAAATAAATTGGCAGGTCGCTTTTGCATCTGTTGTCTCTGGACAGGGAAGCTTGTTTACAGCAGGATTGGGGGCGAAGGCCTAGATTTTTGGGGTATGTTTTTGTGTGTGTGGATTATCAGGTACATACTCCTCCAAGTTTGGCTGCTGAAAGTCGTAATCCTCCATCTCTGATTGGCCAAGGCTAAATGAGGCGCCCGCCGGTCGCATTTAAAATTTTGAAATGTCCAACGCGTGTCAAGAAAGCTCCACGATCCATGAAATTTTAAGCAGATTTCGTCCTCGACAAACAATTCGTCATGTTCGCCAACAGCAAGCGGTAAGCCCGTCCTGTCTTGTGCGACAAAACTAATGCAATTTGCAGACCGGAAGATGACAATCCGTTTGCAAAGTACAATTACACCCGTCGAAAACGGCAATCGGACGTGTGGCTCCGACTCGCGAAGATTGGTGGAGCCGTTCTCCTCCTAGGGCTTCTATTCCTGATCTACAAGTCAAATAGTTTCAGAGGGAAGTCTGTTACGGGGACAACGGGGACACATAAACCTCTGCGACATGGGCACGCTCATGAAGACATTGCAAGAGAGAATGCAACACTCGTGATGCTTGTAAGGTAGGTCACACCTTCCCCCCATCTTTTTCAAGCGCGCTAAGGGCGAAAGAAATCGGGAGTTGAGAGATGCGTTGAGATCGATGAGACAGATTGAAGATCGCTTCAATCATCAATTTCATTATCCTTGGGTGTTCTTGAACGATGAACCTTTTACCCAGGAGTTTCGACTATTGACTGCTGGGATGGCTTCAGGGGATGTTGAGTACGGACTTATTGAGAAGAACGAGTGGCAAACGCCTGAGTGGATTGATACCGAGAAGGCACAAGAGGCAATGGAGAAAATGGTCAAGAATGATGTCATTTACGGAGGAAGCGTATCTTACAGGTATCCCTCCGTTGTCGAAACTGTGTCTGATGTAGACATATGTGTCGATACAATTCGGGCTTCTTTTTCCGTCACCCACTGTTGATGAAGTATGCCTGGTATTGGCGCGTGGAACCAGACATCGATTTCTATTGTTCAATTAACTACGATCCGTTCACGTTTATGAAGGAAAATGACAAAGTCTACTCCTTTGTCATCTCACTTCCTGAATACCATGCGACGATTCCGACCTTGTGGGATACCACCAAGGAATTTTGTCGAGAGAATCCATCTTTCGTAGCGAAAAACAACTCACTCAACTTCATTGTCGACAATGAGAAAGGATGGGATGGAGATTACAATGGATGCCATTTCTGGAGTAACTTCGAGATTGCAAGTTTGGATTTTTGGAGAAGTGAACCATATGTGAAGTATTTTGAACACCTTGATAAGTCGGGTGGGTTCTATTACGAACGATGGGGCGATGCACCGGTATCAATTTCCTTTGACGCGGCAGCACAAGCTAATTCTAGGTGCATAGTTTAGCGGCAGCGTTGTTCCTGCCAATGGAGAAGATACATTGGTTTGGAGATGTAGGATATCGACACAATCCCTGGACTCATTGTCCCATCGACGATTTAAGTCACAACTCAGGACGATGTCTATGTGACAGATCCGACAACTTTGACGAAAACGTACTCCCTCAGGATTGGAGAATGAGCTTACGATAGGGTTACTCATGTCTACCTCAATGGTGGAAAGTTGCTGGGAAATCAATGT
>Ga0302325_10028933_pt1 | contig 11457 bp, 9 predicted proteins | sample Palsa_T0_2_FD_201948 | JGI IMG/M metagenome (GOLD analysis project Ga0302325, IMG submission 201948) | Peat permafrost microbial communities from Stordalen Mire near Abisko, Sweden - Palsa_T0_2 | ecosystem: Environmental > Terrestrial > Soil > Palsa > Peat permafrost | place: Sweden: Abisko... | reverse complement strand
TCGCCCGGTACATCGCGATGTCAGCGTCGCGCAGGAGCTCTTCCGCGGAGGTGTGCTCTCCCGCCGCGATCCCGACGCTCGCCGTCACTGTGACCCGGGTCTCTTGGTCGGCTCCAAGCTTGAACGGGGGCTTGAGCGCATCGAGCAGACGCTCGGCGATCAGCTCGGGTCCCGCCCCCAGCGAGAGCTCCTCGGAGACCACGACGAACTCGTCGCCGCCGAGGCGCCCCAGCGCATCGGTGGCCCGCACGACACCGTCGAGCCGCGCGGCAACCGCTTGCAGGAGCTCATCGCCGACAGCGTGACCGAGCGTGTCGTTGATGTTCTTGAAGTTATCCAGATCGACGAACAGCGCCGCCACCGGTGTCTGGCTGCGATGCGAGCGCACCAGCATCTGCTCGACGCGATCCAGGATCAGCGTACGGTTCGGCAGTCCCGTCAACGGATCGTGCGTCGCCAGGAACGAAAGCTCCTCCTCGCGCCGCGCGAGCTCTTCATCGGTCAGCCGCCGCTCAGCCTCATAGCTCTCACACATCCGCAGAACACTGAACTCCAGGCTCAATTGCAAGATGTTCAGCGCCTGCGAGAGCGTGTCCGGCGCGACGCCCAGCTGCGTGGCGCAGTCCTTCAGCACCTCAGCCATCACATTGCGCCACCAGTAGCAGCGGCGGGTCACCTCATTCAGCGACGCCGCGCGGTGAGCAGCCAGCTCGGCGAAGATCTCCCACGTTTCCCGGCCAGCCTCAATCGCGACCTCCATACCCTCCCCCGCGATCCAGCGGGCCACTGCGATCGTGGAGCTATTGCAGATCCTTTCGAAGCTCTCCTGAACCACAGCGTCGACGACTTCGCCCGACGTCGAGGTTCGCGCGACCGTCTGCTCGAGCACATCTCCGAGTCGCGCCTTCAGTGCCTCACCGAGACGAGCGAGATCTTCCCCGGGCTCATCCCCGGAAACGAACGGCGGCAGCGGCACACGCATCTCATCCAATCCCGGGCTCGAGTGTGCAGGAGACATGACAACTCAACACATCGGCAGTCGGCGCTCATTTCATAAGCGCGACACCGCACGGTAGGCAGGCAGCCGATCCTCCCAATCTTCGCTTGACATCGTTGCTCACACTCGGCTATCTCAGGGGATCAAAGTAAAAGCTGGCGTCACTCGCTTCCCTCGACGTGCCGCAGATCGACCACTGCGCCCTTTTCGTCCACGAGCACCCCGATCGCATCGAAGCGCATGCTCTGAGCCTGAGGGCTCGCGTGCCTGGGATCATCAAGCCAGGCCTGCGCGACCGGGCGATAACGCGCCAGCTGACTGGCGGACAGCCACTCCAGCGGACTCTCCCCCATCCGCATCCCCAATGTTCCCAACTGCTGTGTCTTGACCTCGACAAAGATCAGCGTACGCCCGTCGAACGCAATCAGATCGATCTCGCCGCGACGCGTACGATAGTTGCGAGTAAACAGGGTAAAACCACAAGCCCGAAGGTGCTCGAGCGCGATCCTCTCGCCGTACCGACCCAACGCACGACGATGATCCCTGGGCCTACCACCCTCACCCCGCGCAGCCCGCATGCTCAACCAAGCATCGAGCGAGTCACGCAGAGGACTCTGATCGGCAGACATACATAGGACGCTACCGCCGCAAATGCGACAAACCACACACGAATGTGACAATTCTGTACCCGGTAGCTGATCGGACTGCTTCCCGGGCGGTGTCCCGTTTGGCTCGCCCCGTCGGAGTAGACAGTGGAGGGCTTTCCGCGCGTCCCGGGCGGGCACGTGGTCCTCCACAGCCCAACCCAAGCGAATAGGAGCAAGCCATGTCGATGAGCAACATCAACCACGTCGTCCTCACCGGGCGACTCACGAGCGACCCCGATCTGCGCTCTCTGCCATCGGGTAGCAGCATCTGTCACCTGCGGATCGCGGTCAACGGCCGTCGCCGCGATCCGGCCGGAGCCTGGAACGAGAAGCCCAACTTCTTCAACGCCGTCGTATTCGGCGCCCAAGGCGAGACCGTCGCCAAGTACATGCACAAGGGGCGCCCCGTAGCGATCGATGGACGCCTTGACTGGCGCGAGTGGAAGGCCGAGGACGGCCGCAACTTCCAAGCGGTGAGCATCATCGCCAAGACAGTGCAGTTCCTCAGCAGCCCACTCAGCGAGACGAATGGCTCCGATGACTCCTCCGGAGCGCTGCAGGGCATCACCGGAGACGAGGAGGAGCAACTGGACATCGCCGACCAGGACGCGATCGCGATGGCCGCAGCGGAAGGGTAGCCGGAGCTGCAGCTACGTCGCTTTACGGCCTAGAGCGACGTCACACACAGAGATCAGTTACAGACGCCGCAGTGCCCCACGGCACAACGGCACGCAGGCGGGATCAGACCGGCCCGTCGCGGGCCCCAGCGGCGCACCCACTCGCGTGCCACGGTCTCCGTCCGGTCACCCATGCCGCCCGGCCAGCAGCCGCGGAACATCGCCGCCGCCAGCCGGTCCGTGTCGGACCCGGCTCTGCTCGAGACGGACTCTATGTGCGCGGCGATTCCCGGATCGGGGTGGTCGGCTCCCATGAGAGGGGTATCGACCCGTGGACATCGCGGCATTAGCTGCCAGCCAGACTCCGGCGCCTCACCAACTCGCGGCAAGGCGCCGATGAGCCTGGTCACTGCTCAGGCGGTCTGCGGAACCCGCGCGATGCTTTCCTGGTAGAGCGCCATCTGCTGCGCCACCCCATCATTGGTGAAGCCCTCGATGATGCGCATGTCCTCTACGATCAGACTCGCGTCCACGAGGGTGTGGCGGAAGTCCTCGCTGGCGCGTGCTGCGGAGAGCTGCTCGGCGGAACCGTGCAGCTCGATGTAACCAGCGAGGTTCGCGTTCGGATCCAGCAAGACGACGTTGAACTGCTCGATACGTCCCTCTTGCTGCATGCGCCCGTAGAGTCCGATCGACTCGTTGAACACCTCCAAGCCACGCTCCTCGCGCCCCCGCACAGGGGTACCCCAGCCAATGAACAGCATACGGTCGGCCATGCCGACCCTCCCTTCCTAATGGCCCGGCCCGTCGCTGGGCCTGTCGCGAGAACGTATCACTTGCGACAAATCGGAGCACGTTACGATGCCGGAGGAGGGACTCGAACCCCCGACACGCGGATTATGATTCCGCTGCTCTAACCGACTGAGCTACTCCGGCGGGGGCACGCAGTCTAGCCTCACGCGCGCCCCCTCAATGATCGGACGCGAGGCCAGGCCTCATTCCCGCTAGTAGCCGTAAGGTTCGCTGGGCGGAGTCGTGGTGGTGGGCGTCGTAGGAGTCGGAGTGGTTGTCGTGGGAGTAGTCGTCGTAGGCGCAGGCGCAGGCGTGGCCCCAGGTGTAGAGGTGGTGGGAGTCGAAGGGGAGCTCGGCGTGGTTTCGGTCATCGCCGGCTCCAGGGGCGCGTCGGTCGCCGCCGAGATCACGTGCCACGTGCCGCCGAAGCTTTTGATGCTCTCACCGTTGGCCGCGCCCTTGGCGCTGTCACCCGAGAAGTGGTACAGGGGCAGGCCGCCGAGCGTGACCTGGAAGGTCCCGTTGCTGCGCCGCAGGATCCCGAGATGGCCATGCACACCGGGCCCGGCGGTGAGCTTCCCCTTACGCGAGTGGACGGTCAACGGCGGCCAGGCGTGCAGGCATTCGTTGGTCTTGCATAGGAGGTGATGCGTCGTCTCAGGGCTCAACGCATACAGCGTCCGGCCGTGCGCGTCCACCACGATCTTTTCGCTGCCGAACTTGGCGTTCGTGGCCGATCCGACCGTCGGCGCCGCGGAGCCGCTCGCGAGCGCCATCGCCGCAAACGACGCGACCAATGCCACCGTCACCGCCGCCGCGCAGATCGCAAGAGCCGAAGGGCGCCCACGCCGACGCGACCGCGCCGCTGTCTGTTGTGACTCTCGATCAAGCATGCTGTTGCTCCCTCCGCTGGTGGCCATTACCGAACTAGACGCCGGCAACCCCAGAACCTTTCAGCGACCGCGCACGAGAACTCTCTTTCAGCGCCGCACGAGAACTTTCAGCCTTACAAAGCTCGTCCACCAATCGGCTAAAAGATCGGTAATTGCGGCCTACGAGCGTTACCCTGTGGAAGATGAGCGACCATCGAGATGAGCCCCTGCTGGAAGGGGGTGGCTCCGCCGGGCTTTTCGGTCGCTTCCGCAGATCCCGCCGGGGCTCCGCGTCCGCAGAGCCCCGCGGTCGCCGCGGCGCTATGCCCACCGGCGTGCTGCTGACCGCAGCGACCATCGCCGTCGTGGCGATCGTCGCGCTGGCCAGCCCTGACCACAGCGTCAGCGGCCTGCTCGGGGGCTCCCACCAGGCAAGCGCCGCGATGCCCACCGCCGCCACCCCGGTCGCGGCGGAGGCGCACACGACCCTTACGGCCCTCCCCGACCGCACGCGCGTCGATGGCACCGCCCCGCTGTGGGTCAGGCTGTCGGGCACACCGGCGCCCGGATCACCGCGCCCGACGGTCAGCCCCGCGGTCGCCGGCGCGTGGACTACGAACGGCGATTCCGAGTACTTCACGCCCGCCTCAACGCTCGAGCCCTGCACTGCGTACAACCTCAAGATCCCGGCCTCGATCCAGGCCACCGGGCAAGCACCGCTCGGCAAGACCAGGACGGTCGCGTTGAAGGTCGTCTGCCCGCCCGTGCGGGCATTCCAGCAGGTGCTGGCGCGGCTGGGGTATCTCCCCTACACGTTCCGTTCGATCTACGGCCTGCATTTCCCCGGCGGCGCGGAGCCCAGGAGCATGGCCGCCCACCACGCCTTCCACCCGCCGACGGGCGTGCTGGTCGCCAACGTGCGCGACGCCCCGCCGCTTGACTACGGCCAGCTCGACGAGACCACGCAGGGCGCGCTCACCGTGTTCGAGGCCGCGCACGGGATCGAAGCCGGTGAAACCGAGGGCGCCTCCGACGCGCGGATCTGGGAGAGCCTGCTCGCCGCCGAGACCGAAGGTCGCCGGGATCCGAGCCCTTACACGTTCGTGACCGTCACGGAGTCCGAACCCGAGACGCTGGAGGTGCACAAGGGCAACCACGTGGTTCTCTCCACTCCCGCCAACACGGGCGTCCCGGGGGCGGAAACTCCCACGGGCATCTTCCCGATCTTCGCCCGCGACGTGTCGACGACGATGAGTGGAACGGATGTCGACGGCACCAAATACGACATTCCCGATGTGCCATGGGTGAACTACTTCAACGGGGGCGACGCGGTACACGGATACGAACGCGGCTCCTACGGCTTTCCCCAGTCAAACGGCTGCGTCGAGCTCCCGATCGCCACCTCCAAAACGGTCTTTGGCATGCTGGCGCTGGGCGACATCGTCTACATCACCGGCTGAACACCACGACGTTGCCCGACGAACCCCCGAACGAGGCCAACGGCCGCCTGAGCAACGCGAGCCGGTCAGACGCACACCCGCCGCTGCCGCGCGACAAACGGGGCTGGCAGGTCTCCCCCGCCCCCGACGGGCGCGGCATGCCCGAGCAGGCGCCGAAAGGCCCTCCGGCGCATCGCCGGCCGGGCTTCGTGTGGTTTGTCGGGGTCCTGCTGGCGATCAATCTGCTGTCGGTCTTGTTCTTGCACCCTTCCTCGGGCGAACAGCGGGTGACGGTGCCGTTCAGCCCGTACTTCCTCGAACAGGTCAAGGGCGACGCGGTCTACTCGATCTCCTCCAAGGGCGACACGATCCAGGGCGAGCTCAAGGCCAAGCAGCGCTATCCGGCGAGCGACACGAAGGCGACGCCGACCAAGCTGTTCGCGACCCAGGTGCCGAGCTTCTGGAACGGCAGCCAGCTGTCCGCGCTGCTGCAAGAAAAGGATGTGAAGATCAACGCCGAATCGACGAGCACGAGCACTTCGCTGCTGGCCGAGATCCTGCTCGGATTCGGCCCGACACTACTGATCGTCGGCCTGTTCGTGCTGATTGCCAGACGTGCCGCGAAGGCCGGTGGGGCGATGGGCGCACTCGGCAACTTCGGGCGCTCGCAGGCGCGGCGCGTCGATCCGGAAACGATCAGGGTGACCTTCAAAGACGTTGCCGGGATCGACGAGGCCAAGGCCGAGCTGTCGGAGATCGTCGACTTCCTGCGCAACCCCGAGCGCTACGGGCGCCTGGGCGGACGTATGCCCCACGGCGTGCTGCTCTCGGGCGCCCCCGGCACGGGGAAGACGCTGCTCGCGCGCGCGGTGGCGGGCGAGGCGCACGCCGCGTTCTTCTCGATCTCCGCTTCGGAGTTCATCGAGGCGATCGTCGGCGTCGGCGCCTCTCGCGTGCGCGACCTGTTCGCCAAGGCCAAGGAGGCGGCGCCGGCGATCATCTTCATCGACGAGCTCGACGCGATCGGACGCTCGCGCCAGGGTTCGGTGTCGGTCACCGGCGCCAACGACGAGCGCGAGCAGACGCTCGACCAGATCCTGACCGAGCTGGACGGCTTCGAGAGCTCCGAGGCCGTCGTCGTGCTGGCGGCCACGAACCGGCCTGACGTATTGGACTCGGCGCTGCTGCGGCCCGGCCGCTTCGATCGCCGCGTCGCGGTCCAGGCCCCCGACCGCACCGGCCGGCGCGAAATCCTCGAAGTGCATACGCGCTCGATCCCCCTCGCCGCGAGTGTCGACCTCGATGCGCTGGCCGCGAGCACCCCCGGGATGGTCGGCGCCGACTTGGCGAACCTCGCCAACGAGGCCGCCCTGCTCGCCGCCCGGCGCGAACACGAGCAGGTCGAGATGGGCGACCTGACCGATTCGCTCGAGAAGATCATGCTCGGCTCCCCGCGCGGCATCGTGCTCTCCCCCGCCGATCGCGAGCGCACCGCCTATCACGAGTCCGGCCACGCACTCGTGGGCATGCTCACGCCGGGCGCGGACCCGGTCAGGAAGGTCTCGATCATCCCGCGCGGGATGGCCCTCGGCGTGACCCTCTCGACGCCCGACTCAGATCGCGTCTCCTATTCGCTGGAGGACCTGCAGGCCAAGATCCGCGTGGCCCTCGGTGGCCGCGTGGCCGAGGAGGTCGTCTATGACACGATCACCTCGGGCGCCGAGTCCGACATCCAACAGCTGACCGCGATCGCGCGCCAGATGGTCGGGCGCTGGGGCATGAGCGAGGCGCTCGGCCCAATCGCGGTGCTGCCGGCGGACGACGAGGGGTCGTTCCTGCCGGGCGCGAGCGAGACCTCGGAGTCGACCCAGCGCCTCGTCGATGAGGAGGTGCGCAAGCTCGTCGAGAGCGCCCACGAGCAGGTCACGCAGCTGCTCGTAGACCATCGCGACCAGCTCGAGAGCCTCGCGCAGGCGCTGTTGAAGGCGGAGACGCTCGACGCACGCGACGCTTACGCGGCGGCAGGCGTGCCCGCGCATATTGAAGAGCCGGCGGTCATCTCCTGAGCCATCTTCCAACAGCGGGCGTCGTGCCAGGCGCTGTTTGACCGGCGGCTCTGCCTGGCAGTTGCAGCCATCACCGCCTGCCATGCTTCGGCGGTGGCCACGCCACCGACAGATCCTTCCGAGCAGATCCGCGTTCGTCGCGAGGCAGCTCGGCGTGCAACCCGCCGCCAGCGCCGTCAGGCCTCCGGCCTGCTCGCCGTGCTGATCCTCGCCGTGGGTGTCGTGCTGGTGGGCAATCTCGCCGGGGGCAAAGCAGGGGGCTCCAGCGCCAAGACGCAAGACGTTGCCGGCCACGCGCAGGCCGCGCGCGGTGCGAACGGTACGAACCACCCCGGGCAGCGCACGTCTGGACAGACGGACGGCACGACGGCAAATAGCACCGCCGCCACAGGCCCGGGGACGGGTACGGGTACGGGCAAGCCCGGAAAAGAAGCGATGCCGATCCTGATGTACCACGTGATCGCAGCGCCGCCCGCGGGCGCCCCGTTCCCCGGCCTGTACGTTCAGCCGAGCGAGTTCGCCGCGCAAATGGAAGCGCTGAAGCGCGCCGGCTGGCACGCCGTGACGCTCGACCAGGTGCAGGCGTACTGGCAGCACGGCGTTTCGCTGGGACCGGGCAAACCGATCGTGGTGAGCTTCGATAATGGCTACCAATCGCAATACACCCAAGCGCTGCCCGTATTGCGCCGGCTCGGCTGGGTGGCCGACGAGAACGTGCAGCTGACCGGTCTGCCGCCCTCCCAGGGCGGCCTCAGCCAGGCGCAGGTTCGCGGCCTCGTCGCGGCCGGCTGGGAGCTCGACACCCAGGGCTTCAGCCACGCCGACCTGATCACGCTCGACTCGGAACAGCTCCACTACCAGGTGGCCGTCGCGCGCAGCACCGTCCAGCGGCGCTACGGCGTACCGGTGAACTGGTTTTGCTACCCCTCCGGTCACTACGACGCGACCGTGATCGCCGCTGTCAAGGCCGCCGGTTACTCCGGGTCCACGACCGTCGTCCCGGGCTGGGCGTACCCGGGCGAAGACCCCTACCGGTTGCACCGGCTGCGCGTGCTGGGGGAAACCTCACCGCAAGCGTTGCTCGCCGAGATCGCGAGCATCCGCGACGACCCGCAGGCGCCCCCCTCCTACAACGGCACCTGAACGTCTCGGGTCAGTCGCCGTGTTCGCCGCCGGCGCCGATCAGGCCCCGCTCCAGTGCGTAGCCCACGAGCTCCGCGCGGGTGGAGAGCCCGAGCTTCTGAAGAATATGCGCGCGATGGGTCTCCACCGTTCGCACCGACAAGTACAGCTGCTCGCCGATCTCGGCGTTGGTGTTTCCGAGTGCGATCAGCCGTAACACGTCGACTTCGCGTGTTGAGAGATCATCCGGTGGGGGTGTCGCGCCCCGATCGACCATTTAGGTAGAAGATATCGTCTGGCAGGGTTCTCCCGTGGGAGAGGTGCAGCCGCGTCGTCAGCTCCTCGCAAGAGCCCGCGTCACTGGGTGGTCGGCATTGAGGAACTTCTCGACCGCGTCGACGTCGAGTGGGCGTGAGAAGAGGAAGCCCTGTCCGTGGTCGCAGTGTTCGCGCTGCAGCGTCTCGAGTTGGGAGCGCTCCTCGATGCCCTCGGCGAGCGTCTCGATGTCGAGCGTCTTGCCGAGCTGCACGAGCGTATGAATCAGCGCGGCCGACCCCTTTGATCCGGCGATGCCGCTGATGAACGAGCGGTCGATCTTCAGGGCGTCCACGGGGAACTGACGCAGGTAGGCGAGCGAGCTGTAACCGGTGCCGAAGTCGTCGATCGCGATTCGGACGCCGAGCTGCTTGAGCATGCGCAGGCGCTTGGCGGTCGCCTCAGCGTCGCGCATCAGCGTGGTCTCGGTGATCTCCAGGGTCAGCGTCGTCGGGTCGAGGCCGCTCTCTGCGAGGGCGCCGCGCACGTCCTCGAGCAGCTCGTCGTCGTCGAGCTGGCGCCCGGATACATTCACGGACATGCCGATCCTGTGGCCGTCGCCGTACCAGTTCGCGGCTTGTATGCAGGCCTCCTGCAGCACCCAGCGTCCGATCGGGACGATCAGCCCGCTCTCCTCCGCTATCGGGATGAACTCGATCGGCGCGATCACACCGCGCGTGGGGTGGCGCCAGCGAATCAGCGCCTCGACCCCGATCACCCGCTCCGATTGCAGGTCGAAAGTGGGCTGGTATTGGAGGAACAGCTGCCGCTGCTCGAGCGCCTCGGCCAAGTCCATCTCGAGCGTGAGCCGATCCCGGGCCGCGGTCTGCATGCTGGACTGGAAGAGCATGTAACGGCTTTTGCCGGCGGCCTTCGCCTCGTACAGGGCGACATCCGCGTCGCGCAGCAGCTCGGCGGCGCTCGCACGCTCGCCGAGCGCGATGCCGACGCTGGCCGTGAGCGACAGCTGCCGTCCGGTATGGCCGTCGATCTCGTAGGGCTGGCGCAACACTTCCAGCAGGCGCTCGGCGACGAGCTCGGGACCGGCGTCGAGCGCGGAGCCCTCGACCAGGACGACGAACTCGTCGCCGCTGAGTCGGGCCGCCGTGTCGCCCTCGCGGACGACCCCTTCGAGCCTCGTGGCGACTGTCCGCAGCAGCTCGTCGCCCGCGGCATGTCCGAACGTGTCGTTGACGTGCTTGAAGCCGTCGATATCGATGTACAGCGCCGCGACCGGAATCTGCTGCCGGCGCGCACGGGCGAGCATCTGCTCGGCGCGGTCGAGCGCCAGCACGCGGTTGGGCAGCCCGGTCAGCGCGTCGTGCAGCGATTGGTGGCGAAGTTCTCCGGTCTTCTCCTGGACCATCCCCAGGGCGCGCGCGCGCGAGCGCGTCAGCACCAGCACCAGTGCGAACAGCAGCAGGCTGATGATCGTCCCCACGAGGAACAGCGCCAGCCCCTGTGCATTGGCGGAGAGCCCGCTCGCAGACGCCGAGCCGCGCACGACCGCCCTCCAGGTGCCGTCGATCTGCAGCGTGGTTTCATGGGTGAAGGCGCCTGCCGGTGAAGTCGTGCCGACCCGGCCGATCAGCTTTTCGCTCTCGCCGGGGTTGCTGTGGTAGAGGGCCACGCCGAGGCCGTGATGCGCGCCAATCGCTTCGTGGATCAGAGCGGTGATTGCAAACGAGCTCCCGACCCACCCGGCGACCGCCGCACGGCGCTGCGCGACGCTCTGCAGGCTCGCGCCCCGCCTGTAAAACGCGGCTTCGACAAACAGCGTGCTCACGTTCTGGACCGTCACGGGGTAAACCAGGAACTGTCCACTGTCGGTGATCGACTGCATCAGCTTCGCCTGCGAGATTCCACCATCCGCAAATCCACCGATCGGCGAGGCGGGGTTACACCAGTCACCCTGCACCAACTGCCCCACTTCCCGGGTGTACGGCGTCACGGTCCCGCCGGCCGAGAGCAGGCAGTAGCGCGCGCGTCCGCTGGGAGCGACGGGTGTGGTCGTGCCTCCCACGAACGCCCGAAACGCGGGGTCGGCGGCGCGGCGCGCCTGAAAGGCGGCCAGGTCGGCAGCCGGCACCGCTTCCACGACCGTCGTTCCAAGTCCACTCACCTCCCGCTGCTTGCCCTGGAGCTGAGCGAACCACTGATCGAAGCGGGTGGCACTCAAATGCGGCTGCATCGTCAGCACGGCACGTAGGGTCGCGACGAAGTCGGCGTCACGTTGCAGCAGCGTCTCCACCGTCTCGTTCACGTCGGTCGAGCTGGTCTGGAACTCCTGCTTATCGTGCGCGCGTACGCTCGAGCGCCACAGCAGCGCGCTGCCGAGCGAGGCCGCCAGACCGACGAGAAGGATCGTGCAGGCAAGGATCATCCACCTTCTCCGGCTCGTGGCTGTTCGGGCCGTCAGCGCGTCCATGGGCTCGGCCGACTCGGGGGGCCTTTCTAGCGGCTGTGGCATATCAATTGCATCGACTCGCCCCGCCCCTGGTGAGACCGTAGTTATCCGCGAATACCGAATATTCGACAGATCCATATAAAAAGAATAACGTGGGGGATGGGCGACGCGGGCCGAGGTGAA
>Ga0302325_10028932_pt1 | contig 11457 bp, 10 predicted proteins | sample Palsa_T0_2_FD_201948 | JGI IMG/M metagenome (GOLD analysis project Ga0302325, IMG submission 201948) | Peat permafrost microbial communities from Stordalen Mire near Abisko, Sweden - Palsa_T0_2 | ecosystem: Environmental > Terrestrial > Soil > Palsa > Peat permafrost | place: Sweden: Abisko... | reverse complement strand
CAGCGCCACCAGCGACAGCGGCACGAACGTCAGCCCCATGCCGAGGCCGGTCAGCATCATCGGCCCGAGCAGGCCCCCGGCGTACGTGCTCTGCTCGGTGATCCGCGACAGCCAGAACAGGCCGCCGGCCGCCAGCAGCGGCCCGAAGGTGATCAGCGGCCGCGCGCCGATCCGCCCGACCAACTGGGAGGAGAGCGCCGCCCCGACCACGATCAGGCCGACCATCGGCAGGTACGCGATCCCCGAGCGGACCGGAGAGTAATGCCAGACCTCCTGCACGAAGAGCGTCATGAAGAAGAACATCCCGAAGACCGCCGTGCCGATGCACAGGCTGATCAGGTAGGCCGCGGTCCGGTCGCGGGACTTCAGCACCCGCGGCGGCACCAGCGCGTGCCGCGACCGTGCCTCGATGAACGCGAACGTGCCGAGAAGCACCACCGCCGCCACTAGCGACGCGATGACCTTGGTGCTCCCCCAGTGCCCGGTCGCCTGGCCGTTGCTGAACGTGGTCGCCGCCTCGGACAGCCCGTAGACGAGGGCGCCCAGGCCGAGCGAGCCGGTGATCGCACCGGGCAGGTCGAACTTGCCGCGCACTCGGTCCGACTCGCCGATGACCCGGGGCGCGAGCAGCACCAGGACGAGGCCGATCGGCACGTTGACGAAGAACACCCAGCGCCAGTCGAGGTAGCTGGTCAGCAGTCCGCCGGCGATCAGCCCGATCGCCGCGCCGGAGATCGACACGCCCGCGTACACGCCCATCGCCCGGTTCCGCTCCTTGCCCTCGGGGAAGGTGACGGCGATCAGCGACAGCGAGGCGGGCGCGGCCAGCGCGCCGCCGATGCCCTGGACGACCCGGGCGGTGAGCAGCCAGCCCTGGTCGGTGGCGAACCCGCCGGCCAGCGAGGCGAGCGCGAACAGGGCGATGCCCGCGATGAAGATCCGGCGCCGTCCGAGCAGGTCGCCCATCCGGCCGCCGAGCAGCAGCAGCCCGCCGAAGGCGAGCGTGTAGGCATTGACGACCCACTCAAGGTTCGTGCCGGAGAAGTGCAGCGCGTTCTGAATGTGCGGCAATGCGACGTTGACGATGGTCGCGTCGAGCACGACCATCAACTGCGCGGCCGCGATGACCACGAGCGCGAGCCCGAGCCGCCGCGGCGCCGCCTGCCCGCTGGACGTCGCGCTGGTGACCCCGCCGCCGACCGCGACGGGAGCGCTCCCCGTCTGGCCTGAGGTTGTGGACACTGTGGTTCCCCTTACCTGGTTTTGGGCGCGTTTCACCCACGGACTTACTACGTCTCGTCTTTTTAAAGTCTTTTGAAATCTTTAAAGATGTTCCGAACGGTCGCGTGACTTCGTGTCACCCGTCCGAGTCTCGTCATCGAGGCAGACGGCCGATCGGGCGCCGTCGAGCACTTTCTTCAGCAGCCCGAGGAAGCAGTGCCGCTCGGTGTCGTCGAGCGCGTAGCTCCACGGCATCTTCTCCGCGAGCTCCCGCATCAGCCGCTCCTTCGCGGCGATGCCCTCCTCGGTGAGGACAAGGTTCTTGACCCGCCGGTCCCGCTGGCTCGGCGCGCGCTTGGCGAACCCGCGACGCTCCAGGGTGTCGGCGACGCTCGTGACGAACGACGCGTCGCACCCCATGTGCTGCGCCAGCTCCTTCATGGACATGGCATCGTCCAGCTTGAACATCGCCAGCAGATCGTGCGGGGCGATGCCGAACTCCGCCGCGATCCCCTGGCCCACCCCCCCGACCAGCTTGACCAGCCCGGTGAGCGTGTCCAGGATGTCGCGGTTGACCGCGGGCGCGTCCGCCCCGGTCTCACCCGACCCCTGCACTCCTATGCTCATGACTAGCTAAACAGTTGAGCTACTCAAGCAATTCCTACCCCCGCCAACTTTTCTCGTTTTTTTCCGCTCACCTAGAGGAGACGCTCTAGCCTCCCCAGATGTGACGTCCGAACCCCCGCGAACTCATCGCCCAACCCGGACGCAACCGGGCGCGGCCTGACCAGGTATTCCGTATATGCCCTGGTCTGCGGTTCAAGACTTCGACCGACACGGGATTCCGGGCAACCGTCTGAGTTGTCCCGGCGTCCTTACCGATGTGACCGATACCTCATCAGAACCTTCTGTGAAGCGCCGGGCGTTCCTTGGCGCGGCCGCGGGCGGCGTCGCCGCGGTCGCCATCCCGGGGGTCGCCCAGGCCGCCGTGCCCCGTCCGCGCGGCCCGATCCGATCCCGCCCGCGCCCGATCGGCGCCCCGTCATCCGGCCCCACGCCGGCCGACTGGACGGCGCTCGGCCATGACCTGCAGGGCTCGCTCGTCCGGCCGGGCGATCGCAGCTACACGGTCGACAGCTACCTGTTCGACCCGAGGTTCGACGGGATCCACCCGGCTGGGATCGCCTACGTCGACAACGCGCACGACGTGGGCACCTGCCTGGCGTTCGTCCGCCGGTTCGGGATCAAGTTCGCGGCCCGCTCGGGCGGCCACAGCTACGCCGGCTACTCGTCGAGCACCGGCCTGATCATCGACGTCGAGAACCTCAAGGGTGTGCAGGTCTCGGGCACGACCGCCAACGTGGGCGCGGGCACCCGGCTGATCGACTTCTACAGCGAGCTCGCGGCCAAGGGCCGGGCGATCCCCGGCGGCTCCTGCCCGACCGTCGGCATCGCCGGCCTGGTGCTCGGCGGCGGCGTCGGCGTGACCGCCCGCGCGTACGGGCTGACCTGCGACAAGCTGGCGTCGCTGAACATCATCACGGCCAACGGCCAGGCGCTGACGGCCAGCCCGAGTTCGCACTCGGACCTCTACTGGGCCTGCCGGGGCGGTGGCGGCGGGAACTTCGGCATCGCCACCTGGTTCCAGTTCAACACCGTGCCGGCCCCGTCGCCGGTGCTGTTCTTCCTCTCCTGGCCGTGGTCGAAGGCGGCCAAGGTGATCGCCGCGTGGCAGTCCTGGGCCCCGAACGCGCCCGACGCGCTCTGGTCGAACCTGCACCTGGCGGCCGCGCCCGGCGGGCGCACGCCCACCATCCAGGTCGGCGGCTGCTACCTGGGCAGCATCACCGGCGCGCACAACCTGATCGAGCAGCTGTACGGGAAGGTCGGCTCGAACGCCACCGGCTACCACCTCAACCAGTACTCGTACCTGAACGCGATGCTGTTCGAGGCCGGCTGCAAGAACGGCCTGACCGCCTGTCACCTGCCCTGGTACCAGAGCGGCGGCACGCTCACCCGGCAGCCCCAGTTCGCCAAGTCGGCCTACTTCTCCAAGCCGCTGTCCAGCGCCGGGATCGCCACCCTGCTCCGCGGCGTCACCAACCTGCAGTCGGTGCGGGGCGCGGCCGGCGGCGTCGGGGGAGTGGCCTTCGACGCGCTGGGCGGCCAGGTCAACCGGGTCTCGCCCACCGCGACCGCCTTCGTCCACAGGAACGCCCTGTTCGGCGCCCAGTACACGACCGACTGGAACAACGGCGCCGCCGCGGCCGGGATCAACAACCAGCACGCCTGGCTCCGCTCGTTCTGGTCCTCCATGCAGCCCTACGCCAACGGGCAGGCCTACCAGAACTACATCGACCCGGACCTGACCAACTGGTCCGCGGCCTACTACGCCCAGAACTACGCCCAGCTCCAGAAGGTCAAGAAGACCTACGACCCGACCCGGCTGTTCAACTTCCCGCAGGCCATCGTCCCGGCCTAGCAGGCGGCTAGTCATCGGATAATGGACTGCTGTGTACACCCGCGTGTACACAACAGTCCATTATCTTTCCCGCCCCCAGCGGCGGTCAGTGGTCGCTGGAGGCGGACCAGATGTTGATGCCGGCCTCGACCGCGTTCTTGTCGATCGCCGCGATCTCCTCGGCGCTGAACGTGGTCTTGCCCGCCGCCGCCAGGTTCTCCTCCAGCTGGGCGACGCTGCTGGCGCCGACCAGGGCGGAGGTCACCCGGGGGTCGCGCAGGGTCCAGGAGATCGCCATCTGCGCCAGCGACTGCCCGCGCGCGGCCGCGATCGAGTTCAGCGCCCGGACGTGCGTCAGCGTCGCGTCGGTGAGCTGGTCCTGCGAGAGCGACCCGTTCCTCGAGGCCCGCGACCCGGCCGGCACGCCGTCCAGGTACTTGGCGGTCAGCAGCCCCTGCGCCAGCGGCGAGAACGCGATGCAGCCGGCCCCCTCGGCCGCCAGCACGTCGAGCAGCCCGCCCTCGATCCAGCGGTTGAGCATCGAGTAAGACGGCTGGTGGATCAGCAACGGCGTGCCAAGCGAGCGCAGGATGGAGGCAGCGTCCCTGGTCCGCTCGGGCGAATAGGAAGAGATGCCCGCGTACAGGGCCTTGCCCGACCGGACGGCGGTGTCAAGCGCGCCCATGGTCTCTTCCAGCGGGGTGTCGGGGTCGAAGCGGTGGCTGTAGAAGATGTCCACGTACTCCACGCCCATCCGCCGCAGCGACTGGTCGAGGCTGGCCAGCAGGTACTTGCGCGATCCCCACTCGCCGTAGGGCCCGGGCCACATGTCGTACCCGGCCTTGGTCGAGATGACCAGCTCGTCCCGGTACGGGCGGAAGTCCTCGCGGAACAGCCGCCCGAAGTTGACCTCGGCCGACCCGTAGGGCGGCCCGTAGTTGTTCGCGAGATCGAAGTGGGTGACGCCGAGGTCGAAGGCCCGCCGCAGGATCGCGCGCTGGGTGCTGATCGGTGACTCGTCGCCGAAGTTCTGCCACAGGCCAAGGGAGACAGTGGGCAGTTGCAGCCCGCTGCGCCCGCTGCGGCGGTAGGGAATCTTCCCGTCGTATCGGCCGTCATCGGCAATGTAAGTCATGGGTAAGAGTCTGCCACTGATGCCTGCGGCCTACGGGAACTGGGCGGTGGCCGCGGCCGTGCTGACGATGCTGCCGGCCGACACGCCCTTGACGACCGTCACGGTCACCGCGCACAGCGTGTTCGGCTTGGGCAGCACCTCGAGCTGCGTCCCGTAAATCGTCCCGATGCTCGAGGAGTCGAGCTGGTAGGACACCTCCAGCCCCGGCACGCCGCCAACCTCCAGGTTCTGCTGGCTGACGTGCGTCGCCCCCAGCTTCGCGAATTCGGCCGACGTGGCCTGCTTGATCAACGGCACGCCGGCCGCGCCCACGTCGGTAACGCCCGAGGAGGAGCAGTAGGCATTCAGGTTGGGAGCGAAGTGCTGGGGACTGTCCACCGCAAACTTGACGTCGAAAACGATAACCCCGTGCAACTTCTGCACCGACGCTACGTCCTGCTCAATCGCGGAGGCGCTGATGCCGCTCAGGCCGAGCTTGCTGGCGCCGCTCGCGATGGACCCGTTGGTCGGGTTGAACGCGACCCAGGAGGCCGGCACGGCCAGCGAGATGCCCGCCGTCGCGCCGCCGATCCGGGTGTATCCGGCCGGGACCGGGACGGCCGAACTGGTCGCGGACGGGCTGGCGGTGGGGCTGGCCGATACGGCGGCGGATACCGTTCGGGTGGCTGAGGGTGCGGGTTTCACCGCTGCCGGCGCGCTGCTGCACGACGTTATGGCCGCCCCGATACCGATAACGACGGGCACCGCGAAGTACGCGACCCTCATGTGCACTATTGCCGCCTTTCATAGGTAATTGAGAAGAAGCGTACCGGTGGCGCGTTCAAGGCGCGAGGGTCAGGGACGTCAAACGAGGGCTGCCCAGCTCCCTATGCGGCCGACCGGGTGGGTCCGTTCGCATCGCTAACGACTCGAGTGGGATGATTTCCGCTGGACCTGACGGGGCAGCGCTGCCGCCGAGGCGGCGCGCCGGCCCGAGGCCCGTGGTTCGTCTCGCCAGCGAAAGGACTCCCGCCCATGTGTACCTACCTGACCGAGAAGATCGAGCTCAGCGGCAGCGCCAAGGGGGCGGCCGGCTGGATCAAGGTGACCGACGGCAGCGTCTACCTGGATCACCCGGTGCACGCGCCGTTCGGCCACTCGCTCAACATCGACTTCCTCGCCCCCGAGCTCGGCCCCTCCGGCCGGGTCGCGGTCGAGCTCAGCCAGGAGTCGGCCCGCGCGCTGGCGAAGGCGATCGAGGCGGTGCTCGAGTCCGCGCCCCCCGGCCTCGAGTAGCAATTCGCACCGACAGCCCCGACCCGCATCACAACATTACGGAGATAAGCATGTATGACGCGTTGTTCGCCGAGTCCATCACGATCACCGGGCACAGCGGTGACTCGATCGAGGCCTACTCGGCCCGCCCGCTCGACTCCGCCCCCCGCGGCGGCGTGGTCGTCATCCACCACATGCCCGGCTACGACATCCAGACCAAGGAGATCGCCCGCAACTTCGCCGCCCACGGCTACAACGCGGTGGTGCCGAACCTGTACTGGCGGGAAGCGCCGGGCGCGAGCTCGGACGACGCGGCCGCGACCGCCCGCGCCCAGGGCGGCGTCCCCGACGACCGCCTGGTCGGCGACGTGGCCGGGGCCGTGGCCTACCTCAAGAGCCTGACCAACTCCAACGGCAAGGTCGGCACGATCGGCTACTGCTCCGGCGGCCGGCAGTCGTTCCTGTCCGCGGTCAGCCTCGACCTCGACGCCGCGGTGGACTGCTACGGCGCGTTCGTCACCGGCGAGGCGCGCGAGGGGACGACGATGGTCCCGATCGTGGACAAGACCCCGACCCTGTCCTGCCCGCTGCTCGGCCTGTTCGGCAACGACGACCAGTACCCGTCGCCCGCCCAGGTCGACGAGCTCGAGGAGGCGCTCAAGGCCAACGGCAAGACCTACGAGTTCCACCGTTACGACGGCGCCGGCCACGCGTTCTTCTCGGTCAACCGCCCGTCCTACCGCCCCGAGGCCGCCACCGACGGCTGGGACAAGATCTTCGCCTTCTACGGCAAGTACCTGTAGCCCGCAGGGGGACAGCAAAGGACGCGGCACCCTCATGCCGTGGGCGGGGTCAGAGCCGCCTTTCCTGTCGGCTACGCCAGCGACAGCGTGAGGGGGTCCTGTCACCTACGCCAGCGACACCGATAGAGGCGGTCGCTGGCGTAGGCGACAGGTCGGCAATCGGGTCAACGGCGTAGGCGACAGGTCGGCGATGGGCCCATGGGGCCGCTGGGGCCGCTGGCATCGCGTCCCCGGCCCGCGGCCCGGGGACGCGATCCCGCCGGGTGCGCCGTCGACCGGTCGCAGTGGTGTCGTTGGCGTAGTTGACTTGGCCCAGGGCAGTGTGGGCGGGGCCGCCGGGGCGCGCAGGGTGAAATGGTCCGGAATGTCGGTAGGTCGTGGCACGATTCCCCGACAGACCATGACCGGGCGACGCCCGGCGGACGACGCGCACGACAGAGGGCGGAATCAGCATGAGGTTCACAGTGCAGCGCGACGCGCTCGCCGAGGCCGTGACCTGGGTGGCCAGGGCGCTGCCGACCAGGCCGGTGGTGCCGGTGCTGGCGGGCCTGCTGCTGCGCGCCGAGCCGGAAGATCAAAATCAGCTTGGATCGAACGGTCCGGGGTGGCTCACCGCGTCCTGCTTCGACTACGAGGTGTCGGCCCGGATGCGGGTGCGCGCCGAGGTGGCCGAGCCGGGCGTCTTCCTGGTGCCGGGCAGGCTCCTGGTCGAGATCGTCCGCAGCCTGCCCGCGCAGCCCGTCGAGTTCGGCGACGACCCCGACGGCATCTCCGTGACCTGCGGCGAGGCCTCGTTCGCGGTGGCCAGCCTGCCGTCGGCCGAGTACCCGGAGCTGCCGGAGCTGCCGCAGCTGGCGGGCACGGCCGACGGCGGCGTCCTCGCCGCCGCGATCGGCCAGGTGACCCCGGCCGCCAGCCGCGACGACACTCTGCCGATGCTCACCGCGGTCAACGTCGAGCTGGCCGGGGAGACGATGACGCTCGCCGCGACCGACCGCTACCGGCTGGCGGTCCGCGAGCTCGGCTGGAATCCGGCGCCGGGCTTCGGCGACGCCGGGCGGGTCTCGCTGCTGGTGCCGGCCAGGACGCTGAGCGACGCCGCCAAGATGATGAGCGCCGGGACCGAGGTCGCGATCATGCTCAGGCCGGACGGCGACCGGGCCGGCTCCGGTGGCGGGGCGGCCGAGGCCATGATCGGCTTCGACGCGGGCGAGCGGCGGCTGACCGCGCGGCTGCTGGCGGGGGAGTTCATCCGGTACCGGTCGCGCTTCCCCGATGAGTTCGGCTGCACCGCCGACCTGCCCGCCGAGGCCTTCGCGGAGGCCGTCCGGAGGGTCGCGCTGGTCGCCGAGCGCGGCACCCCGGTGCAGCTCACGTTCGCGCCCGGGCGGGTCACGGTCGGGGCCGCGACGCAGGGCCAGGCGCGGGCCAGGGAGTCGGTGCCGGCCGACTTCGTCGGCGACGAGCCGGTGATCGCCTTCAGCCCGCACTACCTGCTGGACGGCGTCATCGCCGCGACCGCCGCCGCGGCGGCCACCCCCGCCGTGTCGGCCAGCCCGTCGACCCCCGGCGCGTCGACCCCCGGACCGTCTGCCTCCGGCGCGTCGACCTCAGACCCGTCTGCCTCCGGCACGCCGACATCAGGCCGGTCGTCGGCCACAGCGCCCGCCGGACCGGCCGAGCGCGGTACGGCCAGCGGGCGGGTGCGGCTCTGGTTCACCAGCCCGAGCAAGCCCGCGGTAATCACCCGCCAGCCCGACCAGGACGCGGACGACTCCAAGGGCGCCGAGGCCGACTTCCGCTACCTGGTCGTCCCGCAGCGCGTCCAGTTATCTCCCTGAGCGGGCGCGTCGGGCACCTCGGAGGCGCCAAACCCCCGGGCGCGTGCGGCGCCAAGGACGCAGCGGCTAGCCGCTACCGGCCGGGCGGGATCATCGGGCCGACCGAGGGAACGCCGTGCCGGGCGAACAGCAGGGCGGTGAACAGCCAGATCAGCATGGCCAGAATCAGCAGCGACAGGGCGGCGAACTTGCCCGCCCGGTCGGCCGGCGACGCCCGGTACTGCACGTCGCGGGACCGATAGCTCGGGCCCGGCCGACGCTCCCAGCCGGGCTGGAACCCGGCCCTGGTCGAGCCCATAGCCGAGCCGCGCATCCCGGCGTTCCACTCCCCGGCCCAGCTGTAGCCGGGCGCGGGGACCGGCATCCACGGCCGGGCCGGCATGCCCGGCGTCGTCGGCTGACGGGAGAGCCGGGCGAGCCCGGGCAGCCGCCCCGGCCCGGGCAGATCGGACATAATCCGCGCGAGCTGGCCGAACGTCTTCGCCGCGAACACCGCCTCGAGACGTTCGTGCAGTTCCTCGAGGGTCAGCCGGCCAGCCGTGAAGTGCTCGCCGAGATCCGCCGCTGCCGCGTCGCGTTCCGCGTCCCCGATGCGCATCACATGCGGACCTCGTGGCCACAACGGGTCGCCGCCACCAGGGAGGGGAGCGTAATAACGCATCGCCATCGTCCCTTCCGTGCTCGCTCGGAAGTTCGGTCCCCTCCACGATAAGTCGCCGGCACCGGCCGAGGGAACCCGGACCGCGTGGACGGCCGTGCGAGCGACCTACCGACGTCCCCGCCGCGGGCCCCGGCCGCCGCCCCGGCGCCGGCCGAAAATGAGGAACAGCAGCCGTCGCAGCATCGCGAACGCGGCGAACAGCAGCACGACGGCGAGCGGCCGCCCGCTCCCGATCCCGAATATCCCGACGATGCCGAACAGCAGGAACGCCGCCAGCAGCACGAACGAGGTGACGCCGACCCCGACCGCGCGCCTCGCGCCGAAGCCGGGACCGCCGTCGCGGAAGGACCCGTTGGTCCCGTCGCCCGAGCGCCCGTCGTCACCGGTGCCCCAGTCGGTCCACTGCTGACCGGGCCGCCCGAGCGGCGTCCGGCCGCCGTAGGCGCCGCCCGCCGTGGTCCTGGCGCCGCCGGCGGTCGCGTCCCGCCAGCCCGCGGACGGCAGATCGGTGAAGACCGCGTTCAGGTCCCCGCGCGTCTTGGCGGCGAAGGTCTGATCAAGCCGCTGGTTGAGCTCGTCCTGGGTCAGCCGCCCGCTGGCGAAGTGCTCCCGCACCTCAGCCGCGGCAGTCTCGCGCTCGGCGTCTCCGACCCGCATCTCAAATCCCGAAGTCACAGCTTCCCCCAGCCAGAGGCGATAGTGAAATCCACGATATATCGCGACAGTCGCGCAAGCAAGCGGCCCCCGCGCCCACCCGCGCCGAGATTAGCCGCACGACCTATGAGAACCGATGGTGCTGACCGCCCGGCCGGCGTCAGCTGTCCAGTCCCTCAGTTTGTTCGCCCGCCGCCGCCCGGCCGGAAACCCCGGCGCCGGCGGCCTCGCCGGCCGGACGGCCGGCACCGCACGCCCCGGCCGGGCCGCCGCGAGCACGCAGAACCCGGCTGCGAGCCCGACCCACCCGAGTGTGACCGCAATCGCACTCCCAGGCAGGCCGCCGGGCGGGCGAGATCCACTCGGGTGTGATCGCGACCGCACCCCCAGGCAGGTCCGCTGGGCGGGCGGGACAACATCGTGTGCGATCCGAGCTGCGCTGGCCGCCCAAACCCGTCAGCGTGTGCTGGACAGGTCGTATAGCGCCCCTAACTTCCCACGCTGATGCTTTTCGGCAGAGACGGTGTGACTCGGGTGATGAAGGGGTCACCTGGGCCAGACCGGGGGCGGCCTCCTCGCAATCGGCCTCGGCCCCGCGGCCGTGAACGAACGCGCGCTGCGGTCGCGACCGAATGTCAGTGGTGGTCGTTAGCGTGGGACCAGCCACTGGAACGAGGGGGAAGCGTCATGGTTGCCTACGAGTCCGCGGATGCGGGCAGCGTACGCGCGGCACGTCGGCGAACGGGAGTGGGAGGAGGACATCCGCCGCCTCTCCGGCCTCAGCCAGGAATTCGCCACCCTGTGGGCCAGGCACGAGGTGGCCGGCCCCGAGTCCCGCACGGTGACCTTCGTTCACCCGCAGGCGGGCTCGGTGACGTTCACCGCCACCGAGCTCGAGATCCCGGTTCTGCCCGAGGCCCTGCTCACCGTCTACACGCCCGCCGACGAGCAGACCCGTGACCGCCTGCCGCTCACCCGCCGTGCGCGCTAGCGCCCGCCGCCCGCCCCGGGGCCCGCCGCCCGCGCCGCCCGGACCGGGGCTGCGCGCGGCGGCACGGCGCCTCAGTTGAGGAAGTAGCTCGAGCCGCCGTTCTGCGGGTCCGTGACCAGGGCGATGACGGTCATCGTGAGCCCGTGCGCGAACGTGAGCGTCAGGTAGATGTCCTTGCCGTCGTGCATCGGGCCCGGGTTGGTGATCAGCAGGTGATAGCTGTTCGGGATCAGCTGCGTGGTCGAGTCAGAGGGGATCGGGATGTCCTTCACCGTGTGCATCACCACCGGGGAGACGCCCCCGGTGGCCGGCCCTCGCAGCTCCACGGTGCCGCCGACGCTGGTGGACACCGAGACCAGCTCGTCGGCCGCGCCGTTGTTGCGGATGTCCAGGTACCCGACGGTGGTCTGGCCGACCGAGGTCGGCTGCTCGACGT
>Ga0302325_10028931_pt1 | contig 11457 bp, 9 predicted proteins | sample Palsa_T0_2_FD_201948 | JGI IMG/M metagenome (GOLD analysis project Ga0302325, IMG submission 201948) | Peat permafrost microbial communities from Stordalen Mire near Abisko, Sweden - Palsa_T0_2 | ecosystem: Environmental > Terrestrial > Soil > Palsa > Peat permafrost | place: Sweden: Abisko... | reverse complement strand
GCCGCCGGCCGAGCGCCCGGAGATCCTGCGGCGCTACCTGCGGAAGGTGCCGGGCAGCCGCCCGCACATCCCGGTCAGCCGGCACGCGCCGGCGGCGGACTTCGCGGCCATCGGGCCGAGGTACCCCATGTTCCGCGTGGTTCTAGGAGAGGGTGGCAGGCCGTGAGCGGGCCGGACCGCCGGCGCCGCTGGTGGCGGTGGCTGCTGGTTGGTGTGGTACTCCTCGTCGTCATCGTCGTGGGAGGCGCCGCGATCTTCGTCAAGTCCCAGCCGTCCGCGGCGCCGCTGACGCTGCCCTCGGCTGCCGCCCGGCCGCCGGCCGGGTCGGTTGACGGCACCTGGGACGTGGCCGCGGGATCTGTTGCCGGGTTCCGCATCAGGGAGAGCGCCCTCGGCTTCGGTAATGACGTGACCGGCAGGACAACCGCCGTTACCGGGACGGCCGTCATCGCCGGCGGCCGTGTCGTCAGCGCGGTGTTCCGCATCGGCCTGACCGCGATCACGGTCGGCGGCAAGCCCAGCCCGCAGTTCGCCACCAGCCTGGACACGGCCGCGCATCCGGACGCCACGATCACGCTCGCCGGCCCGGCGCGGCTTCCCGCGGGGTTCAGCGGCGGGCAAACCGTCACCGCGTCGCTTCCCGGCCAACTCACGCTGCGGGGCGTCACGCGGCCGGTCACGATTACGGTCTCGGCCCGGCGGGACGGGGCCGGGGTCGAGGCCGCCGGGTCGCTCCCGGTCGCGTCAGGGCGCTGGGGCATCACGCTGCCAGCCGGATTCGGCTTCCTCGGCGGGCTTTCCAGCCAGGCTACCGCCGAGTTCCTCCTCATCCTGCACAGAAGCGAGTGACAGCGGCCACAGCCACTTTCCCCGTGGGCCTCTTCCCGCTGGCCCGGCAGCGGCCGGACCCACATCCCTCATCGGACAAATGTCGGCATCTTCGTCGTGCAAGCGTTAATGACACAGGTTGTGCCGGTTCCGCGTTCTCAGGCCAGCTTGAGTTGCTCGTCGCCGAAGTCGGCGATGAGCTTGAGGGTGCCGCCGCGGGCGGCGACGAACCGGCTGAGCACGTCCTGGGTGGAGACATCGCCGCTCTCGATCTGTGAGACCCGGAAGAGGATCATCACGACCTGCGCCAACCCGGCGCCTCGCCATTCCGCGATCCGTGTGCCCACCTGCTCGGCGCCCTGGGAACCAGCGCCCGGCACCGATGTTCCGCCCGCGCCCCACATCCTCCGACGGGCTCTCCATCGAAATCGGGCCCCGAGCTATTCTCCCAGCTCAACGAGTTATATGGGAATGCCAGCACGGTCCACCGTGCAAACGATAATGACACACTTCCGCCGCAGTAGCGGGTGGCAAGCACCTCTTGGCGATAGGGCTATCGCAGGAGGACGGCCCAGTGTGGAGCGGACTGGTGCGGGCTTGCTGAGAGTCCGGCGGCAAGCGTTCAGGCAGGAAGGAGCAGGTGGGCCTTCGCCTGGTCATAAGGCGGCTCGTCCAGGTGATCGGGCCACGGGCCGCCCGCCGGTTGGGTGCCTAACTCAGGGTCGGCCAGCCAGGTGCGGGCGTGGGCTTTCGCTCGGGTACCTGGCATGCTTACTGGCGTGAAACCTCGGGTGTCGAGTCCAGTTCTGGTTGGCCGTTCCGGCCAGCTTTCCGCGCTCGATAGCGCTCTGGCCGAGGTGGGCCACGGCAGTCCGTCGGCCGTTATGGTCGGCGGGGAGGCTGGAGTGGGGAAGTCTCGGCTGGTCCGCGAGTTCGCTGAGCGGTCACGCGGTGCGGGTGCGCGGGTACTGATGGGTGGCTGCCTGGAGCTTGGTGCGGACGGCGTGCCGTTCGCCCCGTTCATCTCGGTGCTTCGCGAAATCGCGCGGGACCTCGGCGTTGCCGGGGTGGGCGCGCTGCTGCCGGGCGGCTCGACCAGGGAGCTGGCCCGGCTGCTGCCGGAGTTCGGTGAGCCCGCCGGACCAGATGACGGAGACGAAGCGCGGGCGCGGCTGTTCGAGCAGGTATTTCTCCTGCTGGAGCGCCTGGCCGATGACGGTCCGGTGGTGCTGATCATCGAGGACATGCACTGGGCTGATCGGTCTAGCCGGGATCTGCTGGCTTTCCTGATCCGCAACCAGCCGTCTGCCGATGGCGTGCTGATGGTGGTGACTTACCGATCCGACGAGCTGTCCCACGTCCACCCGTTGCGGCCTCTGCTGGCCGAACTTGACCGTATCGACTGGGTAGCCAGGATGGATCTGGGCAGGCTCACCCGGCAGGATACTGGCCGGCTCGTCGCCCAGATCACCGGCCGCGGGCCGGATGATGGTCTGCTGGCGGCCGTGTACCGCCGGACCGAAGGCAACCCGCTGTTTATCGAGGCGCTGCTGGGTGACGGTGAGCTGGGCTTGAGTATGCCGGACTCGCTGCGTGACCTGCTGGTGGCGGCCGTGCGGCGGCTGCCGGAAGAGACGCAGGAGGTGGTCAGGGTCGCCAGCGCGGGCGGTGAGCGGATTCGCCATGCGCTGCTGGCCGCGGTCACCGGGCTGGACGGCGCCGCGCTGGCCAGGGCGCTGCGGCCGGCGGTGGCGGCCAATGTGCTGCTGACCGACTCTGACGGTTATGTGTTCCGGCACGCCCTGATCCGCGAGGCGGTACATGATGAGCTTCTCCCCGGGGAGCGGGGCCAGCTGCACCGCCGGTTCGCCGAGGCCATCGGCGCCGATCCGACGCTGGTGATGCCGGGTTCTCGGGTCCAGGCCGCGGTGGAGCAGTCTTACCACTGGTATGCGGCCCACGATACGACCAAGGCGCTGGTCAGTGCCTGGCAGGCGGCTGGTCAGGCCGGCCTTGCGCTGGCGTACGCGGAGCAGCTGGCCATGCTGTCCCGGGTGCTCGAGCTGTGGGAGCAGGTACCGGACGTCGGGCAGTGGATCACTGCAGATCACGCCGCAGTGCTCGAAGCGGCGGTCCGGGCCGCCGAGCTGGCCGGGGAGGATGACCGGGGGGTCGCACTCGCCCAGGCCGCGCTGCGCATGATCGATGCGGCGGCCGAACCGGTGCGTGCCGGGCTCCTGCTTCAGGCCCGTGGCCGTCTGAAGTACCAGCTCGGTCGGCCCGACTTCGCCGAGGACCTGCGCGAGGCGGTCCGGCTGGTCCCGGCCGACCCTCCCAGCCCGGAGCGAGCCCGGGTGCTCGAAGCTCTGACCCGCTACACGAAGCGAGTGCATGGCGGCTGGGACAACCCCGAACTGCGAGCGGCCGCCGAAGAGGCAGTGGTCACTGCGCGGCAAGCTGGTGACGGCGCCACCGAAGCGGCCGCACTGATAACCCTGGCCTGCACCGAGCCGATCGGCGGGAATGTGGAGCGGATCCGGGCTTTGCTCGCCCAGGCCCGCGCGGTCGCGTCCCGGGTGAAGGCCTACCAGCCGATGCTGCGAGCCGCCATCACCGAGTCAGACGTGCTGGAAGGTGCTGGCCTGCATGAACTGGCCGCAGCGGTAGCGCGCGAGGGACTCGCGGGCGCCCACGAACACGGGCTCGCCCGGACTACTGGCGCGGTCCTGGCCAGCAACCTGGCCGAGCCGCTGGTGTCACTCGGCCGGTGGGATGAGGCAGGGGAGGTCATCGAACGCGCCTTGCAGCTCACCCCGCCGCGGGTAAGCAGAACCTACCTGCAGCGCCTTGCTGGCGACGTTGCCTTGGCTCGCGGCGACCTGGCCGCCGCAGCGGAATCCGTCGCCTCGATCAGGGCTGTGCTCGATGACACCAGGTACCACGACCAATATCACCTGCCACTGGCCCGGCTGGAAACCGAGGTGCTGCTGGCCCAGGGTAGCCCGGCCGGGGCCCTGTCCGCGGTCGGGGACGCCCTCGACCACTTTGACATGCTGCCCAACGCCCGGTATGCCTGGCCGTTGCTGGTCGCAGGCGCCCGGGCGTGCACCGCCGCTGCCGTTGCCCGTGACGCGGCGCTGCTCGCCAAGGCGGCGGCGATACGTGATCGCCTGCGCGCCAAGACGGGCAAGCTGGCCGCGGAGGAGCTTGCGCAGCAGGCTCACTATCTAACCTTCGCCGCCGAAGCGGCGCGCGCCGACCGTGCCCTGGCTGGCGCCGAGCCCGGCAAGCTGCCCGAGCCCGGCGATATGCGCACTGCCTGGGACGAGGCGGCGCGGGCATGGGAAGCGGCCGGCGAGCCCTACCCGCTGGCGGTGGCCCTGCTGCGTTCCGCCGAGGCCGCGCTGAGCGGCGGCGACCGCGACGGCGGCGCCACCCGGCTGCGCCGTGCCGCCGAGCTGGCGCATCGGCTCGGCGCCCGGCCACTGAGCGACGACATCGCCCTGCTCGCGCGGCGGGCCAGGATCTCGCTCGACACTACCGGCGATCACGCGGATGCCCAGGAAGCCTCTCGGCGAGCCGGTCACGCCCAGATCTCCGAAACGGAACGGCTGGGACTCACCGCGCGGGAGTTCGAAGTGCTGCGGCTCGTCGCGGCCGGGCGCAGCAACCGGGAAATCGCCAGCGAACTGTTCATCTCAGCAAAGACTGCCAGCGTGCATGTGTCCAATATCCTCGGCAAGCTCAGCGTGACCAGCCGCGGCGAAGCCGCCGCCGCCGCCCACCGGCTCCGCCTCCTGGACTCCTTCCCGTCATAGGACCGGCAGACATCCGCGGCGAGCCGGCCGCGCGCGCGTTACCCCCGCCCAGCAGCCGGCGGTGCGCCATGCGCCTGCCTTACCCGGATGGGCTACCTTAGGCCGGCCCGGCGGGAATCCGCGGCTGCACCGCCCGAATACTGGGCAATCGCCCGATCCGCGCCCCCCTGCCTTAGCCGCACCCTCGAGATATAGCCCAGCTACGCAATCGGAGGAACAGTCATGACCATCACCGACAAAACAGTGCTGGTGACCGGGGCCAATCGCGGCATCGGGCAGGCGCTCGTAGAAGAAGCCCTCAGCAGAGGCGCGGCGCGGGTGTACGCCGGAACGCGGCAGCCATACGCCCACCCCGACCCGCGGGTCACCTCATTGCCGCTGGACATCACCAACCAGGATCAGGTGCGGGCGGCCGCCACCCAGGTAGAGTCCCTGGACATACTCGTCAACAACGCGGGCGTTTTCCTGTTCGATGACCTCAGCGATCGCGAGGCGCTCGAACAGCACTTGTCGGTCAACCTGTTCGGCACCTACGGCGTGATCCAGGCTTTCCTGCCGGCGCTGATCGCTTCCGGCGGCGCCATCGTCAACAACGTATCGATCGGGGCCCTCGCCCCCGTCCCGGTGGCTCCCGCCTACTCACTGTCCAAGGCGGCGGCGTTCAGCCTGACCCAGTCGCTGCGGATGCTCCTGGCCGGACAGGGGGTGCGGGTCCACGCCGTCCTGGCCGGGCCGGTAGACACCGACATGGTCCGCGACCTCGACGTCCCCAAGGCTTCTCCCCGGTCCGTCGCACGAAGCATCTTCAACGCGGTCGGCGAGGGCGAGGAGGACATCTTCCCCGATCCGGTGTCCGCGGCCCTCGCCCATGGCTGGCAGGCGGGGCCGGCCAAGGCGCTTGAGCGCCAGAACGCCGCGCTTCTGCAGGCTCAGCCCGTCGCGGTTTAGTCTGGCCCGGGCAGAGCGAACGCGCGACCGTGCAGGTGTACGAGCTCGCGGAGCGCCGCGAAGCAACCAGGGTGTCAAGACACATACGGAGGCGATCATGAAAGATGAGGCGAAGAACGGCGGCTCCGGCAGGGCTGCGCTGCCGGCAGTCGTGGACCGGGCCGCCTTCCAAGCCGAGCTGGATGCGCTGCGGGTGCGGGAGAAGGCACACACCCGGGAAGGCGACACGATCGCCGCGGCCCGGCGGCGGCTGCCCATGGTCGAGGTAGACCCCAGCCTTCCGCTGACCGGGCCGCACGGCCCGGTCACCCTGCTGGATGCGTTCGAAGGGCGCCGGCAGCTCATCGCCTACTACTTCATGTGGCACCCTGGCCACCCCGCGGCCGAGCAGTGCGAAGGCTGCACGTTCTACACCACGCAGGTCAGCGAGCTGTCTCACCTGCACTCCCGCGACATCACCTACGCGGTCTTCGGTCAGGGCCCCTACGACGAAAGCGCCCGCTACCGCGACTTCATGGGCTGGCACATGCCGTGGTACTCAGCCCAGGACTCGCGCGACGCGCTCCTCGTCGGGCGCCAGATCGGCAGGATGCATGTGGTGTGCTACCTACGGGACGGCGACCGCGTCTTCGAGACCTACTGGACGACCCTGCGCGGCGTCGAGGCAATGGACTACAGCTACGCGCTCATGGACCTCACCGTGTACGGACGTCAGGAGCCGTGGGAAGACTCGCCCCCCAGCTGGCCACAACAGTGCTCCTACATCCGGACTGACGGCGGCTCGCCCGATTGGCCGCCGGTGTCGGTGTGGCCGGGCGGACGTCCCATCGCCCAGTGGCCGCGACTGGAAGCTGGACGCTCTGATGACCTCGGCACCGGCCATGACGGCCGTTAGGACGACTGCGGCGGCCACGCTGACGGTAACGCTCGGGCTGGCTGCCGCGTGCTGGGTGGTCTCGGTCTGGCAGATGACCGGGATGGACATGGGAGTGGCGACCCGGCTCGGGTCGTTCGTGTTCTTCGCCACACTGTGGGTGGCGATGATGGCGGCCATGACGCTGCCTGGCGCGGCCCGCAATCCAGAACGCGAGCTCGACCGAGACGGATGTCGACGGCTATTTCGCCGAAGGGACACGGCCTCAGCACCTTCCCGCGCAAGGGCGGCATGGTCTACCACTGCTACTCCAGCTACGCCCGCGGTACGGAGTTCCTGATGGGCTACTACGCGACCCTTGACCGCGCTCCGAAGGGCCGCGACGAAGGCGACCAGGCAGGTCATGAGCTGGCTGCGCCGCCACGACGAATACCACAACTAGTGACACGTGTCGGAGGAGATCATGGCGAACTCGGCTGCGGGCGGGGCCAGCGACTATAACACCGGGATCATCAAGGAGTTCCGGGCGAACCAGGGACGCGTCGGCGGGCCCTGGGCGGGCATCACGCTGATCCTCATCCACCACATCGGCGCCAGGTCCGGGGTCGAGCGGGTCACCCCGGTGGCCTATCACCCCCAGCCAGGCGGCCGGTTCGCGATCTGGGCCGCCAACGGGGGATCGCCCACCCACCCGAACTGGTACCACAACCTCAAGGCCCACCCCGAGATCACCGCCGAGGTCGGTGCCCAGGTGTTCACGGTCCTGGCGCAGGAGCTGGACGGCACCGCCCGCGCCGAGCTGTGGCCGACACTGGTCTCGGCATACCCCCAGCTCGCCGAAACCCAGGCCAGGACCGCCCGGCAGTTTCCGCTGTTCGTGCTGGCCCGCCAGGACTGAACCCGACGAGAACCCGGCCTGCGCCACCTGGTACTGATGCTGCTGGAGCACGTCACCGCCCAGCCGCGCAACCCGGCCGCCGAACTCAGCTCAGGCCGCCAGCGGCCGCGTGCGGCCGCAGTTCCCGCGGCCCGGTCACCGGAACCCCGGCCCGCCCAGGCAGCGGGCCTGAACGCTCAGCTCGACAGGAGACAGCCATGAGCGCACAATCCCCACATCTGTCGAACACGGCTGACACGGTGCCAGGGAGGCGCGGTGCCCTGACAGCCGGTCCGTCCCAGGACGTGCTGGCGCTTTCATTGGACGAGGCCTCGGTGAAGATCCGCACCGGCCCGCCCGACGACGGCGACAGCCTCGATGCCGGCCCTCCCGCCCGGCATCCCCCTCCCCGCCCACATCAGCGCCCGCGCCGGAGCCCAAGGGCCGCGGCAGAGTTATTTGCAGTTCATGATCGCCTGCAGAGGTCGGCCATGCCACCGGACTGGTAGCGCAAGGCGGCAGCGGTAGGAGGGCCAGCTCACCTGGCCAGAGCCCACGCCAGAGTGGCTGTTCTGTCCTAGCTCGCTCAGCAGCTCACGAGCTCCACCACTGCGCCATGGTCGGCGATCTGCGCCGTTCCCCCAGGTCATGGGAGTATCTGCGGATGTCTCGACAGTCCCACCTGCCGACGCCCGCAGCTATTCGGGCACGGAAGCCATGACAGCTCCCACTGCCGAGTTGCCGAGCAGTTAGGCGGATCTCGCGCATCGGCCTAAGCAGCGATCGTGACGCAGCGTTACCCGTGCCCGCTCCTACAGCTGGATAGGCCAGGCGCGCCGACGGGCGTACCGTCGGGATATGAGGCACGGGACGGTTGTCGTGCTGCTGGCGGCGGTTGCCTTGCTCGTGGCGTCATGTACCGGTAACAGTCAGCCCTCGGCGCGCCTTCAGCCGCCGGCGGCGGCCCGGACAGGCGCAGCCCAGGCGGGCTCGGCGCAAGCAGGGGCGGTCACCTCGGATGGGTGTGCCGAGCGGCCGCCTGTCAGCCCGCTGCCGGTCTGGGCGCGGTCCGGGTTCTCCCCGGCAGATCAGGCTATGGCACATGTGCTAGCTAGGCGAGGCAGGCAACATCGTGGCGATCTTGTGGGCCAGCCGCGACGCGCTGCACTCGCCTCCACTGCAAGACAGGAGCAACAAGATCCTCTGGGTGTCCAGGATCCCGCTCACTGGACCGGATCCGCTGGTCATCAAGGCCACGCTCGCGGGCAGCGCGCGCACGGCGACCCTTTCCGTACCCGGCGGGCCAGGACCGTCGATCATCGATCTGCCTGCGCCTGGCTGCTGGACACTCCACCTGAGCTGGTCCGGCCACACCGACGAACTCAAGCTGCGCTACGTGGCCTGAACCTGGCATATCCCGGAACAGTCAAGCCGGGAAAGCAACAGGGCAGCCAGATCGCCTGCCGAGAGGATCAGGCTGACACCGGGCAGCCACGGGCGGGCAGGCAGGCACATGGCCGGATGCTGCAGGACCTCTGGCCCTGGCGAGCTGAGATCCGGTGAGTTCTGGTGGGACAATGAGCCTGTTGACGCGACCGGCAGTCGCGCGACATGACAAACGAGGCGGCCACCGGTGGGCCATATTGGTGGTGGTCTGCGCTTCCGCGCTGATCGTCAACGTGGATAACACCATCCTGAATGTGGCGCTGCCCACTTTGGTCCGGAAGCTGGCCGCCACCTCCACTGAGCTGCAGTGGATCGTCGACTCTTATGCGATGGTGTTCGCGGGCCTGCTGCTGGTGGGCGGCAGCCTGGCCGACCGGTTCGGGCGCAAGCGATTTTTCCTGATCGGCCTGACCGTCTTCGCCGCGGGATCGATCGGTGCCGCGTTCTCAGGGTCGGTGGACCTGCTGATCGGGTGGCGGGCGGTGATGGGCGCCGGCGCGGCGCTGACGATCCCCCCGTCGCTGTCGATCATCAACGACGTGTTCCGCGACCGGGCGGAGCGGGCCCGGGCGATAGGCGTGTGGGCCGGGACCATCGGCCTGGGTATCGCCATCGGCCCGATAGCGGGCGGCCTGCTGCTGGCCCGGTTCTGGTGGGGCTCGGTGTTTCTCGTCAACGTCCCGATCCTGATCGCAGGGTTCGCGGGAGCCATGGTCCTGGTGCCCGACTCGAAGAACCCGGCCGCCGGCCGGCCCGATCCGTGGGGGGCGGTGCTGTCGGTCACCGGCCTGGGCTTGCTGCTGTGGGCGATCATCGAAGCTCCGGCCAGGGGCTGGGCCTCAGCGGAGGTAATCGGAGCCGGGCTAGCCAGTGTTGTTGCTCTCGGCGCCTTTATCGCCTGGGAGGCCCGCAGCAGCCATCCGATGCTGAACCTGGCATTTTTCTCTGATCGCCGGTTCTCGGTGGCTGCGGCGGCCGAGAGCCTCGGGGTCTTCGGGCTGCTGGGGGCACTGTTCGTGCAGACTCAGTTCCTGCAGTTCGACCTTAGCTTCTCCCCCCTCCAGGCCGGGCTGCGGATCTTGCCCATGGCCGCCGTGCTCGGCGTGAGCGCACCGCTGTCCCCGATCCTCGCCCGCGTCATCGGGATCAAACTCACCGCGGCCGCCGGCCTGGCGGCCATCGCCGGCGGCCTGTGGCAGATCTCGGCGGTGTCCACAGCGGCCACGACCTACGGGGACGTGGTACCCGGCCTGCTGCTGGTCGGGCTGGGGGCCGGCCTGCTGCTGCCGACGGCAACGAACTCCGTCGTAGGATCGGTCCCGCAGGGCGACTCCGGGATCGGCTCAGCGTCCAACGCCGTGGCCCTGCAGGTCGGCGGCGCACTCGGCGTCGCCGTGATCGGCAGCGTGCTGGCGACCCGGTACCAGGATCACATGAACGCGGCGCTGGCCGGGCGGCAGGTGCCGCCCGCTGCCGCGCACACCATCCTCGGCTCCCTCGGCGGTGCGCTCGCCGTGGCAGCTCACGCCGGGGGCGCCGCAGGCGCATTGCTGGCATATACCGCCCGCGCGGCGTTCATGAGCGGCACCGAGATAGCGCTAGGCGCCGGCGCCGCCGTCGCCGTCGGCGGCGTAGTCCTTGTGATCGTCCGCCTGCCATCACGGCCCCCCCGGGACCTACCCGATCCCAGTGTGCCCGGGCCGGCGAAACAGACGCCATCAACCGCCCAGCTGAAGGCAGACCCACGAAACGCCGATGGCTTCCAGGCCCTTCCAGCACTGGACACGCCGAAACCGGGAACTTCTCCCTCGCCCTCCTAGCGCCCGAACCGCACGCGACACCCTGACCAGGGTTCCCGGTGCACCCGACCGGTCGGGCCCGGACTAGACGGACCGGGTACCAGCGCGACCGCTGGCGGGCGTTGCAGAATCGCTGGCGGGCGCTTCAGCTCTGCGCTACCGCCGCAACAGGTCGCTGATCGCGGGCACGACTTCGGTCACGATACTGAAATGGCCGTGGTCATCGAAGACGGCCAGTTCCGCACCTGGGACAAGTCCGGCGGTGTGACGCGCATGGATGACATCGACCATGCGGTCGCTTCCCCCGTGCAAGACAGTTACCGGGCACTGGATGGATCTGACATCAAAGGTGACCCAGCCCGCGCCATCAGCCAGACGATCGTCGGTGTAGCCCTCCAGGCCGTAGGCGAACATGGCCGGGAATCCTGCCATTGCCTCCTTCATCCACCCGGGATCACCGAATAGCGCCAGGTCCGACGGAGCGAGCACGGCCGCTATATCGCCGCGCATCTTGCTGCCGTCCTCGCCGTGCGCATCGGTCGCCGCAGCCAGGGCCGCCGCGCGGCCGGGCGCCTCCCACACCGCACGAACGTGCGGCCCGCTCATGGTGGCCCTGCCCTCCGGCCAGCGCATATCGGTCATCGAGCAGCAGGCGACAACGCCGAGGACACGCTCAGAGGCGAGCGCAGCGAGCGCCAGCGCGTAAGCGCCGCCGGTCGAGGTCCCCACCGCGGCGAACTGCCCGATGCCCAGGTGATCGGCGACAGCGAGCGCCTCGGGCACCCAGCCGGCGATCGTGCGGCCCGGCTGCGGCGTCGACAGGCCATAGCCGGGCCGGTCTATGCCGATGATGCGAAGACCCGCCTC
>Ga0302325_10028929_pt1 | contig 11458 bp, 3 predicted proteins | sample Palsa_T0_2_FD_201948 | JGI IMG/M metagenome (GOLD analysis project Ga0302325, IMG submission 201948) | Peat permafrost microbial communities from Stordalen Mire near Abisko, Sweden - Palsa_T0_2 | ecosystem: Environmental > Terrestrial > Soil > Palsa > Peat permafrost | place: Sweden: Abisko... | reverse complement strand
GCTCCTGTATTATTCCCCGCAATGAGCATTTGCAGCCTCCCATCCAGCACGCTGTCACGCTCAAGATTCACGGCATCCCAAGGGCTTGACCGCAAGAGACCCCTCGGGCAAACGGAAGATTTGGAGAACGCCATGCAATCGGCAACCATTCGCTTCGCTTCAGTCTTCGCCGTCGCTTTGGCGATGGCATCTCGCCTATTTGCTGCGACAGCGCCGGTAAACGGCGCGGCTGCGGTGAAAGTCTGGGAAGAGAAGATCGCCATTCCGACCTACCTGATCGGCGCGCCCGATCCCAACCCCCAGTTCTACTTTGGCGGCGAATCCCAGGGCGCGCAGCATCGCATCTATCCCTACCCCGCCTACGACAACCTCACCACCGAGAAGAAAGACAAGACCTACACGACGGTCTATCTGGAAAATGAGTATGTGAAGATCGGCATTCTTCCAGAGATCGGAGGCAAGGTATTCGAAGCCATCGACAAGACCAATAACTACGACTTCATCTATCACCAGCACGTCATCAAGCCCGCGCTGATCAGCCTGCTCGGCGCATGGATCTCGGGCGGTATCGAGTGGGACCTGCCCCACCATCACCGCGCCACCAGCTTCCTGCCCATGCAGTACAAAGTCGAAGAACTTCCGGACGGCTCGAAGACCGTGTGGGTCGGTGAACTGGAACTGCGCGACCGCATGGGATGGTGCGTCGGCCTGACGCTGCATCCGGGCAAGTCTTATCTCCAGGCATCGTTCCGCATGGTCAATCGCACGCCGGTACCGACGTCGATGCTCAGCTTCTCGAACGTGGCCGTGCACGTCGATGACACCTACCAGGTCATCTATCCCCCGAGCACGCAGTTCGTCACCTACCACGGCAAGCGCGACTTCACCACCTGGCCGATCGCCACCACCAAATTCAACGGCGCCGACTACACCGCGGGCGTCGACGTCAGTTGGTACAAGAACCACGCCACCGCCAGCTCCATGTTCGCGTGGAACTATCAGGATGACTTTTTCGCCGGCTACGATCATGGCAAGAACGCCGGCATCATGAGCATCGCCGACCACAACGCGGTTCCCGGCAAGAAGTTCTGGACCTGGGGCAACGGTCCCAGCGGCCTCGCCGAAGACCACCTGCTCACCGACTCCGACGGCCCGTACATCGAACTCATGGTCGGCGCCTACTCCGACAACCAACCCGACTACACCTGGCTCCAGCCCTACGAGACCCGCGAGTGGACGCAGTACTGGTATCCCTTCCGCGACATCGACGGGGTCAAGAACGCCAACGTGAATGCCGCCGTCAATCTGGAGGTCAAAGACGGCAAAGCCGCCGTAGGCTTCTTCTCCACCGAAGCCCGCCCCTCGGTGACCGTGCGGCTCCAACTCAAAGGCCAGACCCTCTTCGAGCAGAAGATCGCCATCAGCCCCGGTCATCCCTTCGTCAAAGAGATCGCGTTGCCCGCCGGCGCGGACGAACACGATCTCCGCGCCTCCATGCAGGCGGGTGGACGCGAGCTGATCGCTTACACCCCGATCCAACTCGAAACTCAGACCCTCCCGGCCGATGTGGTCCCGCCACCCCCGCCGGCCGACGTCAAGACCACCGAAGAGTTGTACCTCACCGGCCTCCACATGGAGCAGTTCCACTCTCCCACCGGCGATCCCAACGCCTACTGGCAGGAGGCGCTGCGCCGCGACCCCGGCGACATCCGGGTCAACACCGTGCTTGGTATCGACGCCCTCAAGGCCGGCCGCTACACAGACGCGGAGAAGCTGCTGCGCAAGGCGCTTGAGCGCGCGACCGCGAGTTACACCTCGCCCAAGGACGGCGAAGCCTTCTACTACCTTGGCCTCGCGCTCAAGGCCCAGGGCAAGCTGGACGACGCATACGCCCAGCTTTACAAGTCGACCTGGAGCGCGGCGTGGCGCTCGCCCGGCTACCTCGCGGTCGCAGAGATCGACTCAATCCGCGGTAACCTCGATGCCGCCCTGACCCATGACCAGGATGCCCTCGAAGCCAACGCCTTGAATGTCCCCGCGCTCGCCCTGAAGGCGGCTCTGCTGCGCGGCGCCGCCCGCCACGCCGATGCGCTCGCCGCGGTTGCGGCCATCCAGAGGATCGACCCGCTCGACGTGCAGGGGATCGCCGAACAGTGGCTGGTGACCCCAACCCCCAGCAGCGCCGCAATCTTGCAGACCACCGCAACCGAGCATCCCGCAACCGCGCTTGAGGCCGCCGCAGGCTACATGGACGCGGGCCTCTGGCAGGACGGCACAACCCTGCTCACGCATCTAGTCAGCACCGCACCCGACCGCTCCAAAGTATCTCCGCTGGTCTTCTACTATCTCGCCTATTTCGCCGGACAGATGCCTCAGACCGCCAAGGCCGCCGAATACGACCGCCTCGCGCGCAACGCGCCAACCAGCTACGTCTTTCCCTTCCAGATGCAGATGATCCCGGTCCTCGAAGAGGCGATGCGCGCCGACCCCACCGACTCGCGCGCACCCTACTATCTCGGCAACCTGCTCTTCGATTGGCAGCCGCAACGCGCGCAGTCTCTCTGGGAGACCTCCGCGTCGCTCGGCGCGGATTTCCCGGTTGTCTACCGCAACCTCGCCAATGTCTACACCCGGCAAGGCAACCAGCGCGACAAAGCTCGGGCGGCGCTCGAGAAGGCCGTCCAGTACGGCGGCAACGCGATGGCCATCAGCGACCTTGACAAGATCTACGAGGAGGATGGCGTCTCCCCGGCCAAACGTCTCGCCATAATGGAGGCCCACCAGTCCGTCATCGACCGCGACGAAGTCATCGCCCGCGAGATCAACCTGGAGATCTTCGCGGGCAAACCCGACAAGGCGATTGAACTGCTGCGGTCGCGATTCTTTCGCGCCTGGGAAGGCGGCGGCAGCTTCTCTCTCGGCGATTCGTGGGTCAATGCCAATCTGGAGCGCGGGCATCAGGAGATGGCAGCGAAACGCTACTCGAACGCGCTCGACGACTACAAGGCGGCCCTCGAACTTCCCGTCAGCCTTCAGGAAGCAGCCGGTAATATCAACCCTCGTAAGGCCGAGGTCTCCTACTGGATCGGCAATGCGTACACAGCGATGGGCGACTCCGAGAACGCACGCCGCTGCTGGACTGAAGCCGCGAACCCGTCCGCCGCCAACTCGACGGGCACCGGGGCCGCGCGCAACCGCGGCAACGTCGGTGGTCTCGACCCTGGGGTACGTGTCGAACAGGCCGCACCCTTCTATCAGGCATTGGCGCTGGAGAAGTTAGGCCAGACGGACCGCGCCAGGACCATCTTCAAACAGCTCATCGCCACCGGCGCGAAAACCCTCGACGGCAAACCTGCAAAGGGGGCGTCCACCGCGCCATCCTCCCCAGCCGCTCCAGACACACAGATCGCCGATGCCCATTACCTCGTCGGTCTTGGACAGCTGGGCCTCAACAACCCGGACCAAGCGCGCCGGGAGTTCTCGTTCGCCCTGGAAGCAAGTCCGGATTATTTTGCCGCCGAGAGAGCGCTGAGCGACCTGGTCCCATGATGCAACCATCCCATCTTATGTGGTGCCGGAAGGGGGCGAACCCCCACGAGGTTGCGTTCCTGTTCCCCTGCGAGACGGACAGCGGGCCGCTCTGTGCCGAAGGTCAACAATGCCCATGACCACGCCGTGAAGGACAGCAAGGTTGCGCCCTTCCGCCTCTACGACCTCCGCCACACTTGGGCGACACGGCTCACCAACAGCACCGATACGAGGATGTATTGATTAGCTTTCATGGGGACCCTTGTCCGGGGTTTCAATTTCGCACTTGTGTGTCACGAAACTATACACCCACCCCTAAGCCGCACCCAAGCCAAAGACGCCGGAAAAGATTCGTTGCCCTCGTCCGACGCCTCTCTTTTCTCGGCAAGCAACTGGACTGCCCGGCGAATTTAGCACCAAACCAGAATCAATCCTGACGACATGCGCCTTTCCCTGTACTTGACTTATGCAAATTGCTACAGCCGACTGTTGTTGGACACGACTGATCGCGGGAGCGACTCGCGATATGCGGCCTAAGGTGTGTTCTGGATCTTTGCCGAACGGCGTCGGCGGCCAACGTTAATGCACTTTCGGCAAACCGACTTTGCGAACAAGTTCGCTGAAGCGGGGGTCGGAGCGGAGATTGTCCAGCTCAAAAGCGGTGTTCAGCTCCCGCAGCAGGAAGTCGTGCTCGCGATAAGCTGTGTTCAGCCACTCGAATGCTTTCTCCCGATCGCCCAGGTCGGCATACAAGCGGGCGATCTCGTATGGCGACGAATAACTGATCTGGCGTTGGTTTATTAAGACTTCGATGCCTTCGGCAAGTGCGCCTGGCCAACCAGCGGCGCGGAATCCTCTTTCCGCGGCATCGCCGAACGCGGCGTCATCCTTATTGCCCGTGTGATGAAAATAGGCGTTCCATTGCTCCATGACCTGGGGGTACATGCGTTTTCCCCAGTAGGCATATCCCATGCAGTCATGGGCCAGGTTGTAGGACGGGTTCTCAACCAGCAGCTGCCGGCAAACCACAATGGCGTCATCGTACCGGCGCGCCGCAACATCAACGCTCCCCTTCACGCGGAGGATGATCAGCGACGTCGGATCGAGCAGGTGAGCCTGATCGATCTCCGACAAGGCCTCCCGCTCTCTGCCCCCCAGCATGCCGAGGTTTTCGGCGAACCACTGGTGGGCGGTGGCATCGTTGGGATCGAGCGCCAATCCCTCCTTGAATTCGGCCTCGCCACCGGCGAAATCCCAGTCGTATTCCATCTGGATGCTGCCGAGAATAGCGTGGGGATGAGCCAGGGTGGGGTCCAGGCGAAGAGCTTCGCGGGCAGCGATGCTGGACCTGGGGAAGTCCTCGGCGGGATAGCCACCGAAATAAGGAAGCACAGAATAGACGTCGGCGAGGGCGGAATACGCCAGGGCATAGCCAGGATCCTTGGCAATGGCCTGGTTGAAATAGACGATGGAAGCTTCCAGGCTGGCGCGGTTTCTCTGGTTCCACCCGTAACGCCCCTTTAGATACAAGGTGTAGGCTTCTGTGCTCTGCGTGCCTTGCCGGCTGACTCGCTGCTTGTCGGCGGTACTGAGACTGAAGCGCAGCTTTTCTGCGATGTCGCCGGCGATTTGCTCCTGCAGTTTGGTGAGGCCGTCGGTTTTGCCGGCGTACCGCTTTCCCCAGATTTCGGTATTGTCCCGCACGTCGGTCAGCTCGACGCTCACTTCGATATTGTCGGCCTGCACCGTGACCCGACCGCTAACCACCGCCGACACGCCAAGTTCATCTCCCGCGTCCTTCAACTGAACGTCCTTTCCCTTAAGGCGAAAGACCGAATCGCGGGAACGGACCTTGAGCTGGGGAATGTGGGCCAGGTTGCCAATCAAAGACTCAGTGATGCCGTCGCTGAGGTAGTCGGAGCCGGCGTCCCCTCCCGCATTGATGAAAGGCAATACCGCGACAGAATCGGGCGCGAGAGACGGGACTTTGGAAGACGAGATCTCGCGACTGCCGCCCGCCGCGACGCGCGAGTCGGCGTGGCCGCGGAATAAATAGAACAGGAGAATCACGGCAAAGGCCAAAGGCACGAGCCAGACCGCGACTCGTACCAGGCTTACAGTCCGTCGCCACCCGCCCGGTGGAGCGGTCGGCACGGATTCAGTTGGAACGGTCGTGTGCTGCGTCGCTGAATCAACGGCATGGCCTTCCACCAGATTGCCCGGGGCCGAGTCGTCGGCTTCCAATTCGGGGGCTTTGCCCTTCAGCCAATCCGCCAGTTCGCCTGGATACGCAAACACGCTTCCGCGCTCCCCGCCAGGGACGCGATGCACAGGCAGACCACGTTCCCGCTCCCAGCGCTTGACGGTCCGCTCGGAACGGTTGAGGAAGGCAGCAATCTCCTTCCACGAGACGAGCGACCTCGCCGACTCCGCGTTTTCGGAAACAGGGGACGCCATGGGCATCGGCACAGGGGTAGCCGTATATGCAGGATCATACGTAGGCCATGGCGGGGTGTCCAGTCAGTTTCAATCGCCGCCGAGACCCCAAATGGCCCGTGTTGGCACTTGACGGCCCTTGCAGCCAATGCCTGCGCAGTGAGAGAGATAGAGAGCGCTCTGCGTGCAGGTCCGAAGCCCGGTTTGTCCGGCAAATTGGAGGTTCTGTTATGCGCGCTTTCTACGCGATGGTGCCCTGCCTGTGTGTTCTTCTCCTCTCAGGCTGCGGGGTCATGCCGGTCGCGACCACAAGCACAAACGGTTCTCTGGCCGGCGCTGCGATGCAGGGCAGCGTCCACGGCGGCCAGCAGCCCATCGTCGGCGCGCAGGTGTACCTGTTGGCGGCGAATACCACGGGCTATGGGAATGCGTCGCTGTCGCTCCTAACCAGCGGGACGGGCAGGACGTTGGATTCGAGCGGCGGCCCGACCAACGGTGACTATTACGTAACCAGTGGATCCGGCGGTGCGTTCAGCATCGGCGGAGACTACACCTGCACAGGCGGGCAGCAGGTTTATCTGTACGCACTGGGCGGGAATCCCGGTTCGGGGACGAACTCGTCCTCGGGGTTGCTGGCGGCACTGGGGACCTGTCCGGGAACGACCGGCTCGACCGGCAATACCTTTTCCTCGTCGCTGTACATTGTCGTGAACGAGGTGTCGACGGTTGCGATGGCGTATGCGGTTGCGGGTTTCGCGACCGACGCGACCCATGTGTCGAGTTCAGGCACGGCGCTGGCGAAGACGGGGATCGCGAACGCATTCTTGAATGCGGCGAACCTGGAGACGCTGTCCACGGGTGTCGCGCTAGCTACCACACCGTCTGGTCTAGGGACGGCGCCGCAGACCGCGATCAACGCCGCGGCGAATATCCTGGCAAGCTGCATCAACTCGACGGGGGCGGTGACCGCGACTCCGACTCCGACCACGTGTTATACGCTGTTCACCAACGCGCTGTCGGGCGGGACGACGGGGACGCAGCCGACGGAGACGGCGACGGCGGAGATCAACATCGCTCACAATCCGGCCGCGAACGTAACGGCGATATTTGGGCTGGCCACGGCGAACCAGGTGTTTGCGCCGGCGGTCAGCACGGTGGGGAGCGACTTCACCATGGAGATCTATTCGGCTGCGGGCCACCTGGGTGCTCCCATTGCGATTGACGGCCTGGGCAATATCTGGATTGGAGATGGTCAGGGAGCTTCAGGCAGCAGCGTCATCGAGATCGGCCCCGTCGGAACCAGCTTACCCTCCGGGACGGCCGGCTATCTTGGGGTGGACCCGGTTTCAATCGCCATCGATACTTCCGCATCGCCCAACATCTGGATCGGCAACTCGAACCAATCCGGAGTCTTTTTCACTGTCTCCGAGCTCTCCAGTTCGGGCACGCCATCCTCCTTCTCTCCGCTTAGCGGCGGCGGTCTGAGCTACCCAGGCGCCGCGGCCATCGACGGAGCCGGCAATATATGGTTCGCGAGTGCAGACGGTCCGAGCACCCAAAAGATCTCCAGCTCCGGTTCCTTCCTGTCCGGCGCCGGTGGATATACCAACGTCACTGCGTCTGGTGTGCAGGGCATGGCGATCGACGGCTCGGGGAATGTCTGGCTTAACGGCGGCCCCCAGGTGATATCCAATTCCGGGGCCCAGCTCAATCAAATCTTCGGTGCCTGGAACTCACCTATGGGCGTCGCCCTGGACGGCGGCGGCAATGCCTGGATCGTCGATTCCGCAAACAACAACCTGCACAAGATCACCAACGGCCTAACTCAGACCGTCTACACCGGCGGCGGCCTGAGCCGGCCGCAAGGCGTCGCCATCGACGGCGGCGGCAACGTCTGGGTGGCCAATCGCAGCGGCCAGTCCGTCAGCGAGTTCTCCAATTCGGGGACCGCGATCTCCCCGGCCGGGGGATACGCCGTCAACTATTTTCTGAGTCCGACGGGCATCGCCATCGATGGCTCGGGTAACGTCTGGGTCACGAATCTATCCAACGGCAGCGTCACCGAGGTGGTTGGAGCGGCGGTGCCGGTGATTACTCCGATCGCTGCCGGGCTGCCGGCGGCACCGACGCTGAATGGGACGAGCAATTTGGGGACGCGACCATGACCGGCGGGTGACCTGATGGGCTCTGAAGACGCGCATGGATGCTTAGAGGCTGCCAAATTGTATTTCCATACTGCTCATACCCTGTCTTTCCCCGCTACGTCATTGTTTATGGCTGCCCGCGGGGTAAATTCGGTAGGCGATCACCTCTCCGTGCAGCGGGGTCCCACTCAACTGCACTGTACGAAGCAGAATCTCGAAATACGGGATTGGGCCCGCAGGAAACTTCTTCTCCAGTTGTGCCAGCGAATCCTCGCTGGTGATGAAATCTCCCGCAGCCCCTGTCGCCTGCGAGTCCGTTCCTTCGATGACCAGGGTTTTCCCTTTGCCGCTTAGGTCAGGCATGAACGCAATCACCGCATACCCTGTACCGGTCGGTTTCGCACCCTCAGCGCCGGAGTACTGCAGCGCCTCCCCGGCCTGCGGCGCGCGATTGACCACGTACGGTCGCAGCGCGGCCGAATCGTACTCAAGGTCGAAGTTCATATTGTCGGCAAATAAGGAGACCCACGGATTCGATTGGCGGCTTCCAATCAGGACCAGGCTATGATGCTTCGCCGCTTCGGGGGAGTAGGACCGCGAGGATTCGAGCGTGAACCGACGACGATCCCGGTCCAACGCCAGTATTTGCGCACCTACCTGAAAGTCGGCAATGCTGCCGTTATTGCGCTCCAGCACCCGCGCCAGATCGTCGCGCTGAACCTCGGGCAATGCCGGATCCTCCGCCATATGCTTGTAGTTGTAATCCAGGTAATCGGGCAGAGCGATCTTGCGGTGCATCATGTCTTCGGCCAGCGCAAAGGAGGTATCCGCGAGGAGAATGTCGGTATCGTTGCTGGCATCCAGAAACTCGCGCCAGAACGCTCGCGTCGCGGGGTCGCGAGGCCACGGCTGCACCTTCAACGACAGCGAATGGACCCACCAGGCCAGCGCTCCGCAGCCAATCAGCAGCAGCATGCACATTGCCTGCCAAATGCGAACCCCATCCCGGTTTTCAGCGCGATGCGGAACCTCGGCCAGTGGTTCGATCTCTGCGCCCACGGTTGCCCCGCTAAAGGAGGCAGAAGCCGCAACCGGTGACTCGCGCGCCGGGACCGCTGGGGCAAGGATGCTATCCTGCACTGTCGCTTCCGGCACGGAAGAGTGGGCGCTCTGCGCAATAGAGTGGACGCTCTGCGCAATGGTGCGTTTGTGAAAGGTGGGAGTATAGGTTCCGCGTTGTATCTCCAGGACCAGCTCTTCATTTCGGCCTTCGTCAGCGAAGAAGTGCTCGAGCCGCTTTCGCAATTCGGTTGCATTCACCCGAACAATGTTATCGATGCTGGTGTCATACCCCTCGGGCCGCTCGAAGACTGCGGCGCCGATCTCCTGCTCGTGGATGACCGTCGCCCCCTGGTTCAGGGTCTGATCGCAAACGTAAAGCAGAAAAGCTCGCAGACGCGCCGCGCGCCGCAACTCCACACTGGAGGCGACCCGCTCGACCAAAGCCCTGCATTGGTCAGCCGTGAGCGTTTGTTCGTCTGTCTGCAGCAGTTTCGCGGGCATCTCTGTGTCATCCTCAGGCAACTCTCCTGGGTACGTTTGGAGCAGAACCACAATTTCAAGGCGGCTCACCTGGCTTAACTGGCGCTTCTCACCGTGAGGAGACAATTCTAACGGCTAAATAACTTGCTTGTCGTGCCTCGCTTCATGGAACATTTGCCGGTGACGCGCTCGATCCTTATCCCGGCGGTCTTCCTATCTTTGTCAATCACTCTAACCTGCGCCGGGCAACCAGTTGCGGACCTGGTCAATCCTCTGGTCGGCACCGCCGCCGAGGGACAGACCTTTCCCATCGCCGGCGTTCCGTTCTCGATGACCGACTGGACTCCGCAGACTCGCGATGGAGAGACCAAATGCGTGGCGCCCTACTACTCCGGCGACACGCGTATCCAGGGTTTTCGGGGCAGCCACTTTCTGAGCGGTTCCTGCACCCAGGACTACGGCAGCTTCACTGTTATGCCCGTCTCGGGGCAATTGAAGCTGAGTGCCGAAGCGCGCGCCTCCGCCTTCGCTCACAACGACGAAACTGCCCATCCCTATCGATACTCGGTCCGGCTCAGCGACTACGACATCCACGCCGACATGACCGGCACCCTGCGCTGCGGACTGCTGCGCTTCCAGTACAACCGGCCCGGCGCGGCATGGCTGGTCCTCGAGAACAATCGCCGCCCGGGGGTGAGCCAGGGCGAGCTTCGTTTCGATGCAAAACGCAATGAAGTCTTCGGCTGGAACACCGTCTATCGAATCTACGCGGGGAGCGGCAAACCCGCCGGTTTCAAAGGTTACTTTGTCATCCAGTTCGACCGCGTGGTTCGTTCGAGCGGCGTCTGGGGGACGGCCCCAGTCACGTCGCAGGATGCCGCCGAGACCAAGCCGCGGGATATCTACCTGAAGTTCGATCTCAAGCCCGGCGAAACCTTGCAGGTCAGAATGGGCACCTCCTTCACCAGCATTGAGGAAGCTCGCCGCAACCTGCAAACAGAGATTCCCGACTGGAACTTCGACAAGGTTGCAGCCGCCGCGCGGTCCCAGTGGGAACAGGCCCTTGGAGCGATCCAGATCGCCGGCGACGCCCCCCAGCGGCGCATCTTCTACACCGCCCTCTATCACTCCTTGCTGCTGCCACGGACCTTCAGCGACGTAGACGGCGCTTATCCGCGCTTCGGTGGCGGCGGGAAGATTGAGACCGCACAGGGTTTTACCTACTACGACGACTACTCGATCTGGGATACCTTCCGCGCCCTGCATCCGCTGCTCACCATCCTGGACCCGAATCGCGCGGGCGACATGGTCGAGTCCCTGGTATCGGCTGGCACGCAGGGTGGTTTCCTGCCAATCTATCCCGCCTGGAACAGCTATACATCGGAGATGATCGGAGATCACGCCGACGCGATCATCGTGGACGCGTACAGCAAGGGAATCCGCAACTTCGACGTTCAGCAGGCCTATCGGCTGATGCGCCGCAATGCGATGGAATCGCCGTCGCAGGACGACTACGTGGATGGCCGCGGCCGGCGCGCCCTTGTTTCCTACCTCAAATACGGTTACATCCCTCTGGAAGACAAAGTCCCGTTCTCCTTCCATAAAGACGAGCAGGTCAGCCGGACCCTCGAATACGCATACGACGACTTCCTGGTCGGCACCCTCGCCCATGCTCTTGGCGCTGACGCCGACGCGAAGACCTTCCTGCAACGCTCCGAGAATTGGCGCAACGTTATCGACAAGGAAACCGGTTTTGCGCGCGGACGCTATGCCGACGGGACCTGGATCGCGCCGTTCGACCCGTCCAA
>Ga0302325_10028928_pt1 | contig 11458 bp, 10 predicted proteins | sample Palsa_T0_2_FD_201948 | JGI IMG/M metagenome (GOLD analysis project Ga0302325, IMG submission 201948) | Peat permafrost microbial communities from Stordalen Mire near Abisko, Sweden - Palsa_T0_2 | ecosystem: Environmental > Terrestrial > Soil > Palsa > Peat permafrost | place: Sweden: Abisko... | reverse complement strand
CCATACCTCCGGTTGGCAACCAACAGACCGTACCAACCGACGGCACAGGGCGCAACCTAACAAGCGCCGAACGAGCGCTATAGCTGAAGTAGGGATGCTCTAGACCTTCAGCGGCAATCTATCTCCACCCACGCAGTGGTTTGCTCCCCTTCCACATACGCGTCGTAAATCATTTGGAGTTGTGCACCCATCGACCTGGCGATCCGCGGGTTGCGGAGAATCAGCCGATCGCCGAAATTCATCGTCAATGGGTACGTCGGCCCCCCGAACATTGGCTTCTTCCATTCGGCGATGATCGGAGGATTTTCGATGGCTTGGATGCCGGACTCGCCGGCGGTGATCGCGATGGAATGTCCGTCGGCGGCTTGAAACATCTCAGCGGCGCGGGGGAATAGAACGCATCCGCGGATCCATCGCCTCGCAACCGCCAGGACGGGACCGGTGCCGTAATAATGGTTGTGTTGTCCCAGGCCGCTTACAGGGATCGTGCGGCCGCCGCGGCGGACTCGGCCCTGGACGCCGCACAGCGGCCTGGCTGGAACCCATTGATGCTCGGCAATGTTGATCGTGTCCGGCGGAAACGATTTTTCCGGCGGCGTCGTTGTCGTCAGAGCGGATTGGAAAATCAGATCGATGGACGTTGCCTGTTGCGGGTCCGAGAGCGCGAGGGTGATTTCGTCGCCCCGAAAAATCGCGCGATTGGAACCGAGCGTCAGCACGGGGCCGTCTTCAGCAAGGAAAGAGCCGGCCGCGAAATAGATTGTTGAGCTTGCCAGTCTCTTTTCGTTCTCGAAGACGCTCACTTGCAGGCAGGCGTATTGCGATGGCGTGGGCGGCGCGTTGCGGGTGGGTTTGCGGCGATATGCTTCATATCGCCTCGCGTAAACCGGATGCAGATTGAATCCGTCGTAAAATGCGGCGGCAATTCGCAGGCGTCGCGAGGGGTCCTCGGCATAGAAATGCCACAACTCATATCCGCCGGGCGATCCGATCCGATGAGACCCGTCGGCGTTGTCGGGAGTGGTGAGCAGTCTCAGCGTTGCCATCGATGTCCCCTATCCTTTGGAATTCAGCCGGAAAAGCAAAGGGCTTGGCCGTTTGACCGCTGATTAGAGCGGTCATAAAGTCTGGTGATGGTGGCTACGCCGATCTTTCTCGCTGATGACGATCCCTTCAGCATTGTGATCGCGTGCATGTTTCTGTTGATCCTCGTGGCCGGCGGCGCGTATGCCGTGATCCGGCTGCGAAAGCGCTACTGGGGCCAGGACGATGTCGGGGTTCCGGAGGTCGGGTTTACGCTCGGGGATTTGCGGAATCTTCATCAATCCGGCCGGATATCTGAAGAGGAATTTCGCCGGGCGAAGGAAAAGATCGTTGCCGCGGCGAAGCGCTCCGCCGAGCGCGATGCCCCGGCTCCTGGCGCTGGCGCCCGGAATCGACCGCCAGGAGGCCAATAATGTGCGTCGCATCAGCGCCCAATCGGCCGGTCAAAAAGATTCTCCCGCGCCACGCAATTTCTCTTTTCACTTTGGCGGGAGTCTCTTGTAAGATGGATAAAAGGAGTGGATTGGCGATCAAGTCTCCACCCCGGAACGTTCGATACTTAACATGACGTTAAGTTTTGGCGGGATGGGTGTTTGGCGTTCGGATAATACATTGACCGGGCCGAAAGTGGCCCCGAGGATCGAAAGTCGATGGCCACTACGAATCGCACAGGCAACGGCGGAGGACCAGGCAATCTGCCTCCCGGAAATAATCCGAATTCCCAGGGCGGATTTCGCGGCCGTCGAATCACCACCTGTAGCTTCTGCGGAAAATCATCGCGCGATGTCGGTCCCATGGTCGAAGGCCCCAGCGAGGTCTACATCTGCGCCAATTGCGTGGACCTGGCGCACAACATCATTCGTCAGGAAAAGCGAAAGCTCTCGGCAAGCCAGCCGCTGTTCAGCGCCATTCCCAGCCCGCGTCAGATCAAGGAATTCCTCGATCAATATGTCGTAGGCCAGCCTCATGCGAAAAAGGCGCTGTCGGTCGCCGTCCACAACCATTACAAGCGCCTGACAACCTCCACCTCGGAAGCGCCCGCCGCCGCCCCCGGTGACGCGGCTCCCGCTCCGCCGCCCGTGGCCGATGTTGAAATCGATAAGAGCAACGTCCTTCTGATCGGCCGCACCGGAAGCGGAAAAACGCTCCTGGCCAAGACGCTGGCCCGTATCCTTCATGTGCCCTTCGCCATTGGCGATGCCACAACCCTCACCGAAGCGGGATACGTCGGCGAGGACGTTGAAAACATCCTTCTGAAACTACTGCAGAACGCCGATTACGATCTCGAATCCGCCCAGCGCGGCATCGTTTACATCGACGAGATCGACAAGATCGGAAAAACGCAGAACAACGTCAGCATCACCCGCGACGTTTCCGGCGAGGGCGTCCAGCAGGCGCTGCTGAAAATGCTCGAGGGAACGATTGCCAACATTCCCCCGCAGGGTGGAAGAAAACATCCCGAGCAGCAGTACATCCAGATGGACACCTCGCAGATTCTGTTCATCTGCGGCGGAACATTCGTGGGACTGGAAGACATCATCCGCAAACGGCTCGGCAAGCGCCAGATCGGGTTCAACAGCGAAACAACCGTCGCCGAGACCGCGCGCGATCGGGCGCGAATTCTGGCGCAGGTGCAGCCGGAAGACCTCGTCGAGTTCGGCATGATTCCAGAATTCGTCGGTCGCCTGCCGGTAGTGGCCACGCTCGATCAGTTGGACGTGAAAACGCTGATCAACATTCTCACCGAACCCAAGAACGCGCTGGTGAAGCAGTTCCAGAGATTCTTCCGGATGGAAGGCAGCGAGCTGGAATTCACGCCCGGCGCTTTGGAACTGATCGCGGAGCGGGCGCTCAAGCGCGACACGGGCGCCCGGGCGCTGCGGGCGGTGGTGGAGGAGTTGATGCTGGACCTGATGTATCGCCTCCCCGACCAGCAGGAGGGCGGCAAGTACGTCATCACAGAGGATATCGTGGAAGGCCGGCAAAGCATGTTCGATGTGAAGCCGGAACGGCGCAAAGAATCCGCTTAAAAATCCGCAACGATTTTTTAAGGCAAAAGCCCCGGGAATGATGTCCCGGGCTTTTTCTTTTGCCGGTTGCCGGCGATTTTCATTCGGTGAAAAAATCGTTAGCCTGACGGGTGGTGGAACCGTCAGGCGGAACAACTTTGACAATGCAGCAGGCGCTCGATCTCGCCGTGAAGCATCATCAGGCGGGGCGGCTGCGCGAGGCGGAGGCGATTTATCAGCGGATTCTCAGCCGCGATCCCAATAATCCGCACGCTTTGCATTTGCTGGGCCTGCTGGCGAGCCAAATGGGTCAGAGCGAGCTGGCCGTCGATCATCTCCGCCGGGCGATCGCCTTGAATCCCGCCGCAGCGCAATATCAGTGCAATCTCGGCACGGTCCTGATGGCGGCCGGGCGAAACGAGGAAGCGGTTGCGACGTATCAGCGGGCGCTGGCCCTTCAACCGGATTTGTCCGAAGCGCAAGCGAATCTGGGCATAGCCCTGATGCGATTGGCGCGCTTCGCCGAGGCCGTCCAATCTCTCGAAATCGCGCTCCGGTCGAAGCCCGATGACTTCCAGATTCTCGATGTGCTCGGCAGCGCCCTTTCGCAGGATGGCCGGCAGGAAGAGGCGGTCCGGATTCTCCGGCGAGCGCTGACGCTGCGGTCGGATCACGCGCCAACACATCACATATTGGGCAACGCGCTCGTTCTGCTGGAACGGCCTGACGAGGCGATCGCCGAATTTCGCGCCGCGCTGGCACTGCGTCCGGATTTCGCGCAGGTGCAGTGCAGCCTGTCGGGGCTGCTTGTCGACAAGGGTCAAACAGATGAGGCGATCGAACTAGCGCGGCGGGCGCTGAAGCTTCTCCCGAATTCAGCCGCGGCCTGGTACAACCTCGGCCGGGCTCTTCGCAAACAAAATCATCTGGAAGAATCGCTCGAACCCTTGCGGAAAGCCGTGGCTCTCGACAACCGATTTCATGTCGCGCACAACGAACTGGGCCAGGCGCTTCTGGAACTGAAGCGCCCCGCCGAGGCAATCGAAGCGTTCAATCAATTGCTGAAAATGGACCTCTCCGGCAAGGGCCGTTACAACCTGGGCGGCGCACTCTGGGCGGCAGGCCGCTACGAGGAGGCGATTGCCGAATACAAAGCCGCCGAATCGTTGGGGTTTTCCGATCCTCGCCTCTACAACAACCAGGGCGCGGTCCACCACCAGTTGGGACAGTTCCAAAAGGCGGAGCAGTGCTTTCGCCGTGCCATGGACGCCGGCGACGGATTTCCGCTGGCGCGGTTTAATCTGGCCATGCTGCAACTGCTCCGGGGCGATTTTCGCGAGGGATGGATCGGGTACGAATCGCGTTGGAAGGCCCGGTCGATTCCCATGCCCGCTCGATATGCGCAGCTCGGAATGTGGGATGGCGGCGATTTGCGCGGGCGGAGAATTCTGCTGGATTGCGAGCAGGGCTTCGGCGATGCGATTCAATTCGTCAGATATATCCCGCTGATCGCCCAGCGCGGAGGCCAGCCGATGCTGGCTGGTCGCACGGAGCTTCGGCGATTACTGAAAACAGCGCCGGGCCTTCACTCGATGGTTTGTCCGCCGGAAGACATTCCGGCGTTTGACGTGCAATGCCCGCTGCTGAGCCTCGCGCATCTGTTCGCAACGACGCTGGAGAATATCCCCGCCCGTTCGCCGTATTTGTTCGCCGATCCAGCGCTGGTTGAACACTGGGGACAACGTGTTCCGCGGGATAAGCGGACGAAGATTGGTTTATGCTGGTCGGGGAGTCCCACACACCAGGAAGATCGGACGCGGTCGTTGTCGCCGGAGGATCTGGCGCCGCTGGGCCAGATTTCCGATGCGTGGTTTTGCAGTCTGCAAAAGGCGTCGGATGCTCAACCGGCCGTTCGATTGCCGAAGAAGATTCCGATGACCGACTGGACCGCCGAGCTTGCGGATTTCGCCGACACCGCGGCCTTGATCGCCAATCTCGATCTGGTGATCTCCTGCGACACCGCGGTGGCCCATTTGGCGGGGGCGCTCGGCAAGCCGGTATGGGTTCTCTTGCCGCGCGTCCCGGATTGGCGATGGCTTCTGGATCGGGACGATTCCCCCTGGTATCCGACGATGCGGCTGTTTCGTCAGGATAAGTCGGGAGATTGGCAATCCCCGGTTGAACGGATGGTTCGGGCGCTGGTTCTGCAAAATACAGCGAACCATCGATCGTTTTGATCCGCCGCCGTCGCACTTCCTCCATCGACGGATTCTTCCAGAACTATTAACCCGTCCTTAGTCAATCGCTCAAATCTGTTCGGTACAAACCGTTCCGCGAAAACGTTAGCGGTTGCTTGGAACGCGACAAATTCGTCGCGGGCGGCAATTCAGTCCACTTTGGGCGGGAGGAAATGAAATGATGAAAATTCGCGCATTGATTGCAGTGTTTGTCGGTGGGATCGTCACGGTACAAGGTGGTCGCGCCTTGGGCGCGCTCTATACGCCCGGGGATTTGGTTGTTCTTCAAATCGGTTTGACGGGCAGCAATACAACGCTGGCAAGTACCGGAACGGCCGTCCAGCTTGACGAATTTACTCCCGGCGGCTCAGCCGTACCTGGGGCCACGGTGCTGCTCCCCACCGCTTCGACTGGATCGAACAACCCTCTGACCCTCAGCGGGACGGCCGGGTCGGAGGGTGCGCTGAACCTGTCCGCCAACGGGGCCTATCTCGTAATGGGCGGATATGACGTGGGCGTCGGTGGAACCACCCAGGGCACTTCCACGGTCGGCTTGGTCGATTCCTCGGGCAATGTTGATACATCCACCACCACGACGGGGCTTAGTGGAAACAATACGCGGAGCGCCACCTCGGTTGACGGTAGCGAAGTGTGGGTTGCCGGCGCAGCCGGCGTGGTGGCCGAAGCCGATGGAAGTTCCAGCGGTAATATGATCGCCACGCGTAACATCCGCGCGGTTGGTGTCGCCCCCGCGTCTGTTTCGCCGACGGGATCGGCCCAATTGTACGGCTCGTCGAACAAGTCGAGCCTGGGTATCTCCTCGATCGGAAACGGCACGCCCACCAGCGGCTCGGCCGCGGTGACCGTGCTCAACGGAATGACCAGCAGCAACGCCCCGAATTCGTTCGGCTTCTTCTTCGCCAATCCAACAACCATGTTCGTCGCGGACGGCAACGACGGAATTCAGGAATGGACCCTCAGCGGATCGACCTGGTCCAACCCCCACACTTTGGCGGGTTCCTATATCGGCATCACCGGCTCCGTCAGCGGCAACACCGTGAACCTTTATTACACCACCGGCGTCAGCACCGGTTGGAGTTCCGACAACAGTCTTGTCTCCGATACCTTCAATTTGAGCACTGGAGCATTCGGAACGGCCGACACGCTGGCGACCGCGACCGGCGATACGGGCTTTTCCGGCGTGGCATTCGCCCCGACGCCGATCCCCGAGCCGGCATCCGCGACTTTGCTTCTATTGGTTGGCGGCGGAGTGCTCATCCGCCGTCGCCGTGCTGGCTGATTACGCCTGATTGACAATACGATTTCGAACGCCCACGGCGTCGCCGTGGGGTTTTTTTTGTACCATGTTCTCATGACGCCCGACGTATTACAGAGCCTCATCGACATCCCCCCCGGCCGCTGGGCCGTCGCCGTCAGCGGCGGGGCGGACAGCGTCGCGTTGCTTCTCCTGCTGCACGGGCGGCCGGAAATCTCGCCGCATGTCGTGCATCTCGATCATCAAACGCGAGGCCAGGCCAGCTCCGACGACGCTGGTTTTGTCGTGGCGCTGGCTGACAGATTTGCGCTTCCCGCCACGATTCTCCGCCGCGATCAGATCGAGCCGGCGATGGCGCACCTGCCGAAAAATCCCTCGGCCCGCTATCGCGCGATCCGGCTCGAATTTTTCCGCCGCGTTGTCGAGCGGGAAAAACTCGACGGCGTGATCCTGGCCCACCAGGCGGATGATCAGGCGGAAACAATTCTGCTTCGATTGCTGCGCGGTTCGGGACCGAGGGGCCTGGCGGGAATGAAAGATCGCCGTGTAATTGGCGGATTGACCGTCCTGCGCCCGCTTCTGGCGGTTCGTCGGAGCGAACTGCGGGAATTCCTCGCCCGGCGCGCTCAGGACTGGCGCGAGGATGAGAGCAACAAATTCGAAAAATATGCCCGGAATCGGGTGCGGCGATTTCTGGAAACTCGCCCGGAATTGCATGAGCCGATTTTGGCCGTGGGCCGGGCCTGCGCGGAGTATTCGCGGTGGATCAGTCGGACGGCGCCGCAACTGAAGGAGGAGTTTCCCGCCATCGTGCTGGCTGAGTTGCCGCGGATGCTGGGACGCGAATCGGCGCGCCATTGGTTGAAATTTCACGATGTGCCCGCGGCGCAATTGAGCATCCAGGTGGCCGATCGCCTGAGGATGATGTCCATCGATGCCGCGACGCCCGCGCGGCAATTATTCCCTGGCCAGATCATGATTTGCCGCCGGCGGGGCCGGATCGCGCGTTGCTGATCCAGCGCGATTATTTTCGTGTCGCGGCGCGCTCTTGATGCACCATTCCGATCGCGTTGCCCCACTGATTGTTCAATCCGACCGTGGGATAGAGATCAAACGCCCGTTTCCAGTCCGCTTCGGCCCCCGGCCAATCATCGGACCTCTCATCGATCAGGGCGGACATTTTCCATAGCTGCCAATCATTGGGATAAAGTGCTTCGGCCTCCCGCGCAACCCGGCTCGCATCGGACAATCTACCTTCCTTATAATCCACATCCGCGACCAACAAATGGATCCCCAGGGATTTTGGCTGCTGGACCAGCGAATATTCGTAAAAAGAGTCCCGATCATTCCACCGCCGAATGTAGGTCGCGGTTCTGATAACCGCCAAAATCAGGACGGCCACGAGCAAAATATTTCCCTTGGCGCAGGGAAGCCGCGCCAGCAACAGCGCGAGCAGGATGACAAAGAACGCGGAGGGAAGATACATGAGGCGCTCGCCGAAAATTGTGGCGATGATGACGATATTTGAAGCCGGCAAATAGGTGAGCGCCATCGACAGCAGGCAGAACAAAACCACCCGTCGGCGGCGGATGAGGCAGACAACCGCCCCGACGAGCCACGCCGCCGCCACTCCCACGCCCAGCCACAGATACGGGTCGCGCCGGCTGATGGTCGATCCAATCACCGTCATCCCATAATCAATCGAAAGTTTGACCGGCGCCACGAGCAGTTGGAAATATCGTCCCAGCAGCGCGATCGGAATGAGCCGGCGATCGACGGGCGGCGATATAGCCAGCGGCTGGATGGCGATGTTCAAAAATCCCCGTTCCCATTCGAATCTGAGTTTCAGGACTTCTTCCCGCAACATGATCAGCCCGAACGCGCACCAGATAACCAGGGCGAATGCCAGCAGCATCGCCTGACGTTCGGCGTCGCCCCGCGGCGGTCCGGAATGGACGGCGACAGGCAATAGTGCGAGCAAAAGCGCCGGTAAAAGAAAGCCCTGTTCCTTGCTGAGCATTGCAATCAGAGAGAGCGCGAAAATCGCCAGGGCGCGCGGGACCGTCATGGGCCGCTTGAGAAAGAGGACCATCGCACCCAAAACGCCCACGGCGCAGACGAGTTCAGCACGCCCGACGATTCCGGCGACGGCCTCGCTATGGATCGGATGGCACGCGAAAAGCAGACCGGCGAAAAGCCCCACCCGCCAGCCCGCCAGGCGCCGCCCCAATTCCGCCACCAGCGCCGATGCGCCGCCATGCAACAGGACGTTGACCAGATGGAACGCCCATGGCCGGTTGCCGTGGAGCCACATCTGAAGGCCAAAGCTTTGCGAAACCAGCGGTCGGTAGAGATTGTCCAAACCTCCGTTAAACCAGTCTCGCGTCCAGTATTGTCCCCAAAGCCCGGGGTGATGCGCGCGAGCATCCTCCCCGATGAGAAATGCGTCATCGTAAATGTAGGTTCCGCCGAGCGTGATCGCATAAAGCGCCGAAGCGACCAGAGCGCTGATCGCTCCCGGCGCCCAGGATCGGGAAGCGATTTTCACCGCCCAATGGTAACAAAGAGACTCCACCACGGGGAGTCGGACCAGTTCCAGCGGCGCTGGAATGTTCCAGTGAACGTTCATTCCAGTTACGCTGTGCCCAACGACGGGAAATATGGCCGATCCACAGCGGGTCATGGTTACAGGCGGAAGCGGACGAGTGGGACGGTGGGTAATCCGGTGCCTGCTGGATCGTGGTCACAATGTTGTGAATCTGGATCGCCTGCCGGGGGATGACAGCCGCGCCCAATTCGTCAAAGGCGACGTCCGGCAGCGGGCGATCATCGAACCGCTCCTGCGCGATTGCGACGCCGTTTGTCACCTGGCCGAAATTCCCTCCGCCGGAGCGCCGTTTACCAACGACGAGATTTACTGGAACAACACGCGTTCGGCATCGGTGCTCATGCAAACCGCCGCGGATTTGCGCCTCCGGCATGTGGTCTACGCCAGCTCTTGCCAGGTCTATGGTTCATGGGGTGGTAACGGCGTCGCGCCTCTGCGGCTTCCGATTGACGAAAGCTGCCTCATCAGTCCCCGGAACGTTTACGCGGTTTCCAAGGTTGCCAACGAGTTGTTCTCGCAGAATCTTTCCGAGCGCCAAAACCTGGGGATTTCCATTTTTCGATGTCCCTGGGTCGTGGCCACTGAAGACGATGAGAGGCGACTCGCGCGGTTATGGATCGATGAAGGCCCGGTCGGCGGCGAGCTTGCGACTTTCATCCATGGCCGCGATCTCGCCTTGGCGTTTGCCGCGGCGCTGGAGACGCCCCGCGCGGGTTGTGAGGTTTACAATCTTTCAGCCGCGGAAGTGGCTTCCATCGCGCCGTTGCGGCAGCGATTGGAGCGGCACCACCCGGATTTTCCGCCACTGCCGCTTGATTGGCCGGATCGAAAAAGCCCGATCGTCATTGAAAAAGCCGAAAAATTCCTCGGCTGGCGCCCCCAGTGGAGCGTCTGGCGATACTTACTATTTGCATGAACACCGCTCCGGCGGTTAACGTCAGTGACGCAGAATCTGTTTTTGAGGAGGTCATGCAACATGGCCGCACAAAAGAAACCTCGGGGCGCCGAAGCCTTTACACTTGTTGAACTCCTGGTGGTGATAGGAATTATTGCCATCCTTATTGGGTTATTGTTACCCGCACTTGCCCAGGCCAACCGGCAGGCGAAGACCGTCCAATGCGCCAGCAACATGCGGCAAATAGGAATGGCGCTGCTCACCTATGTGGATCAGAACAGCGGTTATCTGTTTCCCACCGGTATGGGATGGGACGCGAACCATGTTTATTACAAGACCATAGGTGACGACGGACTTATCGGCAGCACCTCCTGGAACGGCACCGCCGTCGTTATTCGGAATCCAAAATATCAGCCCTATTGGAATCAATACACTTACAATGTCTGGCCGACGTTGGTTTTCAACGGTGTTTGGGATCCTCCAATCATGACCTGCCCGGCGGACAGCATCGATCCCTCGCCCAACGCGCGGCATAGCTATATGCTCAACTCGTACCTGTCATACTTCAATATCAAATTCGGCAAACCGCTTCCCGCTCACACATCGCCGTCGGATGCGATCCTGGCTGGGGAAAAGGTTTCGGCCGTGGGCGATTACTACATGGATTCCGGCGACTACTCCGAGGGAAAAGTCGACGCGCTGCGTCACGGCGCGAGCGTCGGAGCGAATTATCTGATGCTGGACATGCACGTCCAAACCAAGATCATTCTCAGCGATTTAAGCTTGGAAGAATCCCTCGATCCCTGGGATTGGACCAACGGAACCACCCCCGTCACCCAGCCCAGCCAGTAACATGGCGGTTGAATTCATCTCCTTTATTGGCGGCGCACTGATCCTGCTGATTCCCGGAATCTGGCTTGCCGGAGCGCTATCTCTGGGCGGCAACCAACTGGAACGATGGGCGAGCGGAAGCTCACTCGGCCTGGCGATGGCGGTTTACCTCGCCTCCGCCATCAGCCATTTCGATCTCCGGGCGTTCGATCCAGTCTGGGGAATCACCGCCCTGGTTTGCCTCGCGGCCTGGATTAAATCGTCCCGCCCGCCCGCGGCCGCGGATGTCTCCGGGCAAATCTGGATGGCTCTGATCCTGCTGCTGGTGGCGGTCAGCCGATTTGCGATCGCATTGCCGCGCGTTCTCCCGGCGGGGCCGCTTGATCCAACGTTTCAGCTCATTCTCTCCAAGCAGATTCAGATCACTCATCACGCGATCGATCGCTGGCCGTTCGCCGGCATTCCGCTCAATTATCCCATAGGAAGCAACGTTCTGGTGGTCGTACTGGCCGGTTTGTCGCGACTTCCGCTGCATACGACCTTCAAAGATTTGATCCC
>Ga0302325_10028927_pt1 | contig 11458 bp, 16 predicted proteins | sample Palsa_T0_2_FD_201948 | JGI IMG/M metagenome (GOLD analysis project Ga0302325, IMG submission 201948) | Peat permafrost microbial communities from Stordalen Mire near Abisko, Sweden - Palsa_T0_2 | ecosystem: Environmental > Terrestrial > Soil > Palsa > Peat permafrost | place: Sweden: Abisko... | reverse complement strand
AAACTGCTACGCAGTTTCTTCCGGAGGCGAATACGCCGGAAGTAGTTTCTTTGACGGTTGATTCAGAAAAACCAACTGCTGCTGCTGCGCGCGCGAAGAACGGGCACGCGCCCAAGTGGCCAGCAGCAGCAGAGTTTTTATTTAATCAATTTCCCAACACGGACCCTGGCTACGAAATCGCGCTAGCGACACTCGCACAAGACGCCATCCGTAAAGCAGGCGGCAACCCCGATCTGCTCACAGACCTAGCGCTCCGCGATGCATTGCAAACCGCAACCTTCCCCGGACAAAAAGCAGCCTCCGGGTACAAACGCACGTTGCCGAATGTGGTAACGAACTGGAGTAAAAAATAAATGCACAGCTTCAAAGACAAAACGACGCCAGCCGTGTGGCCCGATCCGACTATCGCCCTATCGATTCTCGAAAGGCTTTCCGGTTTCATCGGCTATCCGAAGACGCCAAAGGGAACTGAAATTTTTGTGGAAGCGCTGCTATCCGCGACCTCGGAAGAACATGCGCTGGCGGCGGTCGATGTTTTTGACGAGCGGTTCCCAACCCTGCGCGAATTGCGCGATTCGATCTTCAAGGCCCGTCAGAAGTTCGAACCTCCCGTCGATCTCATCGAAAAATGGAAAGCGGATGGAGCGACATACGATCCCGATTTCGTAGTGCGAACGATTCGGGAAGTGCTCGATGCAGCGGAGCGGCGAGAGGCAGAGCAACGCGAGAAACTGCTGAAACTGGGCAAAGAGCCGGTTGAATCCGAGCACGACAAGCAAGTGCGCGAAATACTCGAATCCATCGACTCCGGGTACGGCGATTCGAGCGAAAACCCCTCTTGACTCGTTTTGGCCTTCATGATAGCCTCTAAAAGTGCCCGTTAAACGCATTGAACGGTACCGTGTAACGCCGCTTGAGGTGCAAACCGTCCACAGCCATGGCCAAACGGCACAGCCACCTTCACGGTCAAGAAAGGGGCCAAGGTGCGGGATTTGTAAAAAGCGGATTATCGATCCCGTTCCGCATCAGAAGTACTGTTCCGACACCTGTCGCCATAAAGCTAATGCGCTGGCGAAGAAAAATGAATGTGGGGAATGCGGGCGCAACTTCCTAAAGAAGCGCGCCCACCAGATTTATTGCAACAGCAAATGCCGATTCAGGGCTTGGTTGAAACGGGAAGCGGCGAAGTTGTAAGCACCTTCTCCGCGAATTTCCTTGCAACCTCCTTGGCGTCGATCAAGGGTTGGTCAACGAGTTCGAATGCCTGCAAGGTCAAGAGCGTTTGATAATGCTGTGTTGCGCGGATGATTTCAATGAGCCGGTCTTGATGCTTCTCTTGCAAATGCTTCATGAGCGCCGTCATTAACCGTTGCGTTTTGATTTGAACATCTTCACCGAGAATCGGGATGCGCTCGGTGGTGATGCGCTGCCTGCAAATCGTGCAGACGGTTTGCGGAAGTGGAGTCAAAAGCGTTGCGGCCATCACCCCACCTTACCTTTCTCGTCGCCTTCCATTCCATCGGACGGCCCCTCTTCTTCTTCCGGCTTCCATTCATGGAACTCTTGCCAGAATTTCAGGAGTTGAGTTTCGCGGTCCTTCAGATGTTCCCATGCTGGGCTGGCTTTGTAGAAGAGCACGATGTTTTCCGGTGGCACGGCGCGAATCTGATTGACTCGCTCTGCGCTGTACCCATCTGCGATCCATTGCGCGAAGACATCGCCGGGAGCATCTTCATACACGTGCTTTATCATGCGCGGCGTAATCTCAGCCATGAAGCGAACCATCTCTTGCGCTTCGGGCGGTGGTTCGGGGTTTGTGGGTTGCGCCTGTCCATTTGCCGGTTGAGTTTGCGCTGGCGCCTGAATCGCCGTTTGCGTGGGACGCGGGGCTTGCATCATCTTTGCAGCGAGAGCGGTTGAGATCGGCTGAAGCGTCTTCAGCAGTTCCGGTAGCGAATGATCGAGCAACTCCATCCACGCGGGCATGCGGGAGCGGATCGCTTTTGAAATCACGCCCTCTTCTTTTTCTTCGGGGATGATTCCGATCTTCTTCAGCTTCTCAATGCTGTTGCCGAGTTGATCGATTTGCGCGAGAGGATCTGGCGCCGGGGTATTGGCGCGCGTGCGGGCTTCGGTCTGTAGTTGGATGTTTTGGTCTCGCAACGCTTTCATCTCGTCCCGGAACATTTCGATCAATGCCGTATCTCCCCCGCCCTTTGTAAGGGCAATGATCTTGACGGCCATGTCAATTGGATCGGTCGCGGGTGGTGGTGGCACAACAGGTGGGGATGCTGCTTTCAGTCGCTCAACGGCGCGGTCCTGAATACGATCAAGGGTATCGAGTTGAGTAAGGACATCGCCTTGGGTTGGTGGTTGAGCAGGTTGCTGCGCTGCGACCTTTGACGCCTTATCTTCAAGCATCCGTTTCGCCCATGCCCATTTGCGGTTTTTTGGATCGTCAATCCAGTCGCCAAGGTCAAGGTTGGGGGGAAACTTCGGATCAAGAATATCGAGTTCGATTGAATCGACTTCACGCTCTTGCTGGCCTGGGCCTGCCGTCTTTATCCCGAGATAAAGGCGATATTTCCCGCTCCCGTGGTCTTGCTTTAGCCGTTCTTCGTCTGGAGGACTGTCATTGTAGATCGTAATGTATTTCTTTTCCGAGGATCGCAGCCGATCTATCATTGGTTCCAATCGATACACCGTTACCCGCGCCCGCGTTCCCCAATCAGCGGGGTCAATTGCCGCCACGCGCTGAAAAAAGCTGATCTGCCTTGGAATTCCTTCTACGGGAGGGGATGAGGCTGAAGCCCCATTATGTTCAGGGGGCTTGCCTGCTCGTTTACGCTTGGTTGCGGTCGCTTCTGCCACGGATTTGCTCCTGTTGTAATGTGCCTTGATGCACCATAGTTGTGCCTTGGATGCACCGGCAGTAGTATACACTAGTCTAGCCCGTGGGGTTTGCGGCCTGCTTCAATTACAGTACAATTCTGCTCATGACTCCCGGCAACCTCGCTGCGGTCGGATACGGCGGGCTCCCCGATCTCGCTGCGGTAATGCGGTACGGTCCCACGCAATCGCCGGAGATCACGCAAGCGGACATTACCGATTCGGATGTCGCCACGGCGCAAACGATATCCCGCATGTGCGAGCTTATAAAGGAAAGCTGCGCCGATCCATTGTTCCAGTCTGTTGCTCAACGGGCTGCAACTTCATTCCCAGGTGGAACAGCATCTTCAATCTGGTGGGCCGTGAAGCACATGATGCGCTTCGTTCAGGACTCGCCTGCAATTGCGCGGATGTTCGGTCCGCACGATGCCCTCGAGCTTCTCGTCTCCCCGGCTGCAATGATCCGCTGCCGAAAGATGGAAGGGGACTGCGACGACTTCACAATGATGGCGTGCGCGATGCTTCAGTGTTGCGGCGTCCCATTTGAAATCGTCACCGTGGCCGCGAACCCACGCGATCCGCAAACGTTCAGCCACGTGTACGGACGAGCCGTATTGAACGGACGCTTCACGATGGATTGTTCACATGGAAAGTATCCCGGCTGGGAAGTTCCACGAGAGCGTCAGTATCGCGTGCAGGTATGGAACGAAGCGGGCGAGCCAATCGAGAATCAAGCACGGTCCTTCAATGGGCTTCACGGCTATCAAGCCGAAGCGACTGGATTTCCATTCAACGGTTTCAATGGACTGGGCGACTGCATCGATTACGATGAACTGGGCGACTGCCTCGATAGCACTGGCGGAACTGGAATCGACACCACCACCACTTCAACTACCCCGGTCGATACAAGCACAGTGGGAACGTCCACAACGTCTTCGATGTGCCCGAGTTCAGATCCCTCCACGCAAGCCCTTTGTAATTTGCTCCAAGGCGGAACGGGCTCGAGTTCATCGTCTTCAAACACCGCCCTTGATAATGTGCTGGCCAGCCTCGCGACAACCTGGTCGAAGATCGCAGGTCAATCGATCAACCCCACTGTGACCACTTGCAATTCTGCAGGCGTCTGCACTTCAGCGCCGGCCGGATCGGCGGCGGCGAGCGTGCTTGCATCTTCGGTTGGCGGCATTCCGACTTCATACCTGTTGATCGGCGGCGTGGTGCTGGTTGGAATCCTTCTGTTGTCGGGGAAGAAATGAGCTACCAGCGAACCTACCCGCGAGGTTTCGGAGCCGTCAATCCCGCGCCCACAACCGGGCAGTTGATTTCGACCGGCATCCTCAGCGCGGGAACTGTGGCGGGCGCATTGGTCGGCGGCCCGGTCGGGGCGGCGGTGGCAATTGGAATCAGCGCGGCGACGGCGCTTTTGCAGGGCGTCATCAATGGATGTGGTTCAACATGCCAAGTAACGTCCACATGGGCGAATCAGGTTGAATCGGTCCTTCAACAAAACATCGCCGCGTACTTTGCCCTTCCAACTCCGCGGTCAACAGTAGATCAAGCAGCGGCGATTCAGAACTTCAACACTGCGTGGAATGCCCTGGTAAGCGAATGCAACAATCCCTCTTTGGGAAGCGCGGGACAGAACTGCATTAGTGAACGGGAAGCGGGCGCATGTCATTGGACGCAGCCAGCCTCGGCTGTTCCACTGTGGGGAAGTCCACCGGCGGGAGCATGTTGGAATTGGTTCAACGGTTATCTCGATCCGATCCAAAACGATCCTGACGTTTACACGCCAAGCAATGTCGTACCTGCCTCATTGAGTACGGCGACGGATGCGATATCGAATCTCATTTCAGGCGCGGGCATTTCGACTGAGACGCTGTTCCTCGTTGCGGCGGCGGGCATTCTAGCCTGGGTGGTGCTGAAGTGAGCTACCAACGTAGACGGGGCATGGGCAGTCTAGGCGTAGACTTCTTACCAAGCGGCGTTTGTCCTTCACAGAACTGCCCCGTTACCCCTGGCGCAACATATGCGGCGGCAAACGGCGTCACGTTAGGCGCGGATGGAATCTGCTACGGATTCCCAGGATGTAGCGGCGGTTCATGCCAAGAGGTCGAGGGCCAATACAACGATCCGACGCCTTGCGCACTGGCCGAATTGCAGCCGAATATCTGCGCGTTGCTTGCGGCGGGTTACCTTCCGTCTAATCCGGCGAACTTGGTTCAATCGACATGGACTACGGCAGACGGAGTAACCACCGACCCGTTGAGCTTCGTGGCAGTGATGCAGGCAGAGAATCCGGGTTACGTCGCGCCCACGGGCTGCGCTATGCCAACGGTAGCAGCATCGCTTCCCGCTCAACCTGCTCAACCATGCCCCACAGGATGGAGCGGCACGTATCCCGACTGCGTTCCGCCTTCTACGCTTCCTTCCACAACAACGTATTCGAATCCTCCGGGGACAGTCGTTACGAATCCCTATGGTTCAACGGTGGTGAATTCAAGCGGAGCAACGCAGCAACAGACTTCAACGAGTTCGACTTCGGGTTCGACGAGCTCAAGTTCGACGGCCAGTTGGTTTACCGATCCAACTCAGGAAATCATCTCCGGCATCTTGAACTGGGAGTTGGTCGCCGGAGCAGGGGCCTTGGTGGTTCTTCTAATGATGATGGGGGGCAAACGATAATGGCGCAAGACTCTTTTGAAACTATCGTGCTGGTTGCGGCGGTCGGCTTCATCGGCTGGTATGTCTATGAGAATTACTATGCCACGCCAGCAACGCCCGCAGCCACGCCCGCAACCGGAAGCGCGGGAAGCACCGGAAGTACGACGACTCAAACCCCAGCGACTTCGGGCGGCGTCAATCAAACCCCAACGCCCACGCTCGTATGCCCGGTCGGTTATTCGGTGAGCGGGACAAGTTGCGTGCAGCAAGCCTCGGCTGGAAGCGCCTGCACATCGAACGCCGGATGCGCCTCAGGTCTTTGCTCGAATGGCGTATGCGCGGGAGGGGCTGTGGCGGGCCTCGGTCGCATTGTCGTCAATTCCATGGGGGCTTATGTCTGACGCTGACAATCTCCTGATGTACGGAGCGATTGCCCTCGTTGCATGGCTGCTCTATCAGAGCTACGTGACGGCGGCAACCACAGCAACTACAACCACGCCGGTCGTATTTGGTTGCCAGCCTCCCAACATGAACGTCGGGGGAGAATGTCTGCCGCCAGTTATCAATTCAATGGGAGCATACAATGGCCGATAGCGCACTAAGTAAGATTCTTACAGTTGGAATGGTGGGAGTAGCGGCCTACTTCATTTACGAGTGGCTGTTTCCCGCAACCACAGCGGCGTCCACAACGAGTACCACTGGTTCAACTGGGACAACCACCACCGGCAGCACAACCGGAACCACCACGACGGGAAGCAGCGCAACGGGAAGCGCCACATCGACTTCCACGCTCACTACCCTTGCAGGCATCTACACTGCCTTTGCGGCGAAGATGGCGTCGGTAAGCGATCCGGCGGTAACTACAGTGAATGGCGTCCTGACGGCCACGAACGACGTGTTCAACTATTACCTTGCCGAGGTGCTGTCCCAACCTGCCGGATACACAGGAGTTGATTGGCCTCCAAATACATCGACGGTCTTTGGGGCGTGCTGCATCACGATGCCCATCACGACGTACTGGGCCGGGATCAGCGCCTACCTCACTTCCACGGCTGGCTTGCATGGGTTGGGAAGCTACGGACTTGGAAATTACATGCACGCGGATGGCTATGGCATGTGGCCGGAGATAGCAGGGCCGAATTTCTTTGGAACAGGGCGGGCGGTGCAATAGTGTACGGGTACAGAGGGCTTGGACAAGACGCGGGTGACGGGGCGGATTCGAGCGGCACGTCAACTGTAATTGGGCCTCCCGATCTCACTTCGGGCGACGGGTCGCAAACGTGTCCAACCGGCTACTATTTGTCCGCTGGTTCGGGATGCCTTCCCCTGACCACTCCAACTACTCTGGCTCAATGCCAAGCAATGTACTCCGATCCGACGATGTGCAGCGCATCGCAGTTCAGTTCTACGGGGACTTCGCCCTTTTCCTCCACGGCTGCATTTAGCGCCTGGGTGACGGCGAATTCAACGCTTCTGATCGTCAGCTTTTCTGCAATTGGCCTTCTGTTGACTCTGGTGGGGAGGAAGCGATGAAGCCAGTTCGGAAAATGGAAGTCATCCCGAACCCAAAGGGACGTGTCGACTTGTTGCTCTACCGACTCGCGGAAGCGGGAACTCGGTTGCTTGAGAATCGCTTCCGAATGCCGGGGATCTGGGATGGATTTGTAAAACCCATTGCCGATGAAAAGGTTCTGGAATACGAAGGCATGGGGCCGGTGGAATTCGCAAAAGCAATTGGTTTCCTAAAGCCGGAACGCAAGCGCCGGAAGTTGAAAGGGGCCGCGTAAATGCTTCCGTGCTTCTTCACAAAGCAGTTTCGGGACGGAGATCACGTTGTGGTGTGCCGGCACATCTATAACGAAAACATTCGAGACGGCCATCCGCTCAGTCTTCGCATGGCGGAAATGAAACGACACGATCCGCCAGTGTTTGTGGAATATGGCGAGGACGAAACCTCTCGATGTGACGTTGGAGTCAAATGCTTGAAGTGCGCAAATAAGAAACCGCCCATCACGTCTGTGGAAATGATCTGGAGCAAGGGACGCCTCAAGTTGTCGCCGCTTGCATTGAAGGGGGCCGCGTGATGTATCGGGTTCGAGGAATGGGGGATGCGGCAACATCGGGAAGTCAGTACACGCCTGGTGATTTCTTCTGCACGTATTTCCCGACCTTCCTGATGACGAGCACGGACGCGATGGCGTGCGAGGGGATGGTGGCGCCCGCAGTCCCGAACGCCCCGACGCAGGCGCAGTTGACGGCGTGCCAGAACAGCGCCGACCCAGCCACGTGCGCAAATGATCTGGTTCAGACGCTCACAAATCAGGCCGTGACGGAAACGCAGACAGCAATCGATACGGCGGTTGGTAACACGCCGAGCAGCCCCGATTCCGTACCGTTCTGCGGAGACGGCTCAACGCAGTGGATCTCTGGCATTGACAATTGCACGCTGCTCGAATGGGTTGCGCTTGGAGTAGCGGGGTTGTGGATATTCAGCATGATTGCACCGAAAGGACGGCGCTAATGTATACCGCTGGCGGCTGTGGAACATCGCTCGCTCCTCCCTCTCCTCCTGGGGATCAACCTCAAATGGTTGGGCCGATTCCGGGAATGATGGGATTGGGTTGTCCTGACTGCGGAAACACATGCGGCGGCATGAACGGATTAACGATGGATGGCTCCGGCCTCTTTGGAACGGGGATCTTCGGGGATTCAGTTACGTTGACGGATCTCTCGACGTGGACATGGGCGGAATACGCCACGCTCGCAGTTGGGGCCTATATTCTAATCTCCTTGGTGCATACGACGAAGGCGGCGGGGACACGAGTGAAGAAACGCGCAAAGAAAGTAAAGCAGGGCTTCATATCATGAGCGAACAGTCATGGCAGGAAGCAACTGGCTGCAAGTCCCCAGCAGAGTTTCAAGAGTACTTTGTTGTACTGCAAGGCGACATTGCAAAGGCACAGGCGGAACTGGCGGCGAGGCTGAAGGAATGGCAGCGGGTAACGGGATTCGACAGTCCTGGGGCGTTTGCGGAGGGGAAGGCATGAGCGTACCTTCCTGGGTATGGGGATCGGGCGGCGCTCTGGTTGTCTCAGCGGCGGCGCGCGCATTGCCTCAGCCTCTTTCGACCGATAGTCGATTGTACCTTTGGTTTTACAACTTCGCAGGGGTATTGCTGGCGAACTGGGATAAGATCGGCGCGGCTCCAGCGGACTGGCCATCGTCTCGCGCGAATGAACCCATGACGCCAATTGGCAGCACATTACCGCCATTTGCTCCTGGTACGGAGGAAAAGAAGAACTCGTGAAGCGAGCCGCTACAACTCGGCGCAAGAACCTCTTCGGCTTCGGCGAAAAGCCAAAGCACTGGTCGCAAGAAAAAGGCGGCTATCAACGCGAACTGAAAGCACGTCGGGCGAAACAGTTGCGTGACATCAAATCGGAAACGGCGGCGGCGAAACATGAAAAAGCGGTTGCGGTCGCTCGCGCCAAGTACGAAAAGATGATGGAAGCGAAGGCCCACAAGGCGGCGTCATCCGCGCAACGGAGCGGGGCATACGATTTCATCCCATCTGAATCTGACATTCAACGCGCTTACGAAAATGGCGCAAAGACGTTGCGTGAAGCTCTCGAAATGGCCGGAGCCAGAGTCAATCCCGCAAAGTGGGAGCGGTGTGTAAGGGACGTTCAGAAACGAGGATCGGCGTCAAATGCGTATGCGGTGTGTTCGCCATTGCGGTATCCGAAAAAGCGCAAGCGCAACCCCGCTGCCGAAGCCATAGAGGGCTACAAAGACTTCCACGGAAAAGAGCCGGATGAATTCGTAACGGTCTCTCGAAAGGTGCATTTTCATCAGCATCTTTCCGGCGCAGGCAAGCTGAAAAAACTGGTAGTCCTTCCAGTCGCGGGGCGGCGCAAAGTCATCCTGTCGGGGTTTGGCGGCGCGCTCCTCGCATTCAACGAGAAACGAAACCAACTCTTCATCGAGGGCGGCGATCAAGCCGTTGACCTCGGCGTGTTTGGAATCGACACGGAGCATGAACTTGAAACCTTAGGGCAAGTGGTGAAAATCGAGTACTTCACCACCAAAGATCATTTGGGAAGTGAAGGCGGAACAGCAACCTACGTTCACAAGTTCCGAACGACGAATGAAGACGGAAAGCACGTGACGATCCGCATTGCCCGGTACCCCGATTTGATTTACCGCGTGCTCGATCAACAGCTTGAATTCAGCGGCGGGTCGTATAAGATTCTGCCGGAAGGGATTGACGAATAATGGCGACAAAACGGAAAACCCGCAAGCGCGTATCGACGGCGCTCAAGAAGTTCCTGAAGGCCAACCCAGCCCGCAAGAGAGTCAAGGTGAAGAGCTTCACCGGCACAATCACGCGGAACAAGAATGGCACAGTCACGGTGCGGGGAAAGGGACGGAAGTGAAAAAGAAGCTGCTCGTATTGCTTCCCGGCAATCCCGTCCCCGGATGGACGCCCGCGTGGGACTTTCTGTTGTGTCATTTGACGCAGCGCTATCAGGTTGAAATCCGCGGGGCCTCGTCCAACAACATTTACATTACGCGGCACATCCTCGCCGTGGAAGCGCAGTTATTGAAGCCGGATTACGTGCTCATGATCGATTCGGACAACCTGCCGACCATAGATGCTTTCGAATCCCTCATGGCTCAAATGGAAACGTACCCAATGGTTTCTATCCTGGGCGCGTGGTACTACTTCGTGAACTCGAAGGGCGAGACCGTTATTGCCGCGGGCGGGCTTCCGGCGACGGAAACGAGTCTCGTAACGTCGGAGCAAATTGCAAATGCGACCGAGTTGATGGAAGTCGGCTTCATCGGCTTCGGCTTCTGCCTCATGAGGGGGCAGGTATTTCAGGACACTGCGCCGGAGCATTTCCGGCCGGTTTTAGACTCCCGTTCGGAATTTGGATTCATGACCGATGACGCGGGCTTCTGTTGGCTCGCAGCCCAACGGGGTCACAAGACGTATCTCCATCCTTTTGTCCGGGTGGAGCACTTGAAGTTGATGAAAGTTCCGGCGCCAGCCGGTCAAATAAAGGAGAAAGTAAATGGCAATCACGCTAACGCCGGTGGCGACGGATCGAAGCTACAAGAGCTACAACATCACTTGTCTTGATACGGACACCACCACCACTGTAAACCACGGGTTTGCGGCGCAGCCGGATTTCGGAGTCATTCAATCTACCGGTTCGTTCGCAACTACCGCCCAAAGTTCGTGGGGCCTTTCCATCGGCCCCACCACAATTACCGTAACCAAACAGTCTGCCACTGGATCGGGTGGAACCACGCCGGGTACCACTGTGGTGGCTCGGCTGTATCTCGAATCGCCGCATTCGATTCTGTCACCCATCGGTCAACCATCGGTGGTCTAAAGTTCTGAAGGTTCGTCGGGCTCGGCTCGCTACCGTCCCGGCGTAGCAGTACACCGCAAAGCAAGCCTTCTAGAAGGGGCTGCTAGGCAAAGAGGATTCGTCCTCGATGTCTCGCAGCCCCTTTTGCTTTGTGGGGTTGAGAAATGAGTTTTATGGCACATGCGCAGTTAGAAACGATCATTGCGAACCCGGCGCGTAAGCGGAAAACAACGGGCCGCAGAAAGGCACGAAAGAACATGGCAAAAAAGATGTCGCTGAAGCAAAAGGCGTCTTTCGGGAGCAGACGAGTACGCGCCGCAGCCAAAGCCGCACTCAAGCGGAAGCGTAGCCCTAACCCCGCCAAGAAAGTGATAGCCGGTTATGGCTCCACGACCATGAACGGGGCGCGGCGTAGGAAGCGCTGCAACCCGAAAGGCGGCGGGGGATCGGGCCGCGTCATCACGGGCTATGGCAGCACAGTGATGAATCGAGCGGCGCGCAAGCGCAAAAGGAACGCACCGTCC
>Ga0302325_10028925_pt1 | contig 11458 bp, 7 predicted proteins | sample Palsa_T0_2_FD_201948 | JGI IMG/M metagenome (GOLD analysis project Ga0302325, IMG submission 201948) | Peat permafrost microbial communities from Stordalen Mire near Abisko, Sweden - Palsa_T0_2 | ecosystem: Environmental > Terrestrial > Soil > Palsa > Peat permafrost | place: Sweden: Abisko... | reverse complement strand
GCCGTGAAAGTCATTGCTGCCGCTCTTGGTCACGACGTCGATGATGGCGCCGTTATTGCGTCCATATTCGGGAGCGAAGTTGTTGGTAAGAACGCGAAATTCCTGTGTGGAGTCGGCGTTTTGGGAGGTAAGCCCACCCAGAGGGCCGGGCACGTCCGCATCGTTATTATCGACGCCATCAAGTTGGAAGTTGTTGTTGCGCTCGCGCCCACCGTTGACGGAAACGCCGCCAAAGCCATCTGACTGGGTCACACCTGGCCCCAACAACACCAACTGATAGGGATCGCGCAAAATGAGGGGAAGATCGGCCATTTGTTTCTGATCGATGACATTACTCAAGGTAGCGGTCTCGGTGTCAACGGCACCAACCGCATCCGCGTTGACTTCTACTTTGGTAGAAACTTCGCCCACTCCGAGCGTGGTATTGAACGTAAATTTCTGATCGACGGTAAGGGTCAGTTTGTCAACATTTACGGACCTAAAGCCCTCCTTTTCGACCGTAAGGCTGTAGTCGCCGGGGGCCAATGGCTCAATGCGATAGATGCCTGTGTTGCTGGTGGTGGCGTGACGCGAAACAGTCGTCGCGAGGTTTGTAATAGTCACGGTCGCCGCCGCCACGGCCGCTCCCGACGAGTCCTGCACCGTTCCGCTGACGGACGCGTTTTGGGCTGAGGCAATCGCTGCCACCATCATCGTGAAGAACAGACCTAGAACGGCAGTTTTCGCTCTGAATTGCTTCATCGTTCCCCCTGGCCCATCTTGGCTGCATACAACCGCCCAACTACTTCAGCCAACTTGCTGGATTTCAGCAAGCCTTTAGAGCAACCGGGGCTCCAGGGTAGCTAGGCGAGGGCGTCTCTGGGGATAAACGGTCGAAATTGTTTCACGATTTGCACATGAATTTACTCGAATACATACACAGAGCTACTCCCGAGGGCACGTCACATTTCTACAGATCCTACAGTTCCTACAGTTTCTGCGCGGGTCGCTACCAATTCTCATAGTGCCCGCAGCGAGGCTGTGTATTAGAGATCTACGGACTTAGGCGTGTGTAGCGGAAGACTATTCCGCGAACGGACCCTCGGCGACGCGGTCGCAGAAATTCCGGGGATGAAATTCCGGCACATAGCGCTCACGAATGTCCCGCATGAACGAACTGGAGGCCGTGCGGGGATGCTTGCGTATGACGTCGGCGCAGGTCTTTACGAACGCATCTTTGAACTTCAGCCGCGGAAATGCTTTCACAATTTCCTCTACATCACTCTTCTTGATTTGCGAGAAATCTGGCGCGATTGCGTCGGCCGCTGCACCCTCGCCGACCAGTGCAATTTCGGGTTGCTTGAACTGTCCAATCGGGGAAGCGTGCATGGCGATGCCGTCCCACACCACTCCCAGCTTTTCCTTTGCATACCCGTGCTCCTCTAGGAACCGCCTGGCCGTCTCTGCGCCTTGAATCTCGAACGGCGACTCGCCTTGGAATTTCTCTGTCAGCCCTAAGTCATGCAAAATGCAGGCCAAGTATAGAACTTCCTCGTCGAATTTTTGTCGGAGTGCTCCTCCCACCAATGAGCCAAATAAAAACGTGCGGACCGCGTGATTGAACAGATAGGGAGGAGAAGCATTACGGCTAAAGTCCGTTGCCAATCGAGCGACATCCGAATCGACTAGTCTTACCCCGGCGACGGTCACCGGCAGCGGCTCGACTGCGCGAGGTTTTGCGGATACGTTCCAGTATTCTCTAAGAGTTCCGGCTGACGTATTCCCTTCGATGAACGCGCCTAACGATAGTGTCCCGAAGCCACACAGAATGTCCCGCCTATTCATTTCTGCATACCCCGTGGTTCTTTTCGAGAATCTGTTTCAACCTGCGAAGGTCCTTACTGGTAAGCGTATCGGATCGCACGGGCCATCGAGGGCGCCACCAACTTGGAAAAGCCTTGCCTGTTTTAGATAATCTACCAATTGGTGGCCACGAAGTTCAGCACCGTTTTCAGCAAACAAACAAACGGCTACCAGACCCTGCACTGCGGGGCATGAACCATGGGTTGACCGGCATGGCAATCGAAGGCGTGTTCAAACTCAGGCATGTTGCCGAGCACATTGTTCACGCGATAGCGCGCCAACGAGTGGCCTTGGGTTAGCACGGCGGTTCGGGCAGCCTCCGGACGATCGGCGGCACACCATATTTCGGAGTATGCCAGAAAGAACGTCTGTAGCTCGGTGAAGCCATCCGGTGCGGGGCTATCGAGCGTTTTGCCGCTCGATTTTAGAGTTTCATCAAGAGCCGACAGCGCGATGTGGATTCCGCCATTATCCGCAGTATCTTCACCGGCTGAAAGCGCCCCATTTTGTTTTACGCCCGCTTCCGGTACGTCTTGCGTGTATTCATCCTGAATGCACTTGTCGCGATCATCGTAGTTGGTCGCATCCTGCGGCGTCCACCAGTCTCGCAGGTTTCCTTGCGCATCGAACTTCCGCCCCTGGTCGTCGAAGCCATGAATAATCTCGTGGCCAATCACCGAACCGATGGCGCCATAATTGACGGCGTCAGGAGCAGCCGCGTCAAAGAACGGCGGCTGAAGAATGCCGGCGGGAAAGTTAATGGTATTGGTGGACGCGTCTTCGTAGGCGTTGACTGTCGGTGGTGTCATAAGCCACGCTTGGCGGTTGGTCGGTTTCCCGATCTTGCCGTAGCGGACGGTTGTTTCGAGCCGACTGGCGCGGGAAATATTGCCGACGAGGTCATCGCGTTTAATCACAAGGGATGAATAGTCTCGCCAATGATCGGGATAGCCGATCTTATCGATTTGTGCCGCCAGCTTGGCGTGCGCCGCCTGTTTCGACGCTCCCGACATCCATGTCGCGGCATCGATATCGCGGTTGAGCGCGGCCTCGATCGACCGAACCATCCCTAACGCGCGCTCCTTGCGCTCTGCTGGAAAATATTTCGCCACATAAGCCTCACCGACCGCTTCTCCTAGATCGGCATCGGCACTGAACGAGCATCGGCGCCAGCGGGGCGGACTCTCCTGCGCTCCTGCTAGGGTGCGGCCGAAGAAGTCGAAGTTTGCTTCTACAAACGGCTGGCTTAAGAACGGCGCCATGAAGTGCAGCGTCTGCCAGCGGAGATAAGACCGCCAGCGTTCTACCGGTTCGGAGGCGATTAGCTGGCCCATTTCCCGGAAGAACTCAGGCGCGAGCACCAGGTATTGCGTTGAAGCGGGCGCCTGCATGACCTTTAGATAGCGCTCAAAGTTGAAAGACGGAACCAGTGCCTGAATCTGCTGCAAAGACATTTTGTTGTTCTGGTTCTTGGGGTCGCGGCGGGCGATGATGTCCATGGCGGACTTGGCCAGCGCAGTCTCAGTTGCCAGTATGGACTGCGCCTCCATCGAAGCCTGCTCTGCGGACTCCCCACTGAGTTGTAGCAGCTTAGCAATGTGCTTCACGTACTCGTCCCGAATTTCCTTCGATTTGTCGTCGTCCTTTAGATAAAAATCGCGGCCGGGCATTCCCATGCCGGCTTGATCGAAAGCCGCAATCGTTGTGCTGGCATCGTCGTAATCCGGCTGCGGATATAGGCCAAACAAAATTCCGTTGTACTCGGTGTCGGTATAGACAAGATCGCCGGGACGAACCAGTTGATGCAGATAGGCGATAAGTTCAGGCAGTTGCGCCTTGTCTTTTAGCGTTGTTATGCGGTCGAGAGCGGGCTGAAGAGGTGTGATGCCGAGCTTGTTAATCCCGGATTCATCCATGCAGGAGGCGTAGTAGTCGCCGACCAACTGCTGGATTGGAGAGCGCTCTTTCGCGGCGGCAGCCTCTTCCAGTGTGTCGCGGACCGCGGCGATGTTCCATATCGCCAGCTTGCCGAAAGCGGTCTGGCCTGGCAGATCGGCGGGAATCGGGTTGGCCTTAATCCACTTCGAGCAGGCGTATTGAAAGAAGTCTGCACAGGGATCGAGCGTCCTGTCGACCTGATCGATGTTGAAGTGGTCAAGCGGCGGGTTGGATCCGTGTTCGCCCGCCATCTGAGCGGCGGAAACGGTGGAGAAGATGAGCACGGCGATGAGACTGACGGACAGAGATCGCATTGCGGGCCCTCCCTGTGAATTGTGTTGGCCGGCCGAAGATCAGGCTCGAAGTGGAAAAGTTTAATGTAGCAACCGGGGCTTGAGTCTCGCCAGGAATGGGATAGATGCTCTTGAATCAGGTACCAATGCATTGACCGCGGTGCTTCAAGTCGGTTCTATCATCGACAAGGCCGTCACGCTATACTGTGCGCTCCCGAAGGCATCCTCGAACTACGTGGTCGTAGTGATCGTCGACACCGGATGAGAATGCGAATCTCATCCAGCGAGCCCACGCCGCCAGCTTCCAGGAGCGCGATACGGCAAGCGCGTCTCAGTCGGGCAAGCGCATATCTCGACAAACGCGATGGCCGGGACTGTCTATGGAGCGAACCGCGCCCGGGCGGCGAACCCTTGTAAATAACTGGGACGTTGATGGGTTGCTCCCCGAACCGCCGTCCCGTCTCAGCTCCGTGGTCGTCCGGACTATACAGGAACTGATGAAGGTCTCGAATGCGCCGATCTATCTCCGAGCACCCAGCCACCAGGCTCGGTGCCTCGTCGCTGATGCGCTCTAATATTTTATGCACCGCGTCCCGTCGTCCGGCAGAAGAGGTCTCAGATTGCGCGGCCATGACAACAATTTGATGCGACCGCCGAAAGATTCTCGACCACCACGGGATGAGCGGCATGAATTTGGGGACATTATCAACGCAGTTCGGGTCCGAACCGAAGCCCGGCAGAACCCGGCTCCTAGGTGTTCACGCAATTACATCGGGCCCCGCTGCGGACATTTCGAAGCGAAGACCAGTTCTGAATCGATTCATCAACCAAACCACGCGAACCGAGGGACCCGAACACTCCGGCGAGGGACTGAGAAAACACGAGAACCGGTATCGTCTGACGTGAATCAGGGACCAACTGCCTACAATCTGTCGTACTCGGTGACGACCATTCTCGTTCCATCACGTCTATTGAAGTATTGAACGTACGTGAGCCGGCAATGATCCCGGATTCCCTCCTTTCGCCCAAGCATCGATCGGACAATGACCGATCGGCCGATGCGCCGATACGTACTGTGATCGCCGACGATGAGCGGCTCGCGCGCCAGAAATTATTGATCCTTCTCGAATCCGAGCCACCGGTAACTGTTGTGGCCGAATGCCAGGACGGCAGGCAAACGGTGGCGGCAGTCCGCAGCTTTCGGCCGGACCTTTTACTGCTGGACATCCAGATGCCGGATTTGGACGGCTTTCAAGTGTTGAGCGAGATCTCCGAAGTGGAAATACCCGTTGTCATTTTTACCACTGCGTTCGATCAATATGCGATTCGCGCATTCCAGGCAAACGCTCTCGACTATTTGTTAAAGCCATTTGACCGCGAGCGCCTTCATCTCGCCATGGAAAGAGCGCGATCTGAATTGCGCAAGGCCAGCGACCGTGCGATTACGCATCGCATCCTGAACCTGCTGTCTCAGGTCAGATCGGTCCCGAGAGCGGTCGCCGACCCCCACGACCGTTTGGTCATCAAGGCCAACGGGCGTGTGGTATTTGTGGATCTTGAGAATATTGAATGGATAGAAGCCGCAGCTAACTGCGTGCGTCTGCACGTAGGCAAGGAATCGTATCTCTTTCGGGAGACCATCAGCCGTATTTCCGATCGCCTCGACGCGAATCACTTTGTCCGCATTCACCGTTCAACGATCGTTAACGTCGACAAGATCAAGGAACTAATCCCCGTGAATAGCGGAGAGTACATCGTGGTTTTGAGAACCGGAAAAGAACTCTCGTGCAGCCGTGGCTATCGGGCCGCCTTGCAGGAAATCGTCGATAAAAGTTCCTAAGTCGATCACGCAGAACTCTTCCCCCAGAGTCGCAACCTTCTTCCACGCCTCCCAATTCTCACAGCAGCAGCCTGTGTTCCGTATGGTTTCTGAAAGATCTCCTTCCCGCGTAGCTCGCGATTCTACTCTGTGAGTCTCCACTCGCGTGTCCTCTGTAGATGTTAATCCCCATAAGAGGTGTATTCGTACCACTCGTCATCCTTACTCCCGGCGTGGTGGGCCGGATGCAGAGTGTTTCGCCCGGACGCATGCCGGAGCGTTGAATAGTTAGCCGGCAGTAGTGCTCGCGAATTGTTACTGGGACCGCTGTTTTCGACTCTAGATGTCGTTTCGCGAGGGATTCCGGCTTGCGCGCACATCAAAAGAGTTCTGAATGCCGACATAAGTCTTCAATCAAAAGAAAGGAAGTTCCCTCTCATGGGAGTTATCGTACGAAAACCACAAACTCTGGCAGCCGTCACCATGGTCCTATTCCTGACTGTATTGTTCTCAGCAGGCGCGGATGCACAACAGGCGACGGCGAAAATCGTCGGCACGATCACTGACTCGCAAGGAGCGGTAATACCGGATGTCAAAGTCACGGTTCTGAATATCGCGACCAACGTTGCTACCGAAGCGACCAGCGATAAAACCGGCTTCTATCAGGTCCTCGACCTTCCCATCGGAACCTATCGGATCACAGCCAGCCACGCGGGATTCAGGCCCTTGGTGACAGCTACCTCTTCACTTGAGATCAATCAGTCCTTCCGCGCTAACCTGAGTCTGGAAGTTGGAACTACGCGCGAGCAGGTGTCAGTGGAGGCGCAATCGTCAGGGGTGGAAACCGTAAATCCGACGCTCGGTCAATCCGTGACTGCGCGGCCCATCGTGAATTTGCCACTAAACGGACGCAACGTTCTGAGTCTGGCGCTTCTGCAACCTGGCGTTACGGAGGACAACCCGGACGATACGGGAGCTGGCAGCCTCAATCAGAACGGCGGAAACTTCAGTGTGGCGGGTGGACGTTCGGATTCCATCACGTATCTGTTGGATGGCGGGATTAATAACGAACTCTTGAGCAACGGGATCGTCTATAACCCGAATCCGGATTCGATTGCGGAGTTCCGAATTTTGACCAGCAACTACACGGCAGAATACGGCCGCAACGGGGCAGGAGTCGTCAGCGTTGTGACCAAGTCAGGTAGCAATGACCTGCATGGCAGCGTCTTCGAATTCCTGCGAAACACCGACTTCGATGCTGACTCTTACTTCAACAATCAGGCCGGCCTGCCTCGAAACAATCTCAAGAGAAATCAGTTTGGAGGTACGCTCGGCGGCCCAATCATCAAGAATCGGCTCTTCTTCTTTACGTCCTACCAGGGGCAGCGTCAAATCGAGACGGACGTGGAACCGGAACAAACGGTTTTTACACCTGCCGAACTCAACGGAGACTTTTCCCATGCCATGAACGGCGGGCCGGATACGAATGTCGCCGCCTTCCTTCAGGCGAATCCTTACTTTCAATCGAATCCCGCCTTGGCCGCCCAAGCCATTATCGATCCAACCAGGATCGATCCTGCAGCTCAGGCCTACATCGCGTTGGGCTTGATTCCTACTTCGAGAACGGGCGAACTTTTTCCCTCTGGCGGCGGCACAAACAATACGAACGAGTTGACCGCCAAGATTGATTTTGACGTTACTTCCAAAGACAAACTATCGGGCACTGTTGGTGGCATTCGCAATCCTCAGCTTCAACCTTTCGGACGACCAAGCCCCGGTTATTCTGCCACGGTTCCCGGATTCGCCAGCACCAACCAGATCAACAACTATTTCGTGAATCTCGCCTACACTCGAACTTTTTCGTCCAACCTGCTGAACGAACTGCATGGGACAGCACAGCGCCACAATACGCTGGCAGATCGGCCAGTCTCTAACCTCACGTCGCCGGCATCTCTCGGATTTGGAATCGCGTCCGACTTGCCCAACGGTCCGCCGCTCATCGTCTTTGACAACGGCCTGGCATTCGGACCCGATCAATCCGGTCCGGCTCGCGAAGTCGGCAATACCTATGCGTTTTCCGATACGCTCGCCTGGGTCAGAGGACACAATACCTGGAAGTTTGGCGCTGGATTCACCACCTACCAGCAAAATACCCTCTACGCCTATTTTGCCGACAGCAACTACACCTTTTCAGGGTATGCCGCGGGCGGCGATGGCACTGGGAACGGCTTCGCGGACTTTCTGGTAGGTGCTCCCAACAATTTATTTGAGGGGCCACAGGCGTATAGCAACCTCCGCAGCAAAGAGACCTACGTATTCGGCCAGGACGAGTGGCGGGTCAGAAGCAATCTTACTTTGACTCTTGGTCTTCGCTACGAATACAGCACGCCCAAGATCGATACCCAGGGCCGAACCTTCTCTATCGTGCCCGGCAACCAGTCTGTAAAGTTTCCTTATGCTCCGCTCGGCTTGGTTTTCCCAGGAGACCCGGGAGCGCCTCGTGGCGCCAACTTCCCAGACAAAGACAACTTCGGCCCACGCTTCGGATTTGCCTGGAGTCGGGGAAGTACCGGAAAGACCAGTATTCGTGGGGGCATTGGCATCTTCTATGACGTGCTCAAGGGCGAAGACAATCTGCAGTTCAATGGCGCGCCGCCGTATTACAGCGAACCGTTTGTCGATTTTCCGTGCCTCCAGCCCTCGCCGGGATGCACCAGCCCGGCATACACCACATCCGGCACACCGTACTACAGCGCACCCTGGGCCAGCTCCACTACTCCTTTTCTGAAAAATCCCTTCCCTTCCGCCCCGCCAAATCCTGCGACAGCATTCAATCCTGCGACTGGAGATTTTCTTCCCTTCGGCGGCGGATCTGTCTACTTCGTGAACCCGCATCTTCACACGCCTTACACTTATCAGTACAACCTGAGTGTTCAAAATGAAGTAGCGAGAGGCGTGACCGCCGAGATTAACTATGTGGGTAGCAGTTCGAAGGGCCTTACGACGCTGGAAGACATCAACCCGTTTATGCTGAGCACGGTGAACGGGCCCAATCCTACCCGGCTCTTAAACGTGAACCAGAACGCCGCCCTCACGGCGTATTGCGCCGGGCAGGGTGGTCCTTCCGACTGTCCCTTCGAAAATGCTTCGGAATTTACGAATGCCAGCTTTGCCAGTTTCAACAGTCTGGAAGCGTCCTTGACGAAGCAGTTGGGGGACGCGAAGTATATCGGGACGACTTACTTCACCCTCGGTTATACGTATGGCCACGGCATTGACAACGCTTCGGGATTCCGCAACCGGGACTCGCAGGTTCCCTACTACAACATCAGCCAGTTCCGCGCCTCCTCCGACTTTGATGTTACTCATCGTCTGACCTTCAGCGGAGGTTGGGATCTACCCTTTGACCGCATCTGGGCGCTAGCTCCACAGGGCCTGGTAAAGGGGTGGAGTCTTTACCCAATCTTTAGTTGGCGGACGGGATTCCCACTTAGCATCAACTCAGGCCTGCTCACGTCCTTCAGCCCGTCGGATCCCGGCCCTTCCGGAGCGGGCGACGGCTACCTGGCCAACGCCGTGTTCGCGCCCGGATTTACCAACCTCACAATCCTGAATCCCAAGCAGATGGGGAGTTGCAATAATCCCAACACTGGTCAGGCTCAGAGCGGAAACATGTATTTCAACTGCGCAGCCTTCGTACCGATTCCCGATGTTCCGGGGACTGGCTATGGTCTGCCACGCGACTTTTTCCGCGGTCCGGGCCGCACGAATCTCGACCTGGCTTTAGCCAAGACAACTGCGATCACCGAGCGAGTCGGTGCGGAATTCCGGGCCGAGGCTTTCAATGTGCTCAACCACACGGAATTCGCCAATCCAGACACTACGCTCACCAGCGGAACTTTCGGGCAAGTCACGAGCACAACGTTTGGGACGGGGATTGCCGCTCTACAGACTCAGCGTATTCTGCAACTGGCGGTGCGGGTGACCTTCTGACGAGTTGGGATCGCTAGAAAACTGAAGTGGACTTTTTCAATGACAGTGCGAAGCAACTGAGTCGCGGCCTCTCTGCGCGACATCTGATCAACCCCGGGAATACTATGCACGTGGCCCTACTCGTATCGCAGGGCCGCCACGGGATCGACTTTCGTTGCCCGGTGTGCTGGGATGTAGCAGCCGACGAGAATCAACGCCAGGATCACGCAAGGCACAACGGAAAACGTTGTCAGGTCTCTCGGACCTACGCCAAGCAGTCTCGGCGGCAAAGATTCCCGGATCTCGCTTGGTTGTCACAAATCCACTACGGCAACGACAGGGATCCGAACCATGTCGAAGGGAAGAAACCTGAGGTGAGCCCTCTGCGCCAAGCGTCGGAGCACGGCAATGGCAACCAGAGTGGTGAAAGGGAGAGAGCGTTTGAAGCTATGAGTGATTTCACTTAGGCCATATTTCATGCAACTTCCTACCACTTTTCAGAATTTGCTGGTTCAGAAACATTCGTTCCTTCAGGAGGCGCGAGAGGCGCAATGAAATACGTACCAAAATCGATTTGGGCTCCGACGCTCGGATTTGTTTTAGCCACGATTTGTTGGGCCAAGACGGCGTCGGGGCTGCCTACACCGCCAGGACATGGCGGGTTTCCCAACGCGAGCACTGACACGCCATCCCGCCCTCAAACGGTAGAGGCTGCGAAGGGAGTCTATCTCTTCTCGTCGCCAGATTTCGATGGTATCGAAGTCAATGGAAATTCGATTGCCGTGGTATGCGACCACGATGTCCTGGTATTCGATACCAACGTGCTGCCATCGTCCGCAGCTCTTGTTCTGAATGAGATCCGCGAAATCTCGAACAAACCCGTCCGCTACGTCGTAAATTCACACTGGCATCCGGACCACTGGGACGGCAATGAGGTTTACGCGAAACGTTTCCCGGATCTCGAGATCATTTCCAGTACTGACACGCGCCGTTTGATGGAGAACTCGATGCACATCTATGGAAAGACCATCGAGAAGCTGTCCGCTGATCCCGCCAAACAAATGCAGGCGTCGCTGCAGACTGGCAAGAATCCCGACGGTTCCGCGATCAGTGATAGTGATCGTAAGGAGTTTCTCAAAGACTTGCAAATTCAAAAGGAATTCATGGCTGAATACAACGCAATGCATCCCGTGTTGCCGACGTTGACGTTTGACCGTCAGCTTACTCTCTATCACGGCGGGCGCGAGATCCGATTGATGCAGTTCGTGGGGAATACTGCCGGCGATACCGTCCTCTACCTGCCTCAGGAAAAAACTCTGATAGCGGGTGACTTGCTGACCCTCCCCATTCCGTTTGGCGCGGATTCTCATCCCAGTCAGTGGATCCGAAGTCTCAAGATGCTGAGTAGCCTCGATATCGACGTTATTATTCCCGGTCATGGCGCGGTACAACACGACAAGGCGTATTTGGACTTGTTGATCGCCGCGCTCCAATCCGTAGTCGATCAGGTTCATGACGCGCTCGGGCGTGGCCTGACCCTGGAACAGACGCGGCAAGTCGTGAAGATCGACGATATCCGGAAGAAGTTTACGCG
>Ga0302325_10028923_pt1 | contig 11459 bp, 5 predicted proteins | sample Palsa_T0_2_FD_201948 | JGI IMG/M metagenome (GOLD analysis project Ga0302325, IMG submission 201948) | Peat permafrost microbial communities from Stordalen Mire near Abisko, Sweden - Palsa_T0_2 | ecosystem: Environmental > Terrestrial > Soil > Palsa > Peat permafrost | place: Sweden: Abisko... | reverse complement strand
CTCCGTGATCCAGCAGCAACTGCGCTACAGCGGGAAAACGCCCAGCGTAGCCGTTGCGTGGCCCCGCGGACTGTGCGGCTCGATCAAGCCCAGTTCTGCCGCTCATATCCTGCTTGTGGACGTTGGTTCTCCGCTCCAGCAGCCACGTCAGTAACTCAAGATTGGCTACCTGCGCGGCGATATGCAGCGGCGTCGCGCCATTGCGGTCGCAAGCCTGTATAAGTGAGCGGTCTGCTCCAAGCAGGCGTATCGCCGTAGCCGTATCGCCATGCAAGATGGCCGCGCTGATCTGGTCCTGCTCCGGCGAGACAGTTGCATTCGGGCAGGTCATCTCTTCGCGCCGCTGCCGCTCTTCTTCCTCAATGATGGCGACGATATCGCTGTATTCGCGATCCTGAGCCAGAGTCAGCGCCGAGGTCGCATCGCGGTTCGGATAAATGCCTTGGCGCGCATCCGCGCCCGCTTCCATCAACAGCTTCACCATCGGCGCATTGCGGCTCAGCACCGCGTAGTGCAGCCCCCTGTGCTCGTCATTGCCGGCCCGGTCCATGCCCACCAATTCAGGACGCGACGCCAGCATGCTCCGCACCTCCGCCATATCACCGGCCTTCACTGCATCGGTAAAGGGAGCGACCGTCGCGCCATCCACAAAGGCCTTGAGTTTCGGCCAGCTAGCGAAACCATAAGCGCGGGCAAGCACGCGCTGTGCATCGTTGAGGGCAAAGTTGGAAGCATCTGGGTTGTGCTCGAATTGACGAATTTCAGCAACAGCAGCGGGCTCGGCCGCGCGAAATCGCTCCAGAAGCTCTTTGGCTTGTTTCCTAAGTTGTTCGAGACTGGGCTGCTGCGGAAGGCTGCGGACGGATACAGACGTCGAGTGTTGATCGGACATGACAATCTCCTTTGGATCACTGCCCGATGTCCGCGTGACGGGCTCAAAGAAGATCGTTTCGATTGTTGGAGACCAGACTAGTCGATGGGCTCAGCCCTGCCCGCGGACACGGTGGCGTCCGATACGCCAACGCAAGTATATCGCAAGCATTTCCTCCAAACATCCTTGTCACGGGGGTGATGGGTACCCCGGATGGATGGTTGCTTACTTGACGATGGGCTCGTTCGATCTCAATCACCCAACTTGAAAACTTACTCTCGATAAACGCGTTTCTCGCCACTTGGACGATAAGTCGGCTACTCGGACACTTGGCAATTATCGGAACCCATTGCCGGTGTTAAGCCCGGGATTCGCCCACCCGGTCCGAGATATTCGTCGCCCCCAAAGCCCCACACTTAGCTCGCTCTTCATTGCTTGACTCGCCGGAGGACTATCGGCAAATGTGAAGGCAATTTGAATGCACCGAGTGAGGGATCTGAACCGTCTGGCGGAGGCCCAATCGCTGGACCGCCCGCAAGCTCCTTTGGTGGTGGTGAAATCGGGAACCCGAAAACGACGGAGCGCTGCAGGTTAAGCTCGCCATCTTTAACCGTGCCAGTGTAGGTGTTCCTTCCCGCTTTAAAAGAAACCTGATCACCGTCAACCATACCGTCTGTAATGGGAACCGGCACATCGTCACCGCCAAAGAAACCACCGTTGCCCCCCTCCACGGCTCCCGTGAGCTTGCTCCCTTGCTGCTGCAGGGTGTAGATCATGTCGTCGCCACCCGTGAGCATCGCCATCATGGGTGAGCCGCCGGGAGCTGCGGGAACCGGCCTCCACAGGCCCGTAATGCCGGAACCAGTCGGAATCGGGCGCGCCCACACGGCTACCTGCGGACGAGGCGTCGCTGTGGTCGTGGCAATCGTAACGCTGGCCGGTGACATCCCAGGAGACGTTGCCTCGATGGTGATATTGCCAGCGGTCCTGGTCGACTGAACGAGCGCCATGCAGTAGCCGGAGAAGGCTTTCCGCGATGCGCCCTTATCGGATTCCTGATTGGTTGGATCACCATTGCCGACTCCAATCAGCTTCCCCTCGCCATTTACGCGGAAGGTCACGTCATTGTCCGTAACAGGCAGGACGCGGCCTTCTCCATCCTGAACTGCAACCGCGAACATGGCCACATCTTCGCCATCTGCAGAAACCGTTGGTCGATCGGCAGTCATGATCAATTTCGCTGCCGGGCCGGTCGTCTCTCGCTTCTCCGTCATCACCACACGGCCGTCTTTGAAACCGCGTGCTTCAATGGAACCGGGCACGTACTTGACCACCCACGCGACGTGCGAATCCCTAGGCACTTCTTTCACCCCGAGACTACCGCCATTAGCGAAAAGCTCCACCTTGTCGAGATTGGAATAAACCCAGACCGCGATCTCCTTGCCTTCCATGCCGGGCCAATTCCAGTGCGGGAAGAGATGGAGAACCTGCTTATTCGTCCACCAGGATTGGTAGTAGTAGAACGTGTCTTTGGGAAAGCCGCAGGTATCGATAACGCCATATTGCGAGCTGATGTTCGGCCAGCTATCCGGGGATGGCTCTCCGCGGTAGTCAAAACCCGTCCACACGAAGCCGCCCGCGAGCCAGGGTTGTGAGTTGCAGAACTTCCACCAGCCCTCGGCCGAGGCCCGCCCGGTCGTGGTGTACGGATCGTAAGAACCTACATAGCCCTTGGCTGCGTCGGTGATATAGATGCCGCGCGTTCCAACCGCGCTGACCGTCTCAGTGCCAATGACGGGGTTTGCGGGATGGGCTTCGTGGTACGCCTTCGCAGCGGGATCCATATAGTTGTAACCCATCACATCGCACACCACGAGTCCACCCGTGCCGATCGTGCCAACCGGCGCGATCGATACGGGCCGCGTACCATCGTGCTCGCTTGACACCGCCTTCATCGCAGTCAAGATGTGCAGTCCCTTTTCGCCGTTGGCCTGGCCCTCCTCATTGCCCATTGACCACATGAAGACGCTGGGATGATTGCGGTCGCGACACACAAGGTCCGCAAATTGACTCAGGCCCTCCGGATTGGATGACATCATGCGCGTCTCATCGAACACCAGCATACCCAACTCGTCGCAGACGTCGAGCAACTCAGGAGTCGGCGGGTTATGCGAGGTACGGATTGCGTTGCAGCCCATCTCCTGCAGCTTACGGACGCGGTAGTACTGGATCGCGTCGGCGAGCGCGACGCCAACCCCGGCGTGGTCCTGGTGGTTGCAGGTGCCCTTCACCTTGACTGACTTGCCGTTTAGAAAAACACCCTTCTGGGAATCGAATCTGATCGTCCGAATGCCGAGCGGTGTCTGGTACCGATCGACGATCTGGCCGCTCGCCTCGACTTCAGTGATCAGCTTGTACATGTTTCGCTCATCGAGCGACCATAGCATCGGCTGCTTCACCACCACCGTCTGCTGGTAGCGCTGGTCTGTGGCCGGCGCAACCGATGCCGGCAACGTGGCCATCTTCCCGATCGGCTGTCCGGAGGGGTCAAGGACCGTCGAGATGACCCGGACACTCTGTGCTGCGTGACCGTCGTTGACTACGTCTGTGCGAATCGAAAGCGTCGCCTGCCCGCCTTGCACCTCGGTCTGCACAAAAGTCCCCCACCGTTTCACGTGGACTGGATCGGTGGTGACCAGCCATGTGTGGCGATAGATTCCGGCGCCTTCGTAGAACCATCCGTCGCTCAATGTCGCATCCACGCGGACCAGCAGGACGTTTCTGCTGCCTGGATTCGCAAAGTCGGTCACATCGAATGAGAAGGGATCATAGCCTCCGCTATGGCGCCCGATGTAGAAGTTGTTGAAGACAACCATCGTCTCCCGGTAGGAGCCGTCGAACTCGATGACGATTCGCTTGCCCGCATCTGCCGCGGGAAGATCGAATACTCTCCTATACCAGCCCACGCTGGTCTCCGGGTAGGCGCGACCGAGGGGGTAAAACCCTTTGCTGGCCAGCGCGGCGTCATTCTTGAAGGGCAGTTCCACTGCCCAATCATGCGGTAGATTAAGCCTTCGCCAATCGCTGTCGTCGAATGCGATGGAGCCTGCGGGAAGAAAATTCCCCGCCTTTTGAAAGCTGCCTGTCCTCTCGCCCCCATAGCCAAAGTCCTTGCCGATGTCGTCTGCATGGCCGAAATGGAAACGCCATCCGAAATCGAAGAGAAGGCGCTCGCGGCCTCCGCCGCCTTGCGGCGATGTCGGCCCTGTGTTTCCCGGCGCAGCTTGGGGTAGTTGGGTCGCAGTGGGCATCGCCACCGAGAACGGCGCCATTCCATTGGCTGCGGCTGCTGCCGGCACCAGCAGGCTCGACTTTAAAATATCCCGGCGTGAAAGCGGTTTCATTTTTCTCCTGAAAGAGTCGGCAATCTCGACAATGGATGGGGTTGTCCTAAGGCGTATATATTTGCACCTCGTGGCATGACTTGGCCACAAAAAACTCTAGGCTCCATTCGCCGAGCGCGAGAAGATAATCAAGAACCGGACACGCTGGTGCACGGCAACCGCAGATCCGTCTGAGACGCCAGCAACAACGAGCCGGGACAAACAGCGAATCCCCGATACGGGCGCGCAGCCGGGCTATAGCGTTGCTGAATGCCGGCTGGCTCAGCCCGACACGTTTGGCGGCCCGCCCGACGTTCCGCTCGTCCATTAGCGCCTCAAACGCAAGCAGTAGATTGAGATCGATACCGCTGATATTCATCAGGCGAATAATAGCAATTTCGATTATGGATTGTACAAAGAATGGTTTCGTCGGATATACAGGAAAACATGTTGAAACGTGCCATTGCAATTGTCAGCCTGTTCCTGATTACTGCGTCCCTTACGGCTGCGCCCGTCTCCGAAACTCCGGCACTTACTGTTTTCAAGCAGTGGCTGGATGCCTTTAACTCAGGCGACGCATCCCGCGTCTCGGCATTCTGGCAGAAGTATGGGAGCCATGGTCCCGGCGATCGTGTGGAAGGAGACCTGCGCCTGCGCAACATGACCGGCGGCATGTCGATCTTCCGGGTCCGGGAAGATACAGAAACACACATCGTCGTGCTGATGAAGGAGAACCGCGGTGCTTGGTCAGAATCGACTCTGGACCTGGCATCGACCAATCCTCCGGTTATTGCAGGAATGATGGGGCACCCGATTTCACCTCCGGAAGTTTCAGAGAATTCCGCAGATAATGATGAGGATCTCGCCGCTCGCGTCCGCGAACACGTCAATGGCATGAGCGGGGCAGATGCTTTTTCCGGGGCGATACTCATCGCCCATCATGGACACATTGTGTTGGAGCAGGCATGGGGTCTGGCTGACACTTCTAGGCAAATTCGAAATACAACCGATACACAGTTTTGCATCGGCTCCATGAACAAGATGTTTACTTCGGTTGCCATTCTTCAACTTGTGCAGCGGGGTAAACTCGCGCTCGACAAGCCCCTTGTCACCTGGTGGCCCGACTACCCGAACCACGACCTTGCCAGCAAGGTCACCCTCCGGGAATTGCTCAACCACACGGGTGGGACCGGCGATATCTTTACTCCGGAATATGAGGCGCATCGTCTCAAGACGCGCACTCTCGCGGATTACGTAAAGCTCTTCGGAGACCGGGCAGTCGCGTTTGAGCCGGGGACACGTATGGAGTATTCGAATTACGGATTCATCCTGTTGGGGCGGATCATCGAGATTGTGAGCGGTGAGTCTTATCAGACCTACGTTCGCAAGCACATCTACGAGCCAGCGGGCATGCTCCATACCGAGTCGCGCCAAGAGTCAGACAATGTGGCTGGCCGCGCCGTTGGTTACACGCAAGGGGCAGGCGGACTGGTCGCGAATACCGATAAATTGCCTTGGTCCGGAACGTCTGCTGGCGGCGGTTACTCCACCGTAAGCGATTTGTATCTCTTCGCTCAGGCACTGCAATCGGGGAAACTGGTCACTCACGAACTCCTGAGCGAAGCGACGCGGGGAAGCGCTCTGCGCTCCGACTACGGGCTTGGCTTCTACGTGCTGCCTGATGGCGGGTACGGTCACGGAGGCGGCGCGCCCGGCATCAATGGAGAACTGCACATTCAGCCGCACAGCGGTTACACACTCGTGGTCCTCGCGAACCGCGATCCACGAATGGCCACAAATATGGTGGATGTTATTACAGGCGCATTGCCGAAAGCTGAAAGTGTCGCCAGCGCTCGGAACTGACAGAGTTTAGATTCCCATGGAAAACGGGCGCGTTGTGTTGAGGTGCTGTTATATGAAGACCTGAGTGTTCTCGGCGAGCGAGAAATCACCAAGTCCACTCGTTGACGCAGGGATTTTCACATGGATGTGTAGTCGGCTTCTCGGACACATGGTATAGCGAAGTTCACAACGAGAATGGTGTTCGATGAACTTTGGTTTCGCTCGTGTCGCAAACGTGGCTTTCGAGGAACCGAGCGTCGCGGATATTTCCGCTCTCAGTGGCTAGAGTTTGAGGAGCGTTTCAGCATTACGGTGGGTCAGCTTGGCAAGACTCTCTGGGCTTACGCTCTTTTCTAGTTCCGTGAGGTAGTCGCGACCGATGGTTAAAGCGGTTCAATGTTGACAGTCGGGACTGAAGAAAGTTCGAGGACGCTGGCGGCTGCCGTGATGCAGAAGCTAGGCCTCGACCCGGGGCAAATTTCTAAACTTCAAGAGATTCCCTACGCCGAGCTGGATGCAGCAACCAGGACCGCAGTTCCCCCGATGATTCCCACCGGGATCATGAACTTCCGAAGTTTGGGGGGACGAATGGGTCTGGCACCGATAGCCGACGGCAGGATTGTTTCTCAACAGCCCTTTGAGCCTGTGGCGCCCCCCGGCGCCTCGTCGATTCCGGTTCTGGTCGGCACAACTCTCAACGAGTTTACAAATGGCATTAATCATCCTGACGCGTTTTCACTGACCGAGAGTGACTTGCAGTCCCGGGTCGAGAAATCACTACCTGGCCATGGTCTTGAAGTGATCTCCAGCTACCGGCAGCTCTACCCGAACGCCAATCCCTTTCAGTTGTGGTCTATGATCGCAACCAGCGGCGTGCGAGAATCGACGCTCCTATTGGCTACCCGCAAAGCCCAGCAAACTGCTCCTGTTTATTGCTACCAGTTCAACTGGCAAACGCCGGTGCTCGACGGCCGTCCCATGGCCTTTCACTGCTCTGAGATGCCATTCGTCTTTGACAACGCCGACTTGTGTGAACATATGACCGGTGGCGGCGAATCTGCGCATGTGCTGGCCAGCCGCGTGAGCATGGCCTGGATGAACTTCGCCAGATCGGGGAATCCCAACCACTCGGGCATTCCGACTTGGAAGCCCTTCAACCCGACTGACAAGACGACGATGGTCTTCGACGACCATTGTGAGGCCATTGACAAGCTCGATACTGCTCAACAGGACACGATCAGCAAGGCTCGAGGCTAAGAAAGAATGCGCTCATGCGTCTCCCGTGCCCTACTATGGACGACCGCCGAGGCGGCGAGCTCTTTTGGCTGACCAGCGCTTCACGAGTTCGAAACCAACGACATATTAGTGGCGTATGCTCAGGTGTTTTGCGAGGATCACTGATGAAAGTAGCACTACGAGCTGGTCTCCTTGGCGTCGTGTTTATAGCCGCGAATCTGTTTCTGGCCAGCAGTGCTCATGGTCAACCATTCGTACCACCTCGTCCCAGGCCCTCGCCAGGAAACGGCTTCCTGTACCAGCCTGAAAAAGGGTTCTTCTGGGATCCCTCGGTGATTTACGCCAATAATCAGTACTACATGTTTTCCATGTACGGCGGCGAAAGTGTCTGGCTCGCCATCTCGCAGGATGGCGTTCATTGGAAGGACTACGGGGTAGTGCTCAAGTCGGAGGGATTCAAGAACAACCGGGTGTGGAAACAGTATGTCTCCAAGGTGGGCGACCGGTACATCATGGATTACGGTGCTTTTACTGACCAGGGCACCAATAACAACCTTCTCCGCTTCTACGAGTCAAAAGATCTTATCCACTGGACCTATCTTTACGAAGTACCGATCGACCCCGGGCTTTACCTCGCCGGCGGCCGGTGGGATCACATGTTCACGGTTCCCAGGAATGAATCCAATCCCGCAGAGGGCTATGTAGGCTACATGGTGGCCGACCCGATCGATCACGGCGGATTCGGCATGATGGAGTCGCCCGACGGCATCCACTATCACCCCGTCAAGGCCCCGGAGATAGCAGCAGACTTCCAGGTTCCAACGCTTGAGGTAGGCGGAATCAAGAAGTTCGGTGACAAGTATTACCTGCTAGGTGGAAACGCAAACCACTTCGGGTTCTCTGGATATGGCGTCTACACATACGTGGCCGATTCTCTTAACGGCCCGTTTCATCCAGACATGGCAGCCTATCGCTTGACGGGAACCTCGGGAATCGATGGAAACACTTATGTTCACATCCTCACCGCCTTCGTACAGGGCAGCCCCGACAACCTGGTAAGCGATCCCTTTTCGTTCAATTCCACTTACGGAACCGATGGCCAGGGCACGTGGTTTTTGCCTATGCGCCAGGCAGTGGTCGACAGTGCAGGCCATTTGCGCCTCGCCTATTGGAAGCAGAACGACCTTGCTAAGGGGGACTTGGTCAAAGTCGATCAAGCGCAGCATACGGTCGTCTATCCTCCGGGTCAGACAGATTCCAATCCCATCATCCGCGTGGCATCGACCGATGACTCCCTCATCGTGCAAACCGATAAGTTATGGCGCCCCTTCCCCTGGCTCGATGCAAGGAGCACGCGCAAAGCGGTGGTGGTGTTGAATCAGCCCTTCGATCTCGACAAGGGCCTCATCGTGGAAGGACATATCAAAGCGCACGCCCTGAATCCCAGAACCAGCGACTCACGGAAGACCTATGCCGGCTTCTACATAGAAGGAGCCGAAAAGGGACCGGGCACAGCCATCATGCTCGAGGTTGGAGAACCGCAATGGCGCGAGTCTGAGATTGGCACCCTTCGACTCGATACTACTTTTCATTTCGAAGCACTGGATGTGACCGGCAGCAACAGTGCGACAGTGACCGGATTGAATAACGACAAAGACCATACTTTTCGACTCTGGATAAGAGGCGGTCAAGTTGAACTCTACATAGATGATCTTTTGATGCAGTCGTTCTTCTTCCTCAGGCCTTCGGGCAGAATCGGCTTCATCTCTCAAGAGAGTGAAGCTCAATTTTCCCAACTGAAGTTCTACCAGATGAACTTTTCACAGTCGAAGTAGAAGGAGCGGCGATTCCTTCATACAGAGACATCAGTTATAGGAAGTGAGGATATATGATCGGGAGATTCTTCGCGGGGATGATCTGGCCAGTTTTTGCATTTGCCGCGACCGCCATGGGGCAATCCACAAATGCTTGCATAAATCTGTTGCACTTCAAAGCCCCTGGCGTAGAAATCACACGAGCAGCACCGCTCGCTGACGGGAACACTGATCCAAATCCTTATGGCATGCCTGGTCGCAGCGGCCCACGTCCTGCCAACTGTCGCGTAGAGGGTGTCATCGATCGCCGTACCGGCAAAGGCGGCGAAGAATTCGGTATCCACTTCGCCCTTGCCTTACCTGATAAGTGGAACGGAGATTTCTTAATGCAGGGAGGAGGCGGCGCGAATGGTGTAGTCCTGCCACCCATAGGTCAAGTTGCCGCAGGCGACACCCCAGCACTGATGCGCGGCTTCGCCGTTGTGAGCACTGACACCGGCCATAAAAGCCACGGAGGCCCCTTCGACTTCGGCTTTATGAAAGACCAACAGGCATTTCTCGATTTTGCGTACCTCGCTAACGCGGAGGTAGCAGCGCTCGCCAAGCAACTCATCGCACAGTTTTACGGTAAGGCCGCCGCCTATTCGTACTTTGCTGGCTGCTCGACGGGCGGCCGCGAAGGAATGATTCTGTCACAACGCTACCCTAAGACGTTTAACGGGATTATCTCCGGGGATCCCGCCATGCGAACTGGCTTTTCGAATCTGGCCATCGGCGAATGGATCCCGGTCGCATTCAACCAAATTTCGCCGAAAGACTCTACTGGCAAGCCAATCATCGATCAAGCCATTACCGACAAGGACCGGAAGCTGATCGCGGATAGCCTCTTGAAGCAGTGTGACGCTAAGGATGGGGTAGCGGACGGTTTGATTTCCGATCCACTCGCCTGCGATTTCGATTTAGCTGTCCTGACCTGCAAGCAGGGTGAAGACGATGCCTGCCTCTCGGAAAAGAAGGTCACAGCCATTAGGAAGGCGTTATCTGGTCCGAAGACCTCGGAAGGGATTCAGATTTATCCGGGATTCCCCTTTGATACAGGACTAACGGTTACTTCTCCGACTCGCGGTCTGCTGGTGCCTGGTCCCGGTCCTTTCGGACCGCCTCCGTCCTCTACAGAAATTGATGTGGAGAAAAGGGCACTCGCGGTGACTCAGCCGCTCGTCGACCCAATGTCTACGAACCTATCGACTTTCGCCAGCGATGGTGGAAAGCTGATCTTTTATCACGGAGACAGCGATCCCTGGTTCTCGCCCCTGGATACTTTCAACTACTACAAGGAAATGGCAGAGATGAACGGAGGCCTTGAAAGTGTTTCCAAATGGAGCCAGTTCTACTTCGTTCCAGGCATGACCCACTGCGAAGGAGGACTGGCACTTGACCGATTTGATTTGCTAGGTGCGATGGTCAGCTGGACGGAAAAAGGTATCGCACCCGAGTCAGTGATCGCTACAGGCAAGGCATTTCCGAGCCGCAGCCGACCTCTATGTGCTTATCCCAAGCACGCACAGTACAAAGGACAAGGTGAAACAGAAGACGCAAAGAATTTTGAGTGCCGTTGATTCGATACGGTCAAGAGTTCCGGTGAAGCATGGACAGTGCAACAGCCAATCGCGTTTAAGCCCGGCGAGTCACTAAGTTAAAACAGAAATGCTCCAAAGGATCCTCACATGAGATTTTACAGTCGGCTCATCAACGAATGAGCCCCTGGCGTTCTCCAGGCTGTGCCGGCAGTTACTACCGTACCGTCGGCAGAATACCCCCGAGTTTATGCGGACGGACGAGTGATATTCCGGGTACATTTACCCCTCGCGAAATCCGTCCACGTGGAAGGCGGTCAAGGCCTATGTGCAGCCCCGGTTCCAATGGCCAGAGATGCTGACGGAGCGTGGACGGTGACGCTACCACCGACGGTGGTGGGCTTCCATTATTACTGGTTCAATGTGGATGGCACGATCATGAATGATCCCGGAAGCGAGACATTCTTCGGCTATAGCAAGGAAACGACTGGCATAGAAATACCGGACGCCCAATTCATTTCCTCGGATCTTGTTACTGCGCCGGTCATTCCTTTCTACGCCCCCCACGACGGACCGCAGGGACGACTTCACGAACATTGGTATCTATCGGAACTCACCGGGGAGTGGCGTCGTTGCATAGTGTATACGCCGCCCGATTATTACGAGGAAGCCAACGCGAAGGCCAGATATCCAGTCCTGTATCTGCAGCATGGCGCCGGAGAAGACGAGACGGGAT
>Ga0302325_10028921_pt1 | contig 11459 bp, 11 predicted proteins | sample Palsa_T0_2_FD_201948 | JGI IMG/M metagenome (GOLD analysis project Ga0302325, IMG submission 201948) | Peat permafrost microbial communities from Stordalen Mire near Abisko, Sweden - Palsa_T0_2 | ecosystem: Environmental > Terrestrial > Soil > Palsa > Peat permafrost | place: Sweden: Abisko... | reverse complement strand
TGGCCTTTTTGCACCTCTTCAGCTCAAACCAGCGAAGATAGTTGCGGACGACGCTCGACATGGTCATCTGCATCGCCGCTGAGAAGTTGTGCTCCGCCATTCTTTGTTGCTGCTCCGGAGACTGCAGTAGGCCAATCAGTCGCTCGGCGAGATCAACCGCATCCGCGACTTTGTAGAAAATGACCGCCATATCTTCGTCCGTCGCCATGTCACGAAAATCAGCGATGTCGGCGCACACGATCGGAATCCCATACTCACATGCCTGATGTGCCGGGCCACTCGACCCGGTGGCCGAATCGTAGGGCATCACCACGATGGTGCTCGTCCGGAAAAGGTCAGCAATGGCTTCCTCCGGAACATAGCCACGGAACTCGACCCCTGAGTCGGCGCCTTGGGACTCGCGTATCGATTCCCAATAACCAGGTTTCGTGTGATGATTGGCCCCGGCGACGATCAGCTTGGCATTCGGCACTTTTTTCAAGACGGCAGGAAATGCGTCCATCAGCGTCTCCAGCCGCTTGTAGGTGCCCCAGTGTCCAATCGCCAGAATACGATGTTCCGGATTACCCCGTTGCGAAAAATCCGGGGGACTAGGACAAGGGGCGAAAATCCCGTGTGTACCCAGCAAAACATTTTGCGCGGAATACTTCTCGGCCAGAGTGCGCCGGTACCCGGAGAGTAATACTGACACCGAATTCGCCCGTAGCAAGGTCCTGGTGGCGACGCCTGAGCCCGCGCGGAACACTTTTTCGTGGCGCATTCCAGCCTTGGCAAAATCGACATGCTCGGTGATCTGATGCAGGGTGACGTGAGTGTAATAACCAAGAGCGCGCGTCATCGCGGGCGCAGACAGGCCTGCAAATGCCGCCACCGGGTAATCTGGAGTTGCAAAGCTTGAGAATACGAGGTTGAACCACACCACATCCGGGTTCAATTTGCGTATGCTGTTCAACAGACGCGCTGGAGTTGCCAGGCTGTTGTACTTCCAGCAGCGGATCACGTTGAACCCGGGCAGTTCCGGTTGTTGCGGTGCGTTTAACGACTTGCCGTTCTCGTCCGTGGCGAATTCATAGTCGGCCAGTTCGTCGGCCAAGATCGTCAAACTGATGTCTGGATTGCGTTGCAGTTCGCGCGCGATGTAAAACGCGTACTCGTTCAACTGGCGGCCGCTGGGGGGGAAAGTCGCAACTAGACAAATTTTCATCGGATCCCAAGCCTCAAAAAAGCTCAAGTACGGTCTAAATTGCTTCTGCCCGCCAGGGAAATTAAAGAGAGTCTCCCGTTGGTATGCCCGCTGAAAAACAAATCGGGTATTTTAATTCGACCGTTCCATGCTCGTCTTTGTATCCGCGGCGGACCGGCAGCGCGTAGGAGAAAGCGAAGCCGCTCCGGACCGCATCGTAGAGGTGCGCACTCATATTCCTGGAGTAGGCGGCTGATCTCTGCAGGCTCCGGTTCCGCGTTGGCGAGATCTCCACTGGAGTAGTCGATTCAAGGCTCTTCGATTCGGGAAAGGCCTTCCGCGTTGGCCAGACTTCAGTTCTCAGCGTGACAAGGAGACGACAGAGAGTGGACAACCCGGACTGAGGGACTCGAATCCAAGACCAACCAACCGAGAGGAACCCGTGCACCGAGCCGAGTCCACCGCACCCAGAATGGGAGCGATACCGGACAACGCAGCATGTTCGTGCGCGCTACGTTGCCGTCCTTACCCCCAACGGAGGTGTGATGGAAACTACGTGTTTTCCAAGCGGCGCGCCAATAGTGCGTGAATCTTGAATTCTGCCATCCAAGAAGTCGAGAAGTTCTTGTTTTTAGGGACGAACTCGGGAGTGGTTCGATGATCTCAGTCGTGGTACCTATTTTCAATGAGGAGGAACTCGTAAGTTTGTTTCATTCCGCGCTCGCCGAATCGATGAAGGACATTGGCGAAGCCTGGGAGGTAGTCTACGTAAACGATGGCTCCCAAGACTCATCTCTGAGGTTGTTAACACAACTGCAAACCGGGGACGCACATGTTTTAGTGGTAGACCTGACGCGTAACTGGGGACATATGGGAGCGATCTCAGCAGGCTTGAAGACCGCGCATGGCGATGCCGTCGTCTTAATGGACGGCGATTTCCAGGACCCACCAGAAATTGTGCCTGAGTTGGTGGCCGCTTGGCGCGGCGGGGCACAGGTGGTAACCGCAGTGAGAAGGAGTCGCCAAGAACGGCGTAAGATTCTAGCCAAGCTGTTTCCATTGTTCTATCGCTTGCTCGGAGCGCTCTCCGACTTTCCCATCCCGCTCAATGCGGGAATCTTCGGTCTGCTGGATCGACGGGCGGTGAATTCAATCAACTCTTTGCGAGAGGGCAACCGATACCTGCCGGGGCTTCGTGCCTGGGTGGGCTACAAGACCGGCGTGGTTCTCTATGACCGGCAAGACCGTTTACACGGCGAAGGCAAACTTACTTTTGTAAGCCGGATCAAGTACGCGATGGATGCGATTGCCAGTTTCAGTTACAAGCCCCTCCGGCTCAGTTTCGGACTGGCGGGGTTTGCAATTTTCTTAGCCGTTATTCTGGCAGCCTGCGCTGTTTTTTCCAAGAGCGCCGTGAATCCTCTTGGCTATGGCGTGGCCGCCGCGATCTTTCTAGTGGGAGCTTTCCTGCTCCTGTGCGTGGGCGTGCTGGGCGAATATCTAGGACGGGTTTATGACGAAGTGCGCGGCCGGCCGCTCTCGATCATCAATAAGGTTTACGACGCTTCGCAATCAAGCGCTGATCCACTCAACATGGGCCGACGGATTGGAGATCGGAACAAGCCAGTTCGAGTGGCGTAGAACTTACTGCGCGCGGCGGTCGCTAGCCGGGTGTGCCCATCGCCAGCCCTCGCTCAATCGCGGTGCCCCTCGTGTCGTTCCAGGTCGCGATCGCCATCGATCGAGTATTCCACAGAAGCGCGTGGGCATGCGCCATCATCGTCGTGCTGCTCCCTATTTCTTTTTCAGAAGGACAATCGCGGGCACAACGCTCGTGATAATGGAATGCGCAGATTGGGAAATGCGCAGATCGGCCAAGGCGCTAATTTCTATCCGGTCCCTGCAGAGGGCAAAAAGGTCTTGCGGAGAAGCTGAAGTGTGCATCGATTTGCTTTGCCGAGAGTAGGCCACGGTGGGTCTCTCAGGGACGAAGAACAAGGACCCTTGGAGTTCGGGATCATGAATAGGACAAATAAAACGGGATCTGCCGTCAGTCTTCGATCCGCTCAGAGCGTTCCATCCGAGCCATTGAACCCCCACTCACCCCTGACGAGGGCCCCTTCTCCGCTCCTGAGCTTCGCCAGGAAACTTCGGACCAGTGAAACCGCACTTGGAATCGTACGATATGCCTTTCGTACCTTTCAGCGCATCGGCATAAGTCTAGTCCCGAATCACTACTACTGGCCGGTTCCCGATTTCCAGGAACTGGAAGCTCGGACGTGGCCGGCGGAGCAGCTTCCGGTCGGTTTCGATCTCGCGTTCGAAAAACAACTCGACTTTCTGCGCAATGTGGTGCCTCAGTACGAGCCGGAATGGGCGCCGGACTCGGGCTCAATCGGGAGTGCAGGTTACACGCGGGGCAATGGATTCTTTGAGACGGTGGACGCTGAGATCGCATATTGTTTGGTTCGGAACCTCAAGCCCAAGCGGATCATCGAAGTGGGCGCCGGGTACAGTAGCAGAGTCTTGGTGGCCGCGCTGGAAAAGAATTTGATCGTGGACGGGGTCCGTGGAGAATTGCTGACGATTGACCCACATCCGGATCGGTTTCCAACAGAAGCGTTGAGTGATCGTGTTCGGCTGATCCCAGCCTCCGTGCAGAGTATCGATCTGGATATCTTCCTCAGTCTGGAGGAAGGAGATTTTCTGTTTCTGGATTCGACTCACGTCGTAGGGATTGGCAGCGATGTGGTGCGAGAGTACCTGGAGATCCTGCCGCGCGTCAATCGTGGTGTGCTGATTCACGCGCACGACATTTTTATCCCCTCTGATTATCCGCGGAAGATGGTGCTGCAGAACTTGTCCTTCTGGTCAGAGCAGTATCTGCTGCAGGCTCTCCTTACGTTTAATCCGCGATTCGAAGTCGTGTGGGGGAGTAGTGCGATGCAAGGTTTTAATCCGGAAGCTCTAGGGCAAGCGTTTCCTCACTGGAAGAACAGCTATCAGAATATGGCGCCCGACAAGCGGCGGTTTCTACCCAGCCTCGACGGTGAGCGAGTGTGGCCGTCGAGTTTTTGGATACGCAAGATCGTCTGATAGACGCTGGTTCTGTGACATCCGCTCCGCTACTGCGTCCGTCGGGTGCGATCAGGGGTTTCTACGGCGTGGTGAATCTCTCCCGATTGGTTCTGATGACCGAAATACGCACTTCGCGCCTACTGCAAAAGCTTCTGCTCTTTACCGTCGGGACGGGATAGACCCGGCACCGCGGCCAATCTACATTGGTTACTAAGCTTCTAACACATCTTCTGTCCAGTGACAGAATAAACAACCATCCTTTGGAAGTTGGAATCATGACTTTGACAAGAGGTATACATGTGCCGGTAAGGCAATTACCGGAGAGATTGGGTGTGAAACAGGGCCGGATATTTTTTCGCGAGATAGAGTCTTGCTGGCAGGCGGACCGTCCTCATGTGGTGCTCGACTGTTCCAAAGTACGGCACCTCGACAGCGCCGGAATCCAGGTGTTGTTACGTTGCCTGGAGGAGGCCATGAAGCGCAATGGCGACGTCAAACTTGCGGCGATCCCTCCGGCCGCGGCGGCGATTCTGGAACATACCAGAATCGATCGTCTCTTCGAGACTTTTGACAACACGGCTGACGCGGTGAGCAGCTTCCACCAATTCCCCGTAAATGCCTTCCAGCAGGCTTTTCGGCGCCAGGATTCGACTCTGGCGCGGATGAGCGGCTCTCGAGATGGTCAGTCTGACTCGCGCGCAGGGTCTGCGGGGTCGGAGGTGGCTCGGGGAGGAACAACGAAATCCTCGGGTCGTTGGCTGAGCCGACAGATCGCTGGCTGCCTTGTGCTGTTACTGGTGACTCCATTTGCGGCTGCCTCCGCGTCACCACAACAGACAAACCCTGGTCCGCTGGCGGACGCGTCCGCCCCCCAGGCGCAATCCCAAAACTCTGAAAGCGGCGCCCAGCCGGTGAATTCCGAACCATTCCAGCCTGAAACGCTGCCCAATAGTCCAAGCTCAGTGCGTTCGCAAACAGTCGATGACAACCGACCGTTCAGCGCGCAACAGCCCTCCCCGAACCAGCCGCAAAGCGGCACCCAGGAACCCGTAGGCACGGCTGCGGCACAGTTTGTAAAGACAACCGGTGTTGCAGCTTCGAAGCCAGCCGGAGCGGCCATTGCGCCCGCAAAACAAAGGCGAGCGCGGTCCATCCTGATCAAAGTTGGCGTCATCGTGGGTGCCGGTATTGCCGTTGGAACGGTTGTGGCATTATCCAGTGCGAGTCCCAGCCGGCCACGCTAACCGACGGCCGGAACGACCCAGGAAGAACCAGTGGGAGCATGATTCGGAAAACCTCTGAAAACCGGCGCGCCAGATTGGTAAGTTTCTCTGGCATTGACGGTGCTGGCAAAAGTACTCAAATCGGAAACCTCCACGCCCGTTTGAATGACGTTGGCGTGCGCGTTTTGTTGGTGACCTTCTGGAACGACGTTGCCCGGCTGACGTGGATACGAGAAGTGACCGGGTACAACCTATTCCGTGGAGACAAAGGGGTTGGAACCCCGGCCAGGCCAGTAAACCGACGAGACAAGAATGTCCAGTCCTGGTATATGACCGCGGTGCGGTTCGGCCTTTACTTCGTGGATGCCATCTCGCTCCGCGCCGTGGTAGCGAAAGCACTAAAGGCTGATGCCGACGTAGTAATCTTCGACCGATATCTCTATGACGAACTCGCGAACTTATCGTTGTGCAGCAGAATTACACGAGTATATGTTCGGCTCCTGCTGATGCTCGTCTCACAACCAGATATCCGTTTCTTGCTGGATGCGGATCCTGTTCAGGCTCGCGCGCGAAAACCTGAGTATCCGCTCGACTTTCTCCGCAGCCACCGTGAGTCTTATTTGGCTCTGAGCGAACTGGTCGGCGGGATGATAATCCTCGCTCCTCAGTCCGTCCGGGATGTCGAGCGCCAGGTGCTACGAGAGGTTCTTGAGGCGGTAAGCCCACGCTCTCCGCACGACAGACCGGAGGAAAAGCTTGCGGGGGGAGAGCCGCGCGTCGTCTCCCGGCCTCTGTGCCCCTAATTTCAAGCTTGATCAGATTCACGTTGCTCACGCACTCTCAGTCTAGCGACAGGTGAGACTCAGGTTATTGGGGAGGCATTACGATCCGCGTTTACTCTACCCAACGACGTCGAATCTACCTGTCAGAAGTTGAGTTGACCGTGATCGTATTGGCCACATAGCGCGCACCATCGAACTCCGTAGTCACCGTCACATCCGAGCCTTCGTGGAGGGTACGGCTGATCGGCAAGCGTGCGGAATCAAAGAATATCTGGTAGCGCTGGTCGTCGCGTGGATCAACCAGCGCGAGCAGCCCAGAGTGAACGTCAAGGAAGGCGATGTTGCCAACGAATACGAAGGTGGCTCCTGGAGACGCCAGGATAGCGATCTGGCTCGCAACGCCGTGGCCCTTGTCGTCTGATCGGAATTTAACTGAGATCAGCGTTCCCCTGGGCAGATCCAGATGCAAAGAGTTCATATCGGAAGCGCTTATCTCTGAAGACACCGGATTCGAGGCGACCTGACCCGAGCGGACAAGGGCGGTGCCGGCAGGAACGCGCAGTTTGACCGCCTCCCGAGATAGAACATCACGAACGGTCAATTCCTGCTGGGCGGGATTGTAGTTCAGCACCTGACCCTGGCACTCGCCTTCGGACACGGCCGACAACGTGTGGATGCTGCGCGCAAAGACGGTCGTTCCATCCAGCACGGTCTCAACCGAGACATGGTCGCCGGCTCGGAGATCGCGCACCGGGGTTCGCACTCCGTCACGATAGATTTCGGTACGCGCGTCGAAGAGAACCTTTAGCGATTTTCCACCGAACACATTCAGCGTGAGCTGATCCCGAACGAAATCCACACCACGGATCGCGCCACCGATGACCGTGCTCTTTCCGCGAGGCGTGGAGGGCAAATCGGGCAGAGCCACGGATGCGCCTTCCAGCCTGGTTGCAGGCTGATCGCTCGAACCCTGTTCTGTCATTGAGCCGGCAGACGACGAGACTTGGGCAAACGCCACGCTGCTGAGCATGGCTACAGCTAGAAAACGACTCATTGTGGGCACCTTTGCCGGTTCCTTAGATTCGTGGCGCGTATTCGATGATATGAAGTGCAAAGGAGTGGCCTCAAAAAGCCTTTTCCAGGCAAATGTGTCGCTTTTAGCTGGACAACGCATTCCGACCCCGTGCATCCAAATTCAAGCTCACAAGGACCACTTCCGCAGATACTACGGGAAGAATAAGGACCACCATGCTTGGTAAACGACTAAGCGTACTGGCACTAATTGCCGTCATAGTCAGTTCGGGGTCTCGGAACATCTGGGCCGGGGATCTTAGGCTCACGATCCCCGGGCGAAGCAAACTTACTCGCGTACAGAGTCTCAACCGCGAAGGCGTTGATGCCATCCGCGGCCAACAGTACGAAAAGGCGGAGACGCTTTTTTACAAGGCCTATCTTTTCGATCCCGGCGATCCTTTTACGCTGAACAACCTGGGCTACATTTCTGAATTGCAGGGGCAGCTGGAGCGAGCGCAGAAGTTCTATGCGCTCGCATCGGAACAGGCCAATGACGCATTCATCGACCGCACCAATGCGAAGCGATTGGAAGGCAAGCCCATGCGAGATGCGTTCGGCAGCCTCAAGGACATGCCGATGCAGGTCAATCGTCTGAATGTCGAGGCGATTCGGCTTTTGTCAGAGAATCGTTCCTCGGAAGCCGAACTTCTTTTGCAACAAGCACTCGCCATGGATCCGAAAAATATATTCACGCTGAACAATATGGGAGTTGCCGTCGAAGCGCGGGGAGATTACGACGAGGCGCTGCGGTATTACATGACGGCGGTCGACTCGCATTCCCCTGAGCGGGTCGTGGTCACGATGAAACGGGCATGGAGAGGAAAGCTGGTCAGCGCGATGGCCGCCGAGAGCGCGAAGAAACTGCGGGAGCGCATCCAAGACGCGGCCACGGATCCGGCGCGGGCCGCATTATTCGCCGCGCGGGGAGTTGCAGCGACGAATCGTAATGATTGGCCAGCGGCCCGGCAAGACTTCCTCCAGTCTTATTCCCTTGATCCCACAAGCGCATTTTCGATCAACAACGTCGGTTATCTAGCGGAACGAGATGGCGACCTTGAGACCGCGCAGTTTTTCTATGCAAGGGCCCAAAAGGCCGGGGATGCCAAGGACCGCGTTGGACTTGCGACGCGGCGTTCCGCGGAAGGAAAACATCTTTTGGCGGTGGCCACCGATAGCGAGGGGAACGTTGACGGCAGAATTGTCGAGGAAAACCAGGCCAGACGTCGGCAATCAGGTCCGATCGAACTGAAGCACCGTGACAACACGCCGGTGGCGGAACCCACGGCTTCGCCTGAAGAGCCGAAATCCTCGGTTGCCCCGTCCACCGTCTCCCAACCACCGGTGTCGCGGCCGCTCCAATAGCAGCCATGGGATTCTTGCCGATCTTATGACCACCATGAAATTTTCTCCCTTCGGTTCGAGTGAGTCTCTGATCATCCTTTCCCGGCTTCTGTTGCCGCCGGGTCGAGGTGACGCACCACTTCCGCCCTGGCTTGTGGAGCTGGACCTAGGGATTGCGGAAATCAGCCGGGAAGAGTTCGAAGATTTGTTGACCTTGGCTCACTCCCATCATGTGGTCATGCGCGGGCTGGAGGTCTTTCTCGAGATCATGCGGCGCGCAGGGGACAATGGCCGCGCCGAGTGGGCAGCAACCGCGTTCTCCTCTGAGCGTGCGCGTATCGAAAAGGCGATCTCGTTCTTGCACGCAATTTGCGCCGCGTTTCAAGCGGGGGGATACGACGTTACCGTCATCAAGTCGCTCGATCATTGGCCCGATCTTGGCAGCGACCTCGATCTGTATACAGATGCAAGCTCGGTTGATGTGCTCCGACTAATGACGCGGAGTTTCGAAGCGCAAATCGCACCCCGCAGTTGGGGAGATCGCCTGGCGCGCAAATGGAACTTCCTGATACCCGGATTGCCCGAGGCGGTTGAAATCCACATGGGCCGCTTGGGTCAAACCGGAGAACAGGTTGCAATCGCCGCGTCCTTGGCCGGGCGTGCCGGCGGCGCTCTTTTTGGAAACCATATGTTTCGGGTGCCCGCTGCCGAGGACCGTTTGATGATCTCTGCCCTGCAACGGATGTACCGGCATTTCTATTTTCGTTTGTGCGACATCGTGGACACCGCCACGCTGTCGGAGACCAGAGTCATCGATTACGAACAATTGCGCTCTACGGCCCAAGTTGCCGGCATCTGGAAAGGCGTGGCAACTTATCTGGCGATTGTGTCGGATTACATGAAACACTACTGTGGCAAAGGTCTCGATCTCCCGCCGTTCGTGAGAGTCTCAGCGAGATTCGGCGGCGACGACGTTGTCTTCAGCCGCGGTTTCTTGCGTATCCCGATTATGCCGCAATCGGCCAAACTCTATGGAGCACAACTGACCACCATGCTCCTCAATCGCGAGTTAAGGAACAGCGTCCGGCTTAGCATGTTGCCGTGCCTGGCAACCGCTGCCGCCGTGGGACAGAAGATCACTGGCAGCGATAAGGGAATTTGGTAGGTGGACGATCTCGGGCTGGAATCACCGCCCCCGGCTGGTTGTGACCGACACTCAGTGGACGGCCTCACCCGCGTAGTACCCACTCTTGGTGCGAACCGTTAGTTTGCGATGGCCTGGTGTCCGAGCTCTTACCTCAATGATGCGATATTTTCCATCTTGACTGTGGTTGGTTGGCTTGTAACCGATGGTGTACTGACTGCGAATGTCGCCCGACACCGTCCGAGTGATGTCGTCAACTTCGTCCAGGCCTTTCGGGAAAAAGGCAACTCCGCCCGTGCTTTCGGCCAGACTTCGAAGGGCCCCGCTGTCTGACGGCTGAAGTTCGTCCCCGAGCAGCCCGATCGCATAGAGCGTCGGCCCATTCGCCTGCTGCAAGCGGCGGATAGCCTCCTGCAATGTTTCCTGACTGGCATTGTCCCGGCCGTCGGTGATGACCAGCAGAACCTTCCGGTCGACGCGGGTATTGTTCTTCAAATGGACCGCGGAAGCGACGATGGCGTCATAGAGCGCGGTACTGCCTTGGGTGGAGACTTTCTGTAAAGCTTTTTGGAGCAGGTCGATATCAGAGGTGAAGTCCTGGTCGAGATAGGAATCCTGACTGAAATTCACCACAAAGGTTTCATCATTCGGATTGCTAGCTCGAATCAGATTGAGCACCGCCTGATTCACCTTGTCTCGCTTCTCGCGCATGGAGCCGGAGTTGTCGATTACGATGCCCATCGCCACCGGAACGTCGTCGCGGTGAAACGAGGTAGTCGTCTGGGGCACTCCATCCTCGAAAGCCGTGAATGCGGTTCGGTCGAGACTCGTAACCAGGCGTCGCTGCTCATCTACGACGGTAGCGTGCAAGATCACCTCCCGCACTTCCGTCTTGAACACGAAGACGCTGCCCTGATCATCTCCAGGCTGTTGGCCGTCCGGTTGCTCAGGCGTCGTCGCGCGATTGCTCGGAGCCGCAGGCGCAGCATCCGGTACTGGCACCGCTTGCGCCACGCCGGTTGTGCCTGGGGGAGCCGGAGTCGATGGGGAGGCTTGACCCTGAACTTCAATGGTCGCCAGACTGAGGAAAAAGCACATGCCGACAAGCATCATGCGACCGGGCCCTCGCCGGATGGTAGTTGAGGGCCGAAGGAACTGCTCTTGATCGCGGTTATCGTTTGTTTTGGAACTCGCTTGAAAGCTCATAGGTGCCAATTAGAGGCCTAACGCAAGGACGGGTTGCTTCAAGCTTTGTCGAACTCCCTAATGTGGACCTGTGGACCTGTTCTGCGCCCCTCCGCGCATCCACTAGGGCAACTGATTCAAATAGCAGGCACCGCTCGTGTTTTGGGCGGGTGGGCTGGGAGCAGTCATCCAAACCGGATTGCTGAAATCGAAGAACTCACTCATGTCGATTTGGGCAGCATCCCGCTTGGTTAGAGCCGGTACGTTGAACCGGGTTTCGATGAATTTCAGAATCGCAGTGGTATCGGCCACGTCGTGGGAAACGTAGTTCTTCTTGGTATAGGGCGAGACAACGATCAAGGGCACGCGGTACCCGGTATAAACAAAGTTGCAAGTCGGGCCGCTAGTTTGCGTGCAAACGTCGCCGGGGAGCAAGTCGACCGGCTCGA
>Ga0302325_10028918_pt1 | contig 11461 bp, 10 predicted proteins | sample Palsa_T0_2_FD_201948 | JGI IMG/M metagenome (GOLD analysis project Ga0302325, IMG submission 201948) | Peat permafrost microbial communities from Stordalen Mire near Abisko, Sweden - Palsa_T0_2 | ecosystem: Environmental > Terrestrial > Soil > Palsa > Peat permafrost | place: Sweden: Abisko... | reverse complement strand
TTCCATGGGTTTGGTAAAAGTCCGACAAAGCCTCAATATCTTCTTCCCGTTGGACGTGTTCTTAGCTGGGACATATTCTGCTCTGAATATCATCAAGTGGAAGGAAACTTGCTTCATCCAAAAAAGTCATCTAAATCTGTGCTTTCGATTCCAGGGAGTTCCGGATCTCGTATGCTCTGTTCACGCTTCTCTAGTGGCCACACTCCCGCATATTCTCCTCCTGGATCAGACGAGCTGGACTCGTCACTGTGGTTCGCTCTCTTACGTCGTATGTCTCGCATGAAATTTTTCTTGATTCCCTTCGGCTTCCTGGGCACCTTGCCTTCACGTCTCAGCTTCATAAGCTGCTGGTAGTCACACTGTAAAAGCGGCCCTTCACTCTTCTTGAGAACTTTTGCTAGACGAGCTCGGCATTCTTCTCTCTTCGTCGTGTTCCTTAGGGCATCATTCTTCTTCCTCGCATACACTTGTTGAGCGAGCTAATCATGAGCCTGGGCAAGAAATTCTGCAAGACAAACAATACTCACGCCCGGACCGCCCGGTCGGTGTATTGGCGGGATTTGAAGCTGGTGAAAGAGGGCAAGCTGGCACGAAGGAATCAGCCAAAAGTGACTAGACGAGGCAAAATGTTTCAATTGTCTCATCCACATTGATAACGACCAGATAGAAGCTCTTGCTGAAGAAATGGATGATTTGAATCGAGCTGATACCTACTAGAGACGGTCTCACGTGAAGGGGTCGGCTGGCCATTCCCACTCGGGCTAGCGTGGCGTCACAAATTGAAACTGAAGGTGACCTGACATATTATGTCTCTCTCTTCTCTCCTATCCTTTATATAAAATCAGAATATTCAATCACCAAGTGGTGACTTCTATTAGCACCTTTGAATTCCTTTCTCTAAGATCATTCTTCACGTGATCGAAACATCCAAGTTTCCCAATCTTCTTCTTGGCGCGAGTTCGCCCGAACGGCCGAAGGGGGGTTTCCTCGGGATGCTTAATTAAGCATGGAGCCTGTTCGCTACGTAAAATCTACTGGTGAGGAAAAATGCCTCAAGCCCCATCGCCATGCAGGTCAGCCATGTGGCCCATGTCAAATTAACGTGCAGCGTACGTTTTGTCGTGCATGCAGATCCATCCGAGGTAAAAGGAGGGTGGTGACATTAGAGCACATTTGGTAGGTGTTGCCGTACACGATAGAAGAGAGAACATGATGATCATTGAGAATTTGAGTGGTCAACACCGCGCAGATCGATATTTCACCGCCCATGTCCGGATATTGCTCCTTTCAAGAATGCCAAGAAGTCATTGCCCGTTGTCAGCTTCACTCACTCCTTCATCTGACCAGTACTGGTGAGTCTCATTGATAAGCTAACATTTCACCGCCTCCAACTTCTGCTGGGACCGACCTCGCGGATGAAGGTCATGGGCTGATGGCATGCAACACTATCTCCGGAAATACAGGAAATGCCCAATTTACAGTAACATATCGAAAATGGAGGAAGTGTCTCGCAAAGGCAACCCCTATCTGTAACAAGCTGCAGCCGCTGCAGAGTTACGGAATTGACACGTCAAAAAATAGAAAAGTGGGATCATTATTACAGTCCTTCAGCGTCGTCTTTATACCCCACCATTTGGCGGTCAGGGATGGTGGTTTTCAGGTGTTAATACGCAAATTCCCGTGATTCTATTGGCCGATACCGATTTCCGGTAAAACATCACACGGTCGCGAATGCACAAAGAAGACTGCTGGAAACGAGTTCATCGGAAAAAGAGACGCATGCGGCGGCTCATGTGGTGTCACGTTGCAATCTGCAGATGTGGAAGTTTCTGACCTTCATCCAAGCTGAGAGGGCGGAATGACGCCAGCTCGCCGTCGCCCGGACTTTGATATCTTGTGTTCATTTTGGATATGAACCTACCCCCCCCCACGCTCGCACACTCGCGTTAGAATCATGTTTCACCCCGCTTTGGCGCATACTGTACAACTTTTCGGCATTGGCATGATTGGTCTTTGGCCTTTGTTCGGGGTCTTGAGCGGAAAGCCGCGACTGCCTCTGGGCACATGGAAATCTGCATCGAGGTTTCCGTAGAAATTGGGCTGACAACCAGAATAAACACACTCGGAGGAACTGTAGATGTCGAGGGAGAGTACAAAGGAGTAGTAGTAGTGATGCATCTAAACAATTAAAGTGATCCGATGCGTTGAGACGCTGCTTGCCGTTAGCAGGATTTTCACCGCAAGACTCCGGAATATCTTGCCTCCTTTTACCGCGAAATGTAAAATCTTGTACTATTTTGGTCAAGGAGGTCCCTTTGTTGGCGATACTTGGTTTCGGCAAAGAGAGGAGGGCGAGGGTACCAAGCGCTGGTGTCTGGATCCGCCGCCATCCCACCGAAATTTGACCCCCGTTAGCCGCTGAAAACACTGAAAACAAGTCTTTCCCGCTCGCCGTTTTCGCACTCCTTCGCTGCAGCCCTTCTCCCACCACTCCTCCCGGACCGCAGCAAAATACAGTCGAGCAACACTCAGAAACTTCTGGTCTGCTTTGCCATCGGAGACAAGACTTGAGGCTGTGTGGCTCTCGTACGCACTGTCAAACAGCCAAGCGATTTTGCCGTACTTCGTACGAGGAGAGTTCCTGCCAGATTTGTCAGGGGCTCCTTCCCGGGAACGTCATATTGCGAATTCGTCCGCACCCAAAATCCAAACCACCACCTAAACACCTCAAATCCTACCGTGTAACTTCTCGACCTCGACAATTAACCATCGATCATCCTTTCTGCTTTTCGCGACTTGGGATCTCTCTTACACGATGAACATGTCGGCCAGATTATAGCATTCGGCCCAAGGTGCCCTGGGACGCCATAAACTCGACTTTGCCTCCCAATTCCGAATACTAAGAGGAGTCTTGACGACTCCCCTTGCTCTTTGTCGCGGTGCGACATTGCGCTTGGCTGCCAGCACTGTTTTAAGACGACTCCCAATTGCTCGTGGTTGAACACGTTCACCTTATACCTACAAAATCCACTATGAACCGCCATCGCGATCAGAATATCGAGATGGGCATACAAGACTTCTTTGCGTGGCGCTCTCAGCCGGCGGCCAATGAACCTGCGATTACAGACGACGAGATACCAGCAGATGTCGATGAGCCACCGGATCATCGCGCTCACCAAGAGCAATCACTACCAGATTTCCACAAATCAGCTGTTCGAGTAAAACACGATCGGACGCAGTCACTTCTTACGAAAGCCTTTCAGCAGAACCCTGAAGCCGAAGCTCCCAAATCCGAAATGCAACTCAACACAGACTTGACTAGCCGACGTTCGATGATGAGCAATATTAGCCTTGCATCAACAGCGGAGCTCACGAGTGATGGAGGTCTGACAAGTCCTGCGCGCACAAATACCCCAAGCCCTCCATTTCCAAATGCAACCTACACAAGTTTTGCACCCTACTCTTTGGCATCAAAGGCTATCCGCCCACCAACAACTCTGATCGCCAAGGTTGAATCCAAGGACGTTGCACCCGTCCCTGAAATTCTTAGCACCTCTCCAAAGGTTGAACCTGTCGTTGCGCCTGCACCCAGGAAGCGATGCATTACATTCATGTGTGATGCGAAGAAGGACGCGAAGCCAATGGTTACACCTACTGCTGTACCTGAGCCTACTCCTGTTACCGTCACTACTGAAGCTCCACAACCGCGAAGATGCACTATTAAATTTGCCTGCCCTGGTCCTAAGCCATCAGACAAATCAACCAAGACAGCACCATCTACCAGTCCTCAACCTTCGGAGATCCAGAAGCGTGTTACACCCCGATCTCCATCTATCCCGAGGAAATCGCCCCGTCCTTCCGCCCCTTCACGCCCTAACCGTGACTCTACCTCCATAGTTCGACGTGTCCCAACAGTCGCTGTGCGGGCGAAGCCGAAATATATCGTTGCTGATGAAAATTCTCTTCAATCATCGGAGGCTACCCGATTCCACGAATTTGCTAGTGAAGAGATACAAGAGGATGATTGGATTCGCAAAGATGCCGAAGTACCAAAGGAGAAGTTGACCATCAGTGATACTTTGGAAATGGAGAATCGTATTAGGAGGTTGGGTAACGAGGTCGAGGAAGAGGCATTGGAGGACGAGGATGATGAAGACGAGGAGGGCAATATTTCAGATGAGGGTGATTCCGATTCTCAAGACGAGGCAGAAGATATCGAGGACCTGGTCGAAGGCTCCGACTTCGAGGCCTCGGACGGAAATGAGACTGATAACGAAGCTGGTTTTGCTGAATCAGATGATGAGAGTGATACCGAGGGAGACTTCGCATTCTGGACACCGGGAAGGAAGGTTCACAGCAGGGAGGTTGGTGAAGCTACCACGTACCGAGCATCTGCTCATAGGGCTGCATCTGCGTCGTCGATCGATTCCTTGGATCATATGGAGCCACTAAAGGAAGGGAGAAGGCTACGACGCCGCCCAATCAAGATCCGACCTGGTACTCCTGATCTTCCTGACAGCACCGACTTTGTCTGTGGTACCCTTGACGAAGACCGTCCTTTAGAGGATGCATATGTTTCTTGTATGGAGGCAAGAAAGAACCGCAAGCACAAGCAAACACCACAAGATATTGACCCCAGCTTTCCTACTTCGGACCCTGAAGACGAAGAGGATGAGCGTGACCACGCTGAAGCTGCCAACGATAGTGACGAGCATGTCTGGCTTCACGGCAAGTTTGAGGAGTCCGACGAAGAGACACATCATGGTCGACGCCGTTCTGGTACTACGCGCCGCAAGTCACCCGGCGACTCCCCGAGAAGGCTTCATTCGCCCCCTCTTAGGAGAATGCACTCGCCTCCTCCACCAAAACATCGTCTTCGCTCACCTCCCCCTCGCAAGCTTTTCGGTCACTCTCCAAAGCGGATGCACTCTCCGCCACCGGCAAGGACCATTTGTTCCCCTCCGGCATCGCCAACCACCCAGGTCGCTGCTATTGCCTTTGCCCCGCTAGGTTCCAGACCGGGTCTCACGCATACGAAATCGCTGCCCCGTACTCCCAATGCCTTCTGCCGCCAATATCAAGCCTCACGCCTTGATTATGCCACCGGAAATGGTCTTGACCCTGGGGATAATGATGGCCATATACGTGGTGCTATCGACATCGTTAAAGGCCTCGAACAGAAGCGTCAACGCCGTAAGGAGAAATTCTATCAGAAGCATTGCAATCGGAAAAACAAAGGTCATGGTGAGCGCCCAAAACCTCAGCCTGGCAAGGGTGCTGAACGCATGAGAGAACTTGGACTACTCATGGCCGGCAAGACCGGGGCACACGATCCATATATGATGTCTGCTTAGACTCTTTGTACAGAGTCCTCGGAGACACGAATGTTGAAGCAGCAGACGCCGCTTCATTCATCCATACAATATCCTTCGATTCTTTTGTAAATACCCTTTCTACTGCCCATCCGTCAAGATTGATTGCGATGCGGATTTGTACATACTCCTTTTTCTTTTTGTTACCCAAAGTCATTGTCAAGTCACCAGCGCGTGCAGCACATGCAGCACATGAATCTTCTTGCATCGTACCAGAGAGCGACTTGAAAGTGGTCATCGTTTGGACCCTTTGGGATAGTCTAGCATAGCGCCGGTAGCATTTGGGAGGCTGATTGAGAAGTGTCGGGTTGATCATGGGAAGGGCCAGTACACGGAATGATGGGTGAAGAATAGCCACTCGTTCGGTTTAATCAGGCTTTCAAGGGCTAGTTTCAGAATCATAGTTTCGTTAATTGAGCTCGTTACTCGAAGTCGTCTTAATGTCCACCGTGATTAAGTACATTGTGCAACCTGTGAAGAATAAGTGCTCTTATAAAACTTTAAGTTTACTAGTTCTATTGACAAATAAAATAGCACATTCTCCCAACTGTATTGATCCGTGCATTCATGGATAGGCTTTCTACGAAAAGTAATTCTTAAACTGGAACGACTGCGTGTTCCTACTTAAAAATGTTTGCAATTACAAATCACCTGAGGCCAGTAACTTTGTAGACAGGTTTTCATTCACAAAGTGATACTTGTCAACAAAGCTTCTGGACACATTTTGCTCAAAAAATTCATTGCATATTAATTTAAGCACGCCGGCTACCTAGGGGAAGTGCCTTCCGCAAGCTCACCTCACCCTCGACATATTGTTGCTGCCTTGAAACTGAGGTTGAACAAACTTTAGTCCAACTTTCTGGTGCCAACGATTTCGTATCAAGGAAGTTGTCCATTTCCTCGACAAAAAAATCCATCACGCACAACTGTTGCAGCCACCTCTAATACCCAATTTTCTGCCACAAAACTGCCTATTCAAGATGTGGATTGTCAACTGGTGTAAGTAGTTCTTTCGCAGGCCTGCGCTTTAGAAGGCAGGACTTGGACCTGATGAGAAGCTGATGATTATCTGTTCAATAGTTTGGGATACTCTTGCATCGCTGGGGCTCCTGAACAAGCATGCAAAACTCCTGTTCCTCGGTCTCGACAATGCGGGAAAGACAACACTGTTGCATATGTTGAAGGTGTGTTGAGATAGACCTGTTGACAACCCTCGAGACCTGCGGCGGAATAGGATGCTGGCAGCATTCTCGAGGGATTTGGAACACTGGCTAATGTTGGGATTCATCTAGAATGATAGAGTCGCGATCCTCCAACCTACTCTCCATCCCAGTGAGTTGCTCTAGATTGAATGCGCTGAGAGGCGCAAGCACATGCGCATGTATTGACAGCTTTCCAGCATCCGAAGAACTTGCTATTGGCAATGTTAAATTCACGACTTTCGACTTGGGTGGACATCAACAAGGTATGTAATGAGCAGCACACGGCTCTCAGGATCACAAGCACAAGGCTGACACTTCCCAGCCCGCCGTCTCTGGAAGGACTATTTCCCAGAAGTCTCTGGCATTGTATTCCTCGTCGATGCCAAAGACCACGAGCGTCTCCCCGAATCGAAAGCTGAACTTGACGCTCTGTTGAGCATGGAGGAACTGAGCAAGGTCCCGTTCGTGGTTTTGGGTAACAAGATCGATCACCCGGATGCGGTCAGTGAGGATGAGTTGAGACATCAGTTGGGACTATATCAGACAACGGGTAAGGGCAAGGTTCCTCTTGAGGGTATCAGACCTATTGAGGTTTTTATGTGCTCAGTTGTCATGAGACAGGGTGAGTGCTGCCAAAATTCTCTCATCCGACTATTTACTAATGTAGGACAGGCTACGGTGAGGGCATTAGGTGGTTGTCACAATATGTTTAGATAGCAGGAGATAGAGCGGGGAATGAGATTGGTGCGAGAAGAAGAGAGACTCTTTACAGATAATGTGATGATGGGCGTTTATACAGGTCGTCTTTTCCATGCTTCGAGGCTAAGTTTTGAGGACTTTGGAATCTCAAGTCTTTTGAAACAGCCAGCATGTTTGTACCCAGGCATAGTATTGCGATCAAGAATGCTTTCCTCTATCGAAGCCTCCTGAAGTTATGTCCTGTCCAAAGCTGGGCTGAAAATGCGGCTCGGGAACCTTGCTTATTTCGGACCCTAGACACTCCAAACCCCACCTCGATGCAGGAACACTCTCATACCCCATGTATATAAACGCAATGTGAACCTCTTAGCTCTTTCATCCTTAATCCTTAATCCATCGTCTCTCAGAAAGGGAGAGTTGGAATTAACCCCTGTAAATTTGCCATAGGAAGATATCGGATACGTCATCTGATAGTGGCAGGCCGAGCCTCGCTCCGCTGTCTCGCGTTCCCAACAAAGTACGATTCCCAAACCTAAGAGCCTTGGGGATTTACCACCTCTCCATTCCACACCATAACAAAAATAGCAGTTCTGCAGGCTTCTAACTCGAAGCACGATGATCACCTCTTCCAAATTAAAGCACGCGCCGAATCTGCCAACCTAACTCGAACCACGCCGTACCTACTCCACTCAAAGAAACACAGACGAAATGGCAGACATGTCGAAATCCACCGACGGGCCGTCCCCGGACTCTGCAGAAGGTTACGACGCCTCGCTCCTCCCTGATTTCGACCACGAGTTCCTGTCCGAGAAAGACGTGGCAGCTTTCGCGAACGCTCTCAGTGCTCCCGATCCGAGTCCCAGTTCGGAGGATTTAACTTTATTGAGTCCGACGCCGCAGACGCCTACGACGGCGAGCCGAGGCAGTTTCGACATCTCGAGGAGGGAGAGCCCGAGTTTGAGTCGCAGGGATAGTATTGTTACGGGCGGGATAGGAGGGGAGGGGGCGAAGAGTAGAGAGAGCTTGTTTATTACGGCGCAGAACGATTGGGCGCCCGTCAATCCGAGGCGGCGAGGGAAGAAGGAGAAGAGAGGGGCGAAGGGTGGGAGGACGAAGGGGAAGGAGAAGGGGAAGGTGAGGGAAGGGAGGAGGAGTAGGGATGAGACGAGAGAGGGGTATTTATACACGTTGCTCAAGTGGCCGTTTCTGGGTGTCGTAGGGGCTTGGGTTGTGGGTCTGGGGATCAGTTATTTGTTTACGAGGCTTTATATTTGGCTTTATGAGCACTTTGTTGCGTGGAGGGGGAAGAGGGAACGGATACGGCAGAAGTTACATGCCACGACCAATTACTCTGATTGGGTGAAGGAGGCGAAGGAATTGGATACGTTTCTGGGGAATGATAAATGGAAGGATGTGGATGAATATGCATACTATGATTCCAAGACCGTGAGGAGAGTCCTTGATCAGATTAGGAAGTGTAGGAGGAGAATTGAGCAGGAAGAGAGTGGCGGTAAGGTTGGGATGGGGAACGGGAACGCGGATCCTTCGAAGGCGGTTGAAGATTTGAAAGCGCTGATTGAGGCGTGCGTGAAAAACAATTTTGTGGGGGTCGAGAATTCGAGGTTATATTCTCAGACTTATTATGGGACGAAGAACTTGGTGCAGGAGTTTATCGATGAAGGTGAGTTTACTAGATCTTTCAGTTAGCTTCAGGAATTGACAGAACGTAGTGGAGAGAGGCATCACGATATTAGCCAACACCGACAAACTCTACCCTGATGAGAAGAGAACGTTGTTCAAGCGCATGCATACCAACTTTGGTCGAACAGCGTTGTGTTTGTCTGGAGGAGCCTCATTCGCATATTACCACTTCGGTGTGGTAAAAGCCCTCCTGGATGCGGATTTGTTACCAGAAGTCATCACAGGAACCTCCGGAGGAGCGCTCATTGCTGCATTGGTGGCCACAAGGACAAATGATGAGCTCAAAAAGCTTTTAGTGCCGGCCCTAGCAGGAAGAATCAACGCCTGCTCGGAGCCTTTCACCGTTTGGGGACCTAGATGGTGGAAGACGGGCGCCAGGTTCGATTCGTTAGACTGGGCTAAGAGATGCAGTTGGTTCACGAGAGGAAGCATGACTTTCCGTGAGGCATATGAGAGAACTGGAAGGATTCTCAATGTCTCTTGCGTGCCAGCTGATCCTCATTCTCCGACTATCCTGACGAATTATTTGACCAGTCCCGACTGTGTCATTTGGTCAGCAGTGTTGGCATCAGCTGCTGTTCCGGGGATTTTGAACCCGGTAGTGCTGATGATGAAAACACGAGATGAAAGTCTCGTCCCCTATTCCTTCGGTCACAAATGGAAAGACGGCAGTCTCCGCACTGACATTCCGCTTAAAGCACTCAATCTTCACTTCAATGTTAACTTCAGCATCGTTTCACAAGTCAATCCACATATTAACCTCTTTTTCTTTTCTTCTCGCGGCTCAGTCGGTCAGCCAGTCACCCATCGAAGAGGACGTGGCTGGCGAGGCGGTTTCCTAGGAAGTGCTACCGAGCAATACCTAAAACTCGATCTCAACAAATGGCTCAAAGTAGTCCGGCATCTGGAGCTCTTGCCTCGGCCTCTAGGCCAGGACTGGAGCGAAATCTGGCTGCAGCAATTTTCAGGAACCATCACGATCTGGCCGCGCTCCGTCATCTCTGACTTCTGGCGAATTCTCAGTGATCCGAATCCGAAACAACTAGCCAGGATGCTGCACGTTGGCCAACAAAGCGCTTTCCCGAAACTCAAGTTTCTTGCAAACAGATTAAAGATTGAGAGAATTATCGAGAGGGGGAGAAGGGAGACGAGGGTTGGTATCAGGAGGGGAAGTATTGAGAGTATTCTGAGTGAAGATGATATGAGAAGCCTGCTTCGGAGGAGCGAGGCAGACACGGAGAATGCGACAGCAACGGAGGAGGATACCGATGCTGTCACTACAGACGATGAATTTGAAGATGCGGTGATGGAGAGGGAGGAGCTGTTGGATAAGGAAAGATTGGAATAGTTGTGTATATGGGTGGAAAGTTTAAGGCATTTTGGCGTTTATACCATGAATGATGCATTAGAGTATCGAGACGTATGAAAATCATCTTATTCTCTACAGCCGCTTGAGTTGGTGGTCTTGCTGTGCGTGAGGAGCGAAGAGCCTGTTGCAACAGCATCTAGTACCGAAAATGGATGTGCCTGCCTCTTCATGGCCATGCTATTCCAGCCTTTCATATAACAGCGCTACCCCTTCACAAAAATACGATATCTTTAATGCCTAATCATGACTCCTCTTTCCCTATTGGGATCTGCTCCGAGGCAGAGGCAATCAATTGTCCTTTACCGTTTTCTATATTCATTTATTACCTGTCCAAAATGCTTCCCTCCTATCGTGCTATTCAAATATTTTCGAAGCTTCAGATTCCAGACATGTAGAAAGTGTTCTTGATATCTAGATCACTGGAAACCTCAAAGGCGGAGAGATCCATTTGTTCTTTAGCAATTTACACTCATTTGCCATTTGTCTAAAATACTTCGCTCCTAACATGCTATTTGACTAGATTCGAATCCTCTCTGCTTTATTACGCTAATTTTCCGGTCGCCCTATCCACTTGCTAGGTTATGTCTCATGCGGCATTGAAACGGATCTGTTGGCTGCCATTTACCTGCAAGTAATCTAGAAATCTTCGCAGGAAATCAGCGCGTGTGGCTTGGACGGAGACTTTGGTTGTGGCTTGCGGGGAGATTCGTTGATGCCTACCCTGTCTTTAAAAAGATACTTAGAGATATGTCTTCGGCCTTCAGATTTTTAATTTAATATAGTAAAAGATAAAAATAGAGGTCAAATCAAGCGAAGCGAAATCCCAACAACTTGTGATTTAGAAGGACTGTCTTGGTATTTGAGGTACTTAGCAACATGCCTTAAATACAATCACGTTCTTGTGTTCATGCCATTTCTATACGACCTTTGTCAGCGGCATATATCAATCATGACTTCTTTTAAGATATTCTTTTGAGACCATTTTCGGAAGCGCATACTTTTTTAGCCTTACCAGCCCCGTGCCTCTTGCTTCTTGGTGCCAGGCCAACTGTAAATTTCCAAGCGGAGCAAGCTGTAAATTTGTTGAATGGATGGAGAAGTTACGAAATACTTGAGTC
>Ga0302325_10028917_pt1 | contig 11461 bp, 14 predicted proteins | sample Palsa_T0_2_FD_201948 | JGI IMG/M metagenome (GOLD analysis project Ga0302325, IMG submission 201948) | Peat permafrost microbial communities from Stordalen Mire near Abisko, Sweden - Palsa_T0_2 | ecosystem: Environmental > Terrestrial > Soil > Palsa > Peat permafrost | place: Sweden: Abisko... | reverse complement strand
CAACCGCAGTTGCCTCGTCCTTGGCAGCGCCCAGGTGGTGGCCGCCGAGACCCAAAGCTGAAATCTTTACATCCGTCTTGCCAAAATTGCGAAGGGGCATCATTGAGTTCACACCCAAGTAGATGCCGTTCCACCTGTATTAAGTCGCCTCCGGTTTCCGAGTCATCGGTTAACTGGCAGCATAAGCAGGCGTCCGGCCGCCGGCACTCGCACCTTCCGACGGGCTGGCTAACGGTATCGAGACAGAAAATGCGGTCCCGTGGGCCCTTCCTTCGATGGAGCTGCGCCAATGGATCCGACCCCCATGCTTCTCCACGATGGCCTTACAGAGCCATAGTCCCAGGCCGTTGCCTGCATCCGCTTTACTGCTTTGAAAAGCTTCAAACATGCGTGCCTGGATGGGTAGCGGTATGCCTCGCCCATTGTCGGCCACCGTCAGACGACCGTTCTTTCCCGCAGCACGCAGCCGAAGGCACAACGTACCACCGACTGGCAGCGCCTCCGCGGCATTGCGCACAAGGTTCGATACCAGTTGAAGATAGTCTCCTGGATATATCGATCCGACCAGCATGTCGGGCATGTCCTTGCGTGTGTGAATTCGTTTTTCTGCCAGCAGGTTGGAGTGGTAGCGCACAGCAGTTTCAACCAGCGCAACCAGATCTTTCGCCTGGCGCTGCGGAGCGTCCCGGAAATAAGAGAGGGTCTGCCTGGCAATGTACTGTATGCGGGCGAGTTGTTCCTCAATCTGCGCCGCGCGGACCCGAACCAGGTCGGGGTGGTCTGGGTCTTTGGCGATGAGGTAGATAAGGTCCGCGATGGCTTGCGAAGGGTTATTGATCTCGTGCATAACCGACGCTGCGAGCCGCCCCGCCATGGCGAGCTTCTCGGACCGCTGCAGCGCGCTCTCCAGACGAAGGGTACGTTCGTCGCTGGGCGCATCACGCGGCGGGTGGGCTGGACCTTTTTCCATCATGAGGATTCGCATCACGATAGTGTGATGGTCCTACACAGGGGTTCGGGTTGCCGAAGCGTGAAAATGCCTCTATTTATTACGGGAATAGTTGCTTTTATCTGGCCCGAGGCAACCTACGATCGATCCGTCTCACTTCGAGGCAGACCTAGCGGCACTTTACTTATGGCGGGATTTCCCCAGGGCTTTGCTGCGGATTTCTTTCCGACGCGCTGGAGCAATTGTCGTCCCTCCGCCAGCATCCGGCTTGGCGGAGAAATCGCCGAGTTCATTGACCACGCTGAGCACGACACCGTCGATGCGATTATCCATGGTTCGATAAGGCACGATACGCAGAATGCACCACTTTCCATCGTTGTCCTGAACAGGAAATTGCCTGGACTGAACCTGCTGGATGACATCGAGCATATTTTGCTCGAGATTGCCCATATCGAGCTTTAGCCTCAACCTTGGCATAGGCCGGCCGATGTCGTTCGACGTAAGACCAAGCACCGCGGCCGCTTGAGGCGTGAAGCGGCGGACGCTCAGATCGGCTCCCACCATGACAATGGGCAGACTGACGCTGTAGAGCAGGTTCGTAAGGTCGTTGTTCAACGTGGTGAGCAACTCGTTGCGATGTTGCATCTCCTCGTTCACGGTATGAAGTTCCTCGTTGGCCGATTCCAGTTCCTCTTTTGAGGTCTGCAACTCCTCGTTCGCACTTTGCAGCTCTTCATTGCCCGATTGAATTTCTTCGTTCGCCGACTGCAATTCCTCGTTGGTGCCTTCTTGAGATTCGATAATGGATTGCAGGTACTCTCGGGTTGCTGCTAACTCCTGCTGCAATTGGCCGAACTGTCTCCCCAGCGCAGACTGTTCCTCTCCACTGGATGGTTTAGGAACGAGCGAGGTTGCCGGCGCCTGCGAAAGACCTGCTACTGGTAACTGATCGTCGTTCGAGGAACCACTTTCAAACACAATCAGGAAGCTATGCTGCTCCTGGGTGGGGATCTTGAAGGGGATGACCCGAATGGTTACCGTGGTTGTCCTCACATCGCCTTCCACACGAACGTCTTGTCTGATGGCTTCGAAGCCTTGCTTCCGGGCTTCGTCAATTGCGCCTTGCAATTCAAACAGTAAGCCGGGGCGGGCCATTTTCAACAAGTTGAGGCTTGCTTTTCCGGAGGGGAGTTCCAGGAACGAACCAGTGCGCCCCCTGGTCTGGAGAATCTCTAACTGCTGATTAATGAGCACAGCAGGAGGCACGTATCTCGCCAGGAGCAGCCGGTCAGCCTCACGCTGCAACTCCATAGGCACCTTGAGCACTTCCGGAGGTTTTGACGGGGAAACCATCGCGCGCTGGCTACTCGGATCGGGATCAGGCTTGTCCACGGAAAAGCCAAAGGTAACTGGCGTCGATACCAACTTCTTACGATAGATTTTTTGTTTCTTGTCAGCCATTTCGAAAAGCTCCGAACCCGCCCCCAGGAGTCCCTCGGTACTTCCAAGCATGAGAAACCCGGTGGGATTCAACGCATAATGGAAGATCGGAATAACCTTCTTCTGTACTGCTTGACTCAAGTAAATCATTACATTGCGGCAACTTACCAGATCTATTCGGGAGAAGGGCGGGTCGTCGAAGACGTTTTGCGTGGAAAAAATGCAGAGATCCCGTATGGTCTTCCTGATCTGGTATCCGCCGTCTGCCCGATGAAAGTAGCGCCGCAGCCGCAAGGGCGGCACGTCCGCCTCAATATTCTCCTTATATACGCCTGCCCTGGCGCGCAATATCGCGCTCTCGCTCAAGTCCGTGCCAAAGACTTGAATTGGGATATCTGCTCGTTCTTCCCCCAGATACTCCACGATAGAAATCGCGTGCGAGTAAGTCTCTTCACCCGTCGAACATCCCGGAACCCAGATACGAATGGGACCAGAGGAGGGGACTCGCGCCTGCAAAATGGCCGGGTAGACGACATGTTTGAGAGCTTCGAATGCCTCTGGATTGCGAAAGAAGCTGGTCACATTGATCAGGAGATCGTAGTAGAGGGCGTTCACCTCGTCGCGTTCGCGACGCAGCAAGGCAACATAGTCTTTTAGCTTTTCGAGCTTCTGCAGCGCCATGCGGCGCTGGATGCGGCGCCCGATGGTGGGCGATTTGTATCCTGAAAAGTCGACCGTGGTGATCCGTCGCAACAGGCGAAATATCTGCGCCATATCGCTATCGTCACCAACTTGCAACGCTCCATCCTCGCGCCGGTCAGCGATGTAAGGATGGTGACGGATGCGCGCGATCTCCTGCGCGATGCCCGCGGGAGTCAAAATGAAGTCGACACAACCGGATGCGATCGCGCTCGCCGGCATGCCATCGTACTTGGCCGAGCTTGGCTCCTGGGCGAACGTGATGCCGGCTTCGCCCTTGATCGCAGCCAGACCGAGTGTGCCGTCCGAAGCGGTTCCGGAAAGGATGACGCCGATCGCATCGTGTCCGTGCCCGATGGCCAGCGACCGCAGGAAAGTATCAATGGTCGTATTGGCGGACCGCGGCTCCACTCGCCTCCCCAGATGCAGCACCCAGTGGGCGATCGTCATGTCCCAATTCGGAGGAATGACATAGACGTGATCCGGCGCGATTTGCATGCCCTCTGTCACCTGCAGTACTGGCATCCGGGTAGCGCGGCTAAGTATCTGGGTTACTGCGCTCTCCCGGGCCGGGTCGAGATGGAGTACCACGATGAAAGCCATTCCCAGGTCTGGAGATAGCTCCTTGAGCAAGCTCGTCAACGCTTCCAGGCCGCCGGCGGATGCACCAATGGCCACGATAGGAAAGTGATAACCCACCTCTGGGGCCCCCGCGGCCGAGCTTGTCGCTTCCTCCCGGGTGGAGGGGAGCGGCCTTGTGGCCGGCGTTTTGGGCTTTCGCTTCGCGGTAGCCATAAAAGAAGGATCAGCGCACAAAAGCCCGGCGGCGCTTCTCTTTTTGAGAGGATACTCCTCCTTGGGGGGCTGCCGAACCCCCGGATTTCCTGTCAGGCTTGACGGGGTCAGCGAACTTCATGCGGTCGCGGCTAGCCGGGACCGCACACGCGTCGGGGTACCGGGGCGGTTACACGACTGAGATGCGACGCCGCAGCCGGCTTTTCGGCTTGCTCAGCGACGCGGCGACGCTTGCTTTGAAAAGGGGCGGGCGAACCAGGCGGTCGAGACTCTTAACTCGGACTCGGGGTAGGAGCGACCTTACACCTACGGCAGAAGCCAAGGATACGGTAGGGAAATCGTAGCTAGGCGACCCGCTCGGACACCCCGGTCCCGGAGTTTGGTAGCGACTCCGGGGCTGCGGAAGCTGTTAGGCACCAGGGCACCTGGAGACTGTGGGTGGTCAGGAGATCGCATCGCTCGGTGAGCAAACGGATGGACTGGGAAATCTGTTCCGCGAGCGCATGATTGGCATGTCGCAATTCACGGGCGGTCTGGATACCTTCCCTGAGGTTGGACCGTGCCGAGCCCGAAGGTAGGTCCACCTGGGACGCTTCATCCTTCTGCGGTGCTCGAAGCGAGAAGCGCGTTGCCATCCACGCGTCCAGGTCACTGCGGTCGAGCAAGACCGCGCTCTTATGAGCGGCGCCGATTGGACGGCGGACAGGAAGGCCAAGGTGCCGTTCCCAACGTTGTACTGTCCGTACGCCCTTACCCATGTACCTGGCAATGTCCTTCCATGACGACAATACAGTCGATTCTTCTGGGATCGTCGCGGCCATTTCGTTCTCCCTTGCGCTGACTGAATGATACCCCCGGAGATCCATCTTCGGCGAGAGGCGCCTGTGGCCCCCGTTTCATCGCCCTCCAAGCCTACCGCTAATAGACGTAGTTGACCGCAAAAAGTCGCCCCGCCGAGTGTCCGTGGTACTGCCCGGGACATGTGAGCACAGAGAGGAATCCGCGACTCATCGAGATATCGTGATCGGTGCCTCGGCCGGTGGGTTGGAGGCTCTGCAAAGGATATTGAGCGCAATGCCTCAGGATCTCGGCTGCACCTGATCGGCAGGAAACACTATCAATGAAGGGTAAGGGCTTCAGCCCGTGAAGGGTACGGGCTTCAGCCCGTACGTAGATCGAACAGAATCATAGGCCTTTAGGCTCTGAGGGAATGCTCTTCAGCACATCTCGGCCGCAAAAGCTGCCTTCAGGGGCTAAAGCCCATTGTGCTTCCTTTATGTACGGGCTTTTCAGGCTGCGGAAAAACTCTGTTTTGTATCAGGGCACGACTTTAGTCGTGCCGTAAATGATTGAGAATACATCGGGCTTTTAGCCCCTGAGGTACGTCCTTTCCTACCCGGTCCCGAGTTTTTCCGCAGCCTGAAGCCTGTATCCTTCGGAGCACGGAACAGCGACGAAAGCCGCGGCGACCCTGAAGTGGTGCCTCCTCAATTCATTCAGGAGTCGCCCGAGAGTGAACACATTATTTAATCAGGCGGCATTCGGAGCGGCTTTCACGCCACAAAGACGTCGGTGATATGGGTCACACTCTGCTCAGCGATCCGCGATCTCTGGCGGAGTGCGACCGTGCCGTCGGGTCCGAATCCAAAGTCAAACATGCTGTAACAGCTTCCGCACAACCAGAAGTGTTCGACAGACAATTGCGACGACGCGTTTCGCACCGTCCTGACTACACGTCCGTTACGCAGATACTCAAGCTTCTTGCGGCATTCCGGATTGAAGCATTCAGTCAGCATAGGTTTTGATGTGCTGGGTCAACCGCCCAACATTAAGCAGATGATTGCGCACCAGACGACGTTGCTTTTTTAGCTAGAAAATTTGGCCCCGATAGTCCAGCTCTTTTCTTGCGCCTGCGCCAGACGTCGCAGTGCCATCCATCTGCAGAATGCCAGAAAACTCCCACTGTTCACGTGCATCCAATTTTACTGATCGTTGTTAAGCGGCTCGCGGGTTCTACGCCGCCCGATATTCAAATCCGGGCACGCCCACAATTTAAATGCAGTCAAACATCGACATCCTTGCGAAGGAGATAACGTAATGAAGGTATTTTCAGCCAACATCGAAGATCTACGCTCGCTCTACATAAGCAACCTCAGGAAGGCGCTCGACATGGAGCAAAAGATCACCAAGGCGCTTCCGGACCTGATTGAGAAATCCACCGATGCCGATCTAGCGTTGGCATTCCAGACCCACCTGGAGGAAACGAAGGGGCATGTGACCCAGGTTGAAGCTCTTTTAGAGAGCAACACCGGGGAGAGTAAGACAGAAACCTGCAAAGTAATCAGCGGGCTCACGACCGAAGCATCCGACACAATCACAGATGTAACCGACACATCGATTCGCGACATCGCCCTCATTGGCGCTGCCCAGCAGGTGGAGCATCATGAGATCGCTGTCTATGGAACATTGCGCCGCTGGGCGGAGATTTTAGGTTTGTCGGCAGACGTACTCGTCCTTGAATCCATTGAAGAAGAGGAAGGCAACGCCGACCAACTCCTGAGCGAGATTGCTGACCGCGTCAACTTCAGAGCCGCGGCCTAAGGATGGCAGAGGCGGCGACGCGCGGATCGTTGCCGCCTCCGAATCCTGCTACTTCCGCAAGACGTGCATACCAAAGGTGGAAGGGAACAAGACCATGGCGGAATATGGAAAAGCGGCAAGCAAGAGCGTCAAGAGTGCGATGCACCGCGAGAAGAGCGGCAAGCTCCGTTCGGGAAAAGGTGGCAAGGGGGGCGCCGTAAAGAGCAAGAAGCAAGCCATTGCAATTGGGCTCTCTGAGGCCCGCAAGAAAGGTGCGAAGGTCCCTAAAAAGAATGCAAGCTAGCCTCCAACCCACTCTGAAATGTCCCATCCTTACCGGTTTTCCCGGTAAGGATGGGAGGTAACTTAAGAGAAGCCAGAAGTTACTTTGGCGGTAACTGTTTCTTCCTGCCCCTCTCGGCAAATTTTGCATCCAAAAGACCGATGAACCCGTTGCATCCAAGTCCGCGGTCTGCCACAGCCTTCTTGCCTACACGGGGGGACATCGCCAGCCTGCGAGCAGCGGCTGAGGACTGCCGCGGATGTGATCTGTACCGGCACGCGAAGCAGGTAGTCTTTGGTGAAGGACGACCCGATGCCAGGATTGTTCTTGTCGGCGAGCAGCCGGGCGATCGGGAAGATCAGCTTGCAAGGCCGTTTGTAGGCCCAGCCGGCAAACTTCTGGGTAAGTGCCTCGAGGCGGCCGGCATTGATCGCGCCACGGTTTATGTCACGAATGCAGTTAAACATTTCAAATGGGAGCCGCGGGGAAAAATTCGGCTGCACAAGAAGCCCAATTCTCTCGAGATCATGGCCTGTCGCCCGTGGCTGGAAAAAGAGATAGCTGCGATCCAGCCGGAGCTCATCGTTTGCCTGGGCGCGACGGCGGCGCAAGATCTGCTGGGCACCAAATTTCGCCTCACCCAGCACCGCGGGGAAATATTTCCCATGCCGGACGGCCCGGCCGTGATTGCCACGATTCATCCTTCCGCAATTCTTCGCATGCAGCCGGATGTTAAAGAAGCGGAAGAAGCCCGCTTGATAGCGGATCTCAGGGTTGCGGCTTGCTATGCGCCGGAGACTCGCCCATGATGCTAGGGCATTTTCACTTCTACTCTGTACTGGCGAGTGTGGATGGGATCGTCCACTCTGTAAACAACAGAAGTGAAAATGCTCTAGTCGTTCTGCCATGGAATGGCACTCAGGAGGCCTTGTGAGAACCGCCAAAGTTACTGTAAAAGTGACGCAGGAATCCGCTGAAGACTTGCTCAATGCAAAGTCAACGTCGCTCACAACCGGCTCAGAACGGTTTGGAAAGTTTGCCGCCCGAAGTTCGTACTACCTCGGCTCCCGATGGTCGTTCGTGGCTGCGATCGGGGTCATCGTGGTCTGGGGGCTGACCGGTCCAATTTACCATTACTCCGATACCTGGCAGCTCATCATCAATACTGGAACTACGATCGTCACATTTCTCATGGTATTCCTGATCCAGAATACTCAGAACCGTGATGCAAGAGCCATTCATTTAAAGTTGAACGAGCTGATTCACGCAGTAGACAAGGCAAAGAATCAGCTGATCGATGTGGAGAATCTCTCCGATCTCGAGCTCGAAGAGCTGACCAAGACCTACGAACAGATTCGAGCGAGCGCTCAGGATCGCCGCCGGACGCGGAACAGTGCTTCACCACAGTAAGTGACGCGCGGCATGCGATCCTCGGGAAGAATACACATCGGCATTTCTGGTTGGCGATATAAGGGTTGGCGTGGTGTCTTTTACCCCCAGAAGCTGCCTCAGCGCCGGGAGCTGGAGTTCGCATCGCGAAAATTCGACACCATTGAGCTGAATGGATCGTTCTACTCGCTGCAACGGCCTGACAGCTTTTCGCAATGGCATGCGGAAACGCCGGAAGAGTTCACTTTTGCGGTAAAGGGTTCCCGGTATATAACCCACATGCGTCGCCTGCGGGAGGTCGAAGCGCCGCTGGCAAATTTCTTTGCGCAGGGACTGCTGCGATTCAAGGATAAGCTCGGACCGATTCTATGGCAGTTTCCTCCGAACTTCCAATTTGAGCCCGAGCGGCTCGAGCTCTTCTTTGCATTGCTGCCGAAGACTCACAAGCAGGCGGCGGAGCTGGCGCGAAAGCATGATGAACGCCTGGATGACCGCTCTTGGTTTCAGGTGCGGCGAGACGCCGGCATGCGTCACGCCATTGAGATTCGACACGAAAGCTTTGTGAACGAGCAATTTGTAAGGCTTTTGAGACGCTATGGCGTGGGGCTGGTGGTTGCGGATACGGTGGCATGGCCTTTGTTGATGGACGTGACTTCCGACTTTGTGTACTGCCGTCTGCATGGCAGCCAGGAACTCTACGCCAGCGGCTATGACGCCGATGCATTGGAAATATGGGCTCACCGCATCGTGACGTGGGCCCGGGGCGGCGAAGTCCATGACGGCAGAAGAGCAAGTGAACGCGATGCGTCGACGCGAAAGCGTCGTGATGTGTTTGTCTATTTCGACAACGACATGAAGGTCCGCGCGCCGTTCGATGCAGAGGCGCTTCGTGATCGCGTCACTATGCTGCTCGCTCACGGCACGTTGCCTCCAGAGACCGTGCGGAAGCTGGTATGAGCCGGGCAAGATGAAAGGAACTCGAAGAACTGAACTACTCATAGCTCACGCTGAAGATACAATCCCTCCATGGAGAAACCAGCAGAACAAGATCCGAGGGTGTATTTCGCAGCGGAAAGAACCTTCCTTGCGTGGATTCGCACTGGCCTCGGCTTAATGGGCGTCGGCTTCGCGGTCAGTCGTTTCGGATTGTTTCTTCGCGAGCTGAGTGCAAGCGCGTCCCATCTTCCCGCCCGGACTACCGGTCTCTCCCTCTGGTCCGGCGTGATCTTGGTAGGCTTGGGTGTGGTAGTCACCCTTTCCGCCGTCGTGCGCCACTTTCAACTGGTGCGCGAGCTGAGTTCAGGAACATGGAGAGCAGGACGCGTATCTACCGATGCAGTCATTCTGGGTTTGTTGCTCGCCGCCCTGGGGATTGCTATGGCTCTCTATCTAACGCTCTTCCACTGAAGGTGCTCGAGTATGCGGATGAGAGGTGTGCGATGAACGCATCGGATTTTCGCCGCATGGCGTTGCGTCTGGAAGGTGCGGAAGAGGGCTCTCATATGGGCTCACCTGATTTTCGGGTCGGTGGCAAGATATTCGCCACGTTGGCTTCCCAAGCGCAGGGGTACGGTAACTTAATGCTGACGCCGGAGTTGCAGACAACCTTCCTGGAAGAGCAGCCTGATGTATTCGTGCCTGTTGCCGGCGGATGGGGCAGAATGGGAGCAACCCATATCCGTCTGGCCGCGGCCAACGCGGATTTGCTGGCAGACGCCCTGCGCACAGCGTGGAAGTTACGAATCGAAAAGAACGGAAGGAGGGGGAAGAGAAAACGTTCATCCCCAGCCCCAACGAGCGAGAGCAAGAAATCAAAACCGCGATAGCGCTATTGAGACAGGCGAACAACTGGTTTGGCGTTGATGAATGCGACTTGGGGGATCACCGCATCCCGCTTCCCCTCCGCTGCATCCTACTCATTTAGGCAGAATGAGGAGATTACGCAAAAGGGGGAATATCCCCTTGAGAAGGCGTGAAGAACACCACGGAGAGGTGACGAGAATGGCAAAGTATGCGTTGTACGTTTCTTTGAAAGCCAAGGCAGGCAAGGCAGCAGAGGTTGAAGCGTTCCTTAAGCAAGGCGCGCAGATGTCCAGGGCGGAGAGCGGAACCGTGACCTGGTATGGCATCAAAGAAGATGATGGAGCTTATGCAGTGTTCGACACCTTCGACGATGAAGCAGGCCGAGACGCTCACCTCAACGGCGACATTGCCAAGGCGCTAATGGCCAAGGCTGATGAGTTGTTCTCCAATAAATTGCAGATACACAAGATTCAGATCATCGCTGACAAGTAAAGCAATTCCTTGCCTCCTGGTTCCGATCCAGACCGTTAGCTCCGGACAGATGGGAGCCATCCCTTAGCTGGCACACATTATTTTTGTACACAGCCCGTGTATGCCTGGGTTAAAAGCCCATCCTGTCGTCTGCGGAAGGGCCATAAAGTGCGGGCACGGGAAGGTCATTAAGGCGGAGATAGACGCCGAGCTGCGCACGGTGATGGATTTGATGGTTCAGATACATGGTGCGGAACAGGAGTGAGCGCGGAGCATCAACGATAGGCTTATCGCCGAAGACCATCGTCCACTTTCGTTGGAGGTCGGCGTCTGACTGTCGTGCAAGCGTGGAGCGTAATTCGGACGACGCCTGCTCGAACGTGCGAACCACGGCGTCAGTGGATTCGAAGGTGTTGGGAGGAAATTTTTCTGTGGCGAGGTCCATCCTTTCTACATTCAGGATGGCGCTTGCAAACCTGGGCAGCGTGGCAACGTGCATAGCCAACCGGCCCATGGGCATAGACTTCTCGTGTGGCTTGAACTCGGCAAGGTTGGCGGGAACGCGCTCGAGAGTCGTGCGGGTATTTTTTACTTCCGCGTCGTAGTCTTGAAGAAGAATTTCGGCGATGGTCATCGTTTGATCTCCTAAAGAACAGGTAACCGCAGGACGTTGTTGCAAAGACTCCCGAAAAGAGTGTCACTGCGCAAAGCGCCCACGGAGACAGCGCCAACTGATCAAGATTTGCTGACCGTGGATGGAGACAGCACGCTTCACCTGAATTCTAAACTCTTCCAGAGAAATCTAGTGCGGCCCGCTCCTGAGTGCGAAAGGCAGTGAGGCCGGATATCTCGCCGGGAGCACGGTGCAGTCCCGAAGGGACGGCGTGTGAAAATTGCCCAGGACGTCAGTCCTGGGTAGGATTAACAAATGAGTCCAGTCCCGGAAGGGACGGCTGAATTTATCGCACACATTTTTGAGCCGTCCCTGCGGGGACTCTTTTGAATTTAGTCCAATGTTTACTCAGGACTGACGTCCTGGGCTACTTTCGCAC
>Ga0302325_10028913_pt1 | contig 11462 bp, 5 predicted proteins | sample Palsa_T0_2_FD_201948 | JGI IMG/M metagenome (GOLD analysis project Ga0302325, IMG submission 201948) | Peat permafrost microbial communities from Stordalen Mire near Abisko, Sweden - Palsa_T0_2 | ecosystem: Environmental > Terrestrial > Soil > Palsa > Peat permafrost | place: Sweden: Abisko... | reverse complement strand
GCCACAGTAGGAGGGAAGGTATATATACACAAATGGCAGTCACGTGCGGAGCCACGCGACATACTAGAAGGGTTCACCTACCTAGCAACGGTCCGGCCTGCAAAGTCGAACTCTCTGCCTGTACGTGGCGCTGGCTACGAACCTTCAATTGCAATAGTATTGGAGAGCCAAAGAGAGACAAGCGCATTCGGTGGAGCTGATAGGGTGGTTTCGCTGTTGTCGTCGTCGCCCTTTGGGGTTATAATGCAACGTGTCTATAACAATAGAATAGAGGACTACCACTAAATTGGGTATTAAAACCATCCGACCCTCTAGTTTCCTAACTTGCGACTAGGCACGCTATCGATTTCTACGCGTCAATAGCTTAAGCAGCAATGACTACACTAGCGGGATAGGACACCTCCAAGCCGGCGGAAGCAGAGTTTTCACGAAGAGCCGGGGGGCACTATACGAACCTATTGTAAGCATTCTTTAAAGCGCTAATAATTATAGTTCTCCTCTTTAAGCAAGACGACTTATACCACGAAAGGAGCTACGCATTTGATAAAGAAGGGAAGATATATAACTAGTGGGCGCTATGCGAGTAAGAGGGCTTAGACGGACGGTAAATAGGAGGGGATCTTGTTTAGTAAGGAGGACGTATAAGTAAAGGGACATGGATTAGACGGGTTTATAAAATCGCGAGAGAAGATCTGCTATAAAGACGGGCCCGAGGACGATTTTATAAGGTTGCCTCTTTGCAGCAATACTAGCCCCCTTACAAGCTTATAAGCTTGAAACGCAACCCCACAACACACAAGACAAAAGGCTATAGTTAGATATTTGATTAAGGCTCTTAAGGCTATTAAAGAGCTGTAACTAGAAGGGTATAAAGAAGATAGAAGTATCGGTTTAGTTAATAGAAGAGAAACGCCTACTTTATGCTGCCTAGCTAAGGGTATAAAGAGGGTAACTCTTGCAAGACACGGTCGGCCTTATAAGGAGTAGAGATATAGCAAGGTAACGCGAAGTGGTTTATAGCTATAAGGCGTGGTATATAATAGCAGCGACGGCTAATACTATCTATATAGCCCGAGAGGACGGATGCGCATGTCGGTTTACAAGAGTATATTTAAAGTCTAGTTGGGTGGCAAATGTAAAGTAGGCTTAAGGAGCAAATTGTGAGAGAGATATAAGGGGATAAATTAGGCCCCGGAACCCTCGAAGTATATTAAAAGGAGAGCTGACGCGACGACCCTTAGACTAGCAGGAAAGATATTAAGAGGGCTCTTGCGTAGATTAGAGCGTGTTAAACCTCTTCTTATATTATAGCTTAGGTTAGAAATACAAGTCTCTCGCCGTTAGGATATGCCCTTTGTATAGACTTAATAAAATCACTCCAAGCCTTAGAATTGCATTTAAGGACAATAACTAAGACAATTACTAACTGCAAGGTTGAACGGCAACCCCCTTAGACTATATACCGAATAAATGATATCCCTAAGTCTATTAGGATCTTAGATAACTCTATTATCCTAAACAAGCAAATTACGGATATTATATTAGGCGAAGCTATCCTTAATGCAACCGGATAGTCCCTAGTTAAGGCTATAAAGACTAGGGCAAGCACTTAAGAAGGGCTTTATAATATAAGCTAGATAGTAAACTTCCTTATAAACTCTTACTAGCTACTCCTTAGGACCTTACAAATCCTTAAAATAATAGTTAGCCTTTACAAGATTATATATAAGCTAAAAGTTATATAATGCTTTAACTGCTTTTAGTAATATAACGCTTATACATGCTCTTGCTGCCTTTATTACTGCATTTGCAAGTCTAATTAATACAAAGAAGCAAAACACACCTTTAATTATATAGCTTTACCCCCTTACTAGTGCCTTGCAAAATGCTTCTACTATAGAGGCCCTTACTTGGCAGACGACTGCAAATGCCCCCTCCGCCCTACTCTTAAAGGGCCCCTAAAGACAAAGCTACAAGCTAAAGCTATAATTAAGGCTAGCAAAGCAAATAGATTAAGGGCTATAACTATAGCTAAATGCTACCGGGCCCTTATTATAGACGTCTTAATAAAGGAACGCCTTATACTCCTTATAACCTTATAAACCCCGGTTTATAACCTCTCCCTAGACTTGCAAGAGGCCCCGGCAATTGCACTAACTACTCGTTTCTTTAATATAAAGGGCGCACTTGTACTTAAAAACCCCTTTAATGTCAATTAAGACCCGCTTATGCCTAGCAAAGCCTTTAACTATATTATAAGCTAATATAAGTAAAGGGGCCACTTTACACGAGATAGCACTCTCTTTTACTAATAATTCCTTTTATAATATTATTTTTATTTAAAAACCTTATATCTTTTTAGATTATAAAAGGAGGATTACTAAGTCTTATCTTATATATAAATCCTTTTCTTTTATAAATAACTAAATTACTTACTTACAAGTTATATCTTACGTCTATAAAGGAGCTAAGCTTTATTTAACACAATTATAGCTTTATATATTTAAGGACTTAATATTCTTATAAGTCTAAACTTGTAACGCCCCTCCTTTAAGCATTATTAACGTTTATAATGCCCTTATAAGCAATATAAAGGCTAAAGCAGCCGTAAATCTTCTCTTATAAACCCTTAACTCCTTTTAGCAATTTGCATTACTTGCAAGTAACTTAAATCTTTACTACCCGAATTAGGACTTATATCACCCTTCTCCCTTTAAGCAAGCCGAGCCTTTTGTTAATTAGCTAAATACCCTTAGCTTTACATTTACATTTAAAATTAGCTGCTTTACTTATAAGCGTAGTAATATATTAGACTTAGCCTTTTTAACTAAACTACTATTTGCAATTATAACTATTACAAAGCATATAAATATTACTTCGGACTATAACCCTCTTCTTACTACAATTAACTAGGGCACTCGGGGCACTAAACTTATAAAGAGACTTAAATTAGATACAATCGACAAAAAGCTCTTTGCGGATCTCTTATAAACGTCTCTCTTTTACTTTTAAACGTTTGTAAACCCCTTAACCCTTATAAATATAAACATAGTAGCCGTAAACCTTACTAAAGCAATTAATAAGGCATATACCGGATTTGCAAGGAGAACCCTAAGACGGAATACTAGCTAACTTTAATAAAACAACAATTATAAGTTAATAATATAAAAGAATAAGGCTAAATTTATAACTAAGTTAGCTTAAAACTTATAAAACATAGTCCGCAAAGCAAAGGTTAAGTATTAAGCCAAGAAATTAGACTTTATTAAGGATATTAAAGACGTCTTTAAGATAATAAAATAGTATTAGTTTACAAGTAGCTTCTAGAGCCCCCCCCTTATAGACCCGCAAGCCCTTACTAGGGCCTTAGCAAAGAGTATAAAGCAAAAACGGGCTTTACTAGTTAAGGAGCTACTTACAAATATAATAAAGGCTAAAGATATTGCATTTAATATACTAATAATAGCACTTAAAAGCATCCCCTTCCCCGAGATTATATTAAAAGACATTTGTAAATCGATCTTATAAGCCGGGAATATAGCTTTAAAAGTCGACAAGATCCTTATAAAAGTCTTATAGCTTACTTAGCTATTAATCGAAAATAAGGTTTATACTTTCTTTTAAAAATGCTTATCTTATAAATATTATTTAACTTGCTTTTACTTAATAGTCTTAGCAATTATCCTTAAACCGAACAAAGTAAACTACACTTCCCCGTAATCTTATAAGCCAATTGCACTCTTATTAGTCCTAGGAAAAGGGCTAAAAAGGCTTATTGCCCGGAAAATAGCATAGCTTATAATTACCTTACAAGTCCTTAATAGCTAATAGTTTAATGCTTTGCTATTATAGTTGTCTATAAACCTTATTACATATCTTATACACGACATTAAAGAGGCCCTTTTAAGGGGCTAAAAAGCCTCTTTCCTTACTATAAACATCAAAGGAGCATTTGATATAGTCCTCTTAAGAAGACTTGCTTATAAGCTCCGCAAATAAGGCTAGCTAAATTACTTAATCCGTTAAATATACTCTTTTGCTACAAATTAGTTTATATAAATCCGCTTCGACAAGGAAACTAGCTTATAAACAAGTATATAATACAAATTACTTTAAAGCTTACTAGTCTCTTTAATCCTTTTTATATTATATATTGCCCCCCTCTTTTAGCTAAGCTCCTTACTTAAAAGATTTAGCTATACAAATAATATTAGCTTACTTGTAGTTTTATTAAACTTACAAATAAATTATAATAAGCTTTAAAGGGACTTTTAAGAGGCACTTAAGTAAGGTAAAACCGAGGACATTACCTTTAACCTTAAAAAGTTAAAGCTAATCTACTTTACTAAAAGCATAAAGGACTCTTAAGCCTTTACTAGTCTTTAAGTCTCGGCAAGAATATATATAATCCGAGAATTAATAAACTTGCTAAAGTAGCTTAGCGTTTACTTCGATTATAAGCTATAATTTAAAGACTACGCTTATATCTTAGCTATAAAAGCACTAGTAATAAGAAATGCCCTTTGCTCTTTAAGCAAAACGACTTGCAAAGTCTTGCCAATTTACCTTTAAAGGGCCGTTATAGCATATATACTTAAAAAGGGCTACTTTGCAGCTAAGACTTAATAGCCCGGCAAGTTAAGGACATCTTATAAGAAGAGGGTCTTAAATAAAATAGACTCTTATATCTGCTTACTTGAAAAAGTTATACTTATACGTGCTTATACTATCTTCCCGGTTTATAAGATTACCCTTATAGCTATCTTATATAAAGAGTCCCGCTTATAGCCGCCTAAAATCGAGCTTAACTTAATATCTTAAACTTATAAAGCCCGTATAGCTTAATTAAACCCTTAGCACCCTTTATAAAAAAGGGCAAACAAGATTACTAGTTATAATATAAGAGACACTTGCTTAGCCCGGCTTATACTTTCCCTCTTAAGAGCAAAGATAGTTAACCCGATCTTATAGCCCCTATAATATACGTATAAGCCTCGACCGGAGGCAAACCGGAGGGTTTATAGCCTATAAAGACGCACAAAAGAGGAAGTAGCTAAGGACTTCTTAGCTTTCTTGCTAATAATTCCCCTTAAAGACATTTAAGTCTTCTTTAACGGGTCTAAAAACAAATTTATAAATAGCTTTATAAGCAAAGGGTTTATAATATACTAATATAAGCTAAAAATTAACTATAAAGCTTTCTCTTTAAGCTATTATACAAAGGTTTTTAACGCTAAAGCATTTATAGCACTAAAAGGGGCTAAGGGGGCCCTTAAAGCCCCCTTAGCTAAGCTAATAATAGACATATAAGTGTTTTTAGATAACTTAAAGGTAGCACTCCAACTTTTAAGCCCTTTAATAAGCTTTTCTTAAGGGGTTTTTATAAAATTCTAAGATATTGCCCGCAAATGGCCACTATAAGACTAGCTATTATATACCTCTTTAAGTGCTATACGGGTTTACTAGGTCCCGGGCTACTTAAATATACCCGGCAACGAGGAGGCCGATAAAGCTATAAAGGAAGGGGCTATATTATCCCCCTTTAAAGACGCTATTTGCACTTTAGCAGCCCTTTAATAGATGGCAAGAATAAGGGCTACTTAATTGTCCACCCAACTTTGGTCTACTATTGCCTTATTAAGCTATATAAAGCTATAAATTAGCTTTATGCACAAGACAGATAAATTAAGCTTAAATAAGGGGGCTTTAAGGCGTATATTAGTAGCTTATTTGTAATATAAAGACTTTATAGCATATTACAAGCAATTTAATTATATAAACGCTACGCTTTATTGCTTATGCAGCTGCTTAAAGTCCCCCTTACACTTTTACTTTTACAAAAATAGCTTAGCATACAAGCTAATTAGTAAACCGACTTCCGAGGCAATCTTATAGCTCTTAAAGACTGCAAAGGGCGCTTAAATACTTATAAGCTAGATTACGGCCTTAAAATATTATATACTTGTTTGCCGGCCTTATTAATAAGCTACTTTTAACTTGTAAACTTATTTACTTAGCTTTCTTCCTCCTTTTTCCTTTTTTATATTATTTTATAAGCGGCAGTTGCGGGCATAACGGGGGATATAAGCTATAAGATAAGGGACTATTATAAGAGTTAGCAGTATATATTCTTTCTTACTAGGAGCATTATAATATAGCTATAAATAACGATTTTTAATTAGTATACTTTAATAGCTTAGTTAAATAACTAGGGGCCTTTGGCCCCTGGCGTCCTATACTCCTCTAAAGTCGCTAGGACACGGGCCTTGAGCACGTGATCTGCCGGACGTTAAATACGAACACACACACACACACCTAGCAACGGTCCAAACTTAGCAACGGGCCAACACCAAAATTAAACCAAAGCGCAACAGTATTAAAGTCAAATAAAAAGAGCATTTCTAAGCTAATGCAAACTGTGTGATTCTTTTTCATATGCAACATTTGATCCAAAGCCCCCGTTTAAAGGCAAATAATATTAAAAGTTCACGATTTTGCAGCTTTTTATATAATAAAATTATTAATAAGAGTTTAAAATCAAATTTGTATACAAAGAGAATGAGCCCTATCGATGCATCCACTTTTTAAATCAAAGGGATTGGTGGTTGTATTTTAAATAAAATATGTAGTAAAACCTTTTGGCCCGTTGCTAAGTTTGGACCGTTGCTAGGTGAACCCTTCTACACTTTACCCCACTACAGGCGAAGTCGAGGTTTTGCAATGATTATAATATTGAAACAATATTCGCTAGAAACAACGATGTGATTGGAGGAAGTATTAGTATATCCTCGGAGCGCAAATTTTGCCCTAGAAGTGCCCGCACCGGTAACCTTACTTCGTTACTACTTCGGCTCTGTGACAGCTCTGGCTGCCACGCTAGTATACGGCCACCTTACGGCCACCTTACAGGCCCCGTACAGCCTATGTACAGCCCACGCTATGTCACTTGACTAGCGTAGTGCATATAGATAGCTCACTTCCCTCCTTCCTTTACCCTCTTCTTCTTTCCTTAGCTTTAGATCTTCGTTAATATAGCTATTCGTACGATTGCTAGGTATAATCCTCTTCTCCTGTAAAGTATATCTTATATGCGATTGCCGGCTTGTCACATTATTTAAAGCTCTTATTTACTCCGCCTAGAAAGGCCTTTATAATATCCTACAACGCTTGTGCCTTCCCGGAAGGTTACAGATGAAAACGCCTTAATTCCTTAGCCGCAAAGCTTTTAAAGGAATCGAGAAGATCCGCTTATCGTACGTTACAAATTCGGATATACTTAAGGGACACAGTTACTCCTTACACACGTTACTTAGACAAGTTACTATCTATAACAAAGAAACGAAGTTATTACTAGTTGCAAAATAGCAATTAAAGCTACTAAGGGGAAAGTAGCAGCCTTCTCATCTAACCTTGCTCTTTAGCAAGAGACCCCTCACGTCTTAGCTATTCCGGACCTTAAACGCCTGCTAAAATCCGATAATAACAATTTTATAAATTAAACTAGTTCTATATAAACTTAAGTCTTAGAATTAACCCGCAACTAAGCTATAACTATAGCAGTTCTTTAACAGATCTTATAACGGATTACCGAATTAGGAAGCGGCTAGAACGATTTAAACCCTTAACAAGCCTTTACCGAAACGCTATTTGTATACTAGACTACGGAACGCGATTTATTTAAAACCCTTAGCGAGTTATACGGAAAAAGATTTAAGAAGCTTAAGGATTTTAAGGAACTTTCGGATGGCGTTAATCCCACTTTTCTTAGCTAGAGGATTCTAATCCGTAAAAAGCTTTATATAAATGCCGACTACTTTCTTATAAAAGAGGACCGGATGCTTTACATATTCAATTATACGCTATGAGACGCTTAGCGCTATTTATAGCCCCGGTACAATAAAGACTTTATTACCCAATTTAAAACTGCCGAAGTGTTGGATAATACAGGCTTTAGCTATACAGGCTTCACTTCGGCAACCCCGAAATCAGCCCTACAAGCTTTCATTTTCATCATTTTCTACCTAATTATAGCATGGAATGCTAAGACTTAGGGGTTCATTCATTAGTATAAGTATAGGATATTTTCCATAGTAAATGAAACTTTAGTCTTCTCGAAAATCATCTTTTTGATCCAACACGAAGAGATGTTAGCCCACTTAGCATTAGTTTACACTAATCCGAACCGCGTACGGGACGCTAAGCATAAGTATAACGTACTAGTTATAAAAGGGACTTAGACTTTCGCCTAATTCTAAACCGACTTCTTATATTTGGCAAGGGAGGCAAAAATCCTTTATTTTAGCTTGCAAATAGACTTGTATAATCGGATTACGCTAGCCCTTTAACGGGGTATATGTCACGAGCGCCAGCTTCAGGGCCTGGAAAGGAAGGCAAAGTTGAAGGGTCTCAATTACGACTATACAAAGCTAAGGAAGGAAGTAGGAAACATGAAGCTGCGCATGCTTAAATATCCTAGGTTCGCCTACCTAGCCTGATCGGTACTAGCGCTACACGTGCCAGCGCAGAACCGTAACAATATAGCTTTTAACTTGCTAAGGCTCCGTTTATACGCTAAACTAGCAGCTAACGTCTCTTCCTTAGATTTAGAACTTTATAAGATTATTACTCGCAAGGACTGCTAATAGAAATTCAAAGAACGACAAGCTTTGCAACTTAGCAGACTTGCTACGGATTTAAGCCCTAGTTTCAAAACCGTTTCGGCCCTTGCCTTATTTGCAAATCCTCCTCGTATAAGCCTTCCCTTAAAAATGTTTTGTAAAGAGACTTTAGCCCTTTATATAAATACCCGCCGGCTAGCATCCGCGCAACTTATAAATAAATGCTTTAATTGCAATAAACTAGAGCACTTTACCTCTAATTGCCTTAAGCTTAAGAAGTCCGACTTGCACGAAATCGAGGAAGAAGCCCCCGATTCTTAAGAGGAAGATGCAAATTAGTCGGGAAACGAGGAACTTTAAGTAAAGACTCTTGCTTAAAGTATATAGTTAATTGTTCAAAAATTAACTTAAGTCGATTAATAAGGGGATAATACTTTATTATTTCTTGTACTTTATAAAAAAATAAATATAATATTATTATACCTTTGTTGCTTAATACTAGAGCAAATAGTTTTACATTTATTAATATTACTTTTGCTAAACAATTAAATAGCTTTTTAAATATTAGAACCTAGCCTTTAAACTATATAATTTAAGTTAAAGGATTTGATAAAAAGACTAAAAAAGTAATTACTTACTTGCTAGTCTTAAACTTGACTATTAATAGCTATTGCTAAGAAGAGGTGCCTTTTTTAATCTTAAACTTAAGTAATTATAATATTATTTTAAAGCTTAAATAAATAGCATACTTTAATATATAGCTAAATCCGAAGGAATATAAGATTATATAGCTAAATAACCTTACTCGGGAAGCACTTTTCTCTTTTTGCAAGGAAATCTAGATTCTTAAGAGTTTATTGCAAGAGGTATGCCCTTACTAGGATTACTAAAAGGATATTATTAAGCGCAATCGAGCTATAAAATCGGAGGATTAATGCAAGCAATCCGGAGCTTACTCGATTTAGCAAATCCTCTCTTATACGGATCTTATAAATTAACTTATAGACTAAGACCCTAATTCCGGATATAAGAGCATACAAGATCATTTACTTAGCTTAGCCTATAAAGTTAATAAAGCTAAAAGATAAGCACTTAGCTAAAATAAACACAAGTAAGATATATAAGATTAAATCTAGCAAATGCAATATAAATTGCAATTACTTAAAAACTTACTATTACTTGCTAAAAAGGATCTGCTAAAGCTTAGCCCCCTACTAAAGGACCTCCCGGAACTAGATATTACATATATTATTATTATAAGGATTAACTAGCAAATTTGTAAAGAAGAAAATATTTCTTTCTTTACTAGTTTATACAAATTAGACCAGATAATTGCAAATAAAATAGACTAAGGAGAAGAGCTAAAAGACAAGGCTACTAAGAGGAGATTTATAAATAACTCCCTTTAGCATTTTATTAGTTTTAAGATGTGTTTTTTAAGTTAGCGTCTAATATCTTTCCCTTTTACCATTTATATAATTATAAAATCTAATTAAAATCCGATAATACCTTAAGATATTCCCCCTTATAGTACTAATTTACAAATAAATTATAAGCTATTAAATAATACTTGCTAGACAACTTAAACAAAGGCTTTATTAAAGCTAGCTAAGCCTTATATACCTCCTTTACCCCTTTTGTTAAAAAACTAAATAGGAGCTTATAGTTGTTACAGTTCTGGCATTCTATGTCACGTGGTCACGTGCACTAGCGCGGTTGGCATAGGCGGTGTGGAGCGGCAGAACCTGAGTATTTGTACAAACTGGAACCCTTTGTAAATAACCTCTTTTTTCCTTAGCTTTGAATAGTCGAAATTGAGACCATTCAACCAACGCTCTTTCCTGGGCTATGAATCTGGCGCTTGTAACAATAGTTTTATATCGATTTTTGTAAATTAAACACCTTGTCTTATAAGGACTAGTACCCCCTTTTACCAATTAATAAAACACTTGCGCAAATTAGTTAAGCTAAGATTTTTATAAAGCTAAATATATAGCAAGCGTTTTACCGGATTTGTATATACCTTAAATTAGAAGAGCTTATTACCTTTTATATAAAGTACAAATCGTATAAGTATAAGGTATTACCCTTCGGATTAACTAATAGACTAGCTATATATTAGTAGTATATAAACAATATTTTATTTAATTACTTAGACAATTTTTGTATTATATACTTAAATAATATCCTTATTTACCTAAATAACAGGCTTTAATACTAGAAGCATATAAATAAAGTCCTTTAACGGCTTTATAACGCAAGTTTATAGGCTAATATCAAGAAAAGCGAGTTTAAAGTTACTTATATAAAGTATTTAAGCTTTATTATTAGTATGCAAGGAATTAAAGTCAATTTAAAGAAGACAAATATCATTTATTAGTAAGCTAAACCTTATATAATAAAAGGAATATAATTATTTTTAGGGTTTTACAACTTTTATTAGCGTTTTATTTAAGCATTTAGCGCGATATTAAAGCCCCTTTTATAATTTACTTGTATAAATATACTATTTATATAAAATAAGACTTGTATTAAAGCCTTTAAAGAGCTTAAACAAAGGCTTATTTTAGCCTTTATCCTTCGGCATTATAACTATTCTCTTAAAATTAAGCTAAAAACTAATGCCTCGGATGGGGTAATTGCTAGTATATTCTCTTAATTGCATCTAAATAAAAACTAGTACTTTATAAGATACTTCTTTAAGATTATAGCGCTTATAAAGCTTAATTACTAGATTTATAACAAGGAAATACTAACAATTATACAATCTTTTAGCTATTAGAGACTAGAATTGCAAAGGAACGCAAAATAAACTAAAGTGTTTATAAATTATAAGGCCTTTAA